>BNJU01001252.1_pt1 | contig 85833 bp, 116 predicted proteins | sample 8539281 | NCBI WGS metagenome assembly BNJU01 (sample SAMD00202456, study PRJDB9452) | human saliva metagenome | isolation source: human saliva | place: Japan
CGCAAACTCGTCGATTGCGCATTACGACGTGGTGAATACTGTTCTTTTACGCTGCACGCCTGGAGCTGTGTGCATGGGCATTATATGGTGTTTGGTGCGGTTTAGCGAGGCCTCACTCAGGGTTTTGCATCCGTGGACGCGATGGTGGAAGCGTTTTAAGAACCGTACTGCGCCACGTGTGAGCGCTTTCGTTGCGCGTCATAAAAAGACTGAGCAAGCTGTGCGCGACCATGTCGCGTGGTTGGAGCGCTACGAGGCGTCATATTGTTTTCCTCACCGACCGTTGGGGTGGAAAAATCGCGCTGATTCTTTTTAACCTGCTGGGGTCTTCGGTTTGTTTTGTGCCCACCGTGTTCGCGGCCGATCTTTCTGAGGTCAGCTGCGCGAGCGATCCGCTGGCTCAGCGCGCTCAGCGGCGTGCGTCTCCTACGCCGACAGTTTTTAATGTGGTGGATGTCTATCCGATTGCTCATTATATGTGGCGGATACGCCCACGTGTTTGACGAATCAGCACAATGTTGTCTTAACGCTTTTCTCTGGCGGCGTGCTCTACTGGTCGGATTCGTGAGTAGGTACGATTGATTTTAGGCCTCGTTTTTCTTTCGGCCCGCAAATGCTTTCGCGATTTTGTGGTGAGCGTAACAGTTGACCGTTTCTTTAACCTGGCTCACCCCTACCCGCGTGTACACGCTCGGTTTTATGCACGAGTCCGGCACAGCTTATTACGGTGGGTTCGCGCTGGCGAACCGTCGTAATCTTCTTTATTCTTAATCCCGCAGGCTTTGTTTTCGGCTACGGCGCTGCAGAAGTCGCCGCTGTTTGCCTATGCGTTCCTGTGGTGGTTTTGGCCAGTAATTTACGGGTCTTTAACCGCCGCGACCGCGCATATTCCTCGCACTCTGGTGGTCGGCATTGCGCTGAGCAGCCGCGTCATGCTCGTCTCCGCAAAATACGCCCGTATATTATTGCCGTGCAGATTGTGCTTATTTTTATCGTTGACCGCAACCGTTGGCGCTCGCTACCTGGTTGCCCTTGTTTTCCGTTCCTCGTTTTTCCAGACCGCGCTGACTGTTGCGTGTAAATACTGAGCACGTTATTTCGGGTGATTCTGTTAAGCCGCGGTGTGCAGGTTCAACAGATTGCCCGCGTTATGCGCTACGATCCGCTGAGCGTTTCGCCCGACGTGCGCAAGAAACTGCAGCCGATTTTTAACCTCTACGCTGCTGGGTTCTACTACTTCCCCTAACGATGCGGATCGTGTTAAATCCTCGGGTGGCGACAGCAAGATCAGAAACCTATAAGTGGAAACGGTGACGCAAGAGGATATGGATAAGTTTACGCAAGCTTGGCTTGAGCTGGGTAGCAGCATCCGATTATCTATACTGACGCGTTCTTAGCGAAGGTGTACAGCTAGTTTTGACGTGAACGATCAGCCCGATGTATCGACCACGTATTACCTCGATAATTCGCGATTAAGCGCGGCTCGATTTGCGAACGATTGGGCACCGCAAGTGCGCAGCTTCGAAAGCTTCCTTGCCTTCGTATGGGGTTCTGTTCCTGTGATTGGTTGGATTACGCACGGTAACTTCTATGTTGTGGGGGCGATTTTGCTCGGCTGTGCGGTGATTATTTTGCGCCGTTGGATGGATCTGTTGCGTTACATTCCGCTTATTTTGCTGATGGGCGTGATGATTATGGCTCCAGCCAACAATTTCGAGGCGATCACATGCTGCCGCTGTGCTTCGTTGGCTGGCTGATGCTCATGCATTTCGCGCACCTCGCTCGCCGCGCTTACGCGCAGCATAGGATTGCAAAGGTAATGTAATACTAAGGCTCTCCCCCGCTTAAAACAGGGAGAGCCTTGGTTGAATACTCGATCAGCTTTTTAGAGTGCTCCATTCAAACGGTAGTACACGTCGTTTACGTGCAGGTTGGTTTCGAACTGAGCTGGAGTGGTATTCTCGTCAATAATGGCAAGTTCTACGCCAGCAATGCGAGGCGAAGTCTTCCCATGCCTCACGATCAACCGTGGTAGTCATGCAGAGATGTGATGTGCAGCACCAGCAAGCAGCCAGCACTGAGTTGCATCCTTCATATTTGGCCGAGGCTGCCACAAAGCGCGGGCGGTTGGTAATGCTGGCGGTTCCTCATCTGGTTCGACAACATCAACAACGTTCATAACCAAACGGAAACGTTCCCGTCGCTCATAGCCACTACTGCATCCTTTGCAGGAGTTGCAGTAAAGACAAACGCACAGGATCTTCTTTACCCAGTAGCCCAACGGATGAACCTCCAAGCAGCCTTTCCATCAGTCTTTCAAACAGTTGGCGAAACCTCAAGCATGTGCGCACCAAAATCTTTTCCTTACGGGAACAAGGTTATGAGGTGTAGTCCTCCATCAAGAAACAACCGCTTCAGACCATAGCCCATCACATTTCCAATGCGAATGAGGCATAGCGGTCTTCAATCGCCTTCTGCCAGAAGCCGTAACCATCAGCCATCAAACGCTGAGCAGCTACACCAACGGCTGACGTAAAGCTCCCAAATCCTCGAAGTTATCTACAGCTACTGTTGCTCCTACTTCTTCAAGCATGTCGCGCATGCCAGCTCTTCTGAGCAGCAACGTGCTGAGGATTCGTAACGCTCGCCAAGCGAGTTCTGGAGCAACGTCATATTCATGCTGTGCTCTTCAATCAGAGCTTCTACGCTCCTAGACGCAGCATTCCATGCTCTACAAGCTCGTTAACTGGCCATGTGTTAATGGATGCACCGAATACGCGCTCTGCCTCGGTCTTATCGCCCTCAGTTACAGCTACGTTGCGTGTTATCGCCCCCAACGCATAACCTTCATTGTGTTGGCGCTTCCCAACCTGCATGCGCGGTCCACACGCTAGTCCCGCTCTGCTACGTCTGGATCAGTGTAGTGACCTACAACAATCTTGCGAGGAATGCCCGAGCGGGTGACAATGTAGCCGAACTCGCGGTCGCCTGTGAGCAGCCTGGTTCCGGGTTCGCTGATCCATATCCATGGTCTTCGGGAAATTTCCTCATGATGCTGTGTGTTCCGAGCTGCAACAAAAGGCTTCTTCAGCTCGTTCAGACCACGAATCCACATCTTTGCTGGGCTGAGAGGTGTGCATCCATACATCACACCATGCATTCCAGGTGAAGCAGTGGCTGCTGCATAAATTCCTTAATGAGTCTGAGTCCTTAAGTGTTGGCTTCAAAACAAGCTTCACAGGAATGGCTGGACTTGCATCAGAAACGTGACGATGTCGCCGAGACTGCTCAGCTACCTGCGAGCGTTTCTTCGCCGTAAAGATCACAGAGCCAACAGCAGAACCAGATTTCCTACCTTCAAATGGATTCTTCATTGAATGTACCTTTCTTTTATGAAAATTTATTGTTTTTGTGGGGTGATTTTTGGGTGGGTGCTTTTGTGCCGGGCAGCGGTGCGGAAGTGTGCGAGGAAAGGTGAGAGCGCATCGAGTCAAGGCACTCTCCCAAAGCAATCGCTTCGCAGCTTTAGTGCTGACCGTGCACGTTCTGATAACGGTCGTTGAGCTTATCAATATCTGCCTGAGATTGGAATAACGCCTCCCAGCATTTGAGCAGCCCATACAGTATGTGCCACTTCCTCAGTCATTGCCGCAGCCTTCAGCAGATTCAGCATCCTTGCCACTAGTGAAGAATAGTGATTTTTGCATAAGAACTGCAGGAGACTTTGGATACTTCTTGAGTTTTCTACAACGCCTTCAGCCAATAGCTTCGGAACCGATAAGACGGAAAGAGATAAACCGGCACTTCCCACGCAAATTCGTCGCCCATCATGGTGAGGCGCAAGGAATATTCTTGCCTGTTGCCGCCCATGCTGTGGCATGGGTGGAATGCGTGTGTACAACGCCATATACATCTGGCATATTGCGGTAAATATAGCAATGCGATGCGGTATCTGAAGATGGCGATGCTACTCCATCGACCACGTTGCCATCTGATCGCATACCACCATGCTTGCTGAGGTAGATATTCGTAGCGCAGACCAGAAGGCTTAATAACCATAAATCTGCTGTTTTCAACCGCTGAAAACATTACCTGCAGTCCGTACAACCAAATTCCATTTAAGAAGTTGATCATGCGAAGCTCGCAACAATTTCGCGTACTTGCTTGACTTCAGCACAGGGTTTCTTCTGAGTAATCTGCCAAAGTTGCCATTGTATATCTCCTTATGTTGTGTGTCTTATAAAGTTTTCTGCTGATTTGGCGCTAGTTTTTGCGCAGGGTTTTTGTACTAGTTTTGCGCGGCCTTTTTATCGCGTTTTAGGCGTTTATTAGCGCGTTTATTAGCGCGGTATTTCTACCGTGATTCCAAATCAATACTTTCTACCGCAGCCTGTTCAATCGCTAATCCGATTACAAAAGCGCTCAAAAGTCTTCGAAGCCATCAACGTCTGCAGGCTGCGGTTCTTCTGTAGAATACTGCGCGCCAGCAAAACCGATGTTATCAAGTAGTCGTCGAGAGCGGTCTGAGCGTGAGCAGTGTAATCAGCGAGCGCTGCCATGCCCACGCGCCGCCTTCAGCAGCCGTGCTCATCCGCGGATAGGCGTGTTAAACGCGGCGCAAAATACGCTGAGCTACCACAGGCGTGGTGAAAATGCCACCTGACCAACCAAAGAATCTACTCGCACTCCCTCATCTTTGGTCATCACGTCCATGCCCACTTTTTACTGGGGAAAGGCGGAGAAGGCTGAGCGCGCATAAGTTGCCCAGACTCATGCGGGCTTGAGGTCCGCCAGCGCGAACACGGGCGACCTTCAGCCAGATTAGCGAGAATTCGAGTGAAGCAATAGTTGAGCAATCCGCCTGCGTTGGCATCGGTGTTGTCGGCAATAGCCGCATTAAACAGCGTGAGAAACAGCGTAGCGTTGTCTGGGAAGTTCCGCAGCCGCTGCAAATTCACGGAATAAAGCCCACCCATGCGTTCAGGTCGGAGGTGAGAGTTATTCGCGTGAGACAGCCCACTAAATCGCCTGCAGGTGTGGTGACCACGTCCACTTCTGGGTGGAGCGCTTTGAGCTTGTCTTCCAGCACAACCATGGCAAAGATGGAGTTCCTGCAGACACGTTACCAGTGCGCACTCGTACGAGTTGGTGGCTACCATGCCCGTTCCTGCATCACCCTCGGGTGGGCGAGAACAGAACCAGCCTGTGAGCGTCACTTGGATCGAGTGAGCGCGCTCCTTCTTCAGTGGTTCGCCCGCATTCTGGCCGGCGACGAGGACGGTTGTAGAATCTCACGAATATTCCATGGCTCGAGATGCCACATTGTTGAGTTGCTCGGGTGTGCAGAAATTCTTCGTCGAAGTTGTGTGTATGTGGGTCGATTGAGAACATGCCCGACGCATCGCCCCTCCGAGTACTTTGCGGCCGGTGAGTTGCCAATGTACGCTAGCCAGACAGGGTGGTGAAGAAATCTACCTCAGGACATGCTCTTCGTTGTGAGAATGAGCTTGGTACAAGTGCGCGATAGACCAGCGTTCTGGGATGTTGAGTGGAGTTCAGACAGCTGTTCGTGAGCTTCATGCGTATTGGTATTGCGCCAGGTGCGGAACGGAACAAAGAGCTCACCGTTCTTATTGAAAGCGAGTAGCCATGCATCATGGCGGAGAAGCCCATGCGCTGCAATACAGTGAGCTCAACATCGTATGTTTCATGCACGCTGGCAACTAATTGATACGCCATCTTGCACGCCAGCATCGCCATCAAACCGTAAGTCCGCAATCCATTGTCGATGATTTTCCCACACATGGTCACCCTGAGCCAGGTATTGTATTGCTCATCAATGAGGGAACAGCTTTTAGTGCGCGTGAGACCAAACTCACGCCCAGAGAAATATTACCCGCAGCAATAGCTTCTTGTGCGCGTGCGATGTCCGTCATAGTCTTCACTCCGTCGTGTTAGATAATGCACTTCTTTATTCACACTGTAATGTGAACGTTCATAACACTATTCTACACTATAACGTTGCATAATCAAAATAAACACACGCTCAATCTAAACAATCAGCAGCCCTCTACGAAAGCGTTGATGCACGCAAAACTAAACGAGGTTCAACAAGATACGCAATCTGAGCCATCAAGAGAGTGTATTCTTCTACAGAATCATCTTCATCGTCCTCAGCAGTATATCTCAACAGGGTCAGAACCAAACGCATGGCAATAGGCCCAACCTTCTCATGGTTTTGGGTTCACTGTTGTCAGCGGAGTACCAAGCTTTCTGTTCTGGCATATCGTCTTAACCAATCACCTGCATCGCCAGAACATCTAAAACCTGCTTCTAGCAAAGCTCTTCGAGCACCCATAGCAAGTAGATCATTAGCGGCCCATATCGCTGTATTTTTCATCACAGTCGAGCATCTGCCTGCAACAAAGCAGTCAGCTTATCGTAACTGTTCATGGCTAACAGTCACCAGCATCAATAACCTGCACGGTCAAACTGTATCATACGCACGCACACGCAGCAGCAGGTACAAGCATCTCGCCACTGTTGCGGATAGCTAATATACAGTACGCGCTCTATGCCCGAAGCGCGCAGACCATGCACAATCTGCTCACTCACTGCATCTTGGTTCGTGGAAACAAACTTCACGCGCGACGAATCAAAATTGCGCGAACTGAGCTGCTGCATGCCCTCAGGAACGGTAATAATCACGCGAGGAATATTCATGACTTTCTGCGGCCAGCGTAACCATCGCTTCTGTTGGCGCAACAATAACAGCACAGCTACCACGCCGAGCTTAACGAAGCTTTCCTCTATCTCGCTAAAATCAGCGGGATTAAGACGTGATTCATCAACCGTTGCCACAGAAACGAAGAGATTACGGCTGCGCCCATTCTTTCGATAGCCGAGATAGTAAGCAGAGGGCCGCCAGTATTGCGTTTGTGATGCAATAACGCCCGATCATGCGGGTACGCTGCGTTTTGAGAGACTGCGCGAACAGCGATGGATGATAATTCAGCTGACGGATAGCTTCCTGAACCTTACGACGGGTTTGCTTCACGTACAGCAGGCGGGTATTAATAACTCGCGATACAGTTTGATACGAGACTCCAGCTTCGCCAGCTGCATCGACAATGGATGCTTTGCGTGTGCTCATATTATCCCAACTTCCAGCTAATGCGATGATATGGTGTTGAATGTATTCTTGTATACGCGGCTCTGTGTGCTGCAGATCCGTAGCCTTTATTTTCTCCCACGCATGGGCAGACCACTGCGGATTTCGCGAGCTGCGCATCATTTCATGATCGCGCTGTACTTTCGCATAAACAGATGCTGCTGCTACCGCTTGCGCATTTTTCGATCAGCTTTAACCTGCGTATACGCGTGGAATAACAGGTATAGCAGGGCGTTTAGCATCGATAGCGCGGGTGTTATATAGTCATGCGGGTAGTCAAGATAACAGCAAGGCGCACGCGATCATAAAGTCGTCAGGATACTTCGAGCAAACGCATATGCTCAACAGTATGCTAAACACGCACAGCAGCTAAACCTAAACATGCGCGCTATCCCCATTCATCAATTTCTTGATTACTGCACGAGCCTGTGCTTTCGCTGCAGCCCGCGAGTTGACTGGAGTTCTATGGGGGCTTCGCGTTTACGCTCGGTCAGTAGTTTCAGATCTTTCAGATCGTGAGGAATAGTATCGCTGCCAATACGAGCGGCTGGAAAAGCTACAGCGCCAAGCGTTACTGGTCCTGCTAAACAGCCGCGCCTACTTCATCGAGGCCAATAATCCACTGAGCACCTTCAGGCTACAATTTCTGATTCATAATCCCACCTTGGAAGAGGCTGGCCATTACAAGCCTGCACTTTCAAATGCTTGGCGGCCTGCGTTCAAAGGATTTTTCCAATCGGATGAAGGCCAGAAAACAGCCATCGCTACGCCTGTCACGGAACTAATGCGCACACAGCCTGAATTACCATCGTCTTGATGGAAGCGCGAATCAGCAGAATTTGAACGATTATCTCCCATAACAAAAACGCTATCGGGAGGAACAGTAACAGAAAAAGCTTCATCCGATGGCGCAACCCTGCAGCTAAATACGATGATTCATCGATAACCGACCGTTTACTGTTACAGGCGCTCCCCCACCATCACAGGCCACCCATCGCCCGGCAAGCCAATAAGACGTTTCACGAGAACAGTTTGTCGCTATCTATGCCAAAACTATGTGTGGAGCTGGCTGCTTCATTCATGTCTTGTGCGGTCAGCCAGTGCGAATTATCAGCAAAAACAATCCTTGACCGCGCTTTAAAGTTTGAGAAGAAATATTGAGATTATTGGTAATAGTACGATCACCAATCATCAACGTGTTTTCCATCGAGGCGGAGGGAATAATAAAAGACCGAAAACAACAAAAACGCACGCACAAAACTATAGCCATCAGGCATGACGAAATAGAATAACCAATCTAGCGCTCCCATAAGGCGGCGTTCGCTTGCTCGATAGTGCCGTTCACCTGTGCTATGTGCGGGAATATGGTTCTCACGACGAGAATGTTTGGCTGTGCTCATATTGGTCTCCACTGTGCTTCGCCTCTTACGAAATAAAAACCCGAGGTGGAGCGGGTTTCTCTCCATCTGCTTACTTTTGCAGAGTTGTCGCGGCGCTCAACAATACGAGCAGCCTTACCGCGCAAGTTGCGCAAAGTGGTAGAGCTTTGCGCGACGTACCTTACCCTTACGTACCAATTCAATAGAATCGATAGATGGGGAATGTGCTGGGAAGCGACGCTCTACGCCAACACCGAAGAAACCTTACGAACGATGAAGGTTTCCGCAAGCCAACACCTGGCGACCAATAACGACGCTCTGGAATGCCTGAATACGGGGTTGTTACCTTCCTGAGATCTTTACGTTCACCTTAACGGTGTCAGCCTGGACGGAATGCAGGAATGGAGTCTGCAGCCTTGAGCTGCTTAGCTTCGAATGCTTCAATAGCGTTCATTGTAATCCTCGTACGCCGCCACATATCAGCGTTAAGTCTGGGAATAATACGCTGGTATATTCCTCGTTCTCCTTTGCAAGTTTGCTTGCAAAGAGGCCAATCTGCTCATAGCTAGGCAGCTGGGTTTGCAGCTGGGCTCATAGCTTGGCTAAGCTAGGCTTGAGCCGGCTGAGCTAACGAGGCTGAGACCTGGTGGTGGCGCATCTGTGTGGCATGCTTCCCTCGGCACATACAAGTTGCTAGTATACACTAAAAGCACTGAAGAAATCGGTGTTCACGACCTCTTCAGTGCTTGTGCGCTGATTACATATGGTCTATATGCTGTTACTTTGACTCATGGTAAGACTTTTCGGTGTTCACGCCCCATACATTGGACTTGTCTTCGCGACCAGTCTTAATGTTCTCCACAGCTTCAATCGATGTTGCCATCGAGATGATCCTGAGTTATTAGTCAGTGGTGTTGTCCGTTACGTCCTACGCAGTACACATTGCTAAAGGAATCAATCCAGCCGGTTAGCTCATCGATGCGATCGTAGGTATCGAAGTATGCTGGATATGCCTTAGGGAACGAGTTCGCGGTGAGCATCAAGCATCATCTGCACTTTCAATAGCGCATGCGCGAATCATTTCGGCAATAAGCAAACTTGACGAGCTTCTTCGTCGCTGAGGTTCCAGAAATCGTCGCCTTCGTCGGTAAAGTATTCCAAAACCAATCCACGGTATTATCTGGATCCTTTAAGAGATATGGGCTCCAGTTATTGAAGATTTGAATACGTCCTACCTTGTATCCAGGATCTTGCACATAAATCCAGTTATCCGGAACGATTGGAGGATTACCCAAAGTTGGAACATCTGTGGTGTTCTTTAGCGCAACTTCTTTACGAGCAAACCAACGAGTTGCGAAGTCGCGGAATGGTAAACCGTGCGCAACTTCTGTTACAGAAGCCGGAACGTCTACGCCACCGTTGTTCATCGCGTCAATCAAGTGATTGAGCGGCATAGAAAAATAACATGGTCAGCCTTTAAGCTCACAACCTTGCCATCTCCGGTGGTGTAATCTACTGCCAGACGCTTTACCGTTTTCGCTGTGAATAGCGGTAACCTTAGCGCCCTTAATAATTGTTGCGCCCTTAGCAGTAGAGTTATCTGCCACAACCTCCCAGAGCTGACCTGGACTAAGCTTTGGATACCAGAACTCTTCAATCAGAGAAGTTTCTACCTTAGAATTATCTGCCTTATGGTATGGCATAAAGCTTCTTAAAGCATTGCCTAAAATATTCAAATGTTGAGACCCTTAACACGCTGAGCACCCCAGTCAGCAGAAATTTCGCTTGGATGACGCCCCCAGAGCTTCTCAGTGTATCCCTCGAAGAACAGCGAGTAGAGTTTGCGGCCGAAACGGTTAATATAGAAGTTTTCCAGATTATCTTCTGAGAAGCTTGTGAACAGTTGACCACAAGTAGCTAAAACCTGCCTGCATAGTCAGGAAGAAGCCCATCGCTTTAATGGTATTAGGGGGTCAAGCTAATTGGATAATCAAAGAAATGCTGATTCCAGAAAATGCGGGACAAGCGGTGACGCTTCAGCATAACTACATCAGTTTTTCTGGATCTGGTGCGTCAGGGAGTTCAAATCATGATGACGCCCCAATTTTTGTCATCGTGGGATGGAGCACCTTGCAATAGCATAACATCTTGCCACCACTGCATATGCGATCGTCTTTGGAGAAAAGCGATGACCGCCAATATCCATACGATTACCGTTGTACTTTTTACAGTGCGAGCAATGCCGCAAATTCTTGGCGCTTCCGCACGGTGACATCGTAAGCGTCGGCATTATCTTTAACTTCATTCCCACGCTGCGAGGTAAGACCTGCTGGTACCACCGATAATCACGACAGATTGTTTATCTGTCACGATTAACTCCTCTAACTTTAGACACTCTTTCTAAGGATAGCGCAAACTACAGTTTTTCTTGACTTTCCTCGATACTGCACACAAATTTTTTGCAGTTCATGCACATATACGCACAGATACTGTAGTGTGTTTATGCGATAGACTACAAATTGCGCGGTACTTCGATATCAGTTTTTTGTACTTCTTCTACATTCACGTCTTTGAAAGTAACGATGCGCACCGTTTTTACGAAACGGTTAGGACGATAGACATCCCACACCCACGCATCGGTTAGCTGGACGTCAAAATACACGTCTTGACCTGCCTGACGAGCGTTAAAATCTACACGATTGGCTAAATAAAAACGACGTTCAGTTTCAATAACGTAGGTAAAAAGTTTAATAACATCACGATACTCTTTATACAGTGCCAGTTCAGCTTCTGTTTCGTAGTTATCGAGATCTTCTGCACTCATAAAGCTCTCCTTATGGTGGGATTGCTATGAACTTAGTCGCGCTTTCGGTTGGCTCCTAGTTTACGCCACCATGGCAACTCTTCGTCTTGGTTTACCATATCGTCACCGCTAATAGTTTGACGCTGACCAGAGATAGGAGGAAGTTGCACGGCTTGCTCTTCGTGATTTTTCTTTTTGATATTTTGGGTACGTTCATGCTGAGCCAGCGCTTCACGCACGCCAGGATTATCCATGATAGTATGCAAACCGAAAGTAGCCAGCGATTGAATAGGATCAAATTCATCAACGAGCATGTCGAAAACATGCAAATCCATGTAGTGGGCTTCGCTGTCATCCCATAAAGCGTCACGAGATGTACCCGATTCAATAAAACCAAGTGATTTATATGCTGCGTGACCGCGCATGTTCGATGAGGATGTGCTAATCCAAAGTGCGGTGCAATCCTAAGCCTGCCGGACGTGGAGCGAAACCGTAGGTCATTACGCGGGGCATAACGTCGCGGGTATATCCTCGACCACGGTAATCTTGACCCAAAATAACTTGAATGCGAGCGGATTGTGCCCATGCATCAATGTCTACGAGGAAAAGCCATACCAATAAGTTCATCACCGTCTGCGTCTTGCGGGTCATTCGCGAACAGAGACCATGCCATCACTCCTCGAGCTTCAGCATCTTGCAGACCTTCTTCTTGGGTGCGAACGCCTTTCTGCCAGCGTAATGAACGCTGAATCCATGAACGCACAATAGCGCGCTCAGCTTCCTCAGATTTTCCTACCAGTGTTAAAGAAGAGGAAAAAGGCGTAGATACGATCCGATGGTGCTGAAATCTTCCCAGCTTGCCGCGCGGTTTAACCATTTCTCCGCGAATTTCTGGCGGTACCACGCTTTCATCGAGTGCGATCTTGCATTGATTGCCTTTCCCCTTCTTTATACCTGAGTTATTGTGCGCTATTTAATCTTAGACATAACGATGCCAGTAACAGTCTTAGCATCGGCTTGTCCGCGAGTTGCCTTCATAACAGCACCAATAATAGCGCCCATTGGCTTCATATTGCCGCTCTTGAGCTTTTCTACGATATCTGGGTTTGCGGCAAGAGCCTTATCGACTTCTGCTTCCAAAGCACCAGTATCTTGAACAACCTCGTAGCCATGCTTGGCCACTACCTCATCTGGAGTGCCTTCGCCTGCAACTAACTCCTGAAACTGTTTGCTTAGCCAGCTTATCGTTGAGCTTGCCCTCAGCAATCAAGGCTTCTACACGCGCTACATCGGCTGGAGTAATGCTTAGCTCTTCCAAAGTTGTGTCGTTCTCGTTAGCAGTACGGGAAATTTCACCCATCCACCACTTGCGAGCACCGGCTGGGCTAGCGCCAGCTTTCACAGTTTCTTCTACGAGATCCAATGCAGAAGCGTTAATAATATCGCGCATATCGTTATCACTCAAACCCCATTCGGTTTGCAAGCGGTTGCGACGTTCGCGTGGCATTTCTGGCATCTGAGCCTTAAGCTCGTCAATATGCTCCTTGGTGATGTGAACCATAACCAAGTCTGGATCTGGGAAGTAGCGGTAATCGTCGGCATCAGTCTTACACGACCACCGGCAGTTGTTTGGTTAGCCTCATCCCAGTGGCGGGTTTCCTGAAGAACTTCTCCACCCGCTTCCAACACAGCAGCTTGACGGCGAATTTCATACACAATAGTGCGCTCAATACCACGGAAGGAGTTCACGTTCTTCGTTTCGGAACGAGTGCCAAATGGTGCATCTGGACTGTTACGCAACGATACGTTCACGTCGGCACGCATATTTCCTTGCTCCATGCGAGCGTTGGAAATGTTGAGAGCACGAACAATATCGCGAATAGTGCGCACATAAGCGCCAGCAACTTCAGCTGCGCGTGCACCTGCACCAGTAATTGGCTTGGTTACGATTTCTACCAATGGCACACCTGCACGGTTGTAGTCCACGAGGGAATGGTCGGCACCTTCAATACGACCATCTGCACCGCCGACGTGTGTATTCTTACCAGCATCATCTTCTACGTGAGCACGCTCAATTGGAACGCGGAAGATTTCACCGTCTTCCAGCTCTACGTCGAGGTAACCTTCGCCGTTTAGTGGCTTATCATACTGCGAAATCTGGTAATCGCGAGGCATGTCTGGGTAGAAGTAGTTCTTACGAGCGAACTGAGACCATTCAGCAATATCGCAATGCAACGCCAAACCAAGCTTAATAGCGTAGTCAATAGCAGATTTATTCACCACTGGCAAAGAACCTGGCAAAACCAAGGGATACAGGGGTGAGCTGAGTATTTGGCTCACCACCAAACGATACTTCTGCAGGGCAGAAAAGCTTGGTCTTGGTGTTCAGCTCCACATGTACTTCGAGACCGATAACAGGATCGTACTTTTCCACAGCCTCGGAAAACTTCATTAATTTTTCAGCCATTTTCTTGTCCTTCGACCTACTCGCCCAACCATGGAGTATTCATCCACTGCCATACTGGACCGTTCCACTGTTCTTCTAATGCAGCTTCCAAAGCAGCAGCTGGCTTGTAGAGAACATCGTCACGTGTTTGTGGAGCAATAAACTGGAAGCCAACTGGCATACCGTCATCGCTTACACCTGCGGGAACGGAAATAGCTGGAACGCCTGCCAAGTTAGCTGGAATGGTTGCAATATCATCCAGATACATGGCTAATGGATCCTTCGTTTTCTCACCGAACTTAAAAGCAGTCGATGGAGATGTTGGGCATGCCAAAACATCAACCTTTTCGAAAGCCTTCTTAAAGTCTTCGATAATCAGGGTGCGTACCTTCTGTGCGCTACCATACCAAGCGTCATAATATCCAGCGGACAAAGCATAAGTTCCCAAAATAATACGGCGCTTTACTTCGTCGCCGAAACCTGCTTCGCGAGTATAAGCCATCATATTAGCTGCTGTTGCTGGAACGCCTTCTGGAGGCATAACGCGCAAACCATAACGCATACCATCGTAGCGAGCCAAATTGGACGATACTTCCGATGGCATAATAATGTAGTAAGCGCCCAAAGCATACTCGAGGTTTGGCAGAGAAATCTCAACAACCTCAGCGCCCATAGCAGTCAAATGCTCTACAGCCTCGTTGAAGCGCTTCGATACGCCTTCTTGGAAACCCTCACCAGACAGCTCCTTAATAAGACCAACTTTCAAGCCTTTAAGATCGCGCTTCGCGCCTTCGCGAGCTGCTGCCACCATTGCAGGAGCAGAGCCAGACAAAGAGGTGGAATCGTGAGGATCGTGGCCACCAATAGTTTCTTGCAACAAAGCAGAATCCAAAACAGTGCGGCTCACAGGACCAATCTGATCAAGGGAGGATGCCATAGCAATTGCGCCGAAACGAGATACGCCACCGTATGTTGGCTTCACGCCCACTGTTCCAGTAAAGGCACCTGGCTGACGGATAGAACCACCTGTATCTGTTCCCCAATGCGAGTGGAGCTTCGAAAGCAGCCACTGCTGCAGCCGAACCGCCACCTGAACCACCTGGAACGCGGTCTGTATCCCATGGGTTCTGCGTGTTGCCGTAAGCAGAATGCTCGGTAGAAGAACCCTGAGCGAACTCATCGAGATTCGTCTTACCTAAGATTGGCAGACCAGCTTTCTTCAGGCGAGTAATAACTGTGGCATCGTATGGAAGACAGCCTTCTAAAAATCTTCGATGCTGCAGTTGTTTTCGATGCCCTTAGTAACAATCATGTCTTTAATTGCAATAGGCACACCCGCTAATGAAGCAAGCTCTTCACCCGCTGCACGCTTTGCATCAATAGCATCTGCTTGTTCGCGAGCCTGATCAAAGCTGAGCTTCAAGAAAGCATTGATTGCTGGCTCAGCAGCTGCAATAACTTCTGCATGTGCGTCAACAAGCTCGCGAGCTTCACTTCGCCCTGCTTTGAATTTTTTCTGCCATCTGAGCTGCAGACAGCTTAACTAAATCGTTACGCATGTTCTTGTCATGTTTTACTCCCCCAAGATCTGTGGAGCTACGAACATACCGTCCTCGGATGCTGCAGCGCCCGAAAGTGCTTCATCCTGAGTTAATGGTGTCGCAGGCTCATCTGGACGCATATATGCTTCGAGAGGTACTGGATTTGCAGTTGGCGCAATATTTTCTGAAGCAACTTCTTGCACCTGTGCAATAGCCTCTGCAACTGCGTTAAGTTCACCTTGAAGACGAGTAATTTCTTCATCTGTTAAAGCAATTTGAGCTAATTCACCCAAATGCTCGATTTCTTCACGTGTAAATGTAGGCATAATGCCCCATATTAGATGTTTAACCAGACACTTAGGTTACGAGTTTGTATCGCTTAGATATCGTAATTTCAGTGCGACTGGCGAGCTACTCATAAAGCAACCCTAGCCAGCAACACTTGAAGCAATACAACACTTTGACTGTTAGAACACTCTAACCGATTACGCCGTGTTGCATAACCCATGTATGCATGGCAACTGCAGCAGCAGCGCCTGCATTGAGGGAACGAACGGAGCCTGTTTGAGAGATATACACCACATCATCAGCGCGTTCTAGAGCTCGGCTTGTTAAACCAGGGCCTTCTGCTCCGAAAATCATGACGCAATTTTCTGGAAAATCATAGCGTTCTATTGGCTGCGCTCCTGGCACAATATCGAGAGCAATAATACGAGGACGTGGCTTGCCTTCTTGCTCAGCTCGTGCTGTGAGATTATCAATGAACTCGTCAATACTGGCATGATGATGCACATGCTGATACAGCTCAGTCATTAGTGATCCTTTACGGTTCCACTTTTTAGGACCAATAATATGCACGGCATTAGCAGTGAAGGCGTTAGCAGTTCGCACAATGGAACCGATATTGAAATCGTGCGTCCAGTTTTCTACCGCTACTTCAAAACCGTAGCGTCCACGCTCATCGAGATCTTTTTTGATTGCTTCAACGCTCAGTAACGGTAGCGATCCATCACATTGCGACGGTCTCCTTCGTAGAGTTCTTCATCATACTGCTCACCTATTGGGCGTGGCTCATCTGGATGCTCTTCTTCCCATGAGCCGACACCGATTTCTCGCAATCCAGGATTGCCTGCCGCCATTACTCGCCGTGTAAACTCACTTGGTGGAATCATGCTTCGTGCACATCCTCACCTTGTACGCCATCACCTTGTACGTCTTTATCTGAGAACACAGGAATGAATGGTACAGATGTAACATAGCCGCTAACAGGGTTCACAAGCTGAATCTCGAGCTCTTGTGACGCATGATCATGGTCGCAACCGCCACCGCAGCAACTATCTGAGTTGCCACAACCGCCATTACCGCATTGACACACGTGGTCTTCGCCATGCATACTCTCGCCATGCCCTCCCACGCTTCCTACTAAGGAAGTTATAGCGCAAATCTGAGCACCTTCATTTTCGAGCACAGCAAAATCTACATTCAACTCATTGCCGTGAGTAAGCGTAACAACGGAAGAAGTTTGCACAAAGGACTTTTCCGACAGCCATGCATCCACAAGAATAACACGCTTTCCTGCTATTGACGGCCCCTTTATTACCAGGGAACACAAAATCCATTAGGAAACCATCAAGAATTTGACCGCGAGACGCCGCTGCATGAATCATTGCAGTAACTAACGGAATGCCTGCGGTGGTCATAGCTCCCACAGCGTCAAAATCGTCGAGCATAAAACCATGAGTTTCTAAAGCATCAAGGAGAGCGTGACCAGCAAGCGTTGCACCATCATGATGATAGGTTACAGAGGTGAGTTCGCTAAACTGTTTATTCACTACTTCAGCACGCACCAACTTTTCCTAAGCGTTGCGTTGGCTCAAGCATTTCTTCCGGTAAATCAGCAATCTGCTGAAGTAAATCGGCGCTTCCTGTTGCTTTGAAATCTGTCATGATTGATAGTCTATCTTTCCGTCTCGTCGTCCCATGTGGTAATAAGTTCCGGCGCGGTTATTTCGCGAATATCGCTCTTCTTCTCGTCTTCAATAGGCTGTGGCAGCTCAAACAAATTCCCACCGTCTAATTTCGAGGTTTGCGTGCCGTTGGCACCACCTTCGATTGTAAGGAACCAACGAATTTATTGTAGTCGAGCACAGCTGTTCCCAGCGTACGACCGAGCTTTGTGGCATGAGCACTCATCGTTCCTAAACGATCGAAAAGATCTCGAGATAGGTCGAGCGCTGCGCTTCGTCACTTAATGTTTGCTGCTGCCAAGCGAAAGCGACGGACTTCAACACCGACCATAAGGTAACAGGGTGAAGTAAGTGCCACCTGCTTATTAAACGCATAATCCAAAATTGTTGGGTCAACATCCAAAGCTGCCTGCAGAAGCGATTCGTTTTGGAATAAAGAGCGATAACGAAATCTGGCGCCACACGATCATCGCCATTTTTCCAATACTCGCGCTTGCCCAACTCATCAATATGCGCACGTAAAGGCTTTAGCATGTTCATGCAGATATTCGTCGCGCAATTGCAATTCTTGCTCCAGAACAGCATCGCTTATTTCACATGCCTTCTGATAAGCAGAATATGGCACTTTCGCATCGATTGGAATGAACTTTCCATCTGGCACATTCACCACCATATCAGGACGCTGCCGTTGCCCATCATTACCGTACACCACATACTGTGTTTCAAAAATCAACATGTTCACGCAAACCAGCAGATTCCACAATATTCTTCAGCTGTGCTTCGCCCCATGCACCGCGAGATCTTGTTATTGCGCAAAGCCATAGCCAAACTCGTTGTTTCTTTATCGAGCTTTTCTTGCGCTTTCCCAAACCGAGCAGCTGCTCTCCCAGACTACCATTTCACTCTTGCGGCTTTCTTCCATCAGAGCCACTTTTTGCTGCAGAATATCTAAGTTCTTCTGCACTGGAGTCAGTGCCTTCAGCACGCGAGACTGTTCTGTGAGTTCTTGCTCTTGCTTAGCGCGCAGTTCTTCTTCGCGCTAGCTCTTTCTCTCGTTCACGCTCTACACGCTCTTCTTCTGCCTTACGCGCTAACTGCACGTCTTTACGGGCAGCGTCGAGTTGCTCCTGAAGCAGCACAAGTTTCTCACGCTCTCCCTGCACTGTTCCCTCGAGCTTAGCAGTTGCCTCACGTTCAGCAGCTAAATCGCCGCGCAGTTGTTCCACATGCTCAGTCAAACTATCACGAGCACTCGTTAGTTCCTGCACTTGCTGTGTAAGATGCTCAGCAGAGTCTTGATTTTTCACCCTCTCCCCCGCACGCGAACTCATGCGCGTACATCAAAACCAGCGCGCCACCGAGAAGAGCACCAATAACAAGAGCAATAATAAATTCGAACATATGTTCGACAATAGCAGAAGGTATCGCCACGAGCTGAACCTCGCGTTGCGTTGAAATATACAGCCCTTCAAGCTCATTAAGATAGGTAGAGACAACGAAGGGATAATCATGATTTTTGTATACTGCGCAGTTGCAATAGTCCTCAGCATAGCTTTAGTCTGGTTCTTTTTGCTCCACGCAAAGGCGAGCACACCGTTATCAATGGCGCAAAGCAAGAGATTACCATAAGCATTAACGGCTCATATTCTCCTGCTCTTATCTACGCACAGGCAGGAACACCTCTGACCATATATTTTGACCGCAAAGATAGTGGCGAATGCACCTCACATGTGGTTTTTCCCGATTTGGGACGAGACACTTTTCTTCCTGCAGGGCGCACAACTGCTGTTCATCTGCCCGCTTTGAGTGCTGGCGATTATCCTTTTGCCTGCGGTATGAATATGGTGCACGGCATGTTACGCGTCACCGGCGAAGGCGGCACGAATATTGATAGCGATACTGATTCCGATACTGATGCCACCATCAGAGAAACAAACAACACCACCGAAGTTACCGATTCCCCATTCAGACGACCGCACTGCCGAACTCAACACCCTGGAAGAAGCGCTTCCTCGTCGGCGTTATTTTTAGTATTCCCGTGTTTATTCTGGGCATGGGCTTCATGTTTTGGGACACAACTCCTCGCTTCCAATCCTCCACACTCAATAACCCCTTGGATTCAGGCTGTTCTCGCCACGCCTGTTATGCTCTATACTGGCTGGGATATTCACCGCATTGGCTGGAGCGCACTTATTCACCGCAATCCAGAAATGAATGCGCTTGTTACAGTGGGAACGAGTGCCGCCTATGTCTTTAGCATGCTGGTATGCATTGCTCCTGAGATTCTTCCAGCAACCGCTCGCCACGTCTATTTCGACACAGTTGTTGTTGACTCACTCTTGTTGTTATGGGTTCGCTTATTGAATCGCGAGCGCGAGCTGGCACAGAATAGTGCCATTGGAAGCGCTCATGGCTCTGCGCCCTGATACTGCACGCGTTCTCAGCGATTCCGAGCTCAAAACCGAAGCGTGGCGCTTGCCGCAGGCTGGCACTCAAACGCCAATGAGCCAGATTAAAACTGGCGATATTGTGCAAGTTCCTGGCGGGCACAGCGTTCCTGCTGATGGTGTGATTGTGCGCGGTTCAGCTCGTTTCGATGAGTCTATGATGACCGGCGAGTCGGCTGCGATTGAGCGCGTAATAGGAGATGCTAGTACAGGTGGCACTGAATCTTAATGCTCCTGTTGCGCTGCGCATTACGGCAACCGGTCAGGATACGGTTTTGTCGCAGATTATTCAGCTCGTTGCTTCTGCTCAGGCAAGTAAAGCTCCTGTTCAGGCAGTTGTCGATAAAATTGCCCGCGTTTTTGTTCCTGCTGTTTTTCTTATAGCTTTGTGGGCCTTCACACTGTGGATGATTTTTGCCCAGCAGTCCGCTTTTAGTTTTGCATTAACTACTGCTGTTACTGTGCTTATTATCGCTTGTCCGTGCGCTTTAGGCTTAGCTACCCCTCTATCTATTACCGCAGCTATTGGGCGCGGCGCTCAGTATGGTATTTTGATTTCCTCTGCTGATGCGCTCGATAAGGCGCGTTTTATTCGCACGATATTTTTGATAAAACAGGAACGATTACACGGATTGTAGCACAGGTACAGGATGTGAGTTCTGCCCGTATTTCTTATACGCACGACCGCATTAAACCAACGTCTGCAGCAGCTTTGGCTGAGCTTACCGATATGGGAATCCGCACGATTATGTTGTCAGGAGATAAGACTGAGGTTGCCGATCAGGTTGCTCGTGAGGCAGGAATATCCACTGCGATTGCACAGGTGAAACCAGATGGCAAAAGCTTTTTGGATTTCTCATGCTCAACAGCAGCGCGGTGTCGAGAGAAACCATATGATTGCTATGGTGGGTGATGGCATTAACGACGCGCCTGCTTTAGCTCAGGCTGATTTAGGTTTTGCTATGGGAACTGGCACAGATATTGCTATGCGGTCCGCTGATGTAACGCTGATGAACGGAGATATTACATCGGTTGCACGCATGATTCGTTTGAGCCGCGCTACGATGCGCAATATTTACCAAAACCTTGGTTTTGCTTTTGCTTACAATCTTGTGGGCATTGTTAGTGCCACTGGCATTCTCTACCCTTTCACTGGTTGGCTACTCAACCCAATGATTGCAGGACTTGCCATGGCTTTTAGTTCAGTTAGTTTAGTGCTCAATTCCTCGCGCGTACGCACTGCACGCATAGACAGCTCGCGCGAAGCGAAACCACTGAACTCTGCTCATCCCCAGATTATTATTGACGATAGTACTCATTCAAACCAAGGAGAACTCATGTTTGATTTTTTGAAGAAAAAACCAACCGCAGCCACAAGTGGTCTTGAGGATGTGCTGATTGACCCTATCTGTGGAATGACCGTTGATGCCGACCAGCGTCCTTTTGCTTACGGAAGCAAGGTATACCACTTCTGCTCAGACCATTGTTTAGAAGCTTTTAAGGCAGAACCACAGAAGTATATGGAAGAATAGTAAAGCAGAATGACTCTTAAAAGAATTATGTCATAACAACTTTTTCAGGGTACACTGTTTAACAAACCGATACAATAAGCAATCCGAGAAACGTGTTGTAGCGTATGCGAAAATCAACAGTGTATGATGTCGCCAAAAAGGCAGGAGTGTCAACTGCCACGGTTTCTTTTGCATTTAGACATCCAGATAAGGTTAAAGATAAAACTCGGAAAAAAGTACTTGATGCCGCAGCCATTCTAGATTATGTACCTTCTGCTAGTGCTCGAGGTCTCGCTCGCGGTAAAACAGGTGCATTGGGACTATATTCCTTTGACATGTTACTGGAACGTCCACAAGGTAGCGAGCTAGAGGATCTTAACGCACTCAACGAGCAAAATGATTCTTCTTTTACTCGCCCAAATATGTTCGTTTACCCACTCTACGTTGACGAAATACAGCGTGGATTCGAACTTGAATGTTGGCATCGAGGTAAAACTGTTTTACTCGGCACCGCAAACTCTCCAAAAGAAAATAATTCCATTACTGACATTGCAGGTAGCGTGGACGGATTAGCTGTTTTCCCTAATCACGGTACAGACGACTTGCCACTACCTCAACTATGCCGAACAGTTCCATTAGTACGCATCGGCGATCTTGATAACACTTTATCCTGCGCCAGCATATACTGCGACAATACTGCTGGAATTATTTCTCTAATCGACCATTTAATCGATATTCACCACATAACGGACATGTCTTTTATTGGAGAGATTACAACTTTTGATATGCGTAGCAGATTCAATGCTTTCCAACAACATGTCACTCAACGAGGCATCCAAGTAACAACAGCTTTACTAGATAATTCAGAAGCCACATCACAAGAGTGGATGGTTAAGCTCTGCGAAGCAATCGACACTAATCAACTTCCTCAAGCAATCGTATGTGCAAATGACCAGACAGCACTCAATGTTATGGAGATCTTAACCGATGCCGGCATTCGTATTCCAGAAGATATTCTTATAACCGGTTTTGATGGAATTATGGCAGCAAATTCTCTCGTCCACCTATCACAACTGTTCGCCAGCCAATGGAACACATGGGACGCCTAGCCGCAAAACTTCTTGACGAACGCGCAGGCATACCATGGGATTCACCTCAATCATATAAACTTCCAGTGCGTATGATTATTGGTGAAAGTTGCGGATGTAAAACACAATAAAACATTCATTCCCCACGCAACAGGAGATTTTACTACTTCTTTTTATGCTTTTCTAAATCAGCATGCAATTAAGCTCCACTACAAAAAAATCGCTACCTATTATCTGCCTGTCATACAGGTGATTACAATAAATCACACCTCAAATCAAATTTTTCTATCATATGACATGCCTCGACATTCATCTATTCTCTACTTGACAAAATAAAATCTAAGCGCTTAAATATTAATGTAATCTAACCGCTTAGATTACAAGAGTTCGAGGAGGAACGACCATGTTCAAATGGAAGAAAAGTATTACTTTAGCTGCATGCGTAGCACTGATTTGCGGAATGGGCGCTTGCGGACGTTCACAAAACAGATAATACAAACAACGCAGCAGAAACACAAATAGATTCAAAACCAGCTTCAGGCGAGGTTAACAGTTTGGGCAATGGGTAACGAGGGTGATCTTCTTGGCGATTTCGTCAAAGGATTTGAAAAGGATAACCCTGATGCCAAGGTAAAGGTAACAGCTATTCCATGGGCATCAGCACACGATAAGATTCAAACCGCAATAGCTGCAGGTACGGTGCCTGATGTTATTCAAATGGGAACTACATGGATGGCTGATTTCTCAACAGCATTCGATGCAGTACCAGAAAACTTCGATTTATCAGATTTTACGGAAGGACCTCTTAAAGCAGGTCAAGTAGATGAGACTCAATTAGGTGTTCCATGGTATGTAGATAGTCATGTACTCTACTATCGCACTGACATTGCCGCGAAAGCCGGTTGGAACCACGCACCAAAAACGCTGGATGAACTCAAACAAATGGCATCTGATGTGAAGAAAGTTGATGGCGTCAAAAACGGCATAGTAATCTCTCCAAGTAGCAGCGGATTCATGGCAGGGCACACTCTGGGCATTCTTCTCCAGCGGCGTTCAGCTAATGGATAGTTCAGAGAAATGGACATTAAACACTCCTGAGATGAAGAAAGCTACTACATATCTCGACAGCTTCTTTAAAGAGGGCATAACCAACACTAATCTCGACACAACTCCTGGCGTAAGTATTACACAATTCGTTCAAGGAGAATCACCAATCATGACAGGGCGGATACAGCCACTATCAGCCAAATTGCAGACCAGGGGCGATTCATCGTCATATGCCACAGCTGTAATCCCACGCGGTGAAAGTTCCACTTCCTTCGTAGGAGGAGCTGACTTGGTTGTTATAGAAAGAGTCAAAAGAACAAGCAATCTGCATGAAATTTATCAATGGATGACCAATCCAACCACTCAAGTCGAATGGTACAAAGTTGCTACAGTCCTGCCATCTTCTCAGAAAGCCTGGGAAGACAGCACGCTCGCAAATGATGACAAGTTGAAAGCATATGGAGAACAGCTAAAAGAGCACCATGGCTCCACCGGCTGTTCCAGGATGGCCACAAGTGTCAGCAGCAGGAGACCGAATTATGGAGCAAATCTATAAAGGTTCCCTCTCGATTGATGAAGGCCTTAAACAACTCCAAGCAGAAGCAGACAAGATCGGGACAGGTAAATAATGAGCAGCAAGACCGATAATAATGAGGAACACCACCAAACACTCTACATCGTAGACAAAATGCAGTGGCTTGGGGCTTTATCGCTCCGTTCATTGTAATCTTCAGCGTATTTATGTTCATTCCTCTAATTACGTCGATTGGAATGTCTCTTACCGATATGACATCACGTGATTTACGCACACCTTTAAACGTAGATTTTAAAGGACTGGAAAATTACATTGCGCTACTCACAGACCCACGGTTCCACAAAGCTCTACTCCCAACAGCTATCTTCGTTGTTATCGGCTTGGCCCTAACTATCTGTATCGCGATGGCGTGCGCAACTGCCCTTAATAAAGGATCTCGTCATCTCAATTCTATATTTAGAGCAATGCTCTACGCTCCAGTCGTTGCAAGTGTTGTTGCTGTATCCGTTGTATGGCGCTACATTTTACAAGAAGACGGATTGCTAAACTCCATACTAGCTCTCATAGGAATTCATGGTCCTGATTGGTTGCACGATACACATTTCGCTTTACCAGCTCTCATGGTCATGACTATCTGGCGCAACATGGGAACACTCATGATTATTTTCCTCGCTGGCTTGCAAACAATCCCAACGGAATTAAAAGAAGCAGCAGCAGTTGATGGAGCGGGAAAATGGCGTATAGTTACGCACATCACCCTGCCATTAATGAAACCTACAATTCTGCTCGGGGCGGTGTTGATTTCTGTTGCATATCTGCAATTCTTTGAGGAATCCTTTGTCATGACACAAGGAGGATCTCTCGATTCAACACTTTCAGCTGCATATTATGTTTACCAGCAATTTGGTTTCGGCCGCTATGGTATTGCTTCAGCAGCTAGCTGGGTATTGTTCATCATTAGTGCACTTGTCAGCATATTGCAGTTCCGCCTACTGCAATCAGAAGATTAGAGGTACGTACAATGCAATCAACTAGTAAGCATATTCGTACAGCAACACGCAGGATTCCAATTTATATTATCCTGTCGGTTATCAGTCTCATATGGGTCTTCCCATTTCTGTGGATGGCTTTAGGCTCCTCAAAACACAACGTGAAATATTAGCTAAGCCACCACGTTTACTGCTGGATCACGCAACCCTTGCAGATTTTACGAAATAGTTTGAACAGCTAAATTTCAGTACATATTTCACTAATAGCATTATTGTTGCTGTCATTACTGTTTTGAAATATCATTTCTGCTCAATGGTTGGATATGCCTTAGCTAAAATGCAATTTCGTGGCAAAAATATTGTGTTTGGCGCAGTTATGGTAACGCTTATGGTGCCAAGCGTTGCAACATTTGTGCCGCTCTTTGTGATTATTGCAAATCTGGGACTTTCTAACACATATGCCGCATTAATCTTACCTTTCCTCACACAACCTGTGGGAGTATTCCTCATGCGACAATTTATGACCGGGATTCCTGATGCCGTTATTGAAGCAGCTCGAATCGATGGAGCCGGGGAGCTAAGGATTTTCTTCCAGATAGTGACCTGCCACAATGTGGCCCCGCTATTGCAACGCTATCTATTTTGACTTTCCTATCTAGTTGGAATAATTTCCTCTGGCCATTGGTAGCTGCTCAATCCGACTCAATGTACACATTGCCGGTAGCGCTCTCCCTCTACTCTACTGGTCAAAATGCAACCATTACAGCGTTCTACTTGCTGGAGCAGTACTTATTATTACACCGATTCTTTTACTGTTCATATTCCTACAACGTTGCTTCATTGAAGGCACTGCAATGACGAGTATTAAAGTAGGGCTTTAAGAAAGGAAAAAGCTACTGACTGCCCAGTCATATAAAATTCCCACAAGATTTCATTTGAGGGCATCCACCGCTGCACGCAAATTGAAGGCAACAATACAAATAGCGACTGGTGGGCTCGCGAATACGCACCACAGACTGATTTGAAGGAACCTTCAGGTGATGCCTGTGATAGTTACAATCGATATGAAGAAGATATACGCTTACTGGCACGAGTCTGGTCTAACTATGTATCGCTTCAGCATTGAATGGGCGCAGAATCAGACCTATAGAAAGTGTATGTATTCTCGGGCAGCTGCTTTTACATTATCATTTGCAGTTGTTGTTACATGCAGCCGTACAACATCGAACCTATGGTAACGCTACATCACATGACTTTACCCCTCTCTGGTTTTGCTTCCCAAAGGTGGCTGGTTGCGTGATGATACCCGCAGATATTTTTCTCGCTATATTAGATACGTCGAAAGCCGATTCTTCCTCGATGTGACGTGCGGTATGCGCTATCAATGAGCCAAATAGTTTGCGCTCACTCAGGGAGGTAGAGAAGGTCTGATTTTGCGTAGCTTCTTCCTTACCATCACCAGATTCAATTATCTCTCAGCATCTTGTTGAAGCACATAAACGAGCACGCGATGTTCTGTCTTCTATAGAAGGTCAAAGCAGGTTGGACAATTGCTGCCAAGCATTTCATGCGATACCAGGATGTGAAGCTGAAATGGAGGCATAGCAATATCCGCGTGAGGATTATTTTACTGAAGCTGCAGCAGGCGATGACTTCATCGGAGTTCAAGCATATCTGCGAACATTTATCGGTAAAAATGGCCCCGTCCCGATTCCTACTGATGCCGAGCGAACTTTAACAGGATGGGAATATTTCCCACCTGCACGCTGGCATAGCGGTACATCACACTTGGGAAGTAGGACGACATACACCGATTTTTGTAACAGAAAATGGAATTGCCACGTCTGACGATAGTCGTCGTATCGACTATACCTACGATGCTCTTGCTGGATTACACAGTGCTATGAACGATGGTATTACAGTACATGGTTGTTGCATTGGTCATTGCCCGAGTAATTGTGAGTGGGATCATACAAACCAACATTCGGATTGATTGGCTGGGATAAAAAGACTTTCGAACGCCAGCCACGCCCTTCACTAGGCTGGGTGATTGGACAAACCAGTATGAGTTCAGACATCCGACACGTTAAGAATAATCACATATGGGCAGTTCATGTTTAGCAGAGCTGCCCGCCTAATTAATCGCTCATTTTCACCATCATCTTAGATGCTTCATTCAAACAACCGGTACCTCCCTCCCTGCGCACATCTTCAAAAGCGCTTGCGAGAGAATAAGTTGCAGCTGCGCAGGATTCGTATTATAGCGGGTGATAGAACAGGTTAATATCAGCTTCATGCAGCCTTCTGCAAACCTAAACGCAACTGCTCTTTCGCCTAGCCCGATCCGCGTTGGGTAGGGCAGTCGGAATATCAATATGCCCACCTTGTTTCACGCAGATAATCATTGAGTTCTAAACGCAGGTTAAAGAAATCCAAGTGCTGTACCAGTCTCATCAAAAGAAACAAACTGTTGGGCGCAAACGAATCCTTCTTTACTGGCTCAGTTGTCTAGACGACGACTCATCTAACAAACATCAAAATCAAAAGAACCTTTCTCCCAAGCTCCATCATAAACCAGAGTTAGCTAAAGCAAAATCGCTAACCATATCCTCCGATAGCTGCGCGATCCGGCTCAACTGGCGAACGTATCATTCTTCTCCCGAATAAACTCATGCAAGACCAATGACATGCGCTGATCTATGGAATCAGCGCCTTCAAGCACTGCACGAGCCTGAGCACGGTCTAGCCAACGCACGGTAATATCCTCACTATCCCTAAGTGCTGATGTACATCTGTCTGCGCGTCATCTACCGTCATATACACAAACGCAGCAGTTTCGTTCGTCATCCCACAATGCGTGAGGTGCCTGTGGCGCGCAATGCATCGTCGCTCAACATCGCCAACCAGTTTCCTTCTTTAAGCTCACGCGCTGCGGCCTGTTCAGCTCCAGATCGTCAGCATCAATAAGCCCAGCAGTGAAAGCCCACGCACTAGCCGTTAACTGGTGGACGATGCTCTTTAATAATGAGCATACGCTCACACCATCAGCAGAGCGAGGCAACTAATAGAGACCGTCGCCTTCGTGCACGGTTAAGATCTTTACAAATTTTCCAGCCGGATGGCGCGTAACCACGTCATGGCAGCGGTTTCGTTTCACCCGTTATCGAGCTGAGACCATCGCGCTTATAACCACGCGATCAAAACGGCTCGGATCGAAACTGCGTCGTGCGCTTTCAATGCTGATGTTCTTCGTGATGCTGACTGACAGCGAGCGCACGAAAGCCCTTCCACAGACAGCGCTGCAGAGGGCTAAAGCTGATATTTAAACATTATTTAAGCTGTTACTGTTTTTGCGTTTTAATCGTTTCAGTCCGCACGTCTTGTTGCAGCCCTTCTGCTTCAGCTCCCATGCTAACCGCCTGCGGTCGATCGACCAGCGCGGTATCGCCGTCGTGCACGGCTCCCGACAAAAGCATGCGCGCCAACTGATCTCCGACTGCGCTGCACGAGCGACGCAGAGGACGCGCACCGAAAGCTGGATCGCGCATGGCTATCGGCCGAAGCCATTCGCGAGCGAGACTTCGTTACGTCGAAAGTGATGCGACGCTCTGTTGACGGTCATACAGCCTTCACCTGATTATCCAACGACCAGACAGGCAAGCTCATCGCGGAGTGAGAGGGTCGAAAAGCAATCAAATCGCTCCAGACGGTGTGATGAATTCTGGCTTAAAAGTGCGCGCGAACGGCGTTCAAACTACCGCCTGCTGACGCGCCTCGCAGCTGGCAAGCTCCGACCAGAGACAGGAACTGCGGGCAAGTTCCGAGGTCGCATCAAAATCGTGTGTTCTTAAGTCCGCTGTTCGACCCTGACCGTCAGTGACGACCGTCATCAGAACCTGCAGCGAAAATGTCACTTCTGGATGCGCTGTCTCCACCTCATCCAAAAGTGAGCACATTTACCCGAGTACGGACGACGACGCTGAGCTTCGGTCAACTGCCCGCCCTCTTCGTGGCTCGACATATGTAGGAGCCGCACCAGTTAAGCGCGAAACGAGGACTTCTCCGTCTACTCCGCTCATATCAATGCGCACTGACCGACTCGTTCATCATCAAAGGAAATCTGCCAAAGCTTTCGCTCAGCTCGATTTTACCCACACCTGTGGTATAGGAACATAAAAGCTGTGTGTGGGCGGTTTGGATCAGAAATACCTGCACGAGAACGGCGCACAGCATCCGAAACGGCACGCACGGCTTCTTTCTGACCAATAACACGCTGCAGAAAGCTCATCTTCCATATGCAGAAGCTTTCGTTTTCTCCCCTGCATCAAACGACCAACAGGAATGCCCGTCAATCCGACTGAGGCCCATTTTGAGCAATAGAGTCAGCATCTACGATCTGGAACCATTGGCTCCAGTTTCGCTCTGTTCACGGCTGCTGTCATCCGCGTTCTTTTCAGCCGCAGCCAACTCGCTGTCGAATGAGACGGAATATCGCGCCATACAAAATGCGCGATGCGCTTCTCTAAATCACGCCTCACGAGTTGGCTCATCGCTTCCGCGCAGCATCGAGGCGAGACGCTAAATCGCCCGCATCTTGTATGCACTCTTTTCAGACTCCCAGCGACGCATGCAGACCTGCGCGACTGGGCCGCGCGTATCTGCAAGCTCCGTGCAGCTTTTCCAAACGACTCCTGAGATCACCAATATCTTCGACTTTTCCAGCTGCATTTCTTCCATCTCTAAGCGCGTAACGCGACAGCTCAGCTCATCAATCTCTTCTGGAGAGCGAGTTCCATTTCGCCATAGTGAGCGGCGCCATCGATCAGCCAATCCAGCCTTATCCGGCATTTGACGACCCGAAAATACTTGCCCGGATTGAACCGGTGTTGCTGCATGCTCAGCGTCAGCGTCCACACGCAATCGTCCACTTTATGATGTGCTTCGTAGCGCTCCTTCAAACCACGTAAAATCGCAACTTCGTGTCTTCTGCGGCCCGAGCTCACCCACGAGTGCTTTGCGACGCACGCCTCAAGGCTGCGGATGCTTTCTCAATATCGCACGATACTCATCCAGCGTCGTCGCACCAATTAAGCGCAGCTCGCGCGAGGCCAGCATAGGCGCGGGCGCTGTTGCGCATCCGTGCAGACCTTCTGTGGCTCCAGCGCACCCACGATGGTGGATGGTCCGTCCGATGAAGGCAATGTTATTGCCCTCTGCGCTGGTTTCCTCCAGCACAGCCTTCGAACGCTCTTCGAAACTCACCACGATATTTTGACAGCGCCATCGATGACGCTATCGAGAAGCGTAATTACGCGTTTGTTTGCAGCGTTGTTGGCATCTCTCCCACGCTACCACGCGCGAGGCAGACCTTCAGCAACATGCAGTTTACCCACACAGGCTCGCCGAGTGAGTACTGGATTGTTTTTCGTGCGGCGGCTCAAAATTTGGATAACGCGGCGAATTTTCATATCGCGATGACCGATGGCAGGATCGACTTTCCCTCGCGAGCGCGGGCAGTTAAATCCTGTTGAGTACTTTTCAGGCGCCTTGCGGGCGTCTGCGTCTGGGCTGGATTGCTTTCGCCCTCCACGCACTTGGAACTGCTTGCGTGAGGGGCTTGAGCCGTTGCATGCCAGCTGCTCGAGATGCCTGCCAGCTGGGATTGACCCTGAGCCACAGCGGCGGGCAGGTGCTCGGTTGAGATATTCATCGCGTCGACGCAGTTTTTGAGCGTCTACCAGGGCGCTGGCTTCCCAGCTGCCAGGCGTGCGCGGTGCTTGGGTGGCAGTGTTTCCGCATGACCTGCGGCGAGCTTCACGAAAGGCAGTACCGGATTGCCGCGCAATTGACTGCGCACGTCTGCGCGGTGGCCTCCCGCAGAGCCGCGTACCACGCCTTGCTCTTGAATTCAGGAGAGCATCAACTAGAGTGCTGAGCGTTTCTGCGGGAGTTTTCCTGCGGCAGAGGCGCTCGAGACTGCGCTGATTGAAATGGCTTCCTGCGCCATTGTTTGTATGTTCTGTTCCATATCAGACCTCTTTTATTCTTACTTGCATGCTTCTGTTTATGCAAGTTTCCTTGTTCTGATATGTATAACAGTTTGTGTTCTACTTGTTCCCAAAAGCTTGAGCGCAGTGGGACTCGAAGTTTGTGAGGGCAGAGGATAGAATTGATGGCTGTTTTCGCCAGTTTCGTAGTTGCTTTGAGGCTGAGAGAAGAGGCAATGTTGCGTCTTCTGTTGTAGCACACATGCCGCATGTCACCTGTGCAGGCCGACCGATTAATACGCTTATGCAGCGCGGTGCACCGCGCCAAAGTGGCATATCGGTTTGCGCATATCGACTTCACGCGATGGAGAGGAAAGAATAGCGGAATCAAAGCCTCATGGGTGGCCCATATATAACCATTGCAAAAGCCAGCCTACTCCCTCACCGCATTCATCCGCTCACATGCAGACAAAACGCGCGCATACCGTTCAGGCACAAATCGTTCAGCATCAGCGCCTAGTGCGGCCGCGCACATGTCCAGCGGATAGTTAATGACGTGAGGATCTCACCACCGTGCGTCACGCTGCGGTGGCTTCTAAATCAACCGCTGAAGGTTAATCGGGAAACATGTAATCGGCGTTGGGTCTAAACGCAGCTGGCTTGCCGCAGCTAAAGGATCAATGCGGCGGAGGATCAGCCATCGCCCACAGGATCCGCCTGCTCATTTGCACATTAATATAATGAGCTAAAGCGTCCGCCAAGAAGCGTCCAGCAGTTCCACCCTGCTGCGCAAAACCGTTCATATGAGCGCGAGTCATTAAAGGTGCGATGCGTCACGTCAATTCCCACAACCGGTAATATCTGCTCCACTGCGACACGATTGGCGGCTTCGGGTCGTTAACCATGTGGTTTCACTAATAATGAAATTATAGCGTAGTCGCGGGCCGTGGAGTGCTACCGCCATAATCACGCAGATGCAAACGCTCTCAGCAAGATGAGGGTGAGTGTGCGAGCATGAGCGTCAATATTGGTCAAAAGGATAGCGTAATAACAGTAACCTGAGCAATTCGCGCTTCCACTAATCACGCTCGAATTCCACTCCGCCCTCGAGGGAGACTCCTCAGCTCAACATATTGCGGGAAGCTCTGCTGAGCTCACTCCCCAACCGTTTCGCCCTGCAGTCTCTCAGGCGCCTTCACAGCCTCGTGCTCACTCAGCGTTTTCTCGAGAAGGACACGGCACTGGCTCACCGCGCTAAGCCAGCACGAGAGCTGATCCTGCAGCATCAAGCAAAAGCACGGTTGTGCGCGTTGCCCTGATCTTGAGTCGCGTTACCGAAAGTGCCCACGCAGCGGTATCTCTACCCCAAAGAGCCGAAAAAGATACATGCGCAGCGGTATCGTCAATACCAGTGTCGCAATCGAGAATAATGCGCTAAGGTCATTTATTGAACCGACTTTCACAGACGTTTCCAGATCGCGAAACTCTTATCAATCTGTTGGCAGGTTTGGCTTGAGACAGTGGTTACTGTCCTGATTATTTGCATCGTATACGCGCGCGCATCTGCTGCGAAGTCAGAAATGCTTCCGCATCCTTCAGGATCTATAGTACCGATGGGCAGCGCCTGGCACTTCACGTCATCCGTGCTCGCAGCAATGTTGCGTCAACAATAACGCTGCATGGGAACAACTTCACGAACTTCGGATCGAGCTTTGCACCCTTGGCTCCATCTGCAAAGAATCTGAGCAGCGCTCATCTGTGGATGCAGATGTGCCCGTGATGTAACCCGCACCCGAGACCAGCGCGTGAAAGCCTTCTACGGTTTCTTGATCGACTGAGATCACTCCTTCTCAGAAATAATGACTTACCAATTTCATCCGCATTACGGAGACACCATAATCCTGGTTGGTCCAGCTTATGGTGGTTGAAAGTGCGCCCATCTCCAAGCTTGCACGCCTTCCCAAGTGCTATAAAACCACGCAAAATCAGCCTTGCGCGAGGCTTAAAGGTTTGGAAAGTTGGCGTGCCGCAGTAACTTTATCGAACGCCTTCGCCGCCATCGGTCTGAATCATGCCTGACGAACTTGCAGCATCAATTCGTTCGCGCCACAAGTGGCAAAAGAGTTTTACCATCGAAATCGCGCGGACAGGTAATATCTTTATTCGATTTCAAAAGAACAGCAAAATGGCAGAAGTGCGCTGCTGAATCTGAGCAACCAACGCCAGACCTGCTTTTTAATATTGGCAGCAGCTCCCACGTTAAAGGTATTAGATAACGCGCGAGTGCGGCTCCCGTTGATGCCGACTGTTTCCAGCTGCCTGCGCGGTGGCAACAATATCGACGTTTAATCGCTTCTCGCAACATGGCAAAATAGCCACGCTGAGCGGCAACGTAAGCGCCAATATGAAGGTGTATCAGGGACAGCCGAGCACAGAAAGATACCGTTTTGAGATTATTCTGTGATCTTGAGAAGATGCTACAGGCAGCTTGCAGAAGCGACTGAGAGCTACAGCAGTTACAGAGCTGATGCCATGCAGATACAATACGATGAATAGACGTTCCGATGGCATCATGAGTCGCTTTTCTCTCTACAATTTCTTGCCAGTTCTTGCTTGGTAGCACGGCACTCAAAGCCCGTAGCCACATTCGCCAGAAATTGTGAAAGAGTATAAACTAACGCGGCATTAAATTTTCCTGAATTAAGTATGCAGAGGCGGTGAGAGTTGGGTCAATTATTCAGCGCTAGCTAGGAGGCGCAGCTGTTTCCTCATGTTGACTTATTGAGACGCGCGGTGGTCACTGTAAACGGCGGTCAGCTCTCTCACTACCATATTGAGCACAGGAAAGCTGACCCGCTTGAGATCTGGAGTCTCACTCACATCCAAAAGACAGTGATCGTCTACCGTTTCCGCGACGCATCATAATATGCGAGCCTTAACTGCATTCACAGCTACCACTGCTGGGCGCAAAAATCTGATTATGGTTACTTGCCATGGTGCACGACCACTTAAGCGCCGGTTGCTGGCACAGCAAAGCAAATCTGCGCGTTGCACATCTGCTGGAAGCTTGTCATCGCCACAATATCGCCCGATTTACGCAGTGTCGAACCCACAACCACGAGCTTGAATCGTAGCCGTTGTTCGCAAGTGCGCGGTTAGTGCTGGTTGCGGTATATTGTGAACCATATAATGCTGGACCGAATATTGTCGCTCCTTCGCACCATCAACGCGCTCACATATGCACAGGAAGCTCCGCCTTCTAATTGTACCGTCTTTACCGTGCCCGCGATTAGGCGTGGTGTAACCAGCGAGCCACTGATCCAACGTCGGCTCAAGCTCACCGTTGGTATGGCGAGTCCTGCTCGCGATGAATCATCTTGCAAAGCAGCAGCAGCGCAACTTCAATCGTTGCGTCAACGTCACTTAGTACGCATCGCCATCAACGCAGAGCAACGACACCGCCACCGATCAATTTCCAGGAACAACTTATAGCCATCTGTAGCGTAAAATGCGCGACGCAATACCATCTTGCACGCTCAGCTGCGGCAATAAAGCATCAGCATCGGTGAGTTTTCGAGACCCAACCTATGTATGATAGACCCTGAGGTTCAAATCATCCTGCACATATCTAAAACATCGTTAGCATCTGCAGCCACAGCTGAATGGCAGGCAACCCTGATCCGAATTCCACCGACTGCACATCGCTCACGTCGCTATGGTCAACAGCGAAAGCGAGCAATACCGAATTTCGAGTCTTCGCGGGCGGTCCGAAATATATGGTCAGCGACCTCGCGTACGCCTGCACCTACGGTCACGCGCACCATAACGCGAGCGCGCTTGCCTGCTTCAGACGGGCAATACGGGCGATGCGTTTACGCGCTCTCATGCGACTCATCAATCACCAATCTTGTCGGAAATCGTTCTCAATGGCTAAAGCGAATTTCGTCACATCGCTATTGTTACCGTACCAAAACTAAGCGACGTACCTGGCACTACGCAGCCAGAGGCAATCTTCATTTCACGTGTGCAGGTGTCTACGCACGCCCGCCTTCATCGGTAACAATGCGAGCAATTTCTTTTGCTCGAGAAAAGCTTACCAGCAAAAGCTCGCGAGAGGTGGTAATGTAGCAAAGCCTCACGCACAGTATTAACAAAATAGCTTGAGCACGATCAGCAGCATCAGTAGTATCATCGCATACGGTGGCGTGCCATGAAGGTGGTGGCGAGCTGTTCAAAACTTTCGCCGCGGTCTTCCCATGCACCCGTGTGTTCATTGATGTACCGCATGGCTGATTCAGGTGCGTGTCTGGTGTTGTCATGCGCGACATCTCCTACTCGCTATGTCGTCTTGCTTATTGTTCTAGTACATATAGTAAAGGCGCTGGCTGACTGCCAACGCCCTACTTTTCTGGCTGCGCGACCACGCAGGCTGCACGAAAACATACGCAGCGTCAGCTAAACCATGCAGCGCTACACACATTTTCTCCGGGCTGAAACACCGAGCAAAGCCTAAAGCATTCGCCAAAAATCTGACCAGCAGCGTCGTTGAGCTTCAAACGAAGCTGCTGCGCGAGCTGGCTCCAGGATTCTTCGCAATGCAGCCTGGCTTTCAGCATGTGTCGCGTGCGGCTTCTGCGCGGTTGGTTCCATAGGGACAACACGCTCAACGGCATACCGCCTATGATACTTTCCAGCCAATTCCTCGGCGTGATGTAGCACGTAGGCGGTGGGGTTCACGCAAATCTGCAGCAGTTGCTACCACTGAGATGGGTACAAAAGCAGAGTTCAGCTAATAGATTCAGAATCTGCTTTCGGTATGAGGCGAAGCTCAAGTCACGCACCATCGCGCATGAAATTCCTGCTGCGACCATGCGTGCGATCCGCGTTCTTAAATTCTTGCCGCAGCTTTCATTGCACGTAATACACAGGATTATCGTTGGTATGAGAAGCCAACAAACCTAAAGTCAATGTCTGAGTCACGGATCTGGCTGCATGAGGTGCGTGCCAGGGAGTAACGGGCGGCATCACACTCACAGCGTCGCAAAGGATCATCGATGAAAGTAATGACTTGTTTCCAGCGCGCTTACTCGTCTGCTGACGTCTGCGTCTTTCATAACGTTAACAAGGCTGACCAATCCAGAGTTTGCGTATTCTTATGTGGCGTGTCGCCAAAAGCAGCACATACTGCGTGCATGCGACCACGATAGCGCGTGATGGTCTGCGCCCAGCATGTAAATGCGCCACATCTTGCGGGATGCCAGGCGCGGTGACGCTTGTTCATATAGTAAAGCAATATCGCGCGGCAATATAGGCAACGTACCGTCGAAGCCAATGATAACGCGCGGTGCTGTCGTCGCCGCCATACTTGCCAGATTCAAACCAGAGTTGCGCCATCTTGCATAGATGTCTCCTGGGCGCGCTGAGCTGAGCAGTAGTGCGCGGTCTACTTCCTGAGTTCGTACCCGCGGCATTCATCGTGGAAGTACCCGTCGAAGTTCACGCAGAAGTCCTTCATGGACTGCGCCAATCTCGTCAGGCATCATCGCACGGCACGCTTGCCGGAATTCTTCGCGCTGCTCGCCGAATTGCCTTCAGCGCCATCTTCCACCAGTGATGCGAGGCAGGCAAGGTATCGTCCCTCGCTTTACCTGCTCCACAACGCGAGCAGCAATATCGTCAATATAAAGCGCCTACTGTAGCCATCTTCTGGCGTTTTCTTCGCCATGCGCACCTGCCTTCGAGACTTAGCGCGACGATCAATCTGTGTTTCCATGATCGTTGAAGTAATATTCAGCGCACAATTTTGGAACCATTAGCTTCCGGCTGCGCGCCGTGGAATCGCCCACAGCAGCCCAGGTACCACCAATATGAATAGAGATAGGTTGGATTAGCCGATAAACTCAAATTCAATGTTTGTCCGCTTAAATGCGTATTTTGTTCCAGCGCTTTTCCTCTTCCAAAAACAATTATCAGCGATAGCCGCAGCAGGGCTGAATCCAGAGCAATGTAGTAAACATAGGTATGCAATATCAACGGCTTTTTAATACCGTCAGCCTTCTCAAGCTCGCGGCAAAAAGCGTAGCAGGGATCGCGCGGTGCCATACCCGCTTTTCTTAGCCAACTGCGCAATATTGTAGACCAGTCACCGTAGGCGCGATCCTGGACGCATAACGGCAGCTTTTCACGGCGGGAATCTGTTCAATCTACCGTCGCTGCTTTACCCGTATCTACAGAGCGGTGGCGATGTCAGTAAATTAACTGTGCAAGTGCTTCTGGACTCATGAGCGCTAGTTTAATAGTTGCGCCCTACACGAGCCGCTGCACGGGTGGCGCGGCTTACCGCTCAACGAGATAGGGCGTTCAGTTCTGTCAGCACTGCATTAACGCCGCTTTACTCTTGCGCACAGCAGCATCAATCTCCCACAACAGCGCCTGGCTAGGAATAACATTGGAGCCGAAAAGCTACGCGAGCGAGGTTTCACTGCACCCTCCACATACTTGGCATATACGTCGTTGATTTGCGCGAAATCTGCAGCGTTTTGCATATAAATTATTGCGCGCGATTTTATCGAGACCGCTTCCTGCTTCTTCGAGGATAAGCTTCGATATTTTTCATCGCTTGATGCGTTTGAATAGCAGTTGAACCCTGCCAGTTCGCCAGTTTCTGGATCGATGCCGGGCTGAGCCGGATACGAAGACGAATCCGTTTGCTTTTACTGCTTGACTGTATGCTCCCAAAGCTTGAGGAGCGTTGCTGGTTGCCACTTCTTCAATAGCCATTGCGTTATCCTTTACTTTTTATGTAGACCTCTTGATTGAGCACACAGCAAAGGCGGCGGAGATATGAGTATCGATCCACCGCCATTATTGCGTTAGATTTTAAGAGCGCAACACAATTTCCTTGACTGCCGACTCAATAGCAGATGGAATGCAAGCTCACGCTATGTTCTTGACTATTGCCGTGCAGACCGTATTCATAATCAGAAACGCTTTACTCCAATAGCGCAGCTCTACAATATCGCCACTCAAAAGCCACCTGATGCTAGCATCCGCTTCATGTGTAGGCAATCTGAGTGCCTGTAGCATCTTACGTGTGTCTTCTGCCGCAGGATTTTCAGCAGGGTTTTACCAGCAATCTCAACATACCGTCTGTGTCGGTTACGCAGCAGCTTCGAGCACATAGCTACACTCATATCTTCTGCATCGTTGCTTGAGGCAACCACGCGAGCACCACTCAGCAGCTTCACCCAATCATTATCTACCGCGCACGGTAAGAGTCCATGTGCGCTGTGCTGTACAGCTTCAGCATCTCCTTCTACCGCGCCTAATGGTAGAGCAGAGCCGTTCCACGAAACGTGTGCGTGCGTTCTTGCCCTGGCGAGCATCGTTAAACTGACCATTATCTTCGACCAGAGTGAACTCATTGGTAGCACCATCGGTTTGCCGGGAAGAGCACCACCCTCCAGAGCTTGCGCAGGTTTAGCCACCAGGTTTGCCTCACCCTCACCCAACTGGGTCGCCAGTGGCACGATTGCCAGAACGGGCAAATACTGGCTGACGATCCAGCTTTCTCCATGCTTCTAATGAACGTCCATTGCTCCCTGCAACGTAGCGGCGTCCTGAGAAGAAGTCGAACCATTCGCCAGCTGGAAGCCACACATCTGCTTTCGCACGCGCAACGTTCTTATCGATGGTGTGGTAGTGGGCCATAACCAGCTGGGTACCAAACCAGAATTCCTGTGGCACTCTATATGCCGCTTCGTTTTCTGGGTCACTCCAATACATTGGCTGCACCAGTGGTTCACCCTCGTTATGAGCACGATAATTCATCGTGTAGAGGTATGGAATGAAGCGGTGACGCAACTGGAGGGCTTCCACCATAACGCCGAACGGTACTTCTGGTCGGAAATTCCACGGCTCTTTGCTTTCGTAAATGGCGAGTTACTCGAATGCAAGCGATTAATTGGACTAGAATGCTCCATACTGATACCAGCGCACTTCGAGCTCATCATCGCGGTAGCCCATCATATGGCCGCCAATATCGTGGCTCCACCAGCCAAAACCAATATTCGATGCGCGGGCAGTAAACTCAGGCTGGAATTGCGAGTTCCCCAAGACACAATAGAATCGCCCGAGAATCCTGCTGGGTGACGATGCGAGCAGGTCTGCGTAACGCGAGAAGGTCAGGCCACTGCCGTTGCGTGCGGGAGTCATATGCACGCGTGGTTCCAGTAGCCACAAGAGATGCCCAAACCAGGCTGACGAGTTACGCCACCCTGCTGCCAATCCAGCCACCGAAGTCAACGCTCATCTTCCAACTCGTGATGCATATCGAAGTACCCATCCACAAAATGCAGAGTTTCGTTGGATCAAACTCCACAGCTTCATCAGTTGCCGGATCAATTCCCCACCTCTGAGCAAGCTCTTTATATGGCTCTCGTAGCCGCGCACACCGTCACGAGGATGTACGTTCAGCGGTGGTCTTCAAGCCCGCCGGTCTGCTAAATCAGAAAGCGGCTGCGTGATCTGGGAACAGCTCAGTATTCATGTGTACCCAGTCCAACCGTAACCGTACTTTTCCTCAATATCGGTAATATGCCAATCCATATCAATAACGGCTGTGGTAAAAGGAATACCTTCCTTCTTAAAGCGATCATGCAGTTGCAAGTATTCATCCTGCTTGTAAGCAAAATAACGGCTCCACCAGTTGCAAAAGACCATCGTGGCAGCAAAGGCTGAGGAATCGGTTAGCTTAAAAGAAGTCACGTATAGCCTGCTTGTAGTTATGCGCATAGCCGAGGAAATAGAAATCTGTTTCTTCATGATCGCGCGAGGCAATGCGCCAGCCGCCGGCATTAATATTGTCTTCACCGAAAGCCGCTTTCGGAGAAGCTCCCTCATAGACGACACAACATTCGAGCGAGAATCGTCAGGGATTGCCCAACCATCAATAGATAAATACCTCTCTTCCAAGCTCAGTACGACCATTAATCGTATCCAAAGTTCGTGTAGTTCGCGCAAATTTGCCGGTATCATCACCCTATAATGCCAGGTGTTGAACTGGGAGGTGGTTAGGTGCTTTTACAACACTTAAGCCTCTTTGCTGAAAAGGCTGCTGACTGTGAGTTACATATAACCCGCCTGTGTCAATAGTATAAGCAAGCCGTCGCGCTCGGTTACGTTAATGTTACATCATCGTCACTATTACGATTGACCACAACCCTGCGTTGGCTTATCTTCAAAACACCCGAGTTCCGGACCACTCAAAATCGTAGCAGAGAATTTGTTTGATAACACTCGATGCGCCACTTATCCTAACAATAACGCGCTGATCTATCCATTACAGGATCGCATCTTTTCAAATTCAGCAAAAGCTAATTTGTTCGCCCAGGCTGTCATATTAGCTCCTTTCGCTTCGTATGCGTAAACCGCGCCTCTTCTCTTGCTATTGGCTTGAGATATACAGAGAAAAGATGATAACGTTTTCATTTTACTTAGATTATATTATATCTTATATTGTAACTCTTGTATAGAGATAACTTGAAAATTTTGACCGTATACTTTTGATATTTTTCTGGCAACATTTGCATTTTCATGACGATATGCCGAACATGATAAGAGCCGCTAGATTATCTTGGAACTATCTAACGGCTCGCACATGCTTGAAAAGATTTACTAGAACTTCCCTGTAGCAATGCCAGCGATAAACTGCTTTTGGAAGACCATATAAACAATAATGACTGGAACAATTGCCAGTGATGTTGCTGCAAATAATCCGCCGTAATCCGTACCATACTGACCGTTAAAAGCTTTTCAAACCTACAGCCAATAACAATCGACTTTTCATCTGTAATCATGAGGAATGGCCACAGATAATCTTCCCAGTTCCATAAGAAAGTAAAAATAGCAAGAGCAGCAATAGTATTATAGCTTAACGGCAATATTAGCTATGGAAAATACGTGTATCACTGGCTCCATCTGAGCGTGCAGCTTCAATCAGTTCATCTGAAATACCTGAAATAGGACTGACGGAATAAGAAAAATACCAAACCCGGATACTAAACCAGGAATAATCAGCGCTTTATATGAGTCTAACCAGCCAAAACTTACCATCATTTCATACTGAGGAATAATGGTCACAGCCCACTGAATCATCATGGTACTCATCACAATAGCAAAGAGGAAATCTCTGCCGAAGAAGCGCATCTTTGCAAAAACAAAACCAAGCAAAGCAGATGTATAAATAATAATGACAGTTTTTACCATTGCACACAAAAACCGAATTACCAAACAAGCGCAAGAAGTTAAAGTTCTCTTGAATGCTCACGATAGTTATCGAGAGTAGAAGGCGTTGGGAATAAGCCACCGTTAATTTTTCACAATTTCGCTATTGGGAGCGAATGAGGAAATAAACATCCACAAGAATGGAACAATAGTAATCAATGCCACAACGAACAGGAGAACGGTAAGAATAACTCAAACCAATAGTACGTGCTGTTTTGGGATTTTTCATCATGACAACACCTCCGTATCGCCCTGAGACCTTAAACATGATGTATGTAAGAATTCCCGTAAAGAGGAATAAAACAACAGCCTGAGCAGATGCAATACCAAAATTATTCTTTATTAAATGCCTGATCAAAAATTAAATAGCTAATAGTATATGTAGAAGTTCCTGACCGCCTTCTGTCATAACCAAGAACTGCACATAGGCTTGTAAATAACTAATCATAGAAGTAATAACAATGAATAACGTGGTGGATTTAAGCAAAGGCAAGGTGATGCGGAAGAAAGTCTGCACGCTATTAGCACCATCAATCGAGGCTGCCTCATACACATCGCGAGGAAGATTCATAATACCTGCTAAATACAGCACGGTAGCATAACCAAAATCTTTCCAGATTGTCATAATAATCACAGCAGGCATAGCCCACTTGGAATCGTGCAACCAGTTAATATGCAGACCAGTTACTTTATCGATCATGCCGAACTGCGGATCAAACATCCATAACCATACGAAACTCACTGCTACAAGTGGCGTAATAGTTGGCATGTAGAACAATCCACGCAATGTATCTTTCGCGCGCACAAGACGTGAGCTCAGTAACAATGCCAAACCTAAACCAAGAACTACTCGAAATACTGTGGACCATCCCAAGAATACTCCCGTATTCGCCATGGATGTCCAAAACAGCTTATCGGTAAAAATATCTGTATAGTTTTCAAATCCAACCCACTCATATGTATCGTTGAGAGGGTTCCAATTATGCAGACTTCCCGCAAACGCCTTAAAAATTGGATACGCTAAAAAGATAGCAAAATACACAACGAGGAAAGTAACCGCCATATTCCTCAAGGTAAAAATTCGCGATAAAACTGAGCGTCCAGCACTCGCGAATGAACCTTTCTTATTCATCTTCTCTCTAACCGCTTAACACGTCTGTCATTATGTGCGGGGAAGCCTTCACTTCCCCGCACTGCACCTACGGTTTTACTTATGCTCGTCGTAGAACTCGTACTTACTTTCTGCCGACATGAAGTTCGACCCCTTCATATCCTTGTCCATTGTTGATTGACCTTCTTTCACAGCCTCATCAATAGACATGCCATTATGCATAACATTTTCGAAAGCAACTTTGCCAGAAGTTTCTACTGTTGCAGGAGCTGGACCAGGCCAAATTAAGCGCGATACACGCGGTTGAATAGCCTGCATAACAGGGCTCTTCAAAATTTCTGGGTCATTTTGAAGGTTTGCTTTAGCTGGGAAGGAGTTCAATCCCTCAACAGATTTACGCACGTAATCATCGTTTGCCAGCAAGTACTTCACAAAGTCCTGAGCAACTGCTTGCTGTTCCTTAGACTGATTCTTATTAATACCTGGAGTTGATTCACCGTTATAGCGATCATAAGCAAAAGGAGTATCTTTACTGAAGGTTGGGGTAGCAAATACACCGTAATCAATATCTGGATACTTGTCTTTCATAGTTCCTTCAAGCCAACCCCATGCATAAACCATTGCAGTTTGACCTTGACCGAAGGAATCCGAATACTCATTACCAAAATCAGCAGAGCCTACTTTATCTTTCTCATACAAATCCTTGAGGAACTGCATATTTTCTTTCGTAGCTTTGTTGTTATAGTTTGCCTTCTTACCAGTGGAATCAAAGAGCAGCTCGCCCTTCTGATAGTTCAAGCCTTGGTAAATTGCTGAATAAGCGCCACCGTTAATATTGAAGCCAGCCTGAGTCATTTTTGGAACCATCAAACTTGGTGAGCTTCTTAGCCACAGTAACGAATTCATCCCACGTGGTTGGAATATCTGCATCTGTTAAGCCAGCCTCAGCCCACATAGTCTTGTTGTAGTAAATATTTCCGGTATTAATAACCGAATCAATGTACCTTACTTTGCCCTTGTCATCTTCATGCGCTGCAGCTGTTGGATAATCTGCATCAAGAGCAGCCTTATCAATATCGTAATCAGCTGCATATGGGACGAATAACAGAATCATAAGAATTATGCACGTTAAAGACTGTAGGATCATTCTTGCCCTTGAGCTGCAACGGCAACTTTTGTCCAATAATCTTCCCAGGTTTGCTTCTTAATCTTAATAGTAACGTTCGGATAGATCTTGGAATAGTCCTTGGACAGCTGATAAACAGGATCAACACCGCTATTTCGACCCTGTCCAATACTCGAGTGTAATTGGCTTTCCATTATTCACCAAGTGATTTGGATCGTACTTAATATTTGTACCGATAACATCCAACCCTTTATCTTTCTTGGTATCTGTTACGCCCTTCGCAGCACTCGAGCATGCACCCAGCATAGAAATAATGCTAACGGTTGCAATTGCGCTGCCATCATCTTTTTAATTGCATTTCCTCTCCTTACCTCAATGTAAGTGCAATTTCTTGCACATCTAATTATACACTTTGTTTGTAACTATGGAAGCATCTTTTGCAAAATTCATTACATTTTTTATGTTAATTTGTAACCGGTTACATTTTTCAAGGCTTTTGTGATACTATTTCTGTAGCACACGGCGTGTCGAGCCATGAAAATACGAGAGGACTAGAGAGGGCATAATGAAAGCAAGTATCAGTGATGTTGCACAAGCTGCAGGCGTTTCCACTGCTACCGTCTCTCGAGTATTTTCTCACCCAGATCGAGTTTCTAACAAAACACGCACCAAAGTCCTCGCAGTGGCAGAATCTCTTGACTTCTATATCTCTCGCTCGGCGGGGGTCTTAAAATCCGGACAAGCTAAACGTATTGCTTTTCTTGTGGGATCAAGCAAGATTGACTGGTTCACAGGACGTATTATTGAGGGCTTAAACAACGTCTTCCGCACAGCTCATTATGATTTAATTATCTTCCCTATTACTACTTTGGAAGAGAGAAAAGAGTTCTTTGACACACTTCCTCTACGCGGCAATGTAGATGCTGTTGTGGTGTCTCTTTCGGTATTAGTTCCGATGAAGTCACACGTTTACAAAGATGCCCATCTGCCTATTGTCGGCATTACTGTTGCCGATACGCTTGGCTATACAGCTTCGGTAAGTATTGATGATTATGAAGGCACCTCTATTGGCGTGCGTTACTTAAAACAATTAGGACACACCTATTTAACGTACTGCTTCGAAGAATTTGAGCGAGAACTCCATTTTAGCTCATGGTCGCGTGTTGATGGTTTCAAAGAAGCTTGTAAGCGCGAGAATCTGAGTTTTTCGTTGGTTACTATTCCTAACGGAGATGATGTTTTTGATGCTGTATATTCTCAAATCATGACTACGGATGCTGGTCGTTCTACAGCTTTGTTCTTCCACCAAGACTCTTTAGCCATTCCTTTTTATTTTTAAGTATCGCGAACTGGGAATGAGCATTCCATCAGATATTTTCGGTATTAGGCTACGATAATTCCACCTTCTCAGGGAGAGGTGGATTGAGCACAATTAACCAAAAGCCACTTGATTTGGCCATGGAAGCAGCGCACAAAGCATTACGTTTAATTGAGGGAGACAACTCGGCTGCCACACACGATATTGTGCCGGTTCAGTTGCTTTTGCGCAATACAACAGCTTCACCAACTGTGCAGTGATTTCTCTGTTTAATGGTTCATCTGACTTAGCAGGTTTTGTAGGTTTGTAGGTTGCAGGTGCGCCAAAGTTGTGAGCACGGAGCGCTCACAACTTTGGCGTCGATTTTTCTCGTGATATCAGCCTCATACGTTCCTGAAAAGTTGCTAGCGTTGCACGCGCACAATACTCACGTCCACTTTTTACAATGATTGAAGTCCTCGTTCGTTGCGAATCATGAAGTGCTAGAGCAAGTCATGTTCTATGAACCGCTCAAGCTCCCATCTGCCGCAAGAATAAGCAAATACAACGAGCCAAACTAGGCTATGCTAAAATCCCAAGAGCCTATCTAATACAGTTGGGAATATTCCTGAGAAACCCTGAGTAAAAGGCACATTAAAGTCCTCATCAGAGCCAAGAACATCTTCACTCGGCGCTGACGTCAGTTCTCTCATAAAGCTCGCCGAGGCTCCCCGTGGCAAAAATCGACCTCGAGCAGGACGCACACCATGTGCTCCCACACGTTCCACACCATCTTCACCCGCAGCATGCACGCCAAGACCACGCGCCTGAGCCATCGCCTGCGCCCTGCTCGCGGTTCGAACGCAGAATTTCCACCACTTCACCATCCATACCTGCAGTAAAGACACTCGCTCCTTCTGGCTGCTTTGAGACGACGTACCTGTCTGCGCAGTTGGCGATTTTCTTCCATTAACTGCAAAATGCGCGAAACACCTGCTAAATTAATCGACTCATCTTGAACTAAAATGTTGGGTGAGCATAAGTCGATCAATATCACGTACGCATAACGGCGAGAGCCGCCTTCTGTGCGTTGCGGAACAACTAATCCCTAAACGGTCGTATTGACGCAATGTTTGCGGATGAATAATAACAAGTTGAGCTGCTTGAGAGACAGAAAACACGGGTTGATCAACGCTGAACCCAGAAGCATCAGCAGCATCAAGGTCTATGCGCCCCTCGGTTATTGCCCTGAGCGCACGCAACGTACGCTTGTTTGGTTTGCCCTATCAAGCCGTGCCATTCTGTCTCATCCTTATCCGTCAGCTTTTCTTCTCTTACGATCATAGCGCTCTGCTGCTTGTCTTTTCGAGAAGGTTCTCTCTGAGCATCGCTATGCAAGCAGATCCTAGCTTAAGCGTTGCTGTGCAATCTCTTCAGAAAAATCAGCAGTAGTCTCGTCAAAAGCCTTAACTGCTTTCTTATAGTCCGAGCCAAGCTTCGTAGGTATCTGCACGTCCAAGCGCACAATCAAATCGCCAGTTGCTTTCTTTGTTTTTACCCGTGCTTTTTTCACGCGCACTTGCGTACCTGTTGTTGAGCCAGACGGTACTTTTACTTCAACCTGCTCTCCGGCAAAATCACGCACAGAAATCTTCGCGCCTAAAAGCTGCTTTCCAGCCACAGTAACCGGCACGGAACGCACTAAATCAATGCCTTCCATATGAAAAACTGGGTCGTCTTTAACTTGCACAGTTAAATACAGATCTCCGTGTGATCCGCCATTAGTCTCCCGGCTTACCTTTGCCAGCAACACGAATTTTTTTGGCCATCATGAATACCTGCTGGAACTTTAGTTTTGAAACTTTCCCCTTTAATATTGAGCGATACCGTCGCGCCTCGCACAGCTTTTTCAAAGCTTAAGCTCACGCTTGCCTTACGATCTTCACCTTTAACAGGTTCAGGTTGCGGTTCATACGGATTATATGAAGAAAAACCGGAACGACGCGGCTGACCGTACGGATTACCACCAGCCACCTTGAGCTTGCGCCATTAAATCTTCGAGATTAATGCCGCCGAAGTTCATGGACGAGTATCCGCCATGACCTGACCCCATGCCGCCGAACATTGAACCGAAAATATCTTCGTATCCGCCAGCCCCCGATCCGCCTGCAAAGCGAGCGCCTCCAGCACCGAAAGAGCGGATTGCATCGTATTTTTGACGTTCTGTTTTATTGCTCAGCACTTCGTATGCTTCGGAAATTTCCTTACATTTTTCCTCGGCAGCGGCATCTCCTGGATGAGAATCCGGATGATATTTTCGCGCTAATTTGCGGAAAGCTTTTGATATTTCTTTTATCATCAGCATCTTTAGAGACTCCCAGAACTGCGTAGAAGTCTTTTTCCTAGCCAATCTTGTTCAGCCATGACTCCTCCTTACTGGTTATACACAGCTGTTTTTGTTATACACACGTTTAAGAACACTTTTAGAATAATGGCGGCTGACCGTAGCCAACCGCCATACTTTCTTTACTCGTTATCTTGAGGAACTGCTACAACAACGCGAGCTGCTCGAATAACTCGGTCGCCTATCTTGTAGCCAGCTTCCACCACAGTATCAACCGTTTCGTGTGAAGCATCGGCATCTGGCTTGCGCAAAATGCCCTCGTGATGCGTTGGATCGAAGTCCTCGCCCGCCTCACCGAATTTTTCTACGCCAAACTTTTCGAAAGTCTTATCTATCTTGGCAGCTACTGCCTTGAAAGAGTCATCCATCTGCGAGTTCGCGCGAATACGATCAATATCGTCAAGAGCTGGAAGTAATGCTGTGAGCACATCAACCACGCCATGTTCGCGGTAACGATCCTGCTCTTTGGATACTCGGTTACGGAAGTTCACAAAAGCAGCGCGTTCACGCTGAAGAGCTTCGAGATACTCAGCTGCTTCTGCTTTCGCTTTACCGAGCGGGGTAAGACTGTCTTCGCTCGCGTCTTGAGACTGTTCTGGGAGTCCTCTTGTGACGGTTCAGAAGCTTTTTCAGTTTCTCTACCTGCTCGGCAGGAGACGTGTGATCAGTCTGTTCAACCTTTTCTTGATTGGCAAGCTTTATCCACATCATCCATACCGTTCACATAGTCCTCTGCATTGAATTCAGACATATTATTCCTTGTCGTCGTCCACTACTTCAGCATCTACTACATCATCATCGCCGCCATTGTTTGCAGCACCGTTTCGCTGCACCAGCGCCGGCAGCACCTGCTGCGCCTTCTGCCCTGCTGCTGGGAGTACAAAGACTCACCAATCTTCTGTGCAGCAGTCATCAGCTCTAGACTGTGCAGTCTTAATAGCTTTCGATATCCTCGCCCTTCAAGGCTTCCTTCAAAGCATTGGTCTTAGCAGTTACATCGGAAGCAAGTTCTTCGGAAATCTTATCCTTGTTCTCAGAAACAAGCTTTTCAGTCTGATATGCAAATGCTTTCAGCCTGGTTGTGGGTATCCACTTCTTCACGACGCTTCTATCTTCTGCTTCGTGAGACTGAGCTTCTTCACCATGCGATCGATTTCGTCCTTATCGAGGCCGGAACCGCCGGAAATGGTTACAGACTGTTCCTTACCTGTGCCCTTATCCTTTGCAGATACGTGCACAATACCGTTTGCATCAATATCGAAGGTTACTTCAATCTGTGGCACACCATGAGGTGCTGGAGCAATACCGCCCAATTCGAAGGTTCCCAGTGGCTTGTTATCGCGAGCGAATTCACGCTCACCCTGGTAAACTTGGATGAGTACGCTTGGCTGATTATCTTCTGCAGTAGAGAAGACTTCGCTGCGCTTGGTTGGAATAGCAGTGTTGCGTTCAATCAGCTTAGTCATAATGCCGCCCTTGGTTTCAATACCAAGGCTCAATGGGGTAACGTCAATAAGCAAAACGTCCTTACGGTCGCCCTTAATAACACCGGACTGAACTGCTGCACCAACAGCCACTACCTCATCTGGGTTTACGGACTTGTTAGCTTCGCGACCGCCAGTAAGCTCCTTTACGAGTTCCTGCACGGCTGGCATACGAGTAGAACCACCTACGAGCACCACGTGGTCAATCTGAGATACAGAAATACCAGAGTCTGCAAGTACTGCATTGAATGGCTTGCGGGTGCGTTCCAAGAGATGAGAAGTCATTTCTTCGAACTTTGCACGAGTCAAAGTCTCATCCAAATGTACTGGAGTTCCGTCAGGAGCCATATGCTACGCTGAGAAATTGTGGTGGATGTTGAGGAGCTCAGCTCCTTCTTTGCCTGCTCAGCTGCTTCCTTCAAGCGGCGAGTTGCAATCTTATCTTTAGAAACATCTACACCGTACTTGTTCTTAACTTCGGTTACGATCCAATCGATAATAGCCTGATCCCAATCGTCACCACCAAGCTTGTTATCACCATTGGTTGCCTGAACCTGGATGGTTGCAAAGCCATCCTCATCATCCTACCAATTTCAAGCAGGGACACATCGAAGGTACCACCACCCAAATCGAAGACGAGAATACGTTCGTCTTCCTTGCCCTTTCGAGGCCGTAGCCAAAGCTGCTGCAGTTGGCTCGTTAATATACGAAGCACGTTCAAGCCAGCGATGGTACCAGCATCCTTAGTTGCCTGACGCTGAGCATCGTTGAAGTATGCAGGCGGTAATAACTGCATCGAGTTACTGGCTCGCCGAGGTATGCCCTCGGCATCGCGCTGAGCTTCATAAGAATCTGAGCGGAAATCTCCTGTGAGTCCATTCCTTATCGTCAATCTTACATTCCAGTCAGTACCCATATGACGCTTCACAGAAGAAATCGTGCGGTCTACGTTGGTTACTGCCTGACGCTTTGCTACCTCACCAACAATAATTTCGCCGGACTTGCTAAAAGCAACAACCGATGGGGTGGTGCGGGAGCCTTCTGCGTTTACGATAACGGTTGGCTGACCACCTTCCAATGTTGCAATGCAGGAGTTTGTTGTACCTAAATCAATACCTACTGCGCGACCCATAATGTGCATCCTTTCTTATAAGTCTTTGCGTTTTACGTTTCTCGTTCATCAAAGCTTCAAAGTTGATTTGTTTATACTCAACTTTTTTGCTTTCCTAAACTTGAGTCTACATCACTCAACTTTTATTTGGCAAATTTATTCCCGGAGATTCTTGGAGATTTTGATTGGCCCACATAACTATTCACCTCGTACTACAGAAACAAGCCAAAACTTTTGGCTTAAACGTGTAGTACGAGGTGAATCGTCAAAATCTCGTCAAAAAGAAGAGAAACCTCTACAAATTCCAGTACGCCACAACCCTATCCTCATGATGCCAATCCAGCACACAGAAATGGGCCGTATCCAAACGGAAGTTGCGCGCATGCTCTGGCAATAAATCAAGCCATTGCGTCGTCAAGATACGCAAAATATGAGCGTGGGCTACACACAGAACATCCTCACCAGCCATCAGCTTCGGCACAACCTTATCGATCAGCTCAGAAACGCGTACCGCAGCCTCATGCGCTGACTCGCCAACTCCCGCAACGACCTCGATGTCGCCAAAGTTATCGATCTTCTACGCGCGTCCCTTGCAGCTCTTCTGGCAGGTTCAGCGATCCAATATCCCAAATATTCCCATGTGTCCGCGCCCAAAGCTAGCTATCTGAGCGCGCGTGCGACCTTCTGCTGGACTGTAATCAAACTCAGCCAGATTATTATCGACCACAAAAGAAGAGAAGCCGGCAAGCTCAGCCGTTTTCTGCGCGCGACGCAGCGGCGATACATACACGTTCTCGCTCTTTATGCGAGCGCCAAACGCCCGCAAACGCTGACCTGCAGCCACAGCCTGCTGCTCTCCCCTGCAGTTAGCGGGATATTCGTTCGACCGGTATATTGTCCTGTTTCGCTCCACATGGTTTGACCATGGCGCAATAAAAAAATAAACGTCCTCGTTGATTCACCCTTTTATACTAACAAAGAATGAGCAGAGTGCAACGAAGTATGCTTGCTATGCGATAATAAGAGACATGAGCAAGCACACATCAGATACTTCGCAAGGCACTTCCCAACCGCAGGCCGTCGAGCAGCTGCGCAAGGTCGATACGAGGTTAATACCCTGCGCACGCAGATTAAAAGCAATCCAGACGATGCTTTCGATAAACTGCTCAAGTTTGGCATCCCAGCTGTCGTAGGTATTATTGCAGGCAAGCTGTCTGAAACCTTATGGAAGCGCGGTAAGCGCAAGGTTTTTGGGTGCGAAGGCTGTGGACGACGACGGCAACGATTTAGCCGACGGCATTAGTTGCCTCTATGATTTTTGCTGCTCTTTCGGCTGCGCTCGGTTCTCTGCTCACGAATTTGTCGCAGCGAGGTTCAGAGAGTTTCGTAAAGTACCGTCACACGCGCGCCGCACGGAAGAACGGCAAAAAGTAGGCACGCAATTTTCACTCAATGCTTAAAGCTCTTACCCTCAAGGTAAGGGCTTTATTAGTATGCGTATATGGCTATTATTCACAACCCCTACTGTAGATACTTTGCTCACCCGCCGCACGATTCGCGCTTTCGAGGATACGCCGATTAGCGAGGATGAGCGCGAAAACGCTCGAGCGCGCCGCTCAGCAGGCTGCAACCAGTCAGTACTTTAACGCATGGTCCGCGATCCGCATTAGCGATAAGGTTGTGGCACAGCGTTTGGCTGAGATTGGCAATCAGCCGTATATTGCGCAGGCTCCACTCCTCTACATTTTTATTATCGATGACCACCGCAACTTGCGCATCGCTCGCGAGGCCGGTGTTCCTGAGGATTCTATTACTTTGGACTCTGATTACACCTTTTACTCAGGGGCAGAACGATGCTGTTTTGGCTCTGCATGCGATGGAGACAGCCGCTGAGTCCCCTCGGTTTGGGTGCAGTTATTTTGGGCTCGATTTTAAACGATCAGCAGGCAGTTATTGATTTGCTTGATCTGCCGGAGCGTACATTCCCTGTGCTCGGCTTGGCGATTGGTCGTCCGGCTCAGCAGCCTCAGATTAAGCCTCGTATGGATCGCTCGTTGCAGTTCTTTGAGAACCGTTACCCTGCAGACAGCGAGATTGAAAGCATAACCGATGCTCTGCACGATTTCGATGAAGAAGTAGAAGTATTATGATTTGCGCAACCCCTAATACGCCTGTAATGGCGTTTACTGAGCACATCGCTTCTCAGGCCGCGGATACCGGTCGCTTAACACGTGCTTTCGGTAAGCCTGCTCGCGAGCAAGGCTTTACGGGACGCAGTTTCTAAAATTGACTATCTATACCTCGGCAGTGCTCAGTCAGCACTGCCGAGGTTATTTTTCTGGCACACGTCGATCGGCGTGTGCCAGCCCGTGAACCCGAGAGGTGTAGTTACCAGAACCAGTATTCCCACCGGTATGACCGCCGCCACCGTCTGCAGCTAAAGCGACTCCGCCAAAAGCGTGGACGCTGCCACACCCGCCGCCATAGTCTTGACCAGACCCTGACGGATTTTGATATTCAGATGCTTATGTCTCGCCATAAACACTGTATCCTTCCATTCTCCACTCTCTTACAGAGTGTTTACCTATAGGTTCAAGAAACACAAAGTGTTCCTACCAAGTAATGAGAAAAAGAACGAGTTGTTTTTGATATCAGAAAAGTGTGCTCACGCGAAAACGCGTGAACACACTTAAAACGTCGAAAAATGAGGTCTAGCCAACAGCTAGATGGCATGTACCTTCAGCTTCACAAGAACCAACAGGCTGATTTCTAACAAATGCATCCCAATCGAAGTTGCTTGCGCCGCTCGACGATGATCCGCCACTCGTATTACCACCGGTATTGCCTGAGTTTGATCGCGGCGCACTATAGGGAACGCGTTCCGCCACCAGAATAGGAACGAGAACCAGAACGCGCCTGCGCTTGAGCAGCTTTGAGCTGCTTGAGCTGCTGCGGCTTGTGCGTCGGCATCCTTCTTCGCCTGCACACTCGCATTCACCTGATCGATCGCAGACTGAACCGCCTGCACCCTCTCACTCAGCGCCTGAACGGTTGTCTTCTTATCCTTACCGCAGCATCCAACGCATCAATCTGGGTTTTCAACGTGTCACGCGTAGCATTATCAGCAACCCTGCCCATCCGACGACGCATAAAGATTGTTGGCTTCATCGAGCTTGGCTTTGTGCAGCAGTCTTCGCGTCCGCTAGATCCTTCGCATCCTTAGACGCCACCAGATCCTTCGTCACAGTCGTAATAGTCTTCGCAGCAGTATTCAACTCACTCGTCTTCTTTACCAGCGTATCGGTGGATGTGGTGAATACGTTGACTAGGTTAATATCGCAATCTAGTACCGCGCCTTACTCACCTTAGACGCCGTTGCCTTGCATGAAACTTCTCAAAAACAGCCTTATCCGCTACCTGATCCACACTCGAAATAACCTGTGCCGTTTTTCGTAGCAGCCTTAAAGCCTTCTCATACGCAGCATACGCAGTCGTATACGCCTTATTAGCCTTCTGACAATCCGCAATACGCGCAGAACGCACACCCAGCACACCCCACACGCCAGCCACAACCAACGCCACAACAACCACAACCACCGACACGATAATCCACAAACGTTTACGCTTCTTAGCCTGATTCACGCTACTAAATTCCAATGTTACAGTGTTGTCCAACCTCTCAGCAGTACCCTCATCGATTTTTCAACGTCTCGTCTACAGATTTTTCCATCGTCTTTCCTCCTCATTATTTCTCATTTTATAGCACATCATTTGTTGCTATTTATTGTTAGAGAAATTTCACGAAAGAGATGAGGAGAGTGCTAAATGAGCGTTCGGATAACTCCCTATACTTCTAGCGATTACATTCGCGCTTTAGAGAATGGCCAAGAGCCAGACGAATACTACTCGCCTAATCCTGTACTTTACCGTATCGACAGCGTTGGCTTTGTAGCTGGAGAATATCGCCCGTGTTGGAAGTGTCAACAGACTATTCGTGAGGTTTGCTATCGGCGTGCATCTCATTCCATCCGAAGATTATCAGTACGATATATGGAGTCTGATTCCCTGTCGCTCATTTTGATCAAGCTGGCTTTTTCACTACCGAATTTAAAGCCTTCCTAACAGTGGTATTGCATCGATTATCGTTTTTCCCAAAACAATGAATCAACGCTATCTAGCTTTAACCTGTAATAGATGCGTAGCACTGCAGGGAGATAATTTTATTTTTAACGATTTCAATGGTCAGGAGGAAATTTTGTTCGCCCTGATTTCCCGCTTCAACCAGTGCATTGGCTAGATTTGCCACCTTTATCGGATAACAACTATCATCCTTATGTTTTTCTGTTTACCGATTTAAGTGTAGTAATTCGGTTCAACGAGTTATACGAGAGGGAGCGTTATCCATCCCACCACACGTGCGAGTGTGGACTAAACCTCTATTAGTGCTTTGCGCGGCTTTAAACCGCGCTTTACGAGATAGAATCGGCTTTGCCCTGACCAGGATTTACGCCCTGTAGGAGCAGATGTCCTGCCCACATTGCGAATCGCATCCTGGACGGGCGGCCGACTTGTTAAATGCCATGTGCCGCAATAATCACACACATACACCCACAGTGCACGCCTCGCTCAATATAGCTGTCGCGAACCGCATTTTGCGCTAGCCACGCGTCTGTGTACATAATCTTCTTGGTAGACGTGCAACGTTGTGGAGTGAAGTTATACATGGAAGTTATGGTAGCAAATTGCCTGCAGCAGTAGAGCTCATACCATTCTTGGCGGCTCAGCTGCACATCTGCTCCAGCAGCGAACTGTGCAATGCGCTGCGTATTCATAGAACCAATAATCACCTGCATCTGAGATGGATGACGCAGCAGCCATGCCACAGCAATACCATTCTTCGTGCTGTTATACTTGCCTGCCAGTTCTTCGAGCTTCGCATTAAGCTCTGGGAATTCAGGATTATCCACAAAGGTTCCGCCAAAGAATCCTGCTTGCAGCGGACTCCATGCCTGAATAGTCATTGAGCGTAGACGAGAATATTCCAATAACCCACTATCACGATCGATACTGCGCGTCTCTTCCATATTGGTGTAAATATTCTGATCAATCATGCCGCTATGCGCCAAGCTCAGCTGCAACTGATTAACCTCTAACTTCTCATCGAGCTCGCTTTGCAAGAACTCGGTCTGCCAAGCGGACATATTAGCTCACACCAAAATGACGCACCTTCCCAGCAGTCTTAAGCTCGGCAAACGCCTCATTAATCTCTTCTGGCTCAAGCAAAGTATCTGGACGATGTAAAAGCAGAAAATCAACATAATCGGTCTGTAAGTTTTTCAGTTCATAATCAACGCGGTCAAGAATGCGTTTCTTCGAAAAATCATAAACAGTTACCGAGCCTGTTTCTTCTGCAGCAATAATACCGACTTTTTGTTTGCAGTTCTATAGAAGAACGATCAACGTTCAAGCTTTTCAAAGCAGCGCCAGCTTACGCGAGCTCTCACCATCTGTATACACATCTGCAGTATCGAAGAAGGTAATGCCTGCTTCAAGAGCTGCGGCAGTAATTTTTTCAGCTTCTGCTGCTGACTTTTCAGCCATACGCATCACGCCCTTGAGCCACAGCCGACGACTTCACTGGTGTGCGACCAACGCTCACTGTTTTCATATAATCCTCCTTGATATTTTTGCCTTCACCAGTCACTATACACTCTTCACCTTTCAGAAAGCTTTCAGCGAACGTGGAGAAGAACCAAACTTTACATGGAGTTTGCCTTCAGATTCTTTCGTTTAACTTAAACCAGACATCCTGAAAAGGAGCACATATGGAACACTCATCCATGGAACACTCATCCATCGTTTCGTTTGAATCTCAAGGAGTTTCGTATTACGGCGCTCCCGAACCAGCGGACGTAGAGTTTATGATACCGGTGTATAACGAGGAATCATGCCTGCACAATGCAGTCGAATCCTTACACGAGTATCTCGCTGAGAGGCATAATACTACGTTCTCTTGGCGCATTGTTGTTATCGATAATGCCAGCACCGATTCTACGTGGAATATCGCTACTGAGTTAACAGCTCAGCACCCGCAATCTATTCGAGCTATGCATCTTCAGCGTAAAGGTCGCGGTTTGGCGTTAAAAAACCGCGTGGATGAGTTCGTCCGCTGAGGTTGTTACTTATATGGATGCGGATTTATCGACAAGTTTGGAGCACATCGATGATCTCGTTCTTCCTCTTCTTCATCATAAGGCGGATTTGGCGATTGGTTCGCGACTTATGAAAGAATCAAAAACCGCGCGCAGTTTTCTCCGCGATATTATTTCGCGCTGCTACAACTTCTTACTGCGCAGCTATTCGGGCGCAAACTTTAGCGATGCGCAATGCGGTTTTTAAAGCTGTACGCGTCGATGTTTTCCGTGCTCTAGCCCATCCATTCAAGATAATGAATGGTTCTTCGACACGGAGCTTCTTCTTCTGGCTCAAAACTGCGGTCTTCGGCTCAATCAAATCCCCTGTGTACTGGGTTGAAGATCCGAATAGTTCCGTACACATTATTGACACTGCACGCAAAGACATTCAGGGCATGATTCGTATGCGTTCTCGCTACGGTCGCGGCACTATCGGTGCTTTGCAAAAACGTGCTGTACGCATGGAGTCGCTCCGCGCACCCGTTTTCCGAGGAAGCCTTGTTCCTGTTCGTCTTCTTGTTCCCGCTGTTTAAGGATACTTTATGACTTCTTCTACTCATTCACGCTCTACGAATCGCTACACAAATCGCTTCGTTCTGCCCTCACGCTCGCGAACTGATTGGATTGCTTTTGGCGCCGTTATGCTTGCTGCAGTAGCTGTGTTCTTTGTGAACCTAACAGCTTCAGGTTATGCCAACGAGTTTTATTCGGCCGCAGCTCAAGCAGGATCGCAGAATTGGTGGGCTTTTCTGTGGGGTTCGTCTGATGCCGGTAATGCGATTACTGTAGATAAACCGCCTGCGTCTATTTGGCTTATGGCTCTTTCTGTGCGCGCTTTTGGACTGAACTCCTTCGCGATTTTACTTCCTCAAGCTGTGTTGGGAGTATTAACCACCGGATTGATTTACAGCGTTACGCGCAGATATTGAGGGCAACTGGACCGGCATTTTAGCTTCAGTTATTTTTATGACTACTCCAGTAGCTGCTTTGATGTTCCGTTTTAATAATCCTGATGCTTTGCTCGTTTTCCTTGAAGTTGCTGCTGTAGCTGCTACTTTGCGCGCTCTTGAGCATGATACTACCCGCTTGGGTAATCTGCGTCGCACAGGGTGGATGGCTCTGGCAGGTGTTGCTGTAGGCTTTGGATTCTTAACGAAACAGTTGCAGGTTATGCTCATTCTTCCGGGAATTGCTCTGGCATTTATGATTGCTTCGCCAACAAAAATTCTGGCGTCGGCTCCTTGATGGTATAGTAGCGCTGGTTACCATGACCATCTCGGCAGGCTGGTGGGTTTTACTCACCGTTCTCGTTCCTGCAAGTATGCGCCCATATATCGGCGGATCTCAGAATAACTCCTTCTTGGAGCTGACCTTCGGATACAACGGTTTAGGTCGTTTAACTGGCGATGAAACTGGATCGGTTGTGCCAGGCGAATCTGGTAAATCTCAAGGTGGACAGTGGGGAGAAACTGGTTGGAATCGTTTGTTCACGAGCGATTTTAACGGTCAGATTTCGTGGCTCGTTTTCGCAGCCCTTGCAGGTTTGATTGTAGCTCTTGCTGTTGCAGGATGGAAAAACCGTACAGATATTCGCCGTGCATGCGCAATTATTTTTGGCGGCTGGCTTATTGTCACATGGCTAATTTTCAGCTATATGTCTGGCATCTTCCACGCATATTACACGGTTGCAATCGCCCCAGCTATCGCAGTTCTCAGTGCTGCAGGCGTTGCTCTCTTATGGTCAGAACGTCATACTATCTGGGCACCTCTGACTGCTGCGGTAACAATTATGATTACTGCTGGATGGAGTTTTACTCTTATCTCTCAAGCTTCTGGCTATGCCATGATTGCTTACACAGTTCTCATTACTGGTGGTATCGCTGGAATCATCTTTATTGCTCTCGGTATCAGTAATATCTCAGAACTAAATCTGAACCTACCATTGCTCAGAACTATCTCAGCTCTGGGTGCAGCTCTTGCTCTTGTCTCAGCTTTGGCTGGACCTATCGCGTGGACGGCAGCTACTATCTCTACCGGTCATCGCGGATCTATCGTCTCTGCTGGACCTCAAACCTCCATGGGTGGCGGGCCACGAGGAGGCGGAATGGCACCTCCATCAACCAATAATTAAAACAAAGGAATAATCATGACAGACAATACACAGAACGCCCCATATCAGGACTTTTCTCAGAACGACGCTCCTGCAGCAGCCTCAGCTCAGGCAGCTATGCCCGTAGCGCCAAGCCAAACATCTGCAGAAAAGAAGAAAACCTTCCTTCACATAGCTATAGGTTTTATCGTGGGTGCTGCTCTTATTGCTCCTACAACGTGGATGATTGCTTCCAGCAGCGCTCACGACACTATGCAGCCAATGTCGCAGAACATGCAAGGCGGTCCTGGCGGTCAGAATTCTCAGGGTGGAATGCAAGGCGGACCTGATGGGTCGAATAACTCCGGGAACTCTGGAAACTCAGATAACTCTAATAACACGGCTCCGCAGGATCAAACACACAATAACAATAATTCGCAATCGGATTCTTCTAATTCCGATACCAATAGCTAAAGGATTATAATGACAACTCATACCCAACCTGCAGCCTCCCATATGATACGTAATTTCTCTATCGGTCTAATTGCTGCAGCCACTCTTATCACTCCAACTGTGTGGTCTGTGGCGTACGCAACACAGAACGCATCAGGTGTAACTTCTGCTACTTCATCGCAGTCTGCTGACCCGCAGCAGTCTCAACAACAAGGCCCTTCATCGGGCAATACTTCCCAGGCAGACCCTCAAGGCGAATCTCCTAGAGGTGCATCGAATAACGACTCGAATTCCCAAGGCGTTATGCCTCAAGGTCAAGGAGCTCAGGGCGCGCCAAGCGGTGGAGATTCCAACATGGGCGGCGCCCCACCAACAGGTTCATCAGGTTCTGGTACATCATCCAATTCATCAAATTCGAACGGCTCAGCTTCTTCTGGCAATAATACGGAGTCAGGCGGTATGGGTGGCATGGGCGGTTTAGTGGGCGGTGGTGGTGCTTCCACGAGTACTGAACTGATTGCTCTTTTGCAAGAGGATGCTCCTAAGTACCGATGGGCGGCACACAACTGGATCTCAATCTGCGGCTTCATACCAGTTAGCCAGTGAAGTTCCTGTTAGTGGCGATTGGCGGTTTTAATGGAACGGATAATTATCCTACGCTGGAACAGTTCAAAGAATATGTGAGCAAAAAATTGATTCATTATTATATTGCTGGCAATAGTATGGGAGGTCAGGCTAATGGTGGTTCTTCAGCTGCCGAGCAGATTGCTCAGTGGGTACAGGAAAACTTCACCGCGCAAACTATTGATGGCGTAACGGTTTATGATTTAACTCATACTGAGGAATAATCTCCGGGTAAAACGAAGAGCCAGGTTACTGTATGCCTGGCTCTTTGTATTTTTACGCTTATATGATTGGCTACAATGCGTACCAAACGGGAGCAAAGGCGAGCTTCATCATTTTGAATGATTGGATGCCGAAGGGTATACCAATAATCGTTAAGCAATTGACGATGCCGCTAAAGAGGTAGGCGAAGGCAAACAACCAGCCGAAAGTGATTGCCCACAGAATATTAACCAGTGTGGAAGTTATGCTCACCGTATACAACGGTTTGATCGAAAGGCGTTAACGTCAGTCCAGCCATTTTAAAACATTGAATACCGATAGGGATGCCCTACCAAAGTTAGACAGAAAACAGCACCAAGAATAAACCATGACGCTGCTGTCATGAGTCCACCGCACACGAGCCATATGATATTTCCTAAAAAGTCTCATACTTCCATGGTAGAACTTTCGGATCTAAAATATCGTCCCTGATTATCCCTGAGCCTTCCCTGAGATTTGTGGGAGTGTAGAGTATGAAAGAGGGCGACCCTATCATGGTCGCCCTCTTTAATGACAGTGTTGCGGCGGTTTGTTACCTCCCACACCCTATCGAGTGCAGTACCATCACCGTGCTAGGTCTTAGCTTCCAGGTTCGAAATGGAGACGAGCGTTTCCCCTAGGCCATGACCACCGCAAAATCTCTAGATTATCCTCGCATTCACCGACACGAGGCTCGTGTTGGTTTGGGGATAACTGCTAGCAGACGCGAAATCGTTTTCGTACGCAGATTTAATGTCCTTGTTTGCAAGGAAGAGTATTCAATGTTAACCAAAACCATAAAAATCATGGTGTGTTATTGTCTTCGACTATTAGTACCAGTCAGCCCACGTGTTACCACGCTCCATCACCTGGCCCATCAACCCGATCATCTCTCGGGAGTCTCACACACCCTCAAAGGAGTGTCAGGACTCTCATCTTGGAGAGGGCTTCCCGCTTAGATGCTTTCAGCGGTTATCCCTTCCGAACGTAGCTAACCAGCCATGCCACTGGCGGACAACTGGCATACCAGAGGTTCGTCCACCGTATCACTCTCGTACTATGGGTAGGACCTCAAAAATTCCAACGAGCGCAGAGGATAGAGACCAAACTGTCTCACGACGTTCTGAACCCAGCTCGCGTGCCGCTTTAATCGGCGAATCAGCCGAACCCGTAGGGATCTGCTCCAGCCCCAGGATGCGACGAGCCATTGTCGAGGGTGCCAAACCATCCTGCTCGATATGGACTCTTGGGAATGATCAGCCTGTTATCCCGGGTGCTTTTTATCCGTTGAGCGATGCCGCGTCCGTACGCCGGCACCGGATCACTATTTCCGACTTTCGTCCCTGCTCGACCCGTCAGTCTCACTGAGTCAAGCTCCTTGTGCAATTACACTCAACACGCGATTACCAACCGGGCTGAGGGAACCTTTGAGCGCCTCCGTTACTCTTTTAGGAGGCAACCGCCCCAGTTAAACTACCCTGCCAGGCACTGTCCCTGAACAGGATAACTGTTCGAGGTTAGACATCCAATATAAACAGACGGTATTTCACTTGACGACTCCACCAAAGCTAGCGCCTGGCCTCACAGTCTCCCGCCTATGCTACACTAATCCACACCCAGAATGCCAATACCAAGGTATAGTAAAGGTCCCTGGGTCTTTTCGTCCCTTCGCGCTTAACGAGCATCTTTACTCGTACTGCAATTTCACCGAGGCTCCTGGTCGAGGACAGTGAGGTCGTTACGCCATTCGTGCAGGTCGGAACTTACCCGACAAGGAATTTCGCTACCTTAGGATGGTTATAGTTACCACCGCCGTTTACCGGGGGCTTGAAATTCACCACTTCACCCCCAAAAGGTTAATGGATCCTCTAACCTTCCGGCACCGGGCAGGTCAGTGCATACTACGGCGACTTTACGTCTTCGCATGCACCTGTGTTTTTGGTAAACAGTCGCTACCCCCTGGTCTGTGCCACCCCCAAAAAGCTCCACCCGTAAAGAGCTTTCACCATCAAGGGTCTCCCTTATACCGAAGGCACGGGAGAATGTTGCCGAGTTCCTATGACCAGGATTCGCTCGATCGCTTTGGTATACTCTACCTGACCACCTGTGTCGGTTTAGGGTACGGGCAGATATATCCTCACACCGAAGATTTTCTTGACACCAAGAATCACCAAAACACCAGTATAAAACCAGCGCGCATCACACCTCACCCTCACGTGGAACGGATTTACCTATCCCACAGGCTGCGTGCTTACCATGCAAAACCACCTGACATATCAGCTATCCCAATGCGTCACTCCTGTGCTGTCCTACTACAAACCAAGATCCCAAACACAACCAACCACAACACCCCGAAAGATGAAACAGTAAGAAGTGTGAGGTTAGTACAGTAAGCCTCGGAATGGTCGAGAATACACTGGTAGGAGAATATCAACTCCTTCATCCAATCGACTACGCCTGTCGGCCTCGCCTTGGGACCTGACTCACCCAGGGACGATGAGACGTAGCTGGAACCCATAGTCATCCAGCGGACGGGATTTTTCACCCTGTCTTTTCGTTACTCATGTCTGCATTCTCACTTGTCTACAGTCCACAAACGTTTCCACGCCTGCTTCACCCCAGTAGACAACGCTCTCCTACCCAACCAGCCATAAAGACTGATTGCCGCGTCTTCGGTGGTGTGCTTGAGCCCCGCTACATTGTCGGCGCGGAACCACTAGACCAGTGAGCTGTACGACTCTTTCAAGGATGGCTGCTTCGAGCCAACCTCCTGGCTGCCCTATGCGACTCCACATCCTTTCCCACTTAGCACGCGCTAGGAATCTAGACGACGATCTGGGCTGTTTCCCTTTCGACAACGAAGCTTTATCCCCCGCTGACTCACTGCCGGCCACCACTTCACAGGGTATTCGGAGTTTGGCTGCTATTGGTACCCCATACGCCTGCAAGCATCCAGTAGCTCTACCCTCTGGAAACTACAAACCGACGCTGCACCTAAATGCATTTCGGAGAACCAGCTATCACGGAATTTGATTGGCCTTTCACCCCCTATCCACAAGTCATCGCCCCAGTTTTTCCAACCTAGGTGCGTTCAGTCCTCCACAAAGTCTTACCCTGCTCAACCCTGCTCAAGGATAGATCATCCCGCTTCGGGTCTAGAGTATGCAACTCAAACGCCTTTTAAAACTCGCTTTCGCTACGGATCCCCACACGGGTTAACCTCGCTACATACCACTAACTCGCAGACTCATTTTTCCGATAGGCACGCCGTCACCCCTCAAAGGCTCCGACGGATTGTAAGCTCACGGTTTCAGAAACTATTTCACTGTCCTCCCGGACTACTTTTTCACCTTTCCCTCACGGTACTCGTCCACTATCGGTCACATGGATATATTTAGACTTACCCAACGGTCTGGGCAGATTCACACGAAATTCCTCGAGTATCGTGCTACTCAGAATATCATCAACAAGACAAAGCATTTACACCTACAGGTGTCACCCTCTACAGCCAGGCATTCAATCCTGTTCAGCTCACACCCTGTTTTATCACTTGCCACCAGCCTGTCAGAACCAGTACGACAACATCCCACAACACCGATCATGCAACTGACAAGTATCACACACAACCGGTTTGGTCTCCTCCGCTTTCGCTCGCCACTACTAACGGAATATCTTTTCCTGTAGGTACTGAGATGTTTCACTTCCTACGTACGCCCCCAAACAAAGTTTGAGTACTAGGCATCTCCTACCCAGTGAGTTTCCTCATTCAGACACCCCTCGGATCACAGCTCGGTTGACAGCTCCCCGAGGCTTATCGCAGCCTCCCACGTCTTTCATCGCTCCCATGTGCGAGGCATCCACCCTAAGCCCTTAACAACAAAAACACTGCTAGACACCCTATCGAGATACAATTCCTAGACAACAAATCATCACACTAAAATGATCACAAAAACGATCGAACAACAAACCACTATTTAGAAGTTCAGTTCAATTACAGACAACAATCAATAAAGATCATTGCTCGCGTCCACTATCGAGTTCTCAAACCACCACCACACCACACAACCACAACACCAAACAGTGCCACAATCATGATAGCGGGCTCCTTCCAGCTGTCGCAATTTGAGACCCAAAAAGCATGCCCATACCACAACGTTCCAATAATTTCCACACCACACACAACCCCACACTCACAAAAACAAGCATGGTCTCAAGTTGTGCCTAAAACAAACCACACACAGTGGTTCCTCAAATCTCCGTAGAAAGGAGAGTGATCCAGCCGCACCTTCCGGTACGGCTACCTTATTACGACTTAGTCCCAATCGCGAACCTCACCTTAGACGGCTCCCCAGCAAAAACTGTTAGGCCACCGGCTTCGGGTGCTGCCCACTTTCATGACTTGACGGGCGGTGTGTACAGGCTGGGAACGCATTCACCGCAGCGTTGCTGATCTGCGATTACTAGCGGCTCCACCTTCACGGAGCCGAGTTGCAGGCTCCGATCCGAACTGAGACCGGTTTTTCAGAGATCCGCTCCAGGTCACCCTATCGCACCTCGCTGTACCGGCCATTGTAGCATGCGTGAAGCCCAAGACGTAAGGGCATGATGATCTGACGTCATCCCACCTTCCTCCGAGTTAACCCCGGCGGTCTCTTGTGAGTTCCCACCATAACGTGCTGGCAGCACAAGACAAGGGTTGCGCTCGTTGCGGGACTCAACCCAACATCTCACGACACGAGCTGACGACGACCATGCACCACCTGTGAAAACGCTCTGAAGAGACACCCCATCTCTGGAGGCCATCGTTAACATCGTCAAGTCTTGGTAGGTTCTTCGCGTTGCATCGAATTAATCCGCATGCTCCGCCGCTTGTGCGGGCTCGTCAATTTTCTTTTGAGTTTTTAGCCTTGCGGCCGTACTCCCCAGGCGGGATGCTTAACGCGTTAGCTCCGACACAGAACCCGTGGAAAGGCACATCCAGCATCCACCGTTTACGGCGTGGACTACCAGGGTATCTAATCCTGTTCGCTCCCCACGCTTTCGCTCCTCAGCGTCAGTAATAGCTCAGAGACCTGCCTTCGCCATTGGTGTTCTTCCCGATATCTACACATTCCACCGTTACACCGAGAATTCCAGTCTCCCCTACTACACTCTAGCCTGCCCGTACCCAGCGCCAATCCACCGTTAAGCGATGGACTTTCCACCAGACGCGACAAACCGCCTACGAGCTCTTTACGCCCAATAATTCCGGACAACGCTTGCACCCTACGTATTCACCGCGGCTGCTGGCACGTAGTTAGCCGGTGCTTATTCAAAAAGGTACACTCACTCACGCTTGCTCCCCAATAAAAAGCGGTTTTACAACCCGAAGGCCGTCATCCCGCACGCGGCGTCGCTGCATCAGGGTTCCCCCATTGTGCAATATTCCCCACTGCTGCCTCCCGTGGAGTCTGGAGCCTATCTCAGTCCCAATGTGGCCGGTCGCCCTCTCAGGCCGGCTACCCGTCAGCAAAGCCTTGGTAGGCCACTACCCCACCAACAAGCTGATAGGACGCGATCCCATCGCATAGCACTAAAAACGTTTTTCCCACACACCCATGCGAGCATGTGGAACATTCGGCATTACCACCCTGTTTCAGGAGCTATTCCAAACTACACGGCAGGTTAATCACGCGTTACTCACCTGTTCGCCACTCTCACCCCCTAGCAAGCTAGAAAGGATCCCGTTCGACTTGCATGTGTTAAGCACGCCGCCAGCGTTCGTCCTGAGCCAGAATCAAACCCTCCACAAAAACATGAAGAATCAAAAATGACTCACAAAAATAAAAGAAAATAACGAAAAACACTCTACAAAAATAAAGCATTCAACGCACAAAAAACAACCAAACAACAAAATCATTCAGCTGTCACTGGCATTATCAAAACATAAAAAGTAGTACAAAACACGCTCTTGAGTTCTCAAACCACCACAACACAAACCAACCAAAACCCCCAAACCAAAGAGAATCAGCCGCATCAGGCAGCGAATAAAAACAATACACCACCACACCACACCACGCAACCCACACACCCACACCCCAACAAACATAACCCCTCAACGGCGTGTCGCACATCCTTAAACGCCAGCGTCAATCGTTTGAACAGATTATGGACACACCCAGCTTTCTTTAAGTTTAAGGACAAAACTAAGGAGCAACGGAACGAACCGCTACGCATATAGCTTGTGTATGTAGACAGGTAACACAAGTGTTTTCACAAAAGGTACATATGGCAGATAAGAAAGTCGCCTTTGGTAACAGCTGGGGCTCAAGGAATTGGCGAGGCTGCTGTTCGTCGTTTAAGCGCAGATGGTTTTGCTGTTGCTATTGCAGATCTCAACTTGGAGGGCGCTCAGGCTCTGGCCGACGAGCTCAACGCTAACGGCGGCACCGCTTTGGCTATTAAGTTGGATGTATCCGATCAGGCTGCTGTAGATGCAGCTGTGGATGAGGCTGCAGACAAGCTTGGCGATTTTAACGTTATCGTTAACAACGCAGGCTTGGCTCCAACAACTCCAGTGGGTACGGTCACCCCTGAACAATTCGAGCTGGTTACGAAGGTTAACATTGCAGGAACCATGTGGGATGTTCAGGCTGCAACACGTAAGTTCCGTGAGCTCGGTCATGGTGGAAAGATTATTAACGCAACCTCTCAGGCAGGCGTTGTAGGTAATCCAAACCTTATGCTCTACTGCTCCACGAAGTTCGCTATCCGCGGTATTACTCAGGTCGCTGCTCGCGAGCTCGCGCCTGAAGGCATTTTGGTTAACGCGTATGCTCCAGGTATCGTTAAGACTCCAATGATGATGGACATCGCTCACTAAGGTTGCTGTAAACGCTGGTAAGGATGACGAGTGGGGTATGGGCACCTTCTCGAAGGATATTGCTTTGGGCCGTTTGAGCGAGCCTGAAGATGTAGCTGCTGCTATTTCCTTCTTGGCAGGTCCTGATTCCGATTACGTGACCGGCCACACTTTGGAAGTTGATGGCGGTATGCAGTTCCACTGAGTTCGCGCTTGCCAGATAAAGCAAAAGGGCTTCTTCGAAAAAAGAAGCCCTTCAATTTTGTGCCCCCTCAGGGACTCGAACCCTGGACACGCGGATTAAGAGTCCGCTGCTCTAACCAACTGAGCTAAAGGGCGCTGCTTATCGCAACGAGTAACTACTATACTCAGAAAATAATCAAGCGCAAATACGACACGCCGAAAGAGGAAAACTTTCGCGTCGCATTTGCGCTCAATCAATCAGCAAACCTAGACAATCTTTGGCATTGGAGTGGTCAAAGAAGTCGTTAAGTTAATGTGTACCACGCCTGCACCGGTATGCATCTCAACCTTCTTGAGCGTAACCGTGCGTTCGCTCTCTGGCAGAGCATCGTTATCGGTCATGGTTGCTGGAGACTTCACAGCAAGCACAGCCAGCGCATCAAAAATCAATACCCAAAGCTGCAGCGCGATCCTTCTCGGCAGCCAAAATCGATGCGAAACCGTCCTTCTCAATCACGCGGTCAGCTGGAACGCCGTAAGCTTTCTGAGCAACCCAGCGTACAGTATCGAGAAGTCCTCGCCACCTTACTTTCTGGACGAGCATCCGGATCTGCGACCGACACAGCCTCAATAAACGCATCGAGTTGAGAGCCAATCCTGCTCCACCGTCTCGCCACAAATTGCCAGCGATAGGTTCGCGGAAACCAAGTGTTGCCGCAGTCTGGCGCAGCGCTGGAAGCTCATCATCTTCACCTTCCCACAAGTTAATCATAGGGAAGGAAGGAATACCTAAATCCTCGAGCCGGTTTACAGCAAATGGGTAGCGCCACTGCAATGCCGGATCGTCTTGCCAGTGGTAGCGCGGGTAACAACCACCGCAGCAGCTGGCCACTGTGCGCCATACTCACGCGCAGCAATATCTAGCCACTTCTGACCACCAGCATCAGCGCCGTATCCAGCCTCAACCACAACAACATCGTGCAAAGCACATGCCATATCCACAGCAACCAAGCCCGGAATACCAAGAGATACGTTACCGAATGGACTGCAATGAATGTAGACAGGCGAGCCTTCCGAGCTCTCCATATAAGCAGGATCTACAGCATTACCAATAACTCGTACAATACGCTCAATATCTACAAATTCCTTAACAAGCACTGGCTTGCCAGTTTCAGGAGCTAAACCTGCAGTCATATTGCCAATGCGTTGCGCAATTTCATCTACCGAGCGAGACAGCACAACAATCTGCATCATTTCACTAGCAGGCGTCAGCACAAAACGCTCAGCCAACTTGCCACCATCTGTCTTCACGGAACGCAAAGAACGGCTTGGAGTTTCAGACATACGAGGAATCAAAACCTCAGACAGAATGCCATCGTCAACAGCCTTCTCACAGAAAGCAACCAACAGATTCTGCGCATCTGCAATGCGAGCCATTTCACCGGTCAAACCCCAGTCAGCAATTTCTGGGTGAGACAGTGTAGACTTACCGCCACCCGAAGCACCGCCTTTCGAGCCAGCAGCAGTAATACCCATGCTTGGCTGACGCAGTACTGCAGCCGCATCAATACCGCGCTGACGCAATGCATCAATCAAAGCAATGGTGGTTGTGGTCTTTCCTTCGCCGCGTGAAGCTTTCAAAGGTGTTGCTGCTGTAACCAGCACAACTTTACCCTTTTTGAACTGCTCAGGATGACCCTGAACTTCTTTGAGGAAGGCGAAAGCATCAATCTTCATGAGTTCGCCGTAAGCACTCGAATAGGAGGAGAGCTTTCCCGTTAACATCGTGCAACCTTTCTGTGGGTGTAGGTGTTGCAAGTCTTTTATTTTGACTACGAAGGCGCAAGACCGCGTTTTTCCGCCGCTATCCGTCTCAGCCACGCGCCGACCATCGACCAGTAACCGACCGTCAGCGCTGAGCCGTCCGAGAAGTTTCAGTATCAGTCAGCCCTACGCCATCAGTCAGCCTAACCGCCGTTTCTAATTATCCCTAATTATCCGACATGAAGAAAGCGTTGTGCATCGACATGCTTGTGGTGTACAGCACCTTAGACAGCAAATCGTTGATTTCTTTTCTCAACGATGTCGCAAATCGACTGGTTCGCAGCTTCCAAAATCAAACACGCACGCTTATCTTCTGTGTTCTCAACAGCAGCAGAGCCTTCTGCAGCGGCAAAAGCAGCAATCTTTTTATCAGCAGCAATAACTGTAGCTACTCCTGCTGCCCCAGTTTTCTGCGCGTAACGGTCAATATGCGCGCTGTTCTCATTAAAGCGAGCATCAGCTAAAGCAGCAATCACACGGTTTGCCCAGTAGAAGTTATGCGCTGTATCAACTGTTTCGGTTGTACCAGTCAAGTATGCAGGAATCGTATCAATATTCGTAAAAATAGGCACGCATACATTAAATGGATTTTGAACCATAAGCAGTCCACTGAATAGAGCGCGATGCTTCAGGAGCATATGGACGGATTTGAATAATACACAAATCGCAGTTGCGGTTAATACCAATGCAACGGAACTGTCCGCGCGTAGCTTCAGAACCGTTCTTTGCATACGGATCGTAAGCAGTGCCCTGATAATGACCGCTCAAAGCATACTTGACGTCTTCAATCGTAATCTTGTGTTCTGGCTGACGAGCCCATGGAATATCGTCGCTCATAGGCGTATGCAATGCTTGAGGACTATCCCAATCTTCGTCATAGGGGTTAAAGAAGCGCTGAATCCACCAAGCGCGTGGAGTGTTATACATGGTCAGAATCAGAATGAGAACCAAAAAGCTAAACGAGGATTAAACGCACTAGCGTTTTCTACAGCCAAATCTAAATGATTTTCTTCAATAAACTCACGTAAATCAGCAGAGCACATATGCTCATCCTGATCACCGAAAGCATCATCTAAATCAAACTCATCAATGCCCAACTGATTTGGCATGACCACATAGGAATCATCTGGCACACGCTTAGCCATCCAATGATGACCGCCAATTGTTTCGAGCCACCAGATTTCTTCAGCATCGCTAAAACAGCAATGCCGTTCATCTCGTACGTGCCAAACTCTTCGAGCAAAGCACCCAAACGTTCCACACCCTCGCGTGCCGAGGAAATATAAGGAAGAACGATGGTGAGCATATCTTCTTCACCAATACCACCAGGAATTTCTGGCTGTCCATCGCGAGCAGGAACAAGCTCAACAAGCGGATCTGCACCCAGCACGCGCTCGTTAGAAGTCAATGTCTCCGTAGCGCTCATAGCCACGTTCTTTCCTCGTTCACGCCATGCTCAGCCCACAAAACCATTTTTTTCAGTAAGGCATCTGGCACAGAAGTGTAGCGCATCGGATTATCTGGCAAATCAATCTCTACATGAGAAATAACACTTTTTATAGTGACGAGGGCTGATCGTCTGGCTGAACAACCTTAAACTCTTTTTTCGGTAAATTCACCGTTCGAGGAATCCTCGTTACGTGAAATAATAGTTGAACCATCATAGCTGCATTCTTACCGACAAGAATAGTGGTGCAAGGCATAGAATTCCTTTCGTAGCGGCTGCTTTACTTTTGGCTTTTACTTCTGTTTTTATTTAGTTCGGTGAGTATGACGTTTTTGATTGAAGAGCACTGCGTCTTTCAGTTTTACTCGATACGCTCTGCTGATACGCTTTACTGCGCACGAGAGCGAATATATATTTCTCCATAATCAATGACTGCATCTGTGCGGAAACACAGCATTGCGTAACTGATTAAGATAGAAACCGTCCTCAAAACCCTCGAAAGCCTGAGCTGTTCCGTACACGCATAACTTATAATCATGATCGCGGTCAGGAGGTTGCGGACCGTTATAGCGATGGATAACTGCAGGATTAGTTTGCTGAGCAATTTTACTGCCTGCTGAGGTGCGACCTTGCACAGCTTCAGGAATAAGTGATGGTAATTGACGTGAGAAATCTTCAGGTATTTGTAGAGCGTGAGAATCATTAAAATCAAACATAAGCGCGTCTACCGGAATATTCGCCACTGCCCAGTGAATCCATTGAAAACCACAGACAGGAATAGCATCATCATCTACAAATTCCCAGTGCAAATACCGTACAGCAGGATTTAACTGATCGATATAAAACGGAAATGATGTGGTTGGGTATCCATCCGTTTTATGATTCTGTGAAGCGAACTTGCCATAAGTATCGGGCATTAGCGTAAAATTGGCAGAAATCTTCATATCTCCAGTATGCCACGTGGCACGGAATGCGCTAGGCAACACGTGGAGTATGCGATGTATGTAATACTTTTACGCGCTTCCATTACGCTATAACGCTCCCCGCTACGCATTAATCAGCGAAGTTAGCAAAGCCTCTATAGCCAATAACTGTGGTGTATTGCCGTGAATACGGCGACGCGCTACATCAATGCGTTGTATAGCATCAACAGCATGTTGACGAGATACGCGCACCGACATGGCAGCAATTTCTTCTGAAAACTCTTGGTTAATAAGACCGCTAACCATTTCTGCATTATTGTGAATAACTGCTATATCGCGATATACGCTGGCAATCGTAGTTAAAGCACGGTCTACCACATCGCGACTTAAACGTGTTACTCGACGTTTAACATCATCTTTTTGCCAATAGCGTTATATTGCGAGCGCACAGAAGCATCAATCAGATCATCATCAGCCAAACCGTGAGAACGGCGAAATTCTTTCTGCTGAGCCTCCACTTGCGCATCAATACTGGATTGCGCTTGGTCTTGTGCAGAAGCACACAGCTCTTGAGCAAGCAAAACAGCTTGAGAGAGGTGCGCGTCATGGAAACGAGATTATCCACAATATTATTGCGCATGCGCAGCTTCCGGCTGGGTAGCATACAGACGTGCTATGCCAATATGACCTTGAGCCAAGCGCGCAAATTGCTAGCTTTATGCGCATCCACACCTGTGCTCTCCTGCAAAAACGCAGCAATAGCATCCACTGGTGGAACAGCGAGATTAACAATGCGCGTGCGTGAACGAATAGTTGGCAACACATCTTGGGCTGATGGAGCACACAGAATCCACAACGTGTGGTCACTTGGCTCTTCAATATCTTTGAGCAACACATTTGTTGTGCGCTCGCTCATACGGTCAACATCTTCAATAATAATGATGCGCCACGGGCACAGCGCAGGCATCTGTTCTGCGTGGGCGCTCAGCTCACGCACCTGATCAATCGTAATGCTCACGCGGTCTGTGGTCAGCGTGGTCACATCCGGATGAGTTCCGGCATCAATCTGTCTGCACGTATCGCATTGACCACATCCGCCCTGTGGACGGTTGAGAGCCTGCGCGAAAGCACGCGCTACATTCGAGCGTCCCTGAACCAGCAGGTCCACAGATCAGCCATGATTGCGCAATATGTTCTGGTGAGCGTGCCACGCGAGACAATAACTCAACAACAGGCTGTTGCCCAATAATGGATTGCCAAACGCCACTACTCATGATCAGTCCCGCGCTGAGCAAGCAAAGCGTCTATATCGCAGCGAATATCGTTCCACACCTCGTCAATACTGCGAGAGGCATCAATAACCACACAACGTTCAGGATTCTCAGCTGCAATTTGAAGAAAAGCCGCGCGTGTACGTTCAAAAAAGTCTTCGCCAGCAGACTCTAAACGATCAAGCTCACCCTGTGAGACGAGCACGTGACTGTTCAAAACTCATATCCAACACATATGTGCGCTGCGGCCATAGTCCCGCTGTAGCGAACTGAGATAGCTCAAGCACGTTCGCACGAGACAGTTCGCGCCCACCGCTTTGATACGCCATCGACGAATCAATATAGCGGTCCGTTAGCACAGCTTGACCGCGTTCGAGTGCTGGACGAATAAAACAATCTACGTGTTGAGCGCGATCGGCAGCATATAACAACGCTTCTGCACGGTCAGAGCACATCCTCGCCGTGCAGAAGAAGTGCGACGTAAATCTTTTCCAAGTTCAGTGCCGCCTGGCTCAAATGTCGTTACTGCACTAATTCCTCGCGACTCAATATAATCGCGCAGTCTGTGCAGCTGGGTGGTTTTACCCACGCCGTCCACACCTTCGAAGGAAATAAACAAACCTTTCGTCATTGTTTATTACTCCTTGACTGTGCTTTTCTTCGTCGTGCGTTTAGCAGTAGTTTTTTTCGCTGTTGTTTTCTTCGCGGAAGACTTTGCTTTTGTGCTGCGACGCTTGCGCGATCTGCTGCACGTTTTTCTGCAAGAGACGGAAAGCAACTTCTGGTTCTATGGATTCAGCCGTATATTGCTTTGGTACGGTACGGTTTGTTTCGCCGTCCGTGATATACATGCCATAGAAACCATCTTTAATAACGACTGGTTTACCTGTATCTGGATCAGGACCGAGTTCGCGCAGAGGGGTTTGGCAGCTCCACGAGTACGGCGACCATACTTTGGCTGAGCAAATAACTCTTCAGCCTGTTCAACTGTTACGGTGAAAATATCGTCTTCCGAGTTTAGCGAGCGCGTTTCAGCTTTACCGTCTACACCAGTTTTCGTGAGGTATGGACCGTAACGACCGTTATTGGCAAGGATTTCGACCTTCTGAGTTTCGCCTGTTTCCTCGTTTTTCTGCTCAACAGTTCCCACAACGCGCGGCAGATCGAGCAGTTTGACTGCATCGTCCAGACTGATAGCATCAGGAGTCATTGTTTTGAACAGCGAAGCCATTTTTGGTTTATTCGCTTTTATCGACTTTTTCGTCACCCGTTGGCACGGCAATGAGAGCAACGTATGAATCGAAACGTCCGTTACGCACTTCAATCGTTCCTCCTGTTTGAGGGTGAACACCCAGAACTCGAGGACCACCTGAATTATTATCAATAAGATCGCGTGCAACCTCTTGAGTCAGTTCATCGGGAGCGATGGTTTCTGGCAGACTTGCACGCTTTGGCTTACCTTCTGCATCAAGATTGTCTGCATCTTCCAAATATACTCATAACGTCCTACGCGCACAGCAAGACCATCGCCCACAGGAATAGTGTTAATCTCGCGCGCATCAATCTCACCCTAATTGAGACTTGAGCATGCAGACCTTTATGAGCTTGCTCAGATGAATGAGCCGAGTCATCGCCATCACCAAAGTAGAAGCGCGTTAACCATGCTTTACCGGTTTCCTGACCTTGGGCAATACCGTCTAAACCGTTTTCCATTTGAGCGGTGAAGGCGTAATCCACATATTGTGGGAAGTTCTGTTCCAACAGTCTAATCACAGCAAAAGCAAGCCATGATGGAATAAGAGCTCGTCCACGTTCATATACGTATCCGCGATCAATAACCGTAGAAATAATGCTGGCATATGTAGATGGGCGACCAATTTCCTTAGCTTCCAAAGTGCGCACTAAGGAGGCTTCCGTGTATCGCGCTGGAGGCTGAGTTTCGTGCGACTGGGGTTCTACCTCTTGTGCCGCAAGCACATCACCTTGAGATAGTGGAGGCAGAATTGTTTCTTGCTCATCCTTCTTACTCGTTGATGAGACGTGTAGCCACAAAACCAGGAAATTCAATAACAGTTCCGCTGGCATGGAAAGTAGCTGTGCCCTGATCTGCGGTTACTGCATTCATTTCTACAGTAGCGGTAAAGCCTGTGGCATCTGCCATTTGTGACGCCAAAGCACGACGCCAAATAAGCGTATACAGCTTGAGCTGATCAGTTGGCAAACTCGTTGCTAAATCAGCAGGATTACGGAAATGCGAACCTGCTGGGCGAATAGCCCTCGTGCGCTTCTTGTGCACCGGCAGACTTAGTGGCGTATTGGTGAGGCTTCTCAGATAAATACTGGGCTCCCATTCTTCTTCCACACTTTGACGAGCAGCAGAGATTGCTTCACTCGATAAGGTCACCGAATCGGTTCGCATATAGGTAATATAACCGTTTTCATACAGCCCTTGAGCTGCACGCATGGTTGCGCGAGAAGACATTCCTAAAGTATTACCTGCTGCCTGCTGCAAGGTCGATGTGGTAAAAGGAGGTAAAGGGCGACGCTTATATGGCTTAGAACCTACTGATTCCACAACAAAATCAGTGTTTTTTAGAGCCTCAGATAAGTTCTGCGCGGTCTTTTTCGTCTACAACAATCACGCCATCTTTCTCTGCTGCAGCAGTTAATGCGCCGTTCTCATCAAAATCTTTCGAACCAGCAACGCGCGTACCGTCAAGCTGAGTTAAACGTGCTGTAAAAGCGTCTTGGAAGCATCGGCACTCACCTGAGCAGAGATATCCCAATAGGTTGACTTTACGAAAGCCATACGTTCGCGTTCACGTTCCACAATCAAACGTGTAGCAACGGACTGCACACGACCAGCAGACAGACCTGGTCCTACTTTGCGCCACAATACTGGCGAAAGCTCATAACCGTATAAACGGTCGAGCACACGCCTAGTTTCCTGAGCATCAACCATATGTGCGTCTCATCGCGGGTATGTTCGAGAGAGTCAACAATAGCTGACTTGGTACTTTCATGAAAACCATGCGCTAACAGGCACGTTTGGTTTTAGCGTTTCTCACCAAGTGCCATGCAATAGCTTCTCCTCGCCGATCCTCATCAGTTGCGAGGAAAACTTCGTCACGCTTTTTTCAAAGCTGCTTTAAGCTCTCTAACAGTTTTCTTCTTATTATCGTCCACAATGTAGTACGGCTTAAAACCATCATCGACGTTCACGCCGAACTTACCGTACTCAGCTTTATCGGATGCAGGAATCTGAGAAGGCTGGGCAAGGTCGCGAATATGACCCACAGATGCGAGCACTGTAGTAGTCATCACCCAAATAACCGCCAATTTTCCGCGCTTTGGTAGGCGACTCGACGATTACGAGCTTTTGTCCTTTAGCCATTTTCTGCTCCACTTTCCGATTCGCTATGTGTGTGCCACGCATTGCACACTCAGTTCTTTATTATGCACGCGCCTCGACAAAAGCGCCTCATCGGTGTCTTATCTTCACCGCTTATACGCAAGCAGACGCGCCGAGTTGAGTGTTATTCCCTCTTATGAGTTACGCGCGGGGAGGCGCAGGAGGTTTGCCCAGCAATCCAAAACGTGTTAATGGAGCTGCCGTGGCCTGACGCATTGCAAGCAGTAATCCAAACATAAAGGACGAAAAACCAGCAATCAATGCTATCGTGGCGTACACGCCATACAGGGAGAGCGCGTCAGGACGGTACTGAACAACAGGATAAATCTGTGCTAACACATAACTTCCGTAACCTATAGCGCACGCTCCGGCAACAATCAACACACTTGCAGTAATTTGAATGCTCACGCTGGATTTTCGCGTTCCTACCTCATCCATACCTGAGGCGCGCGTAAATGCCATAGCTAAAAGTCCCAAAGAAACAACTAAAAGAATGGCCATAATGGAATCTGTTGGTCTGTGCCAATTATCGTAAATCACCATAATTCCCACAGACGTGGTAAAAATAACCGCCCATACAGCACAGATAGCGCGCAAAACGCGAGGCACGCACAAAACAAGGCATACGCTGGCAATAGTAGCCAAAGCAGTGTGTCCAGACGGCGCAGAGTTCGCAGGATCAGGAATATATGCATCCAAAACTGGGCGTGGTAGCACGCGCTTCAAACCGTAAGAGCTCACAAAGGCGGCAATAATAAAAACAACAGTGAGAGCGAAGGTGTAAAAACGCTTACGCACAACGGCAACGAGCAGAGCAAGAGCAATCATTACAACGCTTGCACAATAATCCACCGCGAATCAGTGAATAATGATGGAGCCAGCGATTCAATGCTCGGGAAGAGACGAGACATATCTGACCACATCCAGCTATCGAAACGCTGACCAGGCAGAGTCCATACGCCGGCATAGAACACTGCAGCTGATGCTACTAATCCTAGAACGGCAAAAACAATGCTCGATGCCACAGCGCTGACGCGCGGATGAGTGGGCAAATATTCGTCGGAACCACGATCTCGAGAGCTGATGTTGGCTGCAGACTTCGCTGTGGCTTCTGTGGATGCTTTTGGTATTGAGCGCGTTATCATCACTCGCGTTCAAAGATTGCTCGTTGGAATTGTCGCTTTCCTCTCGATGAGAAGGCATCAATATCTCGTTTTTCTGCTGGCTAACTTGGCTCGGAGGAGCAGGTATTGCCATCGTTGGATTGACGGTCTCGCCTGCGCCTTGGTGTTCTGCGTTCTGATTATTCATTTCGTCTGCCGTGAGGTACACAGTACTCGATTACTTCGATGTGCGCAGGAAGACCTGAAAATCAGCACTGAATATGAACATACGATATACAGTATGGTACTGAAGCTCATGTCTTACGACATAGTTCCGCTGACTGTGGGGAGCTGTGTTGTGAGATTTTTTGTTTTTCCTTAAACTCTCGGATAGTGTCGTCAACATGTTTCCTCGCCGCATGCATCGTGGTTTTTGCTGATTTTTCCGTTCTTTCTTTAGATTTTCGCAGTATGAGCTCTATGGTTCATGCTTTTCGGTCTAGGAAGCTTGAGATTTGAGGGTCATCTGCGCTAAGCCCTAACTACAAACATTATCGCACGCGCGTTCCATATGCTGTATCGTTCGTACCTACCAGTTACCTACTTGGCAAAAGCTTTTTACCGAGCATTTAAACACCGTGTTCCGTCTTTAGTGTGTCATAGCAAACAGTAGTTAGTGAAAGTTAAAGCACTGTATCACTGATACAGTTTGTGATCTTTCTCCTTGAAAATCAATGAAATCTGTTCTGCACTAACACAACACATAGCTGCAATCGTTCGTACCTTTCACCGTTATGTTACGTGGTAAAGCTACCACGCGAAAGTAGAGTTTATTGGGCTGCTATCATTCATAGCTAATCACAGCGATAAACAATACAGCAAACTGGTTCTTCGGACTTAGCAGGGTGTGTAGGTTACAAGTGCGTGAAAGTTGCTAGCGTCCACTTTTTAAGAGTGATTGAAACCCGCGTTCATGCGTGAAGTCGATACGCGCAACCGATATGCCGACGTGTGAAGCCATGCGCATCAAACTGGCATCAACAGGTGCATGAATCGGTTAAGCAGAATGCGAGAGAGTAAAAGCCCCTCGAATTGAACACAGTGTAAAGCCCGATTGCGCAGAAAGATACTAACAGCGCATCAGAAGAAAAAGAAAAACTCCCACGTACCCGACAGAGATCACTTACCCTTGCTGCATTCCTGCCCTGGGGGAGTTGGGTGACATATCGCCACATGGGAGCTTTTGCTAGTATACACGACCCTCGCGAATTACACCACGAGTCTATGAAATATTCATAAAGTCCGTATTCTTTAAGTAGTTCTTTCCAGCTGTAAAATCGTACTGAACAAACTTGTAATCTTCTAGCAACTGCTTGGTTTGCGCATCAGCCTGTGATACGTCCAAATAGTTACCTTCGTTATCCAAGTACAGAGCTTGACCATCAGGAATACGGCTCCATCCTTGAATCTTATTCACTACTGGAGGTTCCATTGCTGGGACTTTGGCGTGTAGTGCTGTTAAGAAGGCAATATATGGGCTCACCTTAGCGTTCAAGTGTTCAGCTAACTGAGCAGTAAAGAAGTTAGGCGAGGTATACGCGCTATTCGTCGCTTTCTCAGCTGCCTGAGCATTATCCACACCAGACGCTTTATTCGACCAAATAAAATAATCAGTCTCATGCAAAGCTACAGAATTATTATCGTCCTTAGCAGCGCTCTTATAAACACCTGGCAGATGGTCACCGTAGAACACCACAGTAATTGGACGATTCAGCTTATCCAACTGTTCGAGGAATTCCTTAGTACATCCATCAGTATATTCCATGCCCTTGGCATAGGTTTCAATTGAGGATTTCTCGCTATCTTCTAACGGTGTACCTGTAGTGCTTTCTGCCTTAATTTCATTATTCGCATAATAATTCTTATATGGCATGTGGTTTTGCATGGTCACAACCTGATAGAAATGAGGGCTTTGATCAACCTTCTCCAAAGAATTCAAAATAGAGGTATACGTTGATTTATCAGACACATATGGAGAAGTACCCAACTTAGTAGTTGGAGAAATAAACAAAGGACCATCTAAAGTACTAAACTGCGAGAATCCAAAGCGTTTATCCACCATATTACGCGAATACATATTCGACTGATACGGATGAAAAGCCAATGAAGCTTGCTCACCCCACAACTGATTAACACTCGCAGACCACTTTTGCGTAGGCACCAACTGCTGATACGGAGAACTCAAAGACGGAGCAAAATTACTCATCGACAAACCCGTCAACGCCATATACTCCAAATTAGCCGTACCACCACCATAACCAGACGACAACATCAAACCAGACGTCGTCTTCGACTTAAGCTCACGCACAAAAGGCATCACATCTTTACTCACCTTCAACCCCGGCACACGAGAGGGATCCGAGAAAGACTCCGACAAAATATAAATCACCGTCGAATCCTTCAAACGAGCACTGCGATGCACTTTCAACTCCTGCGCATTATGCGCATAACGAGAAGCAATCTGCTTCATCATCTTCTCAGAATAACCAGCAGGCTTATCCATCACCTTCGGATTAAGCAAACGAGCAAAACTCACCGCCGTACCATTATTCTGCGCATCAATCTTAGAGATCCCACAACTTTGGTGAGTCACAAGAATGTCAACATAGAATTCGACCACGAGCCCACAGACGCCATAGACATCACAAAAGCAAACAAGAAACTAAAAAGCCACCACAGCAGCAACCACACGCTTCACCGAGCGCACAAGAAGCTTCCTACTACGAACAACGCTCTTTCTCGTATCTCTATGCCCAATAATCAAGAAAAAAGCAGTGCTAATCATAGCTAAAATAACAGCGCCCACAATGTCCATAAAAGCATCATCAGGCATCCATCTGCTAAATACCATGCTTTACCGCCCGTCACGAAACCCAAATCAGAAGGAAGAATCGTTTCAGAACGCGACTCTAATTTAAAACGCTCAACAACGGTAATAAAAGTACAAATATCAAGGAAAGAAATTTGTGTGGAAGCCAAAAACGGTTCACCAGCATAATCACAATAAAATACACAAACCAGTAAGAAGAAACTCACTTCCAAACACCGAGAAAATTTTACCAACAAAATGCAGAATTACTCACAGCGTTGGTATCGTTAATACCCCACTGCAAAATTACGATGGCAAAAAGATTGATTAGACAGAAACCACGCGGCATAACTCCATGAGCTAAAATCATGACGCGAAAATGCACGTGATAACGCACGCATCATACTATTTTTGATTCTTACGCTTTTCCATACAATCACCATATTCTACCTAGACTTCCAAAGGGTTTTCTCAGCAACTCCCGCTGTGTATGTGTAGCGTGCAGGACAGGCTCGCCCGCGCTTGCCCTGCAACAGTTGCACACTGAGCTAAGCGTGCCACACATCTTTTACCTTCAGCCTGGTGTTTGAGCAATGTCTGCACTACTGCAGCATTTTCACCAACCAGTAATAAACTGTCTCTACTAATGCGCGTGCTTCATGATCTTCATACCGTACTGCTGGAGACTTTATAAAAGCGCTTGAGCCAAAATATAATCTCCCAATCATGCGATCCAACGCAATTTTGCCGCACGAATATGTCAATAACCACGCCAGCGGAATTTGGAGAATCCCATACCTCGCTTATATTCCAAGCTCAAAGGAACATCACCAAAGGTCGTTCCCTCCAAACGAAATTTAAAAAGCAAACTTACGGTCGTCAAGCTTTCGCCACAATCGGAAATGACCATTACGAACGTTACGCTCTCCATCTCGTGAGGAACAATTGAGGTTACAGCACGTGTTTTAGAAATCTTCAGATTCCAAACGTCGCGTTGCAACATATCATAAAGTCCATACGCGTCACATTCAACTGGTATGCGGTCAACGCGCACGCCAATAGTCTTCGAAAAAGGCGAGCCAAAGTGCGGTGTGTGTATGGTGGCACCCACCTGACTTTAATATCGTCACCCACAGAACGCCTGCATCACGAATTTTTGCGCCCACTGGGTGGATCAGATGCAATAAATACTGCAAACAGTTAACAAAAAGCACATCCGGCTTTATTGCTGCTGATGCATAGAATTCATCGGCTTTCCGAGCCGACGGGCAGATAGGAGACGATACATCAACGTGCTTATCTTGGCACCTGTGCCACATCCACTTCTGCTGCACTTGATTCATCAATCATTTCACGGTAATACGTGACCAAACCGTCATAGGTTGCACCGCGCTGCACTTCTACACCTAGGGATGGAACCTGACTGAAAGTGTAGGTGTTGTTTTGGGAAGCAAAAATTGCCTCGCTTAAGTCAGAGCCTACTTTGGCGGCATCCACATCGAAGGCTGCTACGAATTCAATATCTCGAATACGGGTCCTCCGAAATTAGCATGCATAATGCCGGGGATTTTCTCATCATCCTCAGCGTTCTATATTCCACGCCCTGAACAAGTGATGACGCGCAGTTTCCCACGCCCGCAATGGCTACGCGAACGACCATTCAATTTCCTTACATTAACAATACTCTTCATGAAACTTGCCACATTCTAGCTTCCACTAGGTATTATGAGCCACCAGTTTCACGTCACCTCAAACAGAGCAGCTAGCGTCAATCTAGTTTCGCTTCACAAGTACGAGTACACTCATTACCTTATTAAAGAGTACTAGACTGTATGAAAATACCATAGATGACGGCTTAGGCCAACATATTCACCGAATGAACACAATGAAACACCTTATTCATGCGCGTTTATCGTGTGCTATCATTGCGCTATCACCGCGCTACAGTTACCAATCTTCCAACACGTGACCATCGCTTATCGGCGCCCCACCACCGTTTCTCATATTATCGCCGTAGCATATAAAGTTCTCAGTAAAAAACCAGAAAGCATGTTTTGTGTAAAGTATGTAACGTCTTGCGCACTTGCGGATTTTATCAACAGAATTACGGATGAAGACTAGCCTTAGATGAATGGCTGTAAGAAATCAAGCGATAAGACATCTCGTATGCCCGTAGCACGCGCAGTACCATTCTACACGCTCTACAGCAGTGTAGCCGCTCACAGCGGCCGCCTCGTCCTCGCTCTCATCGTCGTGGCTGGCAGCGTGCCCGGGTGCGTCCATTCTTTAAATATCTTTTAGCTTTTTAGGATTATTTATTCTGGGCATAGTGGCTCCGTTGCTTGGCGCCATGATTAAAATTCCTAGCCCTGAATCGGTCGCGCGTTGTCAGAAAACAACCGTCTATTACATGACGGAACTATGCCGATTGGCAGCTTTTTCGCAGCAAAACCGTCAGGATTATTCAATGCCTCTATCTCTGCCTGATTATGTGGGCACGTTGTTGGTAGTCCGAAACCGCACGTTCCACCGATAGCGGTATCGATTTTAAGGGTATGGATTTATTTCTGTTCAACAACATCACCACAGGTTCGCGTCAGGTGGTTCAACTATTACGCAGCAATATGGAACGTTAATATTTGTAAGGAACAAAAGTTATATGGTAAGCTCAAAGAGGCATTACTTCAGCTCTGAAAATTGCTCAGACTCAAGATAAATCCACCGTTTTGTGCGGATATTTAAAATACGATTAGTCGGAGTTTATGGTATTCAGGTTGCCGTCACATACTTTGGAAAGAACGCTAAAGATTTAACTTTCCGAGGCAGCTATGTTAGCGTGATTATTCCTGCTCCTTCTGTATGATCCTGCTAGATCAAACCGGGCAAAATGAAACGTTTAACCGTTATAAAGATTTTCATGAAGGAAGACAATATATTAGTCTGAGGATGCGAAGAACGCTCAATCACCGAAACCATTACTAATTCAACAACAGATGAATATATGGCGATAAAGGCCATCTGCTGGACTATGGTGAAAATGAGGCTGATTAACACCGGTAAATCTATCGACGATCGATTATGACCGGTGTTATTCGATTGCGACCATGATTGATAAAAGATACAAATTTTGTCCGTGGGCAATGGTGTGAACCCTTCCTGAAAACTGTTGAAGTAGGAGGTGCGAGCGCGGACGTCGATACAGGCGAGATTTTGTCTATCTATAGCGTCAGATTATAATACGAAGCAGTTGAATAACGCTACGCAAGCGTACTATCGTTGGACTATTGCTATGAAGGCTTTTCACCCTTATTGAGCTGTGCAACAAGTGTGAGCTTGAACACCATGTTACGGTAATTCTCCACGTTCACGGTGGTGATTATCTAAACCTGTATCCAACTATGGAACCAGAGTTTTGGCAATATTACGATTCCAGGCAACGGCGAACCCGTGAATACTGTTTTTGTCGATCTCAATGGTGCAACACCGCAAAAGACTGCTGAAATCGCACAACAAGTTATGAAAAATCAAGCATTCAAAAAGATTCTGCATAATACCTTGGGTATTGATGTTGTGCATGTGAGTGAAATGGTTCAGGCAAACAAACCATTGCTCACATGGAGTAAAATACTTACATTGTGCGATCTGGTTACCTGCTAGCAGTGGTGATAATGATTTATGCAGCAAGTACAAAAGAAGTCAAGTTTTGATTCCGACACAACAGCAGTAACAACGCAGGCTTTACATGTTATTACATCGGGCAGGCCGCGCTGTCGGGCGTGGGTAAGACTTTAGCAGGTAACCATACAGCAAAATGACAGCACGCTTTAAGTTTTGTTGGTTTTAGCGTCATGTAGTGACCGGCTTTTGCGATTTGGAATCAAGTGATGACGGTCAAACGAATGAAGTGGTGCCAACTTTCGGCGCTTATGAAAACGGTAAATTGGTTACCCTGCTGTATTATTTGCTCGCTATATGAAGCAAGCCTTATCTGGTGTTGCTTGATGAAGCTTCTCCTTACCCAAAAATCAAGGAACTGTGGGCGGTTCTGATGGTTCTTGGGGATTAGGACGTTCTGTGCAACGTCAGGAGGCTCGTCGAGACGATGACTCTGAAAGACACTAAGGACGATGAGACCTCGACACAAAAAGTCTCCACAGAACAATACGCCACAAAATTCTGCAAAACCTCGAATAATAACGGTAACTTTTCCTGGAACAGAACGAGCAGTCGAATAATAACCAGCAAAACCAGCAGAATCAACAAAATCAAAATCAAAATCAACAGAATCAAAATCAAAACGCCTGCACGGCGAGCCAACATAATTAATAGAAAAAGGTCGGCCTCTACCAGAGAAGCCGACCTTTCTTTTAGAATCTGTAATTTTTATCGAAGCGTGCGGTTCACAGCAGACAAAATAGCCTTCAGTGAGCTGGTAGTAATTGAGGAATCAATACCCGACGCCCCAAAATAATGCGATCTTCTGGAGCATCGCCAATCTGACATTCAACATACGAAGCTGCTACAGCATCTCCACCAGCGCTCAAAGCGTGTTCTGCATAATCAAGCACAGACACAGTGACGCCCAGCACAGAAATCGCATTCACAAAAGCAGCAATTGGACCGTTACCCACACCAGAAATCTGACGTATAGTTGGCTCGTCTTCACTTCCTGGCAAACCGTTATCCTGAATCTTCACCTTAATTACGGTATCTGGGCCAGAATCATCGGACATAATATTAGCGCCCAGCAGACGGTAACGTCCCCACACCTTCAGACCATCATCTGCCTGAGTATCGGCGAGGGCAGCATGCTTACCGCTCTCCTCCACAGGCAGATACTCGTCCTGGAACAGACGCCAAATATCTTCGTCCTTCACTTCACGCTTGGTCTGATCAGCATAACGCTGAACAACGCGATCGAACTCGACTTGCAAACGCTTAGGCAGATCAAGATTGTGATTAACCTTAAGTAGGTACGCCATGCCGCCCTTACCAGACTGCGAGTTTACACGAATAACTGCTTCGTAGGTGCCGCCCACATCCTTTGATCGATAGGCAGATATGGAACTGCCACGAAGCTATCCAGATCTGCGTTCTGCTCGGCAGCGGCAAGCTCGCGAGCTTCCATACCCTTCTTGATTGCATCTTGATGAGAACCAGAGAAGGCTGTAAACACGAAGTTTCCAATATATGGATGACGCTCAGACAGCTCAATCTGATTGCAATATTCCACAATCTTGCGTACTGCGCGAGATTGGAGAAATCAATCGAGGATCGATGCCTTGAACGGCAGATCTGCCCACGGTGCACAGATCCATTACCAGTGCGCTCACCGTTGCCGAAAAAGACAACCTTCAACGCGATCTGCGCCAGCCAGCAAAAGCCAGCTCGGTTGTGGCTACCGCATGCCTTCATCGTTGTGTGGGTGCAGGCTGGAGCACAATAGACTCGCGGTTTGCTAAGTTGCGGTCGAGGAATTCAATCTGGTCCATGAACACATTTGGTGTGGTCATTTCGACTGTGGCCGATATTGATGATCATAGGATGCTCTGGCGTTGGCTGAATAACGTCTACAACGGCATCACAGACTTCTAAAGCATACCAGGTTCTGTTCCGGTGAAAGATTCTGGTGAGTACCGTAGGAAATATCGATATTATCGGCTTCGCCTTCAAGTTCTTGCAGTGTTTCGCAGCATCCACTGCTAACTGCTTAATCGCCTCTTTTCCTGCGAAATACTACTTCGCGCTGGAGCGTCAGATGTGAATTACAAAGGCACAATGGCGCGCTTGCAACCGCGCAGAGCCCTCATATATGTTTTGTCGGATGAGATGTCTCGCGGGTCTGTGTGAGTACGGCGATGGTGACGTCGTCGGGGATGAGATCGCGTCTCGATGAGCAGCTGCGCATGAATGGTTGCAATCGGTTTCGGATGCCGATGAAGCCCAACACCAATCTCCTTGTATCCCATAGAAATCAGGAGGTCTCCAAAACGCAGTTTGCGTTCTGAACCATTGACTCAACCAGAGATTGATTACCATCGCGAAGATCGACTGAACACAGCGAGGAGCACGTTGCAAAGTTTCTTATCTGGCCATGTGCGCTGAGGATATCTCGAGTGAACCCGCTTTATCGTAAGAAACATACTCGGCGTATGGCATACGACTTGATGCTGAGGGCAGCCTCACATAACGCCGCTTTGGGCAATCGAGGATCGTTATTCCCATCATTTGAAGTTGCTGCCAGTGGTGCTAAGTCAACATACTGAATTAGTCATTGCCTACCTTACGAACAACGAGTAATTATATGGTTGAGTTATGATGCGATACTCATGGCATATGTTACGTGAAATTGTGTGTTCCATTGTACGGGCTTAGGCTAGGAAAAAGACCGTCGTGTTCCGATCATAAGAAATATTTTTCGCAATAAATATGAGACGTTTTTACGCCATAAAATGCGATACCCGCTTCCAAACGTCTCTTCACAGAAGGCATTGCCCAACCAGGTGCGATTTTAATTTGGCCACAGCTCCTAAACGAGGAGAGTTCTGCCAATCCATACGCTTATACGCGCCCATCAGCACCGCTGCGCGAACCAATAAGGTTAAAACCGTTCTTATTCGTCAACCAATCAG
>BNJU01002697.1_pt1 | contig 85804 bp, 124 predicted proteins | sample 8539281 | NCBI WGS metagenome assembly BNJU01 (sample SAMD00202456, study PRJDB9452) | human saliva metagenome | isolation source: human saliva | place: Japan
TGGTTACATGTATTGCTTCAAGGCAAATTATATTAAACAAAATTAATTAAGCAATACTTTGAGAACTAACAAATATAATGATATTAAAAAATTATTTTATGTAGAAACATATGTAAGTTAATTGTATTTTATAGGGATTGAGAAGTGATTGTTAAGAAAGAAGAGAGAAAATATTGAAAAAAGAGTTTTTCAAGATGATAGATAGTTTGGAAAATTCTTCCTTTTGTTATAATAAAAATATTGTACCTGAAAGCTTAGGCTGGTGAGGACGGTGAACTATGCAGAGGATTTTTGACAAGAATTACCTTCCTACAATCAACTACAAAGGAAAAGAGGGTATGGATTTTATTTACAGAACCGAACAGGGTTTTGTTTATGTCCATTTTCCCGATCTGAAGTGGAAACTTGTATGAGTGGGAGACGCTTTCCGTTTTCGTCGTTTTGTAGGCAATGAACACTGAAAGGATATCAGGGTTTAAGATGACGCTTTCTTTCCAGAGAGAGTGAAATAAAATGGAAGAGGGAGTACGAGAGATTACTGCTGAGATAAGATTACAGACCTTGCGTAGATAAGCATCACAGGAGATACTATTTCTTCCATCAGGGAAACGAGTTATTCTCTTTTGAGCTTTCTCACCGGGTCAGCTTACGCTATGGAAGCTATCCAGGCGAGAGCGAATTCTGTTTCTTTCGGTGTGGAGCCTCGATACTACCGCTGCGATGAAGGCGATGAATAAGTCACCGGATTGAGCCAGTAGTGTGTTCGAAATGGTCGTCAGCTTTACTAATGAGGTGCGGCAACCACTGAAAGAGGGGGATGTTGCCAGTGATTTTCTCCTATTCCAGCTGACCAGAGATGTTGTAGGGAGATCATGAAGCTGGCATGAGAAAGTGAGGCTACCGTCATTGCGCGCTTACGCGATTCCGAGGATCAGTTGCTGGCAGGGTGCTACGGATATAGTGCTGCTGCGGAGCGATGTGGGTTCACTTGCAACGCGGCTCTGCACCTCCGGCGAGAATCAGTCAGCTCTTCTCAGTGATGCTGTTATGTACGGAGTACTACCGCAGGCATTTGAAACGCAGTCGTGTCTGGAAAGACCACTAGAGTTGTCGATCGTACTACACCGGAAAAGGGACTTTTCAGCAGGCTCCGGTTTTGCCATCTGTAATGATAAAGCTCTGCGCGAAAAGCAGTTTGGAAGGCTTTTCACAGTGTGTGTTTATTTTCCAACCTGCTCTTAATTCGGCACTCTATTCCGCATTTTGCGGCGTCTTCAAAGTTTCAATTCGGCAGCACAAAGCTCGCTTATACTCAGTTCGAGATGATCCTTCTCTATTTCGCTCGACATGGATTCCATATCCTTTGGTGATCTCTGCATCCTCGTCGTTCCGCACTTTTGAATGGCAACGTAAGGTCTCTGACGGCGCTTTGATGGTGGTAGGCAGTGATGCCGTCTGGCTCGATTATATTCCATCTGGTGAGGCGCGTCTTCGAGTTTGGTTTCTCGGAAATGGTACGCTCCCATGGAATCGGTTATACAGTACTCGCACCACGCGATGACGTGCCCTTCCGCGTTTCTTGCGGCACGGCAAACGGTCACCAGTGCACCTGAATCGGAGGCTCTCGAACGTAGAGGTCTCTTCATATCGGCATCCAGGATGGCAGCAGGGTAATCTCCGGAATATCGAGAGCTCTTGAGAGGTTGATTCCACGAGAACATCAAAGCTTGTCCAGTCGCATGTCGCGGATAATGGCGGCACGTTCGAGGGCATCGATATCGAGTGCAGATATTTTACGCGGACCCTGATTTTCCTGCAAATATTTTGTCAAAATCCTCCGCCATTTTCTTGGTCAGTGTGGTAAACTGAATTTTATGCTCCGTTTCTGTATCGAGCAAATCATCAATTGTCTTTAGTGGGACGAACCTCAATTTCCAGATCCAGAGGCCGGTGGGACGGATCGATTTGTTCTGCTCGAAGCAGCTCATGCTCTTTTCATATTCTCGGGGTTGCGGAAACAAAAGCACTGGTTGACTTTTTCCTCAGACTCGGCAAAAATTCAGAGGTCGGTTATCGAGGGCGGAGGGAAGACGGAAAACCGAGAGTCGACAAGAGTGTTCTTTTCTGGAAAGATTTCCATTATACGTCACTCGAAGATCTGGGAAGACGATATGACTTTCATCCACAATAATCAGGAAGTCGTCCGGAAAGTAGTCAATCAAAGGTATAGGGGGCTCTCGCCTCGGCAAAATTCAGATGACGGGTATAGTTTTCGATCGGAACAGACACAGGTTTCCAGATCATTTCCACATCAAAGTTTGTCCGCTCGGAAATGCGCTGTAGCTTCCAGAAGCTTATCCTCTTCTTTAAAAATTACTTTTACCCGTTCCTCCAGTTCGCAAGAATATTTTTGCAGGCCAGACGGAGCTTGTCCATGGGAATAACATAAGGGACTGGCCGGGAAAAATCATGGTGTGTCTCCAGCTTTTCTCTGTGCCTTTCCGGTGAGGACATCAATCAGTGATTTCCTCGATTTTCATCGCCGAAGAAAATCACACGAATAACCTGTTCTCCTTCGGAGGTCAGAAAATTCTACCATGTATCGCCTTTACGCAGAAACATCCTCTTCGAAAGTCCATATCGTTTCGTATATTGAATTTCAATGAGATTTCGAGTAGTCATCCCGATCCGCGTCTGTCCGGGACGAAGGAGAGGCCATATTGAGATATTCCGTAGGCGCGCGAGCCCGTGAGATAGAGGACACGGAAGCAACCACGATGACATCTTTTTCGCTCAGAGAGCGAGCGATTGCCGAGTTTTCGAAGCTGTCTATTTTCATCGTTGATATCGGAATCGCATTTCAACATAGGTGTCCGTATCTGGGAACGTGGGCCTCGGCTGGTAATAATCATAGTAGAAACAGTATTCCCACTGTTTTCCGGGAAAAATTCTCTTCATTTCGGAGTAAAGCGTAGCCTGCGAGAGTTTTGTTATGAGAAATAATCAGTAGGGGCTTGCATCTGCTCCTGATTACGTTAGCCATGGTAAAAGGTTTTTCCCAGACACCGGTAACGCCCAAGAGTGTTTCAAATTGATTTCCCTTCCTAAAGCCCTTTTAACAGCTTGGCAATAGCTGAGGCTGGTCTCCTGTCGGGAGCATAATCGGCATGCAGTTTAAAATCCATCTTTCTCTTATGATGTTCATATCGGATGATAGGGCAAGGCAGAGCTTCAGCATGGCCTAGTATAGCAGAATTCGAAAAATAAAAGTCATAGCAAAATGGAGGAACGAAGGAGGTGCGCAGATATGGAATATAAAGTAACGGTATTTAAGAGGAGACGGTATCGGACGAGAGTTGTGGGAGAGGCTAAAAAGTACTGAAAAAGTGGCGGAACTGGAGGGATTTTCTTTGCATTTTCGGGAGGAACTCTTTGAGGAGCGGCACTGATGCGTGTGGAGAACCGCTCCCGGAAAAAGACGTTGCGCGCCTGCAGAGAAAGTGATGCGGTTCTTATGGGGAGTATCGGCGGACAGGTAGGCGTATCTCCCTGGTATAAGCTTCCCGTGGAAAATGCGTCCGGAAGCCGGACTCTACGGCTTAGAAAAGGAGCTGGGGCTCTTCTGTAATCTTCGTCCCGCAAAGCTTTTATCCGGAATTAAGAGCGAGCCTCTCTCATAAGGAGGAAATCATGGGGAAGGCTTCGACATCATGATGATTCGTAGAATTGACGAGAGCGGTCTGTATTTTCGGAGAAAAATCTCTTTCACGTGGAAAAACGGGGAAGAGGGTAGCCAGAGACGAGACTGAGTTTTATCGCGCGCATGAGATAGAGCAGAATTGCCGATTGCCTTTCTCGCTTGCCAAAGAGGAGGAGCGGATTCGTTTCGGTGGATAGAGGCAAATGTTGGAAAGTCTCCGTCTTTGGAGGAAAATCTTACACGGAAGAGGGCGAAAAGAAAAAGAGGTAGTGCTTTCTCATGCTCTTGTGGATTCCATGACGATGCAACTTGTCCGCAATCCAGAAAGTTCTCCGTAATTGCTACGGAAAACATGTTCGACGATATTCTTTCGGATGAAATGGCAGATTACCGGTTCTCTCGGAATGCTTCCTCGCATCTTTGGGGAGAAAAAGATTTTTGGCCTTTAGAGAGCCTAGTGGCGGTTCGACTCCGATATTGCAGGGCAAAATATGGCGAATCTCATGTTGCCTTTATCCAGCAGATGCTCCTGCGTTTCTCTTTGCATGAAAAAGGCGCTGCGGACCGAGTGGAAAAAGCGGTGGAAAAAGTGCTCCAAAAAGGATTTCGAGACGAAAGATATTTTTCTCAAACAGAAAGAAGAGGACATAGGTTCTTTCCTGCTCTGAAATAGGGGGATGAACTGTAAAGTATTAGAAAGAGTCCTGCTTCTCCGGAATTTCGCAGCTTGTTCCCCGGCCGTTCCGTATAATGATAGGCGTATAAAAACTGGAGAGAGCGGAATGGATAATAAGGATTTGAGGATGGGGATCATGGCGGCTTCTCCAACATGGGGCAGACCATCCTCATTATTTTAATAGCGGGCTACGGTGACGTCTCTTTTATTTATACTTTGGCGCAACGATTTACCGGAAAGGGGCTGAACCAGGAAACTCAGCTATTCCGGATTTTTGTCCATGGTGGATCGGAATCTGGTCGAAAAAGGTAGAGTGGGAGACGGACAGATTGTGGTTTATCCGAAGAGCTCCGTCGCCGTGCAGGCTCTGCAGGACTTCCGGGGATTCGTCCGCAAAAGAAAGGATGCGGAGGACAGTATCCTCGGCCTGGGAAAGACCCAGGGTAGATCGCTGTAGTACCGGTCAGTGCGGACGTGAAAAAGCTGGTTGAACGACTGTATCTCCATACGTGACGATTATCCGAAAAGACCGGATAATTCCCCGCTTTATTTTACAAATTGTACTGAGCAAGTATGTCCTCCCTTCGTGCTCTTGTTCTGGTTTATGAACGGATGCGCCAAAAGAGTGGGAGGCTCCGGCGGGTAATGGTGTCGGGAAATCAATGCCAAAATGTATATGCAAAAGGAAACCGGTATCAGCTTTCAGATGTTGCGGAGAGGATGAGGCAAAGGAAAGTCTGGTGGAAATGTGGATTTCTGCACAATCCCAAGTATACGGCACTCGGAGCAAAGCTTCCAAAGGAGACTTTTGTTTAGTAGGGCCTCCAGAACAGGTGAAAACTACTAGCTAAGGCAGTGGCCGGCGAGGCTCATGTTCCTTCTATTCTCTTTTCGGTTCAGACTTTGTGGAGATGTTTGCTTTGGTGCCAGCCAGTAAGAGATTTATTTTAAGCAGGCCAATCAATCTACCTGTGTATTATTTTTTATCGATGAGATTGATGCGCCATCGGAAAAAGCAGAGATAACCGTTACGGCGGAAATGATGAGCGTGAGCAGACTTTTGAACCAGCTCTTTCGGAAATGGACGGTTTTGATGCCGCTAAAGGGAATCAGTGGTGATGGGAGCTACCAACAGACCGAAATCTGGATCCGGCTTTGCTTCGTCCGCCGTTTTGATAGAAGAATTATTGTGGAAAAAGCCCGATTTAAAAAGGCAGACTGTTTCTAAAGGTGCATGCCAGGATGTGAAGCTGGATCATACCGTGATTTTGATGAAATCGCTCTATGACCAGCGGAGCAGTCGGAGCAGATCTTGCCAATATGATGAATGAAGCTGCCATCACGGCGGTAAAGCACAGAGAGAAGGTGAGCATCAAAGGATCTTTTGAGGCTGTAGAAGTGGTTTTGGTCGGCAAAGAGAAAAAGGACAGAATTCTTTCCAAGGAGGGAGAGAAGAATTGTTTCTTATCATGAAGTTGGACTGCTTTGGTTGCCGCAATTCAAAAGCATTCGGGACAGGTGCAGAAAAATCAGATTGACTGCGTACGTGAGCCTGGGCTATGTTATGCAGTAGTCGGAGGAAGAAAAGTATTTAAATACCGAAGCGGAATTGCATTCCATGATTGTGGAGTGTCTGGCTGGGCAGAGCCGCGAAGAGCTGGTCTTTGAACGGTAACAACCAGGTCAGTCAATGACATCGAGAAAGCGACCAAAAATTGCAAGAGCCATGGTGACACACATACGGAATGTCCGCGAGTTCGGCCTGATGGGCCTGGCAAGACAGGAAAGATGTATGTTGGGAGGACGTGCTGTTTTAGAGTGCGGGATGATACCGCGACAGAGGTAGATGCAGAAGTTTCGTATTTTAAAGGAATGCTACGAGGAAGCGAAGAAGATTTTTAGAAGAGAATCGTTTTGGCAATGGATGAGATAGCTAAAGTTCCTGATTGAAAAGGAAACGATTACCGAAAGAATCTCATGAAGATTCTTTCCGAGGTTAAGCGAAAACAATCCGCTTCGAAGTGAATGACAATCGGGCAGAAGCTAGAAGAACTGATTCAGAATCCTGCGCAGAAGCTAAAACGGAATCCTCTGCTGAAAACAAAAAGCAGAAGAAATGACAGTTTAGAGAAGAAAAAGGTCCGATAGAGCAAAAGCTCTATCAGACCTTTATCTTATAGAAAATACTTGAATACACTGACAGAACCTCCTTGTTCTTTTCTCTTTCTCCTTACAGCAGGAATTCCATAATGTCTGATACATTGCAGGAGAAGATCAGACAGATTTGTCTGATGCTCTCGTAGAAACAGGCTGGTTGTTTCTGAGACGGTTCAGCACTCCGGCAGAAAGTTTTCCTCCTGAATGAGACGGTGTTGAGCTCATCTTTTTCCTTTTCATCAGTTTCCAAAAATGGTGCGTAGCTAACTCACAAAAACTCCTAACTGTGTGGAGGCGATGATTCGCTTTCTATTTCCATTTCAGAGTAGCATATTTGGCTTAAAATTCGTAGAAAGGAGCAAAATGTTAATTCTCTTCAACATTTTCAGTAATCGGAATCGGTTCACTTATCTATTCCTACTGGGAAAGAAATCAACTGAAAGTGGAGAACTATCGTATCGTTTTCGCTAGAAATTAAAAAGAAAATGTCGTTTTATCTTTTTGACAGATTTGCATGAGAAAGAATTCGGGAAAGAGAACTGCATTCTGCTGGAGAAGATCTCGAAAGCCGAGCCGGACTTTATTCTCATTGAGGAGACTTTTCCCATCAGTCATTCCATGGAGGAAACAGATGAAAGGGATGAGTGAAAGTTGGAGCAAAATTGCTTTCTACTTTGGCAAGGGAATATCCGGTCTATTATTCATATGAAGAATCATGAGGTGAGCTATTTTCCAAAAAGGAAAGAAAGGACAGAAAACCCTCTTTCAGCAGGCTACAGGGGTAGAAGTGGTGGATGGAAAGGCGGTCTTTCCGGAAAAAAAGGGATACTGGTGGCGGCTTTTCCTCTGGATATTTCCTATTACAAACCTTTGTTTTAAAAAAAGAAAGACTTGAAGACAAAATAAGAGCTCTGGGAAAAATGCCTTTATCTTCTGCTATACAGGAAGATCCTCGGGAGACAAAAGGAGAAGATGCTTCACCATTGCAATGCTTCACAGTCCTTTCTATATAGAGGAGGCTCTTTCTTTACCTGTCGACCTTCTGCTTTCCGGCCATTTTCACGGCGGGCGGTGGGCATCCCTTTTTGCTTTCATGACTCCGCAATTTCGCTTTTTGTTCCGAAACCTGCAGGGCTTTTCTTCAAAAAGAGATAGCGCTATTTTATCAGTAGAGGACGTAAACCCATACATCAATATTCAGAATAAATAACTTTCCTGAACTTTCTTGCTTTGACTTGTGCCCTGATGAAGAGTAAAATTAACGGGTTATGTGTATGGGAAAGAACAAGTAGACGAGATACTGCACGCTGTACACCTGTCGTCCGTTTCATAGGAAAAACAGAGAAGCATTTTCAGGAGAAGCAGAAGAGTTTTCAGGAGAAGGATGTTCGGAGAGAGGGAAAAATTATTTCGTATAAATTGGATGCCTTTGAGGGACCTTTGGATCTCCTCCTACATTTGATTGAGAAAAATAAAATTGATATCTATGATATTCCATTGCACAGATTACGGAGCAGTATCTGGAATACGTCAATCGCCTTGAAGAGGATGATCGGAAATCATTTCCGATTTCCTGATTATGGCGGTGACACTTTTTGGAAATTAAGGCCAAAATGTTAGCTTCCTGCCAAAGAAGAGGAAGAGGAGGAAGGGGGACGTTCTGGGAAGAGCTCGTTCAGCGACTTCTGGAACATAAAAAGTACAAGGAGATGGGAAAGCTGCTGCATAAAAAGGAAGAAGCAGTACACTGATGAGCGTACAGAAAGAGCCCAGTATTCCGGAAGAAGTGGAGCGATACAGTCCTCCCCTAGATATAGACTATCTCTAAAGGGAATAGACCTTCTCCGGCTTCTGGGAAACCATGCGAAATTGTACGTGACGAAAAGAGGACAGGAAAGATACGCTCCGTTCCCAATTTCTGGAAAGATTAAGCGGGAGAAAATCAGTTTGCAAGGGGAAAAATCAAGGATGTACTTGCTTCATGCTAAGGCTCATGGCCGTTTTTCTTTCCGGCAAATGCTTCACAATGCTAAGGGGAAGACGGAGACCGTGGTCAGCTTTTCTGGCTATTTTAGAGCCTAATGAAGATGGGGAAAAATCAGCCTGACACAGGAGAGAGGCGTTTTCCGACTTGCATATAGAGGTGAAGGAAGGCATTTCGGAAGAAGACCCGGAGAATTTAGATATTACAGAATTGAAGAGTTTGATTAGGAGGTTTCGGATTGGGAGAGTATGAACAGATTTCTGATCCGGATTTAGGCGGAGAAATTGAGAAGAGGACAGAATCAGGAAAAGGAAGAGGAAAACCTCGTGGAATCTCTGCTCCTTGGGGGCGCTCCGTTTCCGTGGAGGAAATTACTACTTGCTTAAACATGGGGAAGGATGGCGCTTTTCCTTGCGGCGGAAAGGTTGCGGGAAAGATACGAGGAGAGGCAGGAAGGGCTTTCATCAAAAAGCTGGAGGACCGCTATCAGATGGTGAGTCATCCCAAGACCTATGAAGGCTTAATCAGGGTTGCGAAGAGACCGCAGAAGCCGGTACTTTCCGATGTTGCCCTGAAACCCTTTCCATCATTGCCTATTGTCAGCCGATCACCAAGGTGGAAGTGGAAAGAATCCGCGAGTCAAGTCGGATCATGCGGTGAAATCGTCTGGTGGAATTCGGAGCTTATCGAGGAAGTGGGTCGTTTGGAGGCACCGGGAAGACTGATGCTTTTTGCCACGACAGAGGAATTTCTGTACCGCTTCGGTGTAAATTCTTTTAAAGGACTTTGCCTGCGCTTCCCGGAAGAAGTGGAGAAACTCTTAAAGGAAGAGGTTACGGAAGAACTGAAAAAGACGGCTTCGGCTTGGAAAGCCGGATGAGGCCGAGGCTACCGATGAAAATACCGTGGAGAAGAGACTGAAAGAAACAGTAGGAGAAGAGACTGAAGAACCGGATGAGGAAGCGAACGCAGAAAGCCGGAAACATAGGCAGGTTCGCTTTCTGAGGGAAGAGGACAGCGATAGCCTATCAGAGGCTATATTGTTACAGAAGTGGAAGCAGAGGCGGAATGAAGACTAAACGATCAGGCGGAAGAGCCAAAGCGAGGATTCGGATGAAGCTATCGTGCCCCTTCCTCAGTCAGAACAGAACCCGCTGCACAAAAATCTTATAGAGAAGAGATAGAAGACAAAGAAATGCCTGGATTAGAGGAGATGAAATGGAAGCAAAAGATAAAAATCAAGTACCATGTGAAGGAGCTGGAGAAGCTATGCTATATTGACGGGAAAAGTGACTGGATAGACCTTCGTGTTGCGGAAGAGGGTGAAGATGAAGGCGGAGAGTTTCGTTTAATCAGCATGGGAATTTCCGAGAACTCCCGAAAGGCTACGAGATGTGGGTTCTTCCCAGAAGCTCGGCTTTTAAAAACTTCGAATCATTGCAGACCAATGCTATGGAGTCATAGATGAGTCTTTTTGCGGGATGACGACATTATTCATATGCTGATTTTTGGCTATGCGAGATACGGAAATTCATGTAAATGATCGAATCGATCAATTTCGGATTATGCCACATCAGCCGGAGGTACATTTTTGTGAAGTAGAGCACTTGAACAATATGAATCGCGGGCTGGATTCTGGTACGACCGGAAAGGCTTAGAACGATAAATCAACTAAAGAGAAGGACAAGAAAGAGGGACAAAACAATGATAAAAAGAAAGTTGGCAGGAATTGTTTTTACTTTAGCGCTCATCAGCCTTAGTGCTTGTAAAAATGAGGCAAAAAGGCTTATCGAACTGGAAGGAATTACCGCTCTGGAAAAAGGGAGATGCAAAAGGCGCTGGAGAATTTTGACCTGCCTTGAGAGAAAAAGTAAGGAAAGGTAGGCTCTGCAGTTTGATATTTTGGCTATAAGGTAGAAGCGGAGATCTATTTGGGAAAACTGAGAGAGGCGGAAGAAAATCTGCAGAATCTGGAGACTATTTCCACCAAGAAATATGCAAAATTACAAGATTTAATTGAGGCAAAAAGAGTATTGTATCTGCAGGACGAGGCTTTAAATCAGGATGACTTGGATTTGGTCAGAAAAGAGTTGGATGAAGCAAAAGAAAAGGGACTCAGTACGGACTCGGGAATTGGAATACAGTGGAAGCGATTTATCTGGAGAAGACGGGAGAATGGCAAAATTCCTATGATGCCTTTTTCCAAGTACTGCAGTCGCTATCCGGATGATGCGGAGGCTGCCAGAGAATTGCACTTTTTAGAGAGTCGTAAAAGTACTGGGAGGAAATACTCCTTATCCGAGCGTGCCAAGAAAGTCGGAAAAAGGCATCATAAATATGATGAGAAAGTATAGGCTGAAAGAAGAACTCTGAAAACGATACTAAAAAGGATGTGTACAAAGATGAAAAAGAAGTGGAAAAAAGGCAAAGCATCAATGTCGGAGGAGGCCGGTATGACGAGGTATCAGGATTTGTCAGTAGAGGAACTGGAAAGTTTACGGAAAGAATTAAACAAAGCTATAGAGAGTATCAGAACATGGATCTGAATCTGGATATGAGTAGAGGTAAGCCGAGTCTCGACCAGCTGGACTTGAGCAACGGGATGATGGATGCCTTAAACAGTGAAGCCGATATGTATTCCTCTGACGGATTTGATGTTCGAAAATTATGGCGTTTTAGGCGGTATGTGGAGGCAAAGGAACTACTTCCGATATGATGGAAAATAACCCCGATAATATCATTATCTTCGGAAACTCTTCCCTGAATGTGATGTATGATTCCATTTCCGTTCTTACACATGGAGTCATGGGAAATACACCTGCGTAAGTTGGACAAAATCGGTGGCTGTGTCCGATTCCCTGGGTACGATCGTCACTTTGCCATTACCGAGTATTTCGAAATTGAAATGATTAATGTTCCGATGACGGAGAAGGTCCGGATATGGATATCGTGGAAAAGCTTTGTGTCTTCAGACGAGAGTATCAAAAGGGAGATCTGCGTGTGCAAAGTACAGTAATCCCAGGGCTACAGTTACTCCGATGAGACGGTGCGCCGTTTTTACAAGACTGAAACCTGCTGCAAAAGACTTTCGTATTTACTGGGACAATGCCTACGGCATGCATCACCTCTACGATGATCATGACCAGGATTATCTGATTGAGATTTTGCGGAGTGCAGAGGGCGGGAAATCCGACCTGGTTTATAAGTTTGCCTCCACTTCGAAAGATTTCCTTCGGGCTCCGGGATTGCTTCCATGGCAAGCAGCTTTAAATAACTTGGAAGACATCAAGAAACAGATGCAGCATCCAGACCATTGGTCATGATAAAGGTAAAACCAACTCCGTCACGTTCGTTTCTTTTGAAGACATTCACGGTATGGTAAAGCATATGATGAAAGCATGCCAATATCATTCGGCCGAAGTTTGAGATGATTGAAAAACTGTCTTTGAAAAGAACTTGAGGGGTCTCGATATCGGATCCTGGACGAAAGCCGAAGGGGGCTATTTTATCAGCTTTGAGACACTGCTGGCTGCAAACAAGTCGGTGGTGGATAAGATGTAAAAGGCGGGTGAAGCTTACTCCGGCAGAGCGACCTTCCCTCATCATAGGCTGATCCCGAAGATAGCAATATCCGTATCGCACCGACTTATCCCGCCGTTAGAGGACCTGCGTATTGCTGACAGAGCTTTTCTGCCTGGTTGTGAAATTGGTCAGCGTGAGAAATTGCTTAAGGAAAGACAGAGGGACTTTCTTTCTGCGATATGCGAGATATCGACGCGCGCAGATACCGTTATGAATGAGCAGGGGTCCGATCGCACTGCTCCATGCAGCATGTGCGGCATCTGTTTATCACAGGACACCTGAACTTCGAGGTCCCCGGAACAAGATGGATGTTTCAACTTACTTTTCTTCAAAAAGGGCAGAGAGAAGATAAGCGCATACGTTTTCCGCTTTTTGCTTTGCATGCCTTGCAGACCGCTTTTTGCATTTTCTTCACTTGAGACGGACAGTTTAATTTGACAGAGTAGATTTAGCTTTCTCGAAAGTTCTACCTGTACAAAGGTAATCCTCGTTTTTCCATTGGGAATAGTCCATATGTACGGCTGCTTTCGTTTTGCAGACGAAACTTATTTTTCAAAAGAAATTGATTCATGTCTTCTTTGGCTATGGCGGAAATCTCTTCTTCGAAAAATTGTAGCGTTTGCTTTTCCTTCTTCCACTCATAGCGGGTTGTACTTTTGACTTTGATGCGAAACGATTAGAGCGGCTTCTACAAGGTCAGAGATGACATTCCTGCAAAGTAAAAGTAGGTTGTGATTCATTATCCAGAAAAGAACTCATTAATTGGCTGTTGGTTAAGGGATAGTTTACGGATTGCAATAAATACAAAATCATGAGTTTATATTGGGTTAAAGCTTCTGTAGTCATAGTCTTTCCTTTTTCTGCACTCTTTTTATCGAGACTATAGTGTAGCAGAAAGTCACGGTACAAGCAAGTGCAGGAGGGAATGGTGGAATGGAAAAATCTGTCTTTAGAAAGGTCTTCCTATGCTAAAATAGAGCCCTATGGAGGTGTTGCTATGAGAGAAAAGATTAATAAACTGGCTAGAGGAATTGTGGATCAGGAGCGACCGTCCACGCATTTTTCCGAAGAGAGAATCGAGGGAAGATTTCTGTTGGAAAGTAAAACCTTTGAAATATTTATTCAATCCCTAAATGCATCTCCCATGCGCGGACTGGTTTATTGTGAGGCATTCTATATCAGCTTACATAAAAATGCTTTCGGAGGAGTGCGGACAAAGGTTAGTTTACAGTAAATACGGAGGAATGGAAGAGGAGAGCGAGCTAGAGGGAGCTGTCTTTTGTGTATCTGGGCGGGGAAAAACAAATTCCCTATCGTTTTATATTGGAGAAAACCGCCATCCGCTCAGCAGTTGAAAAGAGATTAGGCATTTTTGAAGATTTACAGAAGTTGATGGAAGCGGATAAAAAGGCGGCAACCCGTATTTTTGACTATCGGGACTTCTTATCGGCACCCATTATGCAAAGTGCAAAGGCGGTAAAAGCTCTACGAACTTCTAAAGACGTGCGGAAATCGTGCTCTGGCACTGGAGGAGTTTTTGGCTTATTTTTCCTATCGTCCGAAAAATGGAATAAACCGAAGAGGGCTTATTGTCTTCCTCAAAAGAAAAAGAAGAAAAACTGGAGTTTCGGAGGACTGAGCTTAGAAGAGAAGATCTGTCTTGCATCCGAAGAGGAGAACGCGGTAGAAGCGCTTTGAACTATATAAAAGAGGTGTGGAGGAAAACATGTTGACCAATCTCTATGAAAATCTTCTTTATTCCATGAAAAAGGGCTATAAGGAAGAACTTCCGAGAGCAGTTTACCTTTACTTTTCTTACGAGTATAGAGTGGAAGAAGGCTTGGCCTCGGCCTTGTATTACAATATTTTACAGAATTTTCCGGATACGAAAATCTCACCTTCGCTTTGCAAGACAAATGCAGGACTCTGCGGTAGAGTCCATGCTCGCCGGAAAGATGGATGAAGAATTGGCATTTCCTGTATCAAAAACTGATCCTTCCGGATATGGTGGATGAGAAGATGGCGGAACTTCTTCCGAAGCTTCTTCGTTCTTATAAGCTTGTTGTAGAAGATTCGGAAATAGAGAAGCTTATTCTTTCTCACCCGGCATTAAAAGGAGAAGAGGTCTATTCCTTAAAAGAGGGAGAGGCCTATATTCCTATGCCCTATAAGGATATGATTCTTCTTTTTCAGGATGGGATGGGAAATCGTTATACTGAGGGTGAAATCATCGAAAGACCAAAGTCTTTGAAGGAGAAGAACTGAAAAGAGGATGGAACGCTTTTTCCGAATATACGCTGTCTTCCTTTTACAAAAAGCCTTTGCAATTGGAAAAAGAAGGAATTAAGACGGAGGAAGAGTTGAATGTATGGAGAGCCTTTGACAATTCCGCTTTTTCAATTCCTTCCAGATATGGAGATTTTGGCGCAGATTCTGGCTTACCACAGGCAGGAAAAAGCAGGGCGAATTTCCCTGAAGAGAGTCTCTGCTTTTCGCATCATATTCCCACAAAGGAATGAAGAAAAAGGAGAAAGAGGACTATCTTGCAGCCCTTCTTTATCGCAAGGAAATGGATCGAGCCCTTATGTTTTATAAGGAATATCCCTTATTTGCATATTGAGAAGGAACTTCTTGCCGCTTTTTCGGACAGTGCGATAGACCGGGGAGAGGAAGAGCTAGTCTATATCTTTCTCATCTTGCTTTCAGGGCAGGGAGCATTAGTGATAAGGGGTCTCTTACCTCTTGGAAGAATGGAATGGCAGCAGCAAAGAAATGTATGTGGTTTTAAAGACTGCGGAACAGAGAAGAGAAGAAAAAGGGCGGAATTGACGCTTTCCGTCTTTTGAACATGGCGGAGCGCCTTTTTGGCACAATGCCTTTTACGTGAAAAAGATGAGAGAGGCGAAGAGGCCTTCCTCTATACAGAAAAATTTTCAGGGCGAGAAAGCTACTGATTCGTGCGTTTCTTTAAGCAATTATGCAGCTTCTATATTCCTGTATCAAAAACGGGAGCTTCCGATTTTACAGCCCTTCTTTATGAAGAGGTGCAGGAGAGCTATAAAGAACGGGTTCCGCTACTCTATCTTCTGGCTTTAAGCTATTCTTTTCTCCAAAAGAGAAAGTCTGACTGAGGATGAGAGGAACTGTTAAAGCAGCATTGTTCCGATTCTTTTGGAGAAGAACCTGTCTTTTTCCTATACGAAGAGTCTGGCAAAGATTTGTCTGCTTCCGGCAGAGGTGCTGGAGAAGACCGTGTGGAATATCATGGAAAGACAGAGGAAAAACCTATTTCTCGGTACGTGCAGAGAGGAGAGAATTTCACAGAGAAGAGCTGCAACATAGTTATCATGGCATGTATACTGCATCCTTCCTGCTGTTCCCCGGAGAAAAGATGGAATATCGTTTTCACCCTTTGGGAAAAGAAGATAAGCTGCTTTATGAGTCGGTTTTGAAAAAAGAAGAGGGCATGATGATGGAGGGAGAGGATGTCTATACAGCGCTTTGTAAGATGTCCCTGTCTTCTCATGGAAGAAAAAGGTAGAAGAGTTGCTTCCTCTTATGGAGGACTATGAGGAGAAAGAACTTAGTATAGCGAGGGTTCTGAAGGATTAGGAAAGAGGTTTTTGTGAAAGTCATCGGGATTGCATTAAGTGATGAATATACGGATATTTCCCTTTACAGAGAAGAATATACCTATCGTTTCCCTACTCTTTTAAGTCGGGAAAGGAAGGAGAACGCTTTTATATCGGAGAAGAGGCATATAAGAAAAATCTGGATGGCGGAGTCATCTTGGTGGACAAAGCTGCTTTTCTCTTTAAGAAGAAGGAAGCGCTACGATTTCGAGACATGTTATGAGGCGAAGGAACTCCTCGGAATCTTTTTAGAGAATCTGCTTTTGAAGGAGAAAGCGCGTTCAGGGAAGGAAGTTCCGGAAGAAGAGGGAAAGGATACCCTGGTGCTTTCCGTTCGGGATGCGGATGTGGAACTGATGAGCTCACTGAATGAGCTGGTAAAGGAGAAGTTTTCAGGCAGTATGCGGTACATCTGATTAGCTCAGTACGGAAAGCTTTTTCTCACCATATTTTAAGACAGGACAAAGCTTTACAATCGACAGGTGGAATGCTGGAGTTCTCTTCCCAGGTTTTGCATTACTATGAGATGCAGGTTTCCAAGGGAACGAAAAAATATGCCATTTCTGTTTCGGAAGCACAGCCGGATGCACTGTCCTTTGGGATTTTGGAAGACCCCAGAGGAAGAAGGATGACGGATCAGGTGCTATCCGGACTTTTAGGACCGGTTGACAAAAATCGAAGGTATACAGTGCCTTCTTTTTGTCCGGGAAAGGGCTTTGAAAATACGGAAATTTTCCCCGAGTTTATGAAGAAAAAATAGTCAGAGGCAGAAGAGTCTGTGGAATCTTTTCTCTTCTCCATCGGAGCATTGTATTATGGAAGGCTTCTGGAAAGGGGAGGAAGAAGAGTATCTTCTCCTCTGCGACACCAGAATCGGTGCGGACATCAGCATTAAGGTGACAAAAGGAAAGAGATTTTCCGCTTTATCTTGCTCATGCGGGCGATTCTTGGCCAAAGGAAACGGACGATATTCGCCTTCTTCTGGATAACCAGGACTATATTGACTTTTCAGGTACAGGACGTGAGTACATCGAATCGGGAAAGCAGTATCGTATGAGCCTTTAGCTTCTTTTCCGAAGAGAGAGAGGCGTTGTACAGAAGGTATCTTAAGAACCCTCATTTCACGAAAATGCCGTTGCGAGGATAGAAATCACGGATTTAGGATTTGGAGATTTGTGGAGGGGAGTTTTCAATCGATTAAAGAGACGAGTTCCACTGAGGGAAAAGGGAGTAAAATGGCGCTGATTTTATGCGGGAGAGGCCGAAATCCCATACCACTATGGAGACTGGATCTTTCCGTTTACTCTTTGGAAGAGCTCGGCTATGCCCTGGGACACTATCTTATTCTGGTGCCGACCACTTCGTAATCCCGAGGCTTTGCAGATGGCTCAGTGATGCGCTCGGGAGAGAAAGAACTGGGAGAGAAGCCTGCAACTCCTGGAGATGGGAGAAAGAGGAAAGATTGATTTTCCGCCTGATTCGAGAAAGCAGCTACTATACGGAGAAAGAAGTGGAAGAGCTTTTCCCAGGAATGGAGGAGAATTCATACCTTAAGCGAGGCGGAACAGAAGAGAGAAGATGGGGGACAGCTCTTTTCTCTCGGAGAAATATAAAAAGGCAGTGGATGCCTATCAGGACACTTTACATTTTGAGGAAAAACGGAAGAAGAATCCGAAAAATCGGAGAATGCTATATAAAACCAAAGAATTTCAGCGTGCGGCGAGAGCTATAGAAGGCTCTATGATCACGATAAGATGACTGCAAGAAGGCTGTATTTTCCTGTCCAAAAATGTGCTTTCCGAAGGATAAGTACCAAAGTGCTTTTCCAGGATCTTTGAAGAAGGACTTACGGAAGCTCTGGGAAAAGAATGGCAGGAAGGCTGCTTTGCAAGGACAGCTCGGAAATGCATAAAATAGAAGAGGCGTACAGAGAAGGAAAGGAAGCATTTCTTTCTTTTGCAAAGGAAAAGATTGCTTCCTGGAAAAGAGGAAATTCGGGAAGAGTGTAAGACAGGAGGAAGTAGATATGAAAGAAATGGCAAAAACAATATAATCCGGAAGAGGTAGAAGACAGAATCTATGAAAAGTGGCTACAGGGAGTATTTTTCCGCGAAAGTAAATCACGCGAAGAAGCCCTTTACTCATTATGATGCCGCCTCCCAATGTTACAGACAGCTTCACATGGGACATGCATTGGACAATGCTTTGCAGGATACCCTTGATTCGTTTTAAGAGAATGCAGGGCTATGAGGCTCTCTAGCAGCCGGAACAGATCATGCGGCAATTTCTACGGAAGTCAAGGTTATCAATATGCTGAAGGAACAAGGCATGAGACAAGCATGAACTTGGAAGAGAAGGCTTTTTGAAAGAGGCTTGCAGTGGAAGGAAAAGTATGAGAAAGCGAATCGTGGATCAGCTTCACAAGATTGGTTCTCTCCGGATTGGAACAGAACTCCGTTTTACCATGGATGAGGGATGTTCTCATGCTGTACTGCAAAGCTTCATCCACCTCTATAAGAAGGGTTATATTTATAAGGAGCCAAAATCATTAACTGGTGTCCGGTTTGTCAGAACTTCTATTTCCGATGCGGAAGTACTGCATGAAGAGAAGGAAGGTTCTTTCTGGCATATTCTTTATCCCGTTGTCGGAGAAGAGGGACAAAATTCGTGGAGATTGCACGACCCGTCCGGAAACGCTTCTTGGCGATATGGCGGTTGCCGTCAAAATCCCGATGACGAGCGCTATAAAGGATTTGGTGGGAAAAGAGTTGACTTCCCCTAACGGATAGAACCATTCCCGTCATTAGCGATGAATAGTAGATAAGGAGTTCGAGACCGGTTGTGTAAAAATTACCTCGGCGCATGATCCGAATGATGCTCTTGTGGGGAACGTCATCATCTCAAAGTAATGAATATCTTTGACGGATGATGCAAAGATTGATTTACCAGGGTTCCAAATATCACGGCATGGATCGCTGTGAGGCAAGAAAAGCCATGGTTTCGGATCTCTGGCACTTGGGCTATTTAAAGAGGTGGTACCGCATATTCATAACGTAGGAATCCATGATCGCTGTGAGACTACTGTTGAACACATGGTGAAACCCGCAGTGGTTTCGTGAAGATGGGAGAGATGGCAAAGCTGCCATTGAAGCTTTAAAGAGCGGAGAACTACAGTTTATTCCTGAAAACTACGGAAAGACCTACCTCCACTGGCTTGAAAATATCAAGGACTGGTGTATTTCAGACAGATTTGGTGGGACACCGTATTCCAGCCTACTACTGTGATGCTTGTGGCGAAAGTGGTAGTCAGTGAGAAGATGCCGAAACTTGTCCGAACTGCAGCGGAAGCATTTTTTACGCAGGATGAGGACACCCTGGACACCTGGTTCTCCAGCGCGCTCTGGCCCTTTGAGACACTGGGCTGGCCGGAGAGACACGGGAGGATTATCGTTATTTCTATCCGACCGATGTCCTGGTACCGGCTATGATATTATCTTCTTCTGGTAGTCCGTGATGGTCTTCCGGAATCGAGCAGACCGGAAAGGTTCCTCTAAGAAGGTTTTGATTCATGGACTCTCGTGCGATGACCAGGAAGAAAGATGAGTAAGTCTCTGAAACGGTATCGATCCTTTGAGATTATTGCGGAATACGGTGCAGACGCTACTTCGTATGACGCTGCTTTGCGGTAATGCTCCTGGAAATGATATGCGTTTCTACCATAGCAGGGTGGAAGCGAGCCGTAACTTTATGAACAAGGTTTGGAACGCTCCCGTTCCTTTCATGAATTGCCAGTGAGAGGAATGTAAGGGCGTTTTCGCATCTGTCTTCTCTTAGAAATCCGACCTCTCGAACTCTTGAGAAAGTTCCGGAGAATCTCGAGATGGCGGACAAGTGGATTCTTTCCAGCTAAACGATGTTGATAGCGAGAGTGACGAGAAATCTGGAATCCTTTGATCTCGGTATCGCTCTAGATAAGACACAGAGCTTTATCTGGGAGGAGTTTTGCGACTGGTATATCGAGATGGTGAAGCCTCGTCTTATATAATGAGGGAGGAGAGGTAAGCACCTTGCTATTTGGACTTTTGTTAAAGTTCTAAGACTTCTAAGTCTGCTTCATCCCTTCTGTCCCTTCTATTACGGAAGAAATGTACGAAACGGAGAAGTCTTTGTTCAGGAAGATGAAAACCGCTCATCATTTCTGAGTTCCCCAAAATACACGGAAACACTGGAGCTTTTAGTGCCGAAGAGAAAGAGATAGAGGAGATTAAAGGAGGCGGTTCGATGCGATCCGAAATATCCGTACGGAAATGAGATGTGCCACCAAAAAGCTACGAGTTTATCTCGTTTCCGAGGACGGAAGCGTTAAGAAAATCGTTCCAACATAGTAAGGTTTTTCTTTGCTACCCTTGCTTTTGCTTCCGATGTTATAATGACAGGAGAATCGGGACGGGATTCCGAGAATGCCGTATCCGTTCTCATTCGAGAGGCAAATCTGTTTATTCCTTCAGTGATCTTGTGGATATTGAAAAGAAAGCGAGAGAGCTGGAGAAGGAAGAAGCCTCGCCTTTGTGAATGAAATAAAACGTGCAGAAGGAATCGTTGAAAAACGAGGCGTTTTGCTAAAGCCCCTAAAAGAAAAAGTGAAGGAAGAGGAAGAGGAAGCGCAAAGAAGTACAGAGACATGTTGGAGCAAGTTAAAGAAAGAAAGAGTATGCTTTTCCTGAATTTTCAACCTTCCTTTTTAAGACGGAGGTTTTCATGAAGAAGTTTGTTACGTTGATTTTGTTGAGTTTTGCACTGCTGTTTTGGCTTTTTCTTTTTGCAATATTTGCCGCGGAAAGGGAAGCGACCGTGGAAGAGATTTCCACAGTGAAAATCCGGCAAAGTTCGGCATCAGATGGGAAGACAGTGAAAAATCACTGGAAAGCTTTTGTATCTGGATACGAAAGGAAAAGGCTTGAAGTATGCTGACGATCGTTGGGTTCAAATCGGACATCGGTTTTACTTCTTGATGCGAATGGAAACTCAATGGAAGGCTCGGTTTTAGGATGAGGGCAAATGGTACTTTTGCAGAGTATGATAATCTGAAAAGAAAACAATGATAATGCCGGTCTTGTTTCTTTAACGGCGGGTACTCTATTCCGGACGAAAAGGGAAAGAATCAGACAGTACTATTTTGCTACAGATGAAAGCGGAAGACCGAATGGAATTTTTTGCAGGAACTGCCGGAAAAATATGATGCCTTTACGGTAGATGGTCAACAAGTGTATGTTCGATGAACTGGGGCATGCGGATATGCGTTCCGTTTCCGCTTCAGTACCAGTTTGCCGGGAAAGAGGACATAACATGACCGTAAGAGTTTGTTCGGTTGGAAAAATAAAAGAAAAGGTTTGAGAGAGGCACCTTTTCGAGTACGGAAAGCGCCTCTCAGCTTATTGTAAGTTGGAAATCATTGAGGTAGCTGACGAAAAGACGAAAGAAGGGAGCAGTCCTTCTGAAGATAAATTGGTTTTAGAGAGAAGGAAGGCGCCTTTTGGAAAAAATACGAACGTTCTTTTGTGATAGCCCTGGCCATAAAGGAAAAGGAACTGGATTCCGTAGAGTTTGCCAAGAAAATGGAGAAGCTCTTCCTGGAAGGGAAAGGATATTACTTTTGTGATTGGAGGTCCTGGGATCTTAGTGAAGAAGCTTTATAAAGGGCGGACTTTATCTTCTCAGCTTTTTCACCGATGACCTTTCTCACCAGCTGATGCGTTATCCTTTTAGAGCAAATCTATAGAGGCTTAGAATCAATTCAGGAGAGCCTTATCATAAGTAACTGGATAAAAAGCATAAGAAAATATAGCAGGAATAAATAATATTTATTTAACTTAGACAAAGATTATGAATTCCGGGAAATGCATTCTGGAGTTTTTGTGAGAAATGCTAGAAATATTACACAGATATTTGTTCGTGATAGGGTTGTATTGTTTAACAGGAAGCAGGTTTGCGAGGGCGTATTCATGGCAGCATCGCTCGTCAAAAGCGTGCGGTATCTCGTTTTAAGCATGAGTCGTTCATCACAATACCTGTATAGAGATCAGAAGAAAAGGAGGTTAAAATGTTTTCAGTCAGGCACGTATGTGGTTTATGGCTGTAAGGAGTTCATAAGATTTTTAGGACTACACGTTTAGATTTGGAAGGAATTCCCCAAGGATAAGGATTATTATGTAATGCAGGCAGTGAAAGAAGCCGGATGGGGCAGTTTATGCTCGGTAGAAGCCAGCAGAATCGAATATGCGTTCGGTGATGACCAGAGAGCAGGCGGAAAGGTTTTCTGCATACTGCTGAGCACATTCATGCATTGACTTGTAAGACTCGAAACAGAGAGAAGAGAATTGTAGAGAAGGGATTAAGAGTTGCGCCCCGGATGCCTTACTGCAGGTCATTAAAACAGTATTGGAGCGAAGAGAAGAAAGACAAGACAAGGAAAAAACTCACTCTTTCGGATTTGCATTTCATGGAGCAGGCTGAAGATATTTTGTATGAAGAGCTTGCGATTTCATGAGTATTTCAGAGTGGAAGTGGAAGAGAAGATTAAAGGCATACGCATCATAATAAAGTTAAATTTAGAATGAACTTTGACGATCATACAGGGATATCCGGTATGGTCGTTTTCTTTTTACACTCTACCGTTGCCAGGAAGAGCCCTTTTTTCGTATACTGTTCTGGTACTTAAGGAAAGGAACTGTTCGATTGGTGCATAAAAATATGGATGAGGGAATACGATATATCCTGGTTGGCGTTTTTGACCACGCTGGTGAATTATATTTTTACGGAGGTTTTGATTTTTCTTTTCGAGAAAATAGGAGTAGCCCTCTGTGATTTCCTATCAAAGCTTGCTATGGGGTGGCTTTCGTGTGGCGGTTTTATTTGCTTTTTTGCCAATAAATATCTGGTCTTTCGGAAAGAAGGGGAGAAAGCTTTTTCAAGAGATTCTGTCTTTCTTCGGTCCGTGTGGCTTCCGGAATCGCGAGTTTTTCTGTTAGTCCTTTTTGGTGGATGTATTGGGGCTCACCTACGATGGGGTGGGTTTAAGCTCAGCCATCAAATCTTATCGTGAATTATATCGGCAGTAAATTTTTATCTTTCGTTCATAGCCGGTATCGTCCGAAACGCGCGAAATATCGTTCTTATTCAATCAATACAGATTGAATGCAGATTAAGATAAATTATCTAAAGAGGTGAAAAATGAAAAAGTGGGTTAGAAAAGAAGACTGGTTAGCCTGCCGCTGTACGATGCTCCTGATTTTTGATCATCAAAGGAATTTTTCCGTTTGGGAAGGAGAGCTTTCTTCGGACGGATTTATACCATCAATATGCTCCGTTTCTTAGAGAGTTTCAGGCAAAGAGTTACAAAGCTTTTCCCTCTCTTTCCTATAGCTTTAATCTGGGCTTAGGTGTAGACTTTCAGTTCCCTGCTATCGTATTATCTTGCCAGTCCCTCTGAATGTGATTTTTCTTTCCCGAAGACACTGTTTTATTGAGTACATTACTTATCTTATTGTACTGAAAAATAGCGCTTTTCAGGAATGACTGCATCAATTTATTTCAGAAAGCATTTTCGAAGGAAACGATTATTTTTCTACTCTTTTTGGAATGCTCTATGCTTTGTCCGGTTATATTGCGGCATATTCTTGGAATGTGATGTGGCTGGATTGTATTTTTCTCTTTCCTTTGATCCTTTTGAGCTTGGAAAATATGCTGGAGAAAGGAAAGACCGAACTCTATACCGTAACGCTTGCCCTGTCTATTCTTTCTAATTATTACATCAGTATCATGATTTGTCTTTTTCCTGGTGTTCTATTTTCTTTCCTTACTTTTCTATTATGGTCGGAAGAGATAAAGCTCATAGGAAAAAGATTGCCTATTTTGCTCTTTATTCGATTTTGTCGGCTCTCATTGCAGCGGCTTTTCTGTTTAGCCGGCTATTTTTGCCTTTACGGTTTACCGCTTCTTCCGGAATATCTTTCCAAAGACGATTACACAATATTTTACGATTATTGATATGGCGGCAAGGCTTTTCCCCTTTGTGGAAAACGGAGCAGGGTCTGAAGCATTGGCTGAATATTTATGCCGGAGCTTTGAGTCTTTTTATTCTACCCTCTGTATTTTCAAAAATCCGGCAATTCAAATGAAGAAGAAGATGTATTTTTCCTTCTTTGTTCTGCTTTTTCTTTTTGAGTTTTTCCATTAATGCCTTGAACTTTTATCTGGCACGGATTTCATTATCCGAACTAGTTTACCTGCAAGGCAAAAGCTTTCTTTATTTTCCTTCTGCTTACTGCCGGGAGCAGGTGGTATGGAAAAAGAAAGCTGAGCAGTAGAAAGGATTTGTCCTTCTCTTTGTTTTGACCTCCGCTTTTGTGATTCTTTGTCAGAAGACTGATTATCGGAGGAGGCATTTCACTGGTCGGTTTTTATCTGACCCTCTTGTCCCTCTCTTTCCTGTACTTTTTGCTTTTTGTATTTGAAAAAGGATTGGACAGTTCGATTTTCACCCTCTTGTTAATTGCACTATGCTTTGTAGAGGCCAGCTTAAATATGGCGGTGACCTCCGTTCCGACTACGGATCGAGATGCCTATCTTGAGGGCGGAAGGAGACGGAAAAACTGGTAAAAGAAGTGCGTCTGGAGGATGACGGCTTTTATCGATTTTTGCGGGAGGATGCGAAGACAAAAGGATGACGGTGCGCTTATGCGCTACAACAGTGCTTCGATCTTCTCTTCAACGGCATATGGAGCTGTATCGGATTGGTATACAAAGCTGGGGATGAAGCGTCTACAAATGCTTATTCCATTAAGCGCAACTCCCCTTATGAAGAGCCTTCTGCACTGAAGTATGAGATTGTGAAAGAGAACCAGAAGAACAGCAAGGCAATAGGGACTTTCTTATGTGAATGGGGGAAGGAGGGTATCGCTTGTATGAAAATCAATATGCACTTCCTTTGGGATATTTCCTGACAAAAGAGGAATTGAGTCAGCTTTGATTTACAGGCAGGGAACTCCGGCTCTTGTCCAAAATTCCATCACAAAGACACTGGAAGGAGAGATATTTTAGAGCCCGATTCTCGGTAAAATGGAGTCCTCTGTCTATACATTTCACTGTGGAAAAGAGCGGAGACATTTATGTTTATGTAAACAATGAGAAGGTAAAGGAGGTGAAAGCCGTTTTACCGGATGGAGAAAAGAGCTTTGACCATGTCGATAGGGGATATCTTCTTTCTCTTGGTTATCTGGAAGAGGGCGTCTACGGTAGAATTAAAAGAGCCAGACTGAAAATGAGAGCATGGATGCTACTGCTTATTCCTTTTTCTTTTGACGTCCTTTCCGGAGTGAGCGAAAAACTCTTGAAGCGTTCCATGGAAGTGACCAAAATGGAAGGACAGTTTCGTAAAAGCCCGCCTTACAGCAACAGAAGACGGAATCCTCTTTACTCGATACCCCTATGACCCGGGCTGGAAAGTGAAGGTGGACGGAAAAACGGTAGAGCCTGAGAAATCATGGGAGCGTTTTTGGGAATTCCCGTGAGGGAAGGAGAACATGAAATGGAAATGCAGTTTACGGCAGAGGTTCCGATTCGGCCTTTTGCTCCAGTGCAAACGGCGTACTGCTCTTGCCCTCTTCCCTAAGAAAAAGAAACGGATTTTCAGAGTGGGAAAGATATGAGAGATCAATATCTCTTGCGAGAGGCGGGAAGGCGCGTCCACTGCAGCATCCGGAACAAACGGATAGCTTGATAACGGAATCGGAAAAAGAGGCGGTGCGTAAGGAGCAGAAAGAGGGAAATCAATTTCCTCTATAGAGGAAAATTACCGAGATGCAAGGGACAGAGTGCATCTTGTGGAAAAAGATGGATGTGAAAGAGTAAGGAATTTAAGGGAAGGAAATAGGGATGGATAAGAACCGGGAACTGGACAAAGGAGGAATCAATTTTAGGAGAAAGGCCTTCTCCGGGAAATGAAACGATAGCGAGAGTTTTTAGAGGCGCTTTCGTCTAAAAATCCAGTACCATCAGGTGGAGGGCGACAGCTCTTTCCGCATCTCTGGCCTTTTCTCTTGCCCTCATGGTGGGGAAATCTGACTCTTGGAAAGAAAAATATATGCATTATGAAGAAAGAGCTGAAGATTCAGCATGCAGGAATGGGAAGAGGGAAAAATAGTCCTTCGCCTTGCAAAAGAGGATGAAGAGGCTTTTATGCCGCTTGCAAAGCATATGCGTCTTCGAAAAGAGACGGAGGAGAAAAAGAATCTACAGGGAGAGGATGGAAGAGTGTTTGGATCGAGCCTCTTATGTCCCTTACAGCTCCTTAAGCTCTGTGCAAAGACAGCAAAAAGTCTGAAAAGAGCTTGCGAAATGATGGCTCAAAGCTTGCCATATCCGATGTGGGCATAGCGGCCGACCTTCTTCTGACCGCCATGCGCGGTTCCGCTTTGAATATGAGAATGAATACAAATCTGATGCAAAATGAGGAAGAAAAAGGAAAGAGAAGAGGCGGTAGAGGAAGCCTTTGAAAGATGCGAGTCTGTTGGAGACAGACAGTGCAGAGAGGTCGAGAATAGAATTTGAGATAAGGGGAAGAAAAGATCATGGAAGAACTGAGAGGAAAAAGAAGTCGTAGAAGCTATACAGTCGGAGTGCCTTAACTTTGTGCAGAAAGAGGCTTGCCTTCCTACACTTGCGGTTTTAAGAGTGGGAGAAAAGGAAGCGGACATGTCCTATGAACGCTCGATTAAGAAGCGTTTTCAGGACTTTTCGGGCTGAGGTAAAGGATTATCATCTGGAAGAGAAATTGCAGTAATCAGGAGTTTCCAGGAGGTTTTTCGCTTTTTAAATGAGGATCCGGAAATTGACGGCATCCTGGTTTTTCCGTCCCGCTTCCTCCGCAGATTGACGAGGAGGAAAATGCTGTCTGTAATGAAAAAGGAGAAGGATGTGGACGGGGTGACAAGTTCGAATCTTGCCGGCCTTCTTTTGCAGGATCCGGATGCCTTCGCGCCTTGTACGGCGGAGGCGGTGATGGAGCTTTGCAAATACTATAAGATTTCGCTTTCCGGAAAGGAGGTCTGCATTATCGGACGCTCTCTTGTTGTGGGAAAACCGCTATCCGTTCTCATGTTGAATGCGATGCTACGGTAACCGTTTGTCATTCCAAGACGGAAAATAGCAAAAGAAGTCGCGAAGCGGGCTGATGTTTTTGGTTGCGGCAATCGGAAAAAGCCAAGGCAATCGGTTCGTCCTATTGTAAGGAAGGGCGACGGTGATTGATGTGGGAATCAACGTAGACGCTGACGGAAATCTTTTGCGGAGATGTGGATTATGACACCATGAAAACGGTAGCGGAAAAAGCTCAGCCTCGGTTCCGGGAGGACTTGAGCGCGGTTACCACAGCGGTGCTTGCCAAAGCACGTAGTGAAAGGCGTATCAATTACTGCACTAAATTCAATGCAAAGCCCGGGAATAGTGTCTTTCCCCGAGCTTCATAGTATACTTCTATAGATAAAGTTGAGAGTTCATTTTGGGAGGTAATAAGATGGGTGTTTCCACTTTTAAGGGTGGGGTCCACCCCTATGATGGAAAAGAATTGGCAATGGACAAGGCCATTGTCGATTTGCGTCCTGAGGGGCTGATGGTCTACCCCTGTCACAGCATATCGGTGCTCCTGCTAAAGCCCTTGTGGGGAAGGGAGACAGAGTACTGATGGGACAGAAAATTGCGGAAGCGGCAGGATTTATTTCCGCTCCGGTCATTTCCTCTGTTTCCGGCACGGTAAAGAGTATAGAGAAGAGACTGACGGTGGGCGGCAGTATGGTAGAGTCCATTGTGGTAGAGAATGACCAGGAATACGAGACGATCCCCGGGTTTGGCGAGAAGAGGGATTATACAAAGCTTTCCAAAGAAGAAATCGTGCAAATCGTAAAGGATGCCGGGAATCGTCGGCTTAGGCGGAGCAGGGATTTCCCACTGCGGTGAAGCTTTGTCCCGAAGAACCCGGAGAAAGATCGATTACTTTCTGGCCAATGCCGTAGAATGTGAGCCATATCTTACTCGGACTATCGAGATATGTTGGAAACACCCGAGAAGCTTATCGGCGGTTTGAAAATCGTGCTTTCCCTCTTTCCGAACGCCAAGGGAAAGATTTGTATAGAAGACAATAAGCCGGAAGCTATCCGGATTTTGACAGAGCTCACGAAAAACGAAGAAAAAATAGAAGTGATTTCTTTAAGAACACGCTATCCGCAAGGAGGAGAGCGGCAGTTAATTTATGCCGTTACAGGGAGAAAAATCAACTTTCTCCATTCTTCCTGCCGATGCCGGTGTGTTGTCAACAATACGGATACGCTGATTGCCATTTATCGAGAGCGGTTTATGAATCAAAACCTCTCGTAAGAAGAATTCTTACGGTTACGGGAGATGCGGTAGCACATCCGGAAACTTCCCGTGTTCCACTCTCGAACCAATTATCAAGAGCTAGTGGATGCAGCGGGAGGATTTTACGGAAGATCCGGAAAAGGTGATTTCAGCGGTCCTATGATGGGAATGTCCTATTTACCTTGGATGTACCGGTCACGAAAAACCCAGCTCTATTTTTGGCATTTAAGGAGGATCAGGTTTCTAAAGAACCCGTTACGCCCTGCATTAACTGCGGACGGTGTGCAGAGGCTTCGTCCTACGAATCTCATGCCGGTTTATGATGATGAAAGCGGTTTTACAGAAGGATATTGATCGCTTTAAAGCTTTATACGGAACAGAATGTCATAGAGTGTGGATGCTGTGCGCTATGTTTGTCCCGCAAAGCGGCCTCTGACGCAGGGCTTTAAAGAAAATGAAGAGAAGAATCAAGGCGGAACTGGCAAGGAAAGCGAGAGAAAAGCAGGCGAGAGGAAAGTGGAAGCGGAAAAGAAGGGGGAGAGTAAACCATGAGGACTATTACAAATTTCATCCAGTCCCCATATCAGAGAGGATGAGCTCTTCGTCTCATCATGCGGGATGTGGTGATTGCCATGCTTTCCCACGGCGATTTACGGCAGTCTGCAATGGCTCCATGCTTCTTTCGTTGTGGTATTAACAACGCTGGCAGCAGTTTTGACGGAACTTGTGTACCAGAAAGCAATGAAACTTCCTGTAACGATAAACGATTGGTCTGCCGCGGTAACGGGGATGATTCTTGCTCTGAACTGTCCCGCCCGAATATTCCGTTCTGGATTCCGATTGTCGGATCCGTTTTTGCCATCATTGTGGTGAAGCAGCTTTACGGAGGCTGGGAGCAAACTTTATGAATCCTGCTCTTGCTGCACGTTGTTTTCTTCTCATTTCCTTTGCGGGAAAAATGACGACCTTCACATCGGTAGGAAGTGATGCGTTTCTTCCGCGACCCGCTTGCCGTTTTAAAGGCGAGTCCAACTGCCACACCGGATTTAATGAATATGTTTATCGGGAGAATTCCGAGAACGATCGAGAAGTATCTAAGATTTGTCTTCTTATCGGTGCACTTTTACCTGATTATTCGAAAGGGTGATTTCTCCGAAGATGCTTTCATCTATATCGGAACAGTTGCTCTTTTCACCTTACTTTTTCGAAAAGGAGAGCGAGTCCCGAGTATCTGCTTTCGGAAATTCTTGGCGGAGGTCTGATTTTGTCGCTTTTTATGCTGACGGATTACGTGACTTCTCCGATTACCCCTATGGGGACAGGTGATTTTTCGCTGATTCTTGCCGGCCTTTTTAACCGGGCTTTTTCCGTTTGTACGGCGGATCGGCATGAGGGTATCCTATGCGATTATCCTCTCCAACATTGTAGTCCCGATTATCAATAATAAGACAATCCCGAAGGCTTTTTGGAAGGAGGGTAAATAAGATGAAGAAAGATTCCTTTATCAAAGATGCACTGGTTTCTAACGGCAATTACTCTCATTTCCGGCTTACTTTCGGTGCAGTGTATGCCGCAACAAAGGATACCATCGCGGCAGCAATCAGAGAAGACCAATGCGGCATATAGGGTGGTAGCTTGATGCGCATGACTATGATGCGGACAGCTTGAAGGAAAAAGCTGGAAAAGGCGACAGCGGACGGAAAGCTTGCTTCGGATAACGGTAACGCGAGCCTTTCCGAGGCAATCCTGCAAAGGATGAGTCGGGAAATGCGGTGGGCTATGTGCTGAAAGGGACAGGCTGCAGGCTATGGCGGAGCCGTTGTAGTGGTAGTCGGTGTGAGCAGCGATTTGAAAAGTTACGGGGCATTTCTTTTCCCGGAAACGCTTCCGGAGACTGCGGGTCTCGGATCAAAAAGGCGACTCTTCCGGAGTTCTATGAGCAGTTCAAAGGAAAAAGGGACGAAAGCTCTCCGTAAAAGAAGGGTAGGCGGAGCAGGTGAAAATGAAATCGATGCCATCTCAGGTGCAACCATTACCAGTACCGCTATGACCAATGTAGTCAAACGCTGCCACGGAATTTGTGGAAGACTATGCTGAAAAGTAGGGAGGGGAGTATGAATAAATATTTAGAAAGAATTGTAAACGGAATATTCAAAGAGAACCCGACCTTTATCATTATGCTGGGAATGTGTCCCGACTTTTGGCGACGACAACCAGCGCGATGAACGGTCTCGGAATGGGACTTTCCACCCTGGCGGTTCTGATGTTTTCAAACCTTATGATTTCCGCCTTAAGAAAGGTGATTCCGAGAGGATGAGACACCCGGGAGAAATGTAGTAGTGGCTTCCCTCGTAACCATCGTGCAGCTCCTCATTCAGGCCTATGTGCCTTCCGTATATGAGGCGCTCGGAATCTATATTCCGCTTATCGTGTAAACTGTATCATTTTAGGAAGAGCGGAGTCTTATGCACTTTTTAACGGACCGCTTCTTTCCTTCTGTGACGGAGTCGGCATGGGACTCAGGTTTTCACTTGCGCTTTAGTGATTATTATCGTGCAGTTAGAAGCTGATCAGACCCGGCAGTATTTTCAGCTTTCCATATCATTCCGGAAGCGTATCACATCAGTATCTTTGTTTTTGGCTCTGGGGGCATTCCTCGTTTTAGCGATGCTGACCGCCATTCAAAACAAACTTCGTCTGCCTTCCGCAACGAACGGAGATGCGGTGCAGAGTGAGTTCGTATGCAGCGGAAAACTGCATGGGCTGTTTCTCGACTGTAAGACGGAGGAGGCAGCCTGCAGTTAAGGCTGTGGCAGTAGAGCCTGTAGCGTTGAAGACCTGAGTATCGCTAAGGATGAGGTAAAGACGGATAAAAGGCGCAGGAGGAGACGGTATGAAAGACTTTACTCTTAATTGCCATTAAGTATTCTTTGGTGAGCAACGTAGTCACTTTCCCAGTTCCTGGAATCTGTCCCTTCCTTGGTTTCCAGAAAGACGGAATCCTCAAAAAGGTATGGGAGGAGCAGTATTCGTTATCGTGATTGCTTCCCGTGATTACCCATGGAATTTATGTGACTTTTCCTTGCGGCTTCCGTCTCGCTTTGTCAGGCTTTGAGGCTTAAAGGACGGTCTGGAGTATTTAAACACCATTGTCTTTATCTTGGTGATTGCCGCTCTTTGTACAGTTTTGTAGAGATGTTTTTAAAGAAGAATATTCCTCTCTTTATGAGTCTTTAGGAGTATATCTTCCTTGATTACCACGAACTGTGCAGTACTCGGTGTAGCCTCAAACAATGTGTCCTATGGGTATAATTTGGCGGAAAGCTTTGTCTATGGACTGGAATTTCGGTGGGATTTGCTCTAGCACTCTTCTTATGGCGGGGAATTCGGGAGAAATATTATTGCAGGGAAATGATCGGATTCCCCATTCTTTTCCAGGGCTCTCCTATTGTTCTTATTACCGCCTGCCTTATGGCGATTGCTTTCTTCGGCTTCGGCGGATTGATTTAAGGAGGGATTATGAGTGTGATGACTACTCTGATTCTGGTTGCCGCAGGACTCGTAGGGAGCAACCGGATTGATTTTGGGCTATATTTTAGGTGTTGCCTCAGAAAATTTAAAGTGGAAGTGGACGAGAGAGAGGCGGAAGTTCGTGCCGCTCTTCCGGGAAGTAATCTGCGGTGCTTGCGGGATTTCCGGGATGTGACGGCTGTCAAAAAGCAATTGCGAAAGGGACAAGCTCCTCGTGAACCAGTGTCCGGTTGGCGGAGCTCGCGTTGCACAGAAGATCGCTGCAATCATGGGTGAGAATGCAGTTCCTATGGATAATGTGAAAAAGGTGGCGCATGTGCATTGTCAGGAGACTGTGACAAAGGCAAAGCAGCAGGCGCATTACAGCGAATTGCCGATTGCAATGACCTTGTGGTGGTTCCGGGCGGAACGGAAGAAAGGCTTGCCCTTACTCCTGCTGTGGCTACGGATCCCTGTGTCAAGGTTTGCGCTTTCGATGCCATTCATGTGATTAACGGCGTTGCGGTAGTGGATAGGAAAATGCACTGCTTTGCGGTGCCTGTGTGAAAGGCCTCGTCCGAAGTCCTGATTGCCTTAGTACCTTATAAGAAAAAGCACATTGTCTCCTGTAAGAACCTTTTTAAAGGGAAAGCAGGTGAAGGATGCTTGCTCCATCGGTTGTATCGCTCTGCGGAATCTGTGAGAAAAACTGTCCCTCTGATGCGATACACGTGTACTGGACAACCTTGCGGTCATGAATGAGAAGTGTACGGACTGCGGCATCTGCGCACAGAATGTCCTACTTCACGCCATTACCGGAAAGCGGGTGAAGAAGCCGGAAGTGAAACAGGAGGTACAAAGCGGAAGAAAGAAGGCGGAAGCAAAGCGTTTCCGTGTGAAAAATATTCTGATTCATAACGGTATCGTGCAAAAGCGTGCGATATTCGTTGAAAAAGCTATTTTAATATTTTTCCCTTTTGAAAATTTATTATTTGTCGATAATAAAGTGTTGCTGAAAGAAGACAATAGGGATTTGTTCTATGCTGCAGATTCTACATTAAATCTTCCTATAGATTCTTGAATAACTCTATAGGCTAGTGTAGAATCATGCGAGATAATGTTTTATCAATCTTTACATATTGATTTGACAGCGAGGTACATCGATGGTAAAGTTACTGAGCCTCGTTTTAAAGGATGATAAATTTTGAAGGAAATCCGTAGTGAGCATACGGATTAATCAAGGAGGAGAAGTGGCATGAAGGAATGGTCTAAGGCGTTAAAGAATCTGTCGATTCTGACACAGCTTGGCTTGTCCCTTATCATGCCACTTTTACTTTGCCTATTTTTGGTATATCGCCTAAGGGAAGTTTTTTCTCTGGGCTGTGGATATACATCCCCGCTTTTTCTTTGGCTTGGGTGGTTCATGTAACGGCATATAAAGTCTACCTTTCCGTTTGCAAAAAGGAAGAGGAAGAAAAGAGAAGTAAGGATAAGGCATTTAACGAGCACAAGTCTTAAGAAGGATAGTCTGTCCCGTTGATTGCGAAAGTCTCTTACTGATGGAAAGGAAGAAAAATGAGGGTTCAGGAAACCGTGAAGAAGGAAACCGTGCAGATAGCCGTACAAAGTAGCATTGCGACCATTGTGATGTGGATATGCATTTTCGTTCTTCACCGCTTTTTACCGAAAAAGTGGCTTTTGATTATCGAGTGATTTTATCCGGTCTGCTGGGACAGCCGTTGCCGTAACGAATCTATGGGAAGTTACGGACAGGGCGTTCTTAGTGTAGAAAAATCAGGAAGAGGCCCTATCAGAGGATGCGGCTTTCTTACCGGAAATCGTACCATGTTACAGCTTGGATGGATTATTTCGTTTGCTAGTAGCACCTTGTTTTCAGGCTGTGGCAGGTATTGTTCCTCCTACTTTTTCCGGGCGGATTCTTCGTATCAGGGGAATTCTGGAATGGAAAAAGGAAAAATCAAAAACAAGGAGGTGAAAACTAGAGTATGAATTTTTTGATATTTCCGGTGCAAAGATATTCTTGAAAAATTCCTACAGGGAATTCCTATTTTAGGGGACATTTTTGCTTTCGGAAACCCTAGTCGTCAGCTGGGTGGTTAGTGCTCATTATTACCGGTCTTTTGTATTTTTCCTGACAAGAAATCTGAAGGTGGAAAAATATCGGTAAGAGGCAGGCAATAGCCGAGTTGATTGTGGAAAGTGCGAACAATCTTGTGCGGACCAATACGGGAGGCAATCGTTTTGATAAGATGATTCCTTTTGTGGCGGCACTCTTTGGAACAAGTATTGTTCGAACTAATCAGCTTGACAGGGCTTACGAAGTCCCACGGCGGATTTGTCGACTGGAAGCGGCCTGGGCTGTCGTCGTAGTTCACCATGATTACGGCGAACAAAATCAAAGCAGGAGGATTCTTAGGCTACTTAAAGGGCTTTACTACCCCGATTTTCATTATGACACCCTTCAATATCCTTTCGGAGATTGCTACTCCCCCATTAGTATGGCGTGTCGTCATTTTGGAAATATTTTTATCCGGCATTGTTATCAACGGATTTGATTTATGCCGCGCTTGCGCTTGCGTCATCCGCGTTACTGGGATTGATTCCGGGAGCTGTTGGAGCATTCTTATCCAATATTCCCTATTTTGAGTGTAGGTTTACCGGCAATCTTATCATTTTACTTTTGACTGGTTCTCCCGAGCATGCAGGCGATTTATCTTTACAATGCTCACGATTATGTATATCGCCAATGCGGCGGAAGGCTAGATGCAGCAGAAGGCGAAATATGCCGGAAGGCAAAATATAGCAAAAGGCTCAAGTTAGCAGAAGTAAAGAGCTTATTTTAAAATAAACAGGACAAAAGAGAGCCTGTTTAGTATAGGAAAATGAATTTCTAGGAGGAAAACAATGAGTGATTTTTCAATTTTTGGCAAAAGGTATCGCATTAGCAGGTTGTGGAATCGGTGCAGGAGCAGCACTGATCGCCGGTATCGGACCCGGTATCGGAGAAGGTAACGCTGCAGCAAAGGCTCTGGAAGCAATCGGAAGACAGCTGAGTGCAAGAGTGACGTTACTTCCACCATGCTCCTCGGTTGTGCTATCGCAGAGACCACAGGTATCTACGGTTTCGTTACCGGTCTTCTTTTAATCTTCGTTGCACCCGGAATGTTCATGAACTTCCTGGCATAATAGGATTATTTTCCTAAAAGAAGATAGAAAGGAGAAAAAGGATGGAATCGCAACAGTTGGTAACCATCATACCGTGGACCTTCATTGCCCAGATTTTGAACCTTTTTATTCAAGCATACCTGATTAAACGCTTCCTCTTTAAGCCAATCAATGAGGTTTTACAGAAGAGACAGAAGCTTGCGGATCAGAATATTCAAGAGGCAAAGAAAGCAAAGGAAGATGCGGAAGCCGTAAAGGCGGAATATGAGAGCAGCATGTCCGATGCCAGAGGTGAGGCTAGCCGTATTATTGAAGACGCAAAGAAGGATGCAGGCATCCGTGCGGAGGAAATGATTAAAGAGGCACAGGCTGAAGTAAGCTCTATCAAGGCAAAAGCGGAAGCGGATATTCGTCTGGAAAGAAAGAAAGCTTTGAATGAAGTGAAGGACGAAATCGGAAGCCTCGCTATGGACATTGCCGGCAAAGTCGTGAGAAGGAAATCCATGAAGATGAGCATAAGGCTTTTAATTGATGAATTCTACAAAAATGTAGAGGAGGCATCATGAATCAGTCGTCCGCTTTGTATGGGAAGAGCTTTTATGACTTAGCAAAGGAAGAGAAGATTACGAAGGAAGTTTTGGAGGAAATGGAGCTCGTAAAGGCTCTTTTTCAGGAAAACCCCGATTATATTCGTCTTTTGCTGGAGCCGTCTATTCCTAAGAAGGAAAGACTCTTCTTTTGGATCAGGCTTTTTCGGAAGAACTGCAGCCTCTATCTTTTAAACTTTTTAAAGGTTTTATTGGAAAAGGGTTTAGCTCAGGAGCTATTCCGAGTGCTACAAAACATACAAAAAGCGATATCAAGAGGATGAGGGAATTACCGATGCTCTTGTGGTAAGTGCTGTGGCCTTAAGCGAAGAGCAAAAAGAGAATTTGGTTAGCAAACTCGAAAAGCTTTGTCAGAAAAAGATTATCCTGTCGGAGAAGATTGATCCCGAAGTTTTGGGAGGATCTTAAGGTGGAAGTCGACGGAAAAACCTTAGACGGTACTGTTTCCGGCAGATTAAAAGAGATACGGAAAAATGTAAATGAAGTAGTCTTGTAAAAAGGATGGGCACTAGAATGGAATTAAAACCAGAAAAATATCCGAGGTCATTCGAAGCCAGATAAAATATTACCAAAAATGCTATCGTGCAAAATGAAACCGGCACCGTTCTTACGGTTGGTGACGGTATCGCCAGAGTTTCCGGCCTCACAAACTGTATGGCGGGTGAGCTTCTGAATTTGAGTGACGGTACATTCGGTATGGCTCAGAACTGGAAGAAACCAGTGTTTCCGCCGTGCTCTTTGGATCCGATGTAGGAATCAAAGAAGGGCAGAGCGTAAAGCGTACAGGAAGAGTTGTTTCCGTACCGGTAGGGAGACTCGATGATTGGCAGAGTTGTCAACGCAATCGGACAGCCCTATCGATGGAGCAGGACCCATTGAGAGTACGGAGTTCCGTGCTGTTGAAAGTCCCGCACCCGGCATCATCAAAAGACAGCCGGTTAAAGAGCTCTTTGCAGACGGAATCAAGGCCATTGACTCCATGATTCCAATCGGAAGAGGACAAAGAGAGTTGATTATCGGTGACAGACAGACCGGTAAGACAACGATTGCTATTGATACGATCATCAACCAGAAGGGGAAGGACGTAATCTGTATCTATGTCGCTATCGGACAGAAGAGATCTACAGTTACCGCTCTTGTGAATGAATTGAAGGATGCCGGCGCATATGGATTATTCCATCGTGGTTGCGGCTACCGCATCTGAGCCCAGCCCCCTGCAGTATATTGCACCGTATGCGAGGGTTGCGCTATGGTGAGTACTTTTCATGAATCAGGAAAGCATGTCCTGATCATTTATGATGATTTCAGTAGGGCATGCTAGCTTATCGTGCAATTTCCTTCTGATTCAGAAGACCGCCAGGAAGAGAAGCTACCCGGAGATGTATTCTACCACTCCAGACTCGCTTGAGAGCAGCGCAAAAGCTGTCTCCGAACTTGGCGGAGGATCTCTTACGGCACTCCTCGATTATTGAGACACAGGCAGGTGACGTATCGGCGTACATTCCCGACTAACGTTATTTCCATTACAGACGGACAGATCTTCCTCGAGACCGAGCTCTTCCACAGCGGAATCATGTCCGGCGGTTAACCCCGGTATCTCCGTATCCCGTGTAGGAGGAAATGCGCAGATTAAGGCGATGAAGAAGGTTGCTGGTACACTTTGAAAAGCTTGTTTATTCACAGTATAGAGAGCTGCTGTTCGCCCAGTTTCGGATCCGACCTGGATCAGGATACCAAGCAAAGACTTGCGCAAGGTGAACTGTATCGTGGAAGTTTTCGAAAGCAGGGGTGATCCCTGTTCCTGTAGAAAAAGCAGGTAGCGATTCTCACGCCGTAGTACACGGTATTTTTGAGCAAGGTGGAAGTAAAGGATATCAAGAAGTACGAAGAAGAGCTGTATCACTTCCTTGATTCCGATGCTGAGGCTGTTAATGCTATGCAGGCTATCATAGGTACCGGAAAGTTGGAAGAGGATACGGAGAAGAAGTTAAATTCTTTCCTTGGAGCTGCTTTTACAGAGGAATTTTTAAAGAGACTGTAGAAGCAGAGATAAAAGGAGAAAAACATGGCTGCAAATATGAAGTCCGTGAAACTCCGTGATTAAAAAGTATTCAGAACACAATGCAGATTACTAGGCAGATGGAACTCATAGCTTCTTCAAAGCTCAGAAGAGCAGAAGGAGAAGGCGGAGAATACGAAAGCCTTTTACTTTCCAGACCTGAAGAAAACCTCTGTCGGAAATCGCAAATGGCAACACCGATTTTTCTCTCCCTATGTGAAGAAGAATACATCGGAAAAATGGTGCTACGTGCTGATTGCCGGAGACCGCGCATGGCGGGAGGCTATAATGCGAACCTCTTCCGTGCCTTGAGGAAGAGAGGTAAAGGGAAGGATTTTGCTTTATTTCCTTAGGAAAGAAAGCCCTCGAGTATGGAAGACAGAAACGCTCACAGCATTGTGAATGAAAACTATAGTTTGGTAGGAGAACTCAATGTCTCCGATGCCTGATGCCATAGGGAAAAGAACTCTGTAAAGCCTACCGTGAAGGGGAATTTCGGACATATTGTTTTTTATATACAGACTTTATTTCCATGATGAGCTAGAAGGTGAAGCCTTTTCCTCCTGCCCCTTTCAGCTCTGAAAGAGGAGATGAAGAAGAGGCGAAGGCAATCCGAAACTCTGATTCTTTATGAACCGAGTGGAGAGGATGTTTTAATGCGATAGTGCCGGAGTATCTTGCCGGACCTCGTCTATAGCGGTGTGTACACTTCTGTTGCCAGTGAGCTTGCGGCAAGAAGAACTGCAATGGAAGCGGCTACGGACAATGCCGGAGAGATGATTGATAAATTGAGTCTGTTCTATAACAGAGCCAGACAGGCAAGCATTACCCAGGAAATTACGGAAATTGTTGCAGTGCGAAGAGTTATAGGATAGCTAAAGGAGAAAACACATGACAGAGAAAACATGTAGAAAGGTCATACAGGTCATGGCGCCGTTCTGGATATTCGTTTCCAGGAAGGTGAACTGCCAGCCTCCTTAAATGTTACCTATTCAGCTCGACGGAAAAGAGCTGATTTGTGAGGTAGCACAACAGTTGGGGGATGATACGGTTCGCCGCGTTGCATGAGCTCAACGGATGGCCTTGTACGAGGAACAGAAGCAGTCGATACGGGAAATCCCATTACGAGCATTTCCGTCGGAGACGGCTGCTTAGACGAATTTTAATATCTTGGGTGAGCCTGTGGATGAGTAGTCAGCTCCGAGACAGAGGAAAGATGGGCGATTCATCGTCCGAGCTCCTTCCTTGAAGAGCAGACTCGCAACGGAAATCCTGGAGACAGGGATTAAGGTTGTAGACCTCATTTGCCCTATGCGCAAAGCGGGTGGTAAGATCGGTCTCTTTCGGCGGTGCGGGTGTAGGAAAAACTCTAAAGACTCGTGGAGTTAATTCACAATGTCGCAACAGCACACGGCGGTATTTCCGTATTTACCGGTGTAGGAGAGCGTACCCGTGAGGGTAACGACCTTACGGCGAGATGAAGGAAAGCGGCGTTTTGGATAAGACAGCCTTTAGTTTACGGACAGATGAATGAGCCGCCAGGAGCAAGAATGAGCTCGGATCTCCGGTCTCACTATGGCAGAGTATTTCCGTGATGTGAAAGCATCAGGACGTATTGCTCTTCATTGACAATATCTTCCGTTTTACCCAGGCAGGATCGGAAGTTTTCCGCACTTCGGAAGAATGCCTTCTGCCGTGAGGATATCAGCCGACTCTGCAACCGACATGGGTGCTTTTGACAGGAGCGTATCACTCCACAAAGCAGTCCATCACCTCCCGTTCAGGGCGGTTTATGTGCCTGCGAGATGACTTAACAGACGCATCCCTGCAACAACCTTTACGCACCTGGATGCGACGACCGTACTTTCCAGAGATATCGCAGTGGCGGGTATTTACCCCTGCAGTAGATCCTTTGATTCCACCAGCCGTATTCTTACCCGGAAGTTGTCGGAGAAGAGCACTACCAGGTCAGCAAGAGGCGCACAGCAGGTTTTACAGCGTTATAGGGGAATTACAGGACATCATCGCCATCATGGGTATGGATGAGCTTTCCGAAGAGGATAAGATCACTGTTTACCGTGCGAGAAAGATCCAGAACTTCCTGTCTCAGAGCTTCTCCGTAGCGGAGCAGTTTACAGGACTCGAAGGAAAGTATGTTCCTTTGAAGGAAACCATCCGCGGCTTTTAAGATGATTCTGACGGAGAATGTGATGAGTTTCCCGAGTCCGCATTCCTCTTGGTAGGAACGATTGAAGAAGTCTTTGAAAAGCAAAGAAACAGTAAGGAGGGACGCTATGGCAAATGTTCCTGTTAGAGATTGTTTCATGGACGGAGAAAGTTCATGAGAAGTGGAGAGACTGAGCCTTCGCAGATATCACCGGAGATTTGGCTATCGTGGCACACCACATTAACTACTGCACCGCAGTGGGATGGGAACGACCAAGGTCATTCTTCCGACGGTCACCGAGCGAAAGAGTGCCCGCATCGGCGGTATGCTTTCCATGATGGACAACCACTGCAGATTGATTCCGACCACCTTCGAGTGGAGTGATGAAATCGATGTGGAGTGCGCTACAGCGCTAAGCGCCAAAAGCCGAAAGCGCATCGAAGAGGAGAAATCCAGAAAGCGAGGTTCTGTACAGGCTAAGCTTTTACAGAGCTTTGATTCGTTTACAAACAGCAGAGAAATAAAATAAAGAACTGTGAGGTAAGGCACTCTGATCTGCAGGCGAAAACTTCGCTGCAGAAGGATTTCTACCGTGCAGCAGTTTTCCTGTGTACATTCTCTCATAGTGTGATAGACTCAGAAGCGTGTTAATGCTGAAATTGTAGAACAACGTTAGTAAAAGGTAAAGCTTCTGTGCATGTGTCTTTAATGCAATCCGTGAGCCGGAATTTTTAGAAATAATAGCTTGAATCTGTTTATGGCGGTGCTGCAACCAGTGTTTTATCTTTGCGATTCTTTCATACCGCAGCTTTTTCAGATTCTGATTGATTACTTATCGGGAAGCAGGGAATATTCTAAAGGGAAGTATTTCTTACTGCCGGTATTTTTGATGGAGTTCTTTCGCCGTGGCGACGTATTTTTAGAACAAAATTCAGTACCAGGGCGGTCTTACAGTACCGGAACTTTGCCTGCGATTATTTATTGAAAAAGAAAGGTTGCGGATTTTTATGCTTCGAACAGTTCAGTGTATCTTTCCGCATTAAGTAATGACCTCATGAAGATAAAAGAGCAGTTTCTGATCAGATTCCGATTATCACGCAGATTATTTTTCGTGGTATCGGCGCTGATTATCGTGATGCTTCGTTACAATGTCTTTTTGGCCTGCGTATGTCCTGCGTTCTTTTCCTCATTCCCTTTTTTGCGGCGCTGTATTCCGGAAAAATATGGGAGAGTTGGAGGAACGTTTTAGTCGACGAAGAATGCGGAGTATCTTGCTTTTAAAAGACTTTTTCCATCGGTTTTACAATTATCAAAAGCTATAAGGTGGAAGCCATCTTTTTCAAAATTGCATGGCGCGGTAAACGAAAAACGGAAGAGACGATGTTGAAACGGGAAAGGTGCGTCGAAAAGGTAAATTACTTTTGCGGCCATTTCAGTTATGTCACAAGGCTTTTCCATCCTCTTTTCTATCTGCTTATATCGCCTTTACCAGGCATAGCATTTCCATCGGAACGGTCATTGCTTCTTCACAGCTGATACACTATCTGATTGATCCTAGTTCTTCCTTCCATGCTTACGGAAGCGAAAGGCTGCATGTACAGGCTTTCACGGATAAGCTTTTGGGATACAATAAAGAGGGAGGAAGAGCTACAAATACTGGGGAGAACCATAAGGTCCAGAGAAGAACAGGGGAATTCATCGAGCATCAAAGCATAAAACCGAGCATAAGGACAGAATAGAGGATAAAATTACTATAGAAGAGCAATCAGGATGAATGGAAGACTGCCTTCCCTTCGCGGAGAGATTTCTCTTTAATCAGATTTGACTTTCTCCTATTCGGAGGAAAAAGAAGTTCTGAAAGAGTTAAACTTGCGGGTAAAAGAAGGAGAGAAGGTGGTCTCTTTCCGGGACTTCCGGAAGTGGAAAGTCCACCATTTTGAAAAATCCTATGAGCATGGAAAGAGCACAGTCTGGGACACATCAGCGTTGGCGGGCAGGACACTATGATTTGGGAGAAGACAGGTTTTTCAAGGAAATTTCCTATCGCAGGAGGTCTTTATCTTTGACGGCACGATTCGAGAGAAATATCTAGCTCTTTTCAGACTTACGGAAGAGGAGCTGCAGTCCGTGATAGAGCGGGCAGGACTTCGAATCTCGTAAAGGAAAAGGGCTTAGACTATCTATGTGGAGAAAGGGGCAGCTCTTTGTCCGGCGGAGAGAGGCAGAGAATCAGTATTGCGAAGTTTGCTTCAGAAAACTCCCTATTTTACTTTGCGGACGAAATCACCGTGTCTTTGGACAAGGAAAATGAGTTATCTGGGTCTTGGATACTTTGTATAGACATTGAAAAATACAACGGAAATTCTGGTTCTCCATGACCTCAGACAGCCGGATTTTAAGCCGTGGATAGAATATGCGTATTAAAGAACGGAAAAAGTCGAGGAAGAAGGAACTTACGGAGCTACTGTGGAGGAAAAAGGGCTATTTTCTAGTGCCTCTGTACTCATGGAGAGTTGAATAGTAGCAGTAGTGAATTTTTGATAATAGTGAAGCAGGAGGGGAAAGTCCCACTTTTTCCCCTCTTCTTTTTGCTATAATGAGAGCAATTAAAGTCCTTTGATATGTTTTAGTTTCCGTGACGTGCATTCTTTGTGGAGCATGCAATATTTCTGTTTCATTGCGAGTATGATGTATAACTGTACACGAGGTTTCTCATTTTCCCATCATCATAAATAGAAAAAGAGCGCTATATGGACAAGAACAATTTATTCAGAAAGCATCCTCAAGGTGACTACTTTTTAGAGCGGAGGAAATTCTTTCTCAATCCAGGATTACGGCTTATCTTATGTAACAGATCAGGTGCGAGAGGTCGTGGAAGAAATCCGAGAGGAGATTAAGGCCTCATCCCGGAGTCGGAGGGACAGACGGCTTTTGAAGACCGTATCTCTTAAAGAAAAATAGAGCGGATTGAGGATCTTGTAATGGAGAGGGTAGAAGAGGGCTTAGATTTAAAGTCTCGCCCTCTTTAAACTCAACCTAAGACTATTTTTACATACGAATCTCGGAAGAGCACCGCTTAGCCACAAGATTTCTACCGAGCTTTGCGACGCTGCTTTTCTTCCTATTCGAACCTCGAGTATAACTTGGAAGAGGGAAAGAGAGGCGAGCGCTATCTCTGCAGGAAAGAGATGCTTTGAAAATCACCGGGCGGAGAGATGCTATGGTGGTCAATAACTGCGTCTTCCGTGCTGCGCTGATTCTTCCACCTGGCAAAGGGCGGGGAAGTTCATTGTCTCCCCGTGAGAGTTAATTGTGGAAATAGGGCGGGGAAGTTCCGGATCTCTCGTACGTCTGCGCGCAGTCCGATGCGGAGATGGTGGAGATTGGAACGACGAATAAGACCCATTTGTCCGATTATCAAGAGGCAATTACGGAAAATACGAAGGCCTTTTTAAAAAGGCTATACCAGTAACTACCGCATCATGGGATTCACTGAGTCGGTAGAGGCAAAAGGACCTAGCGCTCTTTCCCGTAGAGCACAATATCCCGATCATTGAAGACTTGGGATCGCGTCTTTTCACCGCTGGAAAAGTACGGGATTCGACATGAGCCGATGGTGCAGGAGGCCATCGAGTCCGGAGTGACGTTTTCGTCTGCTTTAGCGGAGATAAGCTGCTTGGCGGACTGCAGGCCGGGCATTATCATCGGCAAGAAAGTATAATCGATGTTACGCGAAGAAGAATCCGCTGACGAGCTCTTCGCATTGATAAAGTTTACCGTAGCGGCACTTTTCCATGACTGCTTCAGAGAGTATCTTCACATGGAGGGGAATTGAAGAGCGATTCCGGTTTTGAAAAATGCTTTCGAGACTACGGCCTTCCATAAAGGAAAGGGCGGAGAGACTTTTAGACTTATTTTAGAAAAATCATATTCAGGGAGAATGCTCGATTCGGCCCTTCGTGAGTCCCAGGTGGTGGCAGGCTCTTCCGGACACCTTATGGAGAGCTACGCTTTTGCTTCACCCGAGACATGATCTCGTTTCGAGCTGGAGAAGAGATGCATTTTACAACAGAGCCTCTTAATCGGAAGAGTTATGGAGGATGATTTCTGGATTGACCTCGCACGATTCGGGAAGAAAGAAGTTGAATAGAGTGAGAGAGTTTTCAGGAGGCTTTAGAGTGAAACACATTATCATCGGTACGGCAGGACACATCGATCACGGAAAAACGACACTCGATACGGGCGCTGACCGGTAGGAATACGGACCGCCTAAAGGAAGAGCAAGATAGAGGGGATTACCATTGAGCTGGGTTTACCTGGTTTGATTTTGAAGAAAGGCTTACGCGCGTGAACTCGCTGATGTACCCGGACATGAGAAGTTTATTCAGCAGATGGTTTCGGTGTAGTGGGTATGGATATGGTACTGGTCGTGGTAGCGCTGACGAAGCGCATTATGCCGCAGACAAGAGAAACATCTGGATATCCCAGCTTCTGGTATTGAAAATGCATCTGGTGCTGACAAAATGATACTGTGCGATCCGGAAATGGATCTCCATGATGGAAGAGGATATTCGGAAAGAACTGAAGGATACCATCCTGGATGATACCGGTTGTTCGCGTTTCTTCCGTTACAGGGGAAGGAATAGAGATTGCAAGAAGAAATTGACAAAATAGTTTCTCTCTTCCCTGAGCGGATATCAAAGGGAATTCCGCGTCTCCGATTGACCGCGTGTTCAGCTCTGCAGGGCTTTCGAACCATTATTACTGGAACCTCTTTATCTCGGGAACGCTCCATAAGGGGATGCGCTGAGGTTTATCCGGAGACTCATGCCAGAATTCGAAAATATTCAGGTGCATGAGCAGGACCTGAAAATTGCGGAAGCCGGACAGCGTGGCGCTGAATTTAACTCGGTGTAAGAAGGAAGAGCTCCATACAGGCTCCGTTATTTCTGCGGAAAACAGTATGGAGAAATTCCACCCTGATGGACGGAAAGCGACCATGCTTCCCTGATACGAAGAGAAGCCTGAAAAACAGGGAAAGACTGCATTTTTCGTCCGGGACGAAAGAAGTGCTTTGGTCGATGGTGCTTTCTGATAAGGGAAGAAATCGTACTGGGAGAAGAGGGTCTGTGAGTTTATTTTCGGAAGAGGAAACGGTATTTAAAGCGGGGCGACCGCTTTTATTCTCCGCTTTACAGTCCGGTGGAAACCATTCGAGGCGGTGGCACTGAACCCAATGCCAGAAAGAAGAAGCGCTTCTCGGACGATGCCATTCAGGAGCTTTTAAGCAAGGATAAGGGCTCATTAGAGGATGTACTGGAAACCCTTCTCGAGAAGAACTGGAAACCTTGTATACATTCCGAGCGCTTGCGAAGCGCATTTCCACTGAAGGAAGAAATTGAGCCTGCTATGGAGAAATCTGATTCGGGAAGAGCAGTGTTTCTGTCCTTGTACAGAAGGAATGCTACTTTTCCTGCATAAGGAAAATGCGTATATCCTCGGTACGGAAATGGAACATGTACTGGAAGCTTTTTTATAAAAAGCACTCTATCGAATCGGCATCTCGAAGGCGGAGATGCGCGAAAAGCTCTTAAAGAACAGTAAGCAAAACCTCTTTGATGCCTGCCTGCCCTTTATTTCTGGCGTGCGTTTTGAAGGAGAATACCTACCTCAATGACAGAACGATTTTGCAGGACGAAGCTACCAAAGGAATCGAAAAATATATTGTCTCAGCTTTCCGAAGCAGGTTTCTTTATGCTTCCCTGTGAGGAGCTTGATCGGAAGAAAGCGAAGGAAGAAGACTTCTCGACATCCTGCAAAAACTAGTCAGTGGAAGAGCAAAGCTGTAAAGGTCGGAGAGGATCCTGAGCTTTCTGATCTTAAAGAAGAATCTCGACAAGGTGGAAGACTATCTCAGAGCTATTTTTCGGAAAATGAGGTGGCAGTATGCGACACAAAGGATCGGTTTGAACGAGCAGAAAGTGCGCTAAAAGCACTGATTCAGTACTTTGATAGGTGAAGATGACGAAGAGAGTTGCGGGAGAGGCGGAGCGAGATAGCCGGCCCTGAGCTGAAATCATAAATCAAGACATCAGATATGCACATTTAGCGTAAATCTCATTTCCATAATGGAGGGGGAATGATCATGAAGGAGAGGAAAACTGATACAAAATGTTCTTTGTCTCGATTTACGGGATTCTTTAACTTTACGGTTATCTTCCGAACGAGGAGCATCAGGATCTGAAGCTCCGGTGAGGAGCGCTACACGACGATGTTGAGCAAGCTTTTTCCGGAAGTTCATTTTTCCATCCACTGCAAGGTAGGGCGTTGTATTCCCCTATCTCCCTTTTGAATGGGAAGATTTAAGGAGGCTGCAAGGGAATTTACAAAAGGACTTTCTAATCGTGTTTTAGGAATAAATGATTTCCTAAGCTACGGAAGGCCGGATATTCCAGAGGGTGGTCAATCGTCTTAAAGAATTTTTTGGAGACTTTCCTAAGGAGGGAATTCATTTATTGCTTCTCACATTCTGTATATTTGCCCACCTACTCTGGATTTTTAGAGGGATAAATCCTACGAGCCCTTCTAGCATAATGGACGGAAAATTGAATGGAGCTCTGAGTGAATCTGTAAGGAAGTGAGATTTCCTGTTTTAATACGGGAGCTTTCCGAGAAATTTCCTGACGGAGTGCATCTCAAAAGGGAGGCTACAGAACATTGGGAGAAGCTAGTCTCTATTTTATACAGAAAGAAGATTTTTTCTTGTCTTAAAGAAAGATACATGGTAAGGGCGTGCAAAATCTATTTATTCTCAAAGGTCTGAAAGTAGTAGTAAAAAGATTAAAATTCAGTAAAAACTTTGATTTTGTTTATAAAAATTTACTATAGACTCATCCCTATCAACAAAAGTGTTTTTGTTGAAAAAGGACTCAGTTGTTTGGATAAAAATATCAACGAAATGATTGTACCGGCAGGGTGTCCAAAAAACATTTTGCCAAAACAACTTATCAAGAAGAGGAGAGGAAAAGAGATGCATTAAATGCAATCATCAACAAAGGGAATGATTTCTTTATGGGGAGCTTTTTGCTCATCTTCCTTTGTGCGAACAGGAATTTACTATACATTTCGGCTGAAGTTTAGTCCAGCTGCGCTGTTTGGGAGGGCTTTAGCTGGTATTTCGGACATTTCAATCTGAACGGAGAGAAGATGATACCGGAGAGATGTCTCCGTCCCAGGTTATCTGCAACGGCGATTGCGGCACAGGTTGGTACAGGAAACCTTGCCGGAGCGGCAAACCGCCATCGTCAAGCGGCGGCCCGGAGCCATTTTCTGGATGTGGTCTCGCATTCTTCGGAATGGCTACCATCTACGGAGAGGCCGTTCTGCACAGACCTATAAAGGAGGAGAAGGATGGACAGGCAACCGGCGGACCGGTTTTATCATGCAAGCGCCGCTTTAAAGGAACACTCGGAAAAGCAATGGCAGTTGCCTTTGCTGTTTTCATCTACCCTTGCACTCGGCTTCATGGGAAACATGGTGCAGTCTCAACTCCATCGGTGCTGCATTTAAAGAAGTGTTTGCCGTAATGCATGTTAATCGTTCCGAGCGTAGCTATAGAATATTCGTAGCAGCCATCGGCGCTTTTATCTTCTTTTGGAGGAACAAGAGACGGGCTGCCGATTGAAAAGGTTGTTCCGATATGGCGGCAAGTGCTTATATCGTAGGTGCTGGTTTTTCATCGTAATGCACATCTCCGCACTTCCCCGGTGCAATCAGCGCCATCTTTTTATCGGCGCTTTCAACCCGCAGGCGGTAGTCGGAGCGCGGCAGGTATCACCATTCGTCAGGCAATCCGTTTCGGTGGTGGCTAGAGGACTTTTCTCCAACGAAGCAGGTGTGCGGGTTCTACTCCACGCTCATGCAAGAGCAAAAGGCTGAGTGCCCGGATGCACAGGGACTTTGCAGCTATGGTTTCCGTGATTTATCGATACTTTTGGTAGTATTGAACTTAACCGTATTTGTTATCTTAACGAGTGGGAATCTTTGGAACAATTGATCCGGACAACAGGAGAGGCTTTTTACCGGTATCTGCTTTGACACAGCAGGCTTTTCAGTCCGGCTTCGGTAACTTCGGTCATTTCTTTGTTGCCTTCTGTCTTTTCTTCTTTGCCTTTCTACAGTACTTGGATGGCACTCTTTCGGTGCAGTAAATGTTCAGTACCTCTTTGGTAAAGGCCGTAAAAGCTGTACTCCGCAATCGTTGTGGTTTGCATCATCATTGGTACAACGCTTAAAGGTAAATCTGGTTTGGGATATGTCCGACTTCTTTTAACGCTTTTGATGGTTATCCTGAACGGTTGGCACTTCTGGCTCTCTTTAATGTAGTAAAAGATACGAAGAAGAGAAGCAAGTACAGAAACCGAATAAAGTACAGAAACGAATAGAAAATAGGATTATTTGGCTCGCTGTGCCTTTTCCAGAGTTTACGGAGGAAGCACAGCGATGCATAACTGATTTAGCACGGGCGAAGCCTGAGTGAATCTTTGGCCCAGTGAGGACTCAGGTATCGTATAAAGCAGAGCTGCGATATCCATGTGATACTCATGAGAAAATTCCAAAAAGAAGAAAAGAGCTTTCCATTGCGTCTTTTCTTCTTTCTCATCTTTTGGCTATTTTAGACTTTCGTCTCGGGTTATCTTTAGGATATAAAATAAGCAGAAGAATGTAAAATTGTTTTTAGACATAGGGAACTTTGATTAATAGACCAAAACTATAAATGGAGAGGAAAGATATCGCCAACAAAAGCGGAGAAGTCAATATACAAAGCGCTTTATAGGAAAAATGCAAAATATCTTCCGCTATATTTGTTATATAATGTATAATTTGTTTATAGTAATTAGTTATAACTGGCATTGATTAGTTGATTTTTATCGCTTGAAATGTTAAAATAAAAGTCAAATCAACAGTGCATACTCAGAGAGAGTGTAAACCACCGAAGAGGCAAGTTGTCGAGAAAAACAATGAATCTTTTCAGGTAAAAGGATGAGTATGCAGGGGACTCTGAATCAATGATGAAACAGGGAACGGAAAAGATCCTGCCCCTGTTTTTGTTCCACTAAAAGAAAGGAGCAAAAATCTATGAAGACCTTTGTTATTTTGACAAACAATCCGCTGGTTAGGAGAATTTTCCGAAGAAATATCCGATGTAAAAGTAGAGATTGATTTTTCGGAAATATCTTTATGGATGTTTTACGGGAGGCGTACATGGTTCACTCGGGAGCAAAGATTTCTGACCCACCCTCGGACGGTCGATTAAGCCCAATGAGACCCTCGTATGAATCGGTAGCTTTTCTAGACAAGACGCCGAGGAAGGCTTTTGATATGAAGTCTTTGGACTTTGATTGAATACGCATTGAATACCTGCGAGAAATTCGAGGAAAAGGATCGCATCCACATTGAAGAAGTACAGAAGGACTTCCAAACTCTGGATTGGACGCTTCTGACAGTGTTTGGAATCGCTTATGTTACATTAATTAACATAAACTTATTTAAAGGAGGTACAAAAAAAGTGAAACTGGAATTAGGTAAGATTTTCATCATAGGACATCCAGTTCGCAGACACAACCGAGATTAATCATGTTCTCTATGTGTCGAAGAAGGAACTTACGAGGTCTTCCTTACGGGAAGAAAAGATTGAGGAAGTAGAATTCGACATCGCTAAACCCGGCGAGTCAGTTCAGTATCACTCCGGTTAAGGATGTTATTGAGCCAAGAGTAAAGGTTGAAGGAAAGGGCGGCGTTTTTCCCGGGAGTGATTTCTTCCGTAGATACAGTCGGATCCGGAAAGACCTATTGCTTAAAAGGGAATGGCAGTGGTTACTGCAGGACCGATCGTTGGTTTCAGGAGGGTATCATCGACATGAGCAGGTCTTGGCGCAGAGTATACTCTGTTCTCGAAGACCCTTAACCTGACTTGCGTATGTGAGCCGGTTGAAGGAACAGAGTCCCATGCTTATGAGCAGGCTGTTCGTATGGCTAGAACCCAGACGCTACTTTTATTGCTGAGAAGGCAAAGGAGTTGACACCTGATGAGACAAAGGTATATGAGACCTTAGACCTGATTGAGGGTGCAATGCATATCCGAATCTTCCAAGAGTTGGTTATGTTCAGATGTTACAGTCTCAGGGACTTCTGCATGACACCCTATGTATACGGGCGTAGATGCGAAGAAGATTCTTCCGACCATTCTTCTATCCGACAGAGGATACGGATGAGCGCATCATTTTCCGGAAACTGCGTGTCCGCTTGTGATAAGAACTCGACCCTATGTTCGCTATGAGACAACCTGGTTATTGAGGATCCGTTTCGAAGAGCACGGTAAGACCATCAACTTCGTGGCATATATCATTACCAACGAGAACGTTTACCTCGCTGATAAAGAGCGTTCCTCCAACCAGACTGCTAAGCTTTGCAAGATGCTTCACTTGGATGCAGTAATCATTACCGAGGAAGGATTCGGAAACCCGGATACAGACCTTACTCGCGAACTGCAAGAAGATCGAGGCAGAGGGTATCAAGACCGTTATCGTAACCGACGAGTATGCAGGAAGAGATGGAAAGTCTCAGTCCCTTGCTCGATGCGGACGTGGCTGCAAATGCGCTGGTAACTGCAGGAAATGCTAACCAGTTAATTACTCTTCCGAAGCTCGATAAGCTGATCGGTACACTGGACTATGTAACTAAGATTGCAGGAGCAAGTGATACAACACTTAAGCCGGACGGATCTTTGGAAGTAGAGTTACAGGTTATTACCGGTGCTACTCTGAGGTAGGGATTCAATAAGCTTAGTGCAAGATAAGGAGAAAAGAAATGGGAAAATTAAGAGTTGTTCAATATATTAACCAGTTCTTCGCTCAGGTAGGTGGAGAGGATAAGGCTGATTATCCAATGGAGTACCATGAGGGTCTCATGGGACTGGACCTGCGTTCCAGCAGGCTTTTCGGTGACGAGGCTGAAAATCATTGGCACCTATCGTTTGCGGAGACAGCTATTTTGGTGAGAATACCGATAAGGTAAAGCCGGAAATCTTAAAGAAGGTTGCTGAGCTTTGCCGGATTTTATTTATCGCAGACCCGCATTTAATGCCGGCCGTTATGGATTTGCCTGCGCTACTATTGCTGTGCAGCAGTACAGGATGAACTGCATATCCTGTTATCACAGGTATGAGGTTGAGAACCCAGGGTGCTGATGAAGCAAAGAGCAAGATTTATATCGTACGCAACAAAGAACAGTGCTGCAGGTAAGGAGAGATGCCGTTAAGAAGATGACCCCTTTAGGTTTGAAAGATTGCTCGCGGAGAGAAGATCGGTTCTTCCAAGGAAGAAGGATATATCCCGCAGGGAATTCGTGTAAACTTCTTCGAAGAGGAGAGAGGTCCAAGCGTGCGGTTAAGATGCTTCTGCAAAAGATCGCGGGTAAGGAATTCACTCACAGAGTATCCGATGCCGTCCTTTCGACCGTGTACCTCGATGCCCGCTGTTAAAGGATCTTTCCAAGGCAACCATCGCACTGGTTACATCCGGCGGTATTGTTCCGAAGGGAAATCCGGACCATATCGAGTCTTCCAACGCTACTCGTTATGGCGAGTACAGCATTGCTGGAGTGAATGATCTTACTGCAGAGACTTATGAGACTGCTCACGGCGGATACGATCCCAGCTACGCTAACCAGGATGCAGACCGTGTTCTTCCGGTTGATGTTTTGAGAGACCTTGAGAAGGAAGGAAAGATCGGAAAGCTTTTACGACTACTTCTATACCACTGTAGGTAACGGAACAGCTGTTGCTTCCGCTAAGAAGTTTTCCGAGGAAATCGGCAAAGCTGAAGAAGGATCATGTAGATGCGGTCATTCTGACCAGTACGTGAGGAACCTGTACACGTTGCGGTGCAACGATGGTAAAGGGTATCGAAGCTACAGGAATTCCTGTTGTTCACATTTTGTGCTAGTTACACCCTATCTCCATGACAGTAGAAGCTAACTGTATCGTTCCGGCTATGCTATTCCTCACCCGCTTGGCAATCCCTTTCTTGAAGCCTCAGAAGAGAAGGCATTAAGAAGAAAGATTGTAGAGAATGCTCTGCATGCTCTACAGTGGATGTTGATAAGCAGACAATCTTCAAAGTAAGAATTGTTTTTCGACAATATTACGGAATACCGTGAATTGTATTTGATAACGAGGACTATGCGCGGAATCGCTATCTCGTTGACAGGATTTTGAGGGGCAGCTCCTGCCCCTTTAAATTCATAATGAGTATCACTGCAGAAAGCTGCGGATATCTCGTTTAAAAGGGCGTTGTACAGTGCATGGCACAAAGGATTTTATTGAAAACGAGGTTTTTCAGAATTGGCTATTATGGATTTTTGTGATAACAATATCGAGCTATTATAGAATAAGAAATGGAGCATTCGAAAAATCTATTTTAATGACCATAACTTATAGTGTATAATAGATTTGCTATTTTAATTCGGGTTATTCACTGCAGTGCAGTAAAATATACATTTAAGCAAAAAGGAAGGAGATTCAGAAGACTATGTCAAAAGCTTTATGATGTTTTTGATTTTAGGAGCCGGTCCCGGAGGACTTGCGGCAGGCTTTGTATGCAGGAAGAGCAAGACTTTCCACCTGTATCATTGAAAAAGGACAAGATGGTGGACAGATTGCGATTACTGATTCTATTGAAAAACTCATCCCGGACAGATTGTAGAAGGTGAGTCAGGTCCCTCTTTATTAAGAGAATGACAGAGCAGGCTGAGCGCTTCGGATGCGATCGAGTACATGATACAATCAAGTCGGTTGAATTGGAAGGCGATGTAAAGAAGGTTGTCGCGTTAACGGAACCTATGAGGGCAAGACCTGATTATCGCTACCGGTGCGAATCCCCGTCCTATCGGATGCAAGGGAGAGCAGGAATTTCTTGGAAAGGGTGTTTCTTATTGCGCAACCTGTGATGCCAACTTCTTTGAAGGGCTTCCGGTATTCGTAGTGGGTGGAGGAGACTCCCGCTGTAGAAGAAGCAATGTACCTGACTAAGTTTGTAAGCTCTGTTACACTCATTCATAGAAGACATGAGTTAAGAGCTGCTAAGTCCATTCAGGAAAAGGCTTTCAAGAACGAGAAGCTTCACATTATGTGGGATACGGTTGTTGAGGAACTTTCCGGAGATGACATCTTACAGAAAAATCAAGGTGAAGAATGTCGTTACCGGTGAAGAGCAGGTACTTGAGGCCAGTGAAGAAGACGGTATGTTCGGTATTTTCGGTTTCATCGGAAGAATCCCGACTACAGAGCTTTTCCAGGGCACGAACCTGAAGATGGACGAGAGAGGATATATTCTACGGACGAAGATATGCATACCAATATTCTCGGTGTATTCACCGTCGGCGATGTTCGTGTGAAGAGCTAAGACAGGTTGTGACCGCAGCGGCAGACGGTGCTGATTGCAGCTACGCAAGCTGAGAAGTATCTCAATGAGATGGAGTAATTTCCATTTTGTTTAGAGTTTCTCGAATACCTTGTGTAATTCTAAAAATCAGATAGTTTATGTTGATAAAGGAGGAATTATGTTAGAAGTTAATAAGGATAATTTTGAAGAGGAAGTATTGAAGGCTGAAGGTTATGTGTTTGTAGACTCTTTGGAGACGGCTGTGTACCTTGTGCTGCACTGATGCCTTTTTGTACACTCCTTTAGCTGATCAGTATGACGAAAGCTGAAGTTTACTTCCCTAAATACTACAAAGGCAAGAAGACTGGCAATCGGTCAGAAGATTCTCGGACTTCCGGTTATGGCTATTTATAAAGACGGACAGAAAGTCGAAGAATTAGTAAAGGATGCTGCAACAGAAGAGTCCATTAAGGCAATGGTTGAGAAGTACGTTGCATTAAATGCCTAAATTTATTACCGCGTATTTGGCATTTCAGCCACATGATATAAACTTTTCAAGAAAGGAGAGAAGAGATGGCTATTTTAAAGGGTAAAAAAGTAATCATCATCGGAGACCGTGACGGTGTTCCAGGACCAGCTATTCAGGCTTGTGTTGAGAGTGCCGGCGGAGAAGTAGTTTTCGCTTCCACTGAATGCTTGTTTGAACGAGCGCAGGCAATGGACTGGAAAAATCAGAAGAGAGTAAAGGATTTTTGCTGAGAAGTTCGGACCGGAGAATCTGGTTGTAGTTCTTGGCGCTGCTGAGGGAGAGGCTGCAGGACTTGCAGCAGAGACCGTTACAGCAGGTGATCCTACCTTCGCAGGTCCATTGACAGGGGTCCAGCTTGACTCACAGTTTATCACGTTTGTGAACCGGAGTTGAAAGCAGAGTTTGATGAGGCCGTTTGTGACGACCAGGTCAGCATGATGGAAATGGTTTTAGATGTTGATGACATCGTGAAATGAAATGAACAATATTCGTTCTGAGTATTGCAAGTACCTTTTAAAAAAAAATAGGGGAGCTTTTTTTCGGGCTCCTTTTTCTCAAAGTTTACAAAAATAGCTAAATCAATAGCACATCATCATCTCTTCATTGTTCAGGATAACAAGAAGCGAAAAGCAAATTTTATATTTTATTTATAAAGAGTGTTGCATGAACGGTTGCAATGACTCATTTTGAGGATGAAAGCCTGTAAGGCTCTTTTCATCTCCGTCACGAAAATGGCAAGTTTATATTCTTTTAAAGAGGGAATTCATATGAATAGTATTATTAAAGGCGTTGGATATTGCTTAAATTACACACCGGGACTGATGTTGCAGCATGGTTCCACCATTGCAACGGAGAGTAGTAAATCCGGATGGAGAGTTCTTAAAGGAGATGGGAAAGCATGTTCGTTCCTTTGAGGATTGCGTGGCGTATTGGCCGAATCAGGTTTATATCGGAAACAAGACTCCGGAAGAGTTAAAAAGGAGTGGAGTTCCCTACTATGATAAAAAAAGTAGAGGGCGCGAGCCGTTACGGTAAGTTCGGTGAGATTATGCCGGAGGCGGAGTTCCTGCTTCTTGCACAGGCTTGCGACTGTTTCGAAGTTGTATATCTTGAGAAAGGCTTTGTAGCAAAGCATAAGCCTGAGCTGGCAAAGCGATCCTGTTATTACTGAAGAAATCTTAAATCGTGTGACAGAGGGTGCTGAGCTTTTCCGAAATTCAGGGCTTTTGTAGACAGACATGAAGCTGAGCCTTTATTTTTACGAAGGTGCGCTCATCGGTTGTGTAAAGAGAGCACATGATATCGACGTAAACTTATCTGCGGAAGTAATGCTTGAGAATATCATGAACAAAGCAAGTTCTGTTCTTGCTATTTTACATTCCTTAAAAGCACTCCGGTGTAAATGCTAATGAAATCGAGTATGTTATCGACTGTTCCGAGGAAGCCTGCGGTGACGTAAACCAGCGTGGCGGCGGAAACTTTGCGAAAAGGCAGCTGCTGAAATTGCAGGACTCCAGAATGCAACCGGATCCGATGCAAGAGGCTTCTGTGCAGGACCGTCCCATGCCATGATTGAAGCTGCCGCTTTGGTTAAAAGCAGGTGCATTCCATACTGTTGCCGTAATCGGTGGCGGTTGCGTACCGAAGCTTGCCATGAACGGTAAAGATCATGTGAAGAAGGAACTCCCGATGCTGGAGGATTGCCTCTGCTTCCTTCTGTATCATCGTTTCGAAAATGACGGCAAGTCCGCTGAAATCAATCTGGATATCATTGGTCGTCACACTGCTGGAACCGTGCGCTGCCCGCAGAACGTAATCGGTTCTCTTGTAGCCGATCCGCTTGAGCGCGCAGGACTGACTGTAAAGCGACATCGACAAATTCTTCCGGAGATGCAGAATGCCGATATTACAAAGCCGGCAGGTGCAGGAGATGTGCCGATGGCAAACTACAAGATGATTGCCGCACTTGCTGTAAAGAAGGGATGGCTTGATAAGGCAGATCTTGCTAATTTCACTGAAGAGAAAGGCCCTCATCGGTTATGCTCCGACACAGGGTCATATTCCTTCCGGTGTACCGTTCGTAGGATTCGCTAAGGAAGATATTGAAGCCGGAAAGATGAACAAGGCTATGATTATCGGTAAGGGATCACTCTTCCTGGGAAGAATGACAAACCTTTTGACGGTGTTTCCTTCATTATTCAGAAGAATACCGGAAAGGGAACAGGAGCAGTTTCAGAGGAAGAAGTTCGCTCTATGATTGCTAAGTCCATGAAGGATTTTGCTGCTTCCATTTTTGGGAAATCAGGAATAAGAAAGGAAGGTAGAATGGCTAAGGAAATTAAAGAACTGATTGCCGATACCTTTTTAGCCATGGCAGAGGGCTTAGAAACCGGTTCTTTTCGGGAAAAAGCCGCGTATTGCTTTTAACAGGTATGGGTTCCGAGCATGGAGAGGAAAACTCCATGCAGGCTGCAGTAGCTGCGGCAAGAGACGGCGTGGATGTGGTTTATATCGGTTCCTTAAAGCATGAACTGGTAGAAACCGTTGAAGTTCCGGATGATGAAGCAGGTCATGATAAGATGGACGAGCTTCTAGTGAGAAGAAGATTGACGGCGCGGTAACCATGCACTCATCCGTTCCCCTATCGGGGATATCTACTGTGACGTGCATGCAACGCCGGAATCGGTAAGGAAATGTTTATTGCTAACACCACCGGTACTTCCAGTACGGACCGTATCGAAGGTATGGTGAAAAACGCTATTTACGGTATCATTACCGCAAAGGCTTGCAGGCTGACGCCGAGCCGACTATCGGAATCTTAAAATGTAGACGGTGCAAGACAGACAGAGAAGGCTTTAAAGAAGCTTCAGGGCGAACGGTTATCCCATTCATTTTGCAGAGTCTTCCGTTCTGATGGCGGATGCGTTATGAGAGGAAACGATGTTCTTCGCGGTACACCGGATATCCTGGTAACGGATTCTTTAACCGGAAATGTGCTTCAAGATGTTATCTTCTTTATACAACAGGCGGTTCCTATGAAGCGCAGGGCTTTCGGATATGGCCTGTATTGAGAAAACACTGAGAAGCTGGTTATGATTATCTCCGTGCTTCCGGAGCTCCCTGTTGTTGCCAATGCACTGCGTTTTGCCGGAGACTTGATTAAGGGAAAAGCTTTTCGAAGTGGCTAAAGAAGAGTTTAAGAAGGCGAAGAGAGCCGGCTTAGATGATATTCTGTGCTGAGATTCGTGAGGCAAACAAGCCGAAAGATAACAGTGAGGATGTGAAGGAGCTCCAAAGGAAATTGTAACCGCTGCAGTTTGGCATTGAGGTTACAGACTTGATGATGCTGTTCGGTGCCTCTGGAAGCTCGAATTTATGCGGAATCCGGAATGGGTTGTACAGGACCGATTATCCGTGTATCCGAGGCAAACTTTGAGAAAGTCTGAAGCAGAGTTGAAGGCTAAGGATATATCTCTTAATGGAGCATGAATGAGTATTACTCGCTTTGTAAGTAAGAGGTAATCAGTAAGAATAAGATAAGTGCCGCTGCAGGTTTGCAGAGCATTCTTGCAGCACACTTATTTTTGTGCTCAAAATTCGGAGAAGCTAAGGGAGAGTAAGCGGTCTTTGTACCGTAAGTAAGCAATTGAAAAAGTAGATAAGGAGTGAATGAATGGAAAATAAGAGTGTGCGATTTGCAAAGGTGCTGAGTTTGCTGAGCCCTGTATTGCATTCTATATCAGCCGGCTTTGCCACCATGCAGGAAATTATCCAGTATGTAGCATCTTATGGATCACAGCTTGGATCGTTATTGCGGTTAATGCAGCAATTTATATTTATACGGATTTATCTTTTTGCAACAAACGGAAGCAGATTAAAAGCTGGAAGAGGAGGAGATATTTATAAGCATTATTGCTGGAAAAATATATCGGTGGCTTCTTTGACTACTTCTCTGCACTCTTTTGCTATGCCTGCTTTATCGTAATGTGCGGTGGAGCCAATGCCACGGCACAGCAACAGTGGGGACTTTCCGAACGGTGCGGGAGCAATCATTCTTACCGTATTTGTTATTGCGACAGTGATTTTCGGATTGGACGGAGCTCATTCAGACCTTGGGAAAAGTTGGACCAATCATTGTTATGTTCATTTTGATTGTATCGGTTATCAGTATTTTTAACGGTGCAGCAAATATATCGGAGAATATTAAAGCAGTAGATGATAATCTGCACAAAAATTACGCAGGTCGGAAAATGGCAAATCCTTTCTCTCCGGTGCCTCCTATGCAGGCTTTATGCTCTTTGGTTTGCCAGTTTCCTCGCGGAAATCGAAGCGAAAAACCGGGTAAAAGAAGTAAACATCGGGATGCTTTTTCTGCGATTTTTATTATTAGGGCACCATGGTAATTGCCAGTGTAGCATTGCTTTGCTCATATTGACATTACCGCACAGGCGGATATTCCGGCTTTGATTTTAGCAACAAAATTTCTCCGGCTTTAGCAGGATTTTTTTGCAGTCATCATTTTCTGCGGAATTTATACGACATCTGTACCTCTTCTTTGGACCAGTATCGGAAGAATTGAAAAAGAGGGAACCAAGAAATATAAGATTTACACTGTGGTACTTGGGATTATCGGTTGTGTATTGCCTGCTTCTTACCGTATAAGGATTTGGTTAATGTGCTCTATGGTCTTAACGGCTACTTGGGCTTTGCACTGGTTGCTTATGCTGTTCTACTGATGTTCGTACCAAGATGAGTAAAACCCTGGTGAAGGAAGACGAAGAATAGAATTTAAGAAAATTCAGCTGTAAAAATGATTTTTAGTAAATAGTTTTGAGGAAAAGCTGTTGTGCTATAGTACTAAAACACAACTTAGCTACAAGGAGTAGGAATAGAATGAAAAAGTTGGAATCGTTCCTCATCGAGTTTACTGGAAACGGAGAATCCGTACCATGATTGTTCAAGCTTCATAGAACTTTATACCAGGCGTATTACGGAAAATGGAGGACTCGCTGGAATCTTAAACGTGGCGGATTTCTTTCGGAAGAGGCACTGGAAGTCTGTGACAGCTTCCTGATCTGCGGAGGAAAAACGTATTTTTCCCGTATCACTTTGCAGGTCATCGATTATGCACTAAGAAGCGGGAAAAAGGCTCTGGGGTATGCCTCGGCATGCAGGCAATACACAGTTATTTTTATTGCGAAAAGAGAGCAGAAAAACCGACCCGGAAAGAGCTATTTCTGGAAAGTCTATACGGAAATGAAGAAGGAAAAATACTTTTGTAGAGCCTCAGAAAGAGCACTGGAAATTGAATCCGAATCGGGGTGAGGAAGACTTGTACAAACACAAAATCACGATTTCGAGGACTCGGTTCTTCGGAAGTATTTTCCGAAAAGGAGATTAAAGTCGCAAGCATGCATAATTATCGGATTACGGAGCCTTCGGAAGAGTTAAAGTCGTAGGATACAGTGAGGACGGGACGATTGAAGCGATAGAGTACGGGAGAAGGTACTGGAGATTCAGTTTCATCCCCTGAAATTGACGGAAGCTTCCCGAATTTTTCGATTTTTAACCGTAGAGTAAAGGATTTTGTGTGTTGATAAAAATGAAATAGGAGCTACATTTTTGTTGTGATACAGGTGCTATACTGAGAAAAACAAAGAAGGAGAAACGTGATGAAGGCAAAAATCTAGAAGCGAATAATTATCGCTTTTAATTATCTTACTTTTTATCCATGATATTTGGAGCAGTTACGGGAGCACTCGGCACCGGGCTTTTTCCCATTCGATTGCGTTCCTCGAACCTTATTTATCCGTATGATGTTCTGTATCGTGCACCCTATGATTTTGCTTCGATTGCCGGAGCGGTTGCAGGAACCAAGAGTCGAAAAAGAGCCGGAAAAATCATGATGGTTACCATTATCAGCTTTGTACTTACTCGGAGCCTTTGCCGCCATCGTTTATTTTCGTTTGTCAAATATTTCCGCCCGTGACTGCTGCCTGGGCCAATTTACACAAAGGAGAAGTCGGAGAACACGCTACCATGACGGAAATGGTGCTGAATTTTCTTACGGTGGAAGACTTTTTCCATGCTGCTTTTCCCGTAAGGCGATGCTTCCTCTGATTATTTTTCCTTGCTTTTTCGGTTTTTCCGTGAATTTGAGGGAGAAGGGGAAAGAAGGTGGCGGAGTTTTGGACAGTCTTACAGCGGTGATGATGAAGTTTGTCAGATTGTAACCTACTATGCTCCGATTGCCTTTTTGCCATCTTTTGCTGATCTGGTTGCGACCCTACGGATCTCAGATTACGGAAAGCTACGCGAGGGCTTTGCTTCTTTACTATCCGGTCTGCTTTATCTACATTTTCACGGCCTTCCTCTTATGGCTTATATCGGTGCGGAACGGATGGGGTGAAAATGATGTTCCGCCACATTTTAAAGCCTGCTGTTGTATCTCTGGAACCTGTCTTCCGTGGCTACCATTCCGACCAATATGGAGGCTGCGGCGGAAAGTGGCATTTCAAAGATGTTTCGGATATTGTGATTCCTTTAGAGCAACCATGCACATGGACGGCTCCTGCTTTTCCTGTGTTTTAAAGATTGTTTTTGTAATGGGGGCACTCGGAACACCGGTGCATTTTTCCGAGCTTCCGGCTATTGTTCTTGTTGCAGTACTGTCCTCAGTCGGCATGAGTGGTGTTCCGGGAGGCGGATATAGGAGAATACATTATTGCTTCGATTTTCTTCCCGAACAATATGGAACTGGCATTTCTATTCTTGTGGCTATAGGGAACCTGATTGACCTCCGGCAACCATGATTAATGCAGCCGGAGATTATGTGGTGTCCTTCATGGTTTCTCGTTTTGTGGATGGTAAGAATTGGATGAAAAAGATGAGTTTACAGGAGAAGTAATGGATAGTTTACGGTTTGTTGTTCATGGTTGAGAGATTTGGGATTTACGGAAGAGAACTGAGCTTAAGAAAAGGGAGCATGAAGACCTTTTGCAGTCTGATGTGGAAAGGAATGTTTCGCTTTTGGAAGCGGCAACGGAAGAGAGCTGAGGAGAGATTAAAAGTTCTATGGAAATCATTTTTCTCCTTTTGTATAAGGAGACTCAGCTATTTCCTTTGTGGACGGGTTTTGCACGAAGGAAGAGAATTTGACTGATCTAATGATGAGGACGCATCCCCTGCATGATGAAGAGGGAAGCTGGCAGATGATTTTCGGAGTGAATACGGTTCCCTGCATATCAAAGGAGAGGGATTGCTTCGAAGATGCTTACAGAGTTCATTCGAATGGCAAAAGAAGAGGAAGAGAGGGACTGGTTCTTACCTGTAAGAAAGAAAAATCCCTTTTATACACGACTCTGGTTTTTTCTTTTGAAGGACTCTTCCGACTCGGTACACGGGAACGTAGATGGGTATCAGATGCGTCTCCGGTTTTAAGGCTGGAAGAAATTTTACTATTTCATTCCTATAAAAATTTCTTGTGTTTACTGTATGTATATTGTATATTGTATATTGTATCTAATTTTGTACAAATAGAGAGTCTATAACGATTTCCATGTTTGCAGTGAAATGACAGGAAAAGTAGCGTGCTTATGGCAAAAGTGGTTGCTTATAGAAAATGCAGATTCTTCGTTACAAAAAAGACAATAGTAAAGGAAAGAATAAGGATGGATGGTAAATATATTGCTTTGGGAATTTTGATTCCGTTCGTGGGCACGAGCCTTGGTTCCGCCTGCGTGTATTTTTTGAAAGGAAATAAGACTACAGGGGGAGAAATCACCCGTGATTCCTCCCGATATAGAGAAGGGCTTTAACGGGTTTGCGGCAGGGTAATGGTTGCGGCATCCATCTGGAGTTTACTGATTCCGGCGATGGAAGAGAGCAGCAGTCTTGACGACTCGCTTTCTTCCGGCGGTTATCGGTTTTTGGATTGGAACGCTCTTTCTCTTTGCTTTAGATAAGCTGATTCCGCACCTTCATCTCAATGCGGAGAAGGCGGAGGGGCCGAGGAGTTCTTTTCAGCGTACGACCATGATGTCCTGCGGTAACGATTCACAATATTCCGGAAGGAATGGCGGTAGGTGTGGTCTATGCCGGAATGCTTACTGGAGATGCAGGACTTTCGCTTGTGCGGCGCTTGCGCTTTCCATCGGTATTGCCATTCAAAACTTTTCCGGAAGGGGCGATTATTTCCATGCCCCCTGCACGCAAATGGACAGAATAAAACATAAGGCTTTTCGTGAATCGGTGTTCTTTCCGGAGCGGTGGAGCCGGTTGCAGCCGTTCTTATGCTCTCTTTTGCCCGGTATTTTTCTCCGCTTATGCCTTTACTTTCTCTTCTGCGGCAGGAGCGATGATCTATGTGGTTGTCGAGGAGTTGATTCCGAAACTGCGGAAGGAGAGCACTCCAACTGGGGAGTACTGCTCTTTGCCGTAGGATTTACCGTCATGATGGCACTCGGATGTGGCGTTGGGTAGCTATGCTTTAGCTGATATTTTTTAGCTTGGGAAAGCAGAACCAGAGAGTAGAGTGCCTTTTTATCATGAGTTCATCAAAAGAGCCAAATTCGATTAGCTTTCCGTGATGTAGAACAAAAATCCCATCATATCTTTTGAGCAGCGCACTATTTAAACGATGTGATAACAAGGCTTGTAGGTATCGGGCATATCCAAAATGGAATGCATGATTTCGTCTGCCGTTTTTTCATCTAATGTGAACTTGCCTCATCCATGAGTAAAATGGATGCATTTCTGCAGCAGTGCCTGCGCAATGGAAATACGTTGCTTTTCTCCTCCGGAGAGTTTATTTCGTTTTGTTCCGCAAGAGAAGTCTTTTCCTTTTTGCTGAATAAGGAGGAAAGTCCGATTTTTGAATCACATGAGTCAAATTCCTTTTTCCGCTATGTTTTTGTACATACAAATATTGTTATAAATGCTGTCATTGAAAACAAAACACATTTTGCTGCACCGCAGAAATACTTTCAGAAAGGGAGGAATAAGTACATTTCTCAAGTCTATTCCGTCAACAGAATATTGCCGTCGTAGTCGCTGCTGTACTTGGTCAATAGTTTAAATAGTGTGGACTTTCCCCAGAACCGGAAGTGCCGACAATGGCATATCCGGCATGAAAAGTCAAAGAGTGTTCCGGAGTGCTTTGTACGGTATCCTCATAAGAAAAAGAAAGATTTTTGAATTTCTATTGCTGATTTTAGAGAATCCAATTCAATGCTTTTCCTTCATCGGGATCTCATAAAGAAGTTCTGCAGTCTGTGTAATCAGAGAGCGTGCTGCTTTGACGATTCGCAAAGAGAGAAGGTATTTTTCTATCGGAGTGATAACAAAAGTAAGCTAGCTGAAGGAAGGCGTAGCACAATGCCCGGGTAACATGTGGATTCGATAAGGATAGCCATGCCCGAAAAGAAATACTCAGTCTCATCACTACGCTTTAGCCGCAGTGGAAAGAAGATTGATATTTTCTCAGCAAATCTGCGAAGAAACTTGTTTTTCAATTTTACATTTTCCCTCATGAAAACGGCTTTTCCAGTTCGGATTCCGCTTGAAAAGCTTTTTGATTACGGAATAACCGGAGAGGGTATCTCTCATAAATTCCATAAATCCGGCATTTTCTTGGAAAGATCGGTTTTCGTACTTTTGAAGCCGGAATGGATACGAGTAGAAGAATATGATAAATGCACTAGCTACCATGGTAAAGTACAGGGCTGTACCAAAGCATTAAAACGATGGCTCTGACGAAACTGATTCCGATATCGATCAGAGTAATATAAAAATCAAAATACTGTCTTTCGATGGATTTCAAATCGTTGCTGAGTTTTGAAAGAAATTGTCCGCTTCCGATTTCTGAAACTATTCTACTATTATTTCGGAGAATTTTTGAAAAACAGCAAGTCCTTATAAGAAGTAGACAATGTCTGTAAAAATTTAGGATGAGCATATCGAAAATATATAGTAGAAAGACAATAAATACAAGAGAAAGAAGAGAAACAAGTGCCAGCTGATAAAAGGGAGTTTTTATCTATTCCGGCTGCAAAGATCGATGATTTTTGGAGCAGCCATGAAATAATCAGATTATAGGCACTTAAAATTACCATAGAAATCATAGAAATAAGAAACCATTTTTTCCAACAGAGGGGTTCTATAAAGGTTCTTATCCAATTTTTCATCACTATCAACTGTCCTTTCGCAGAGAAAAGAACGATACCCACTTGAGATGGGCAAAGACATGTAAAACACTATGCCGGCTTAGAAAATATCGTCCTATGTTTACATCTGACAAAATTGATAATGAATCATGATGGCGTCACCTTTACGTAAAAATTTACGTCCTGATGGAAATCTGTGTTGAAAAAAATAAACTTAGTTTTATTCATAATCGGCATGTCGCAAAACGTGCGGTATCTCGTTTTAACTGAAGTTTCAGCATCTGCTCTTGATTATATAGAAAACCGGAAACATACGCAAGGGTTTTGCATTTCACAAGAATGAACCTGCGAGAGTGTGAAGTTTTTGTACTTAATGTGCTTATATCCATCCGCCGTCAGCGAATGACCTGCGCGGTGAGATAGAGCGGCGCCTTGGAAAAGAAGCAGGAAATCGGCGGCTTCACTGCGCTTGCCATTCTGCCGTAGGGAATTTTCCTTCCAGACTGTTTCGCTCTTCCTCTGTGATGCCGGGCATTCATGTCGGTGTCTACTCGCACCGAAAGCAACCGCATTTACTGCGATGTGAGAAGGCGAAATGTTCTTTTTCCGAGTGCTTTTTCACAAAGCTGTTGATGCCTCCCTTGAGAGAATATAAGCTTTCCATGGAAGCGCCGACATTTCCCCAGACAGAGGAACTGAAAAAGAATCCGTCCTTCTTTTGCACGTGAGCAGATATAGGAATCATTCGCTGCACGAGTTGAAAAAGGGTTCCAGGAGACGGTTTGCCTGAAGGAGACTGTCGGTTCTATCGAGAGCTATACTCTTGCGTAAGACGCAAGACTTAGATCTTCCTGATTGATGATCTAGACCAGCCTCGTCTATTTCTACGCGTTCTGTTTCTTTAGCATGAAAATAGCCTTCCAAGAATGTGGAGGAAAAAGCTCTCTTTAGAGTGATTTCAATGGGGAGGGTCTATTCACTCGTGCATTTTTCATCGTAGACTCGTCTTTTCGCGCAAGTTGAGACTGGGAAACCCTCGATTTGCGTCTTTAATTCTTCCAGTAAGGCTATATTGTTTCTCAGCTTTAGGCAGAGATACCTCTTCTGGCGAAAGGCCTTTGCTGCAGATCTTCCTATTCCTCTGGATGCGCTGGTGATGATTGCAAGCTTTCATTTTTTTACCTCATTTACAAATATTACCATTTTTAGCATTTCGATTTTTATCACTTTCATTTTTTAGCATATTATTCGATTTCTTTATTTTTAGTGAAAAGAAAGCGGCCTGCAAGGATGATTTTACCATGCAGCCGGTTTTGCTTCTCAGCTTTTTAGTATAAAGCCGTAGAACTTTCGCTTATGCCGGGTAAGCTGAAATGGTCAGCTTTTCTCGATTTTCCTGGAAGATTTACACCCTGACCGAGAGAAAACTTGAGCGCATACGGAGCTCATAGCGGGAAATGCTCTTCTTAAGATAGTTCCAAAGCTCTTTCTTCCTCTCCATATTTTCTTCGTTTTCCGACTTAATGGAAAGTACGGAAGACACTGTCGTGATGATTTCCAAATAGAGAATCATATAGTTCCGGAGTTTCTTCGGCTGTACTTTACGACATCACAAGAGTCTATCATCGATCGATTGACCTAAACTGCTGATCCAGTCTTCCAATCATTACGGTTTTCGTTGATAGACTGATCGTCTCTACCGATGTAGTAATGATAGAGGGTTTTTGCTGCAATAATAAATCTTCTTCACATGGGGAGCGGAAGATAAACAAAAGATTATCCACATAGAAGGTGTGTCGTTTGAAGGACAAGACCGGCATCCCTGAAGGAGCTTTTGCATGATAAATCACGGAATGCATCAGGATATACTGCCCAAGATTAAAAGCGCTTCATGTCGTTCCAGCCGAAGATTTTATCTTCCGAGAAGGCGTTGCCGTAGGACATTACCTTTTTATTTTCCTGTCCTACTTTGTCGTAGACGAAGTTCGCAACAAAGAGATCAATGCTGTCTCCGGAAAGAGTAATATTCTGATTTTTCCAGAATTTCTAAGAGCACCCTGGAATCCAGCCAGTCATCGGAGTCTACGACCCTTGAAATAAAGGCTGCTCGCATTTTTGCCGGTATTTACGGCTTCGTGGCCGCCATTTTCCTGATGAATTGCTCACAGATAGTAGGATATTTTTTTCATATTCCTTTGCGATTTCTAAGGTATTGTCTTTCTGGGAACCGTCGTCCACAATGAGGATTTCCACCTCGTCTCCGTGCAGGAAGTATGCTTGATGCATTTTCCCATGAGGCGGAAGAGTTGTAGCAAGGAATGGCAAAACTGATTAACTTCATAGACTCTCCATGAAATCCCATAATGTGTATCGTACAGAACGTGTGCGATATTTTGTTTACGAAATGGCTCATATTTCGAGCGAAACATACACATTTCAATATAGCATAAAAAGCATGAAGCGGAAATGCTAAGGGTAAGCCTTGGCTGCTTTTACACAAGATCCCCAGGAGGTATAGCGATTTACCACGGAATAAATGGCAGTCTCTATTTCCTTATAGAGGGAAAGGTGGGGCAGGATGCAGTTTTTCACAGCTTACACTCGTCTCGACACTGATCGACCAGTGCGAGCGTTCTCTGCAGCATTTCAAAAATTTCTCCCACCAGAATATCCTTGGCAGTCTCGAGAGAGAAGATAGCCTCCTTTGCTCCACATGCACTTTTTAAGAGCTTTCCTTTACCATCAGGGAAATAATTTGTTCGAGATATTTCAAGGAAATGCCTTGCTGCTCCGCCATTTCCTTTATGGAAACAGGACTGTTCTCATCCTGATTTTTGCAATATCGATTAAAGTGCTTAAGGGCATGAAAAGCGCCTTGGTTGAAACTCATCATAGTCTTCATCTCCTCCTTATAACTGAATATCCCAGTATAGCACTGGGAATACCAGGAGGGGAAAAGCGTTTTGCATAAAGGACATAATTATGACATAATTGAAAACTCTAGAAAGGCGTGGATTTGATGCCAAAGATTATTCCGATAAAAGAACTCAAAGATGGCTAAGATTTCAGAAATGTGTCATGCGAAAATGAAGGACTGATTTATGTTATCACAAATGGCGTGGAGATATGGTTCTTGCGAGTATGTGAGACAGCAGAAGAAATATGCCGTAAAGAGCAAATTTATAAGGATCTTAGGAGTAGAATCAGATATTCTTGCAGGTAGAACGAAAACCGGCAGGATTGTTTCTATGGAAACTACAAAAGAAAAAACGTAGTGAATGAAAAGTTTATATGAGGAGGCACATGGCTAGCAAGATTAGATTTTCGCGATAAAACAGCGAAGGACAAAGTGAGTAAGCATTCACTCGGAGAAACTGAACCGACACGGTTTTTCGTTGCCGGAGCAGCTAGGCACAGGAGAAAACGGTAGAATCTTAAGTTTTGGCAGAACGGTTTTCCGCCCTTTCCATTCCGGTATTTCTTTTCGACTTTCATGGCAGATCTGTCCGGTCTTTTTAAGGCGGGGAAGCAACGGAGAAGATAGAAGAGAGAAGAAAGAAGTGCGGGACTTTCCGAAAGTGAATTTTTCCTACAGGAGCCTTTCCGGTGGAGTTCTTCTTTGTACGAAGGAGGGAGGATTCTCTTAGAACCACCGTGTCGGAGATGGGCCTCTTACTTTGAGTCGTATTCTGAATCTCCGATGTGCAGGTGATATTCTCCGTATCATTTTCTGCATGCGGACGAAGAGGGTCTGCTTTTTACTGGATTTAAAGGATCTTCGTTCTATGCTCCAGCATAGTCAGTGAAAACAGTAAGGAGTAGTGAAAAAGTCCTACGGAAAGCTCTCCACACAGAGCTTGAATGCGATTTTACGCTCTGTGGTAGCCTTGGAAGATCGGGGAGGGGAAGAGTTCTTCGGAGAGCCTGCCATCAATGTAAAGGACTTCTTCCGTTTGACAACGAACAGTGAGGGCGTGATTTCCATCTTTGGATGCGAAGTCAGTGGCATCCGACCCGAAGATTTACTCCACCTTCCTCTTGTATCTTCTGTCTGAGCTTTCTATGAGAATTTGCCGGAGGTAGGAGACCTGGAAAAGCCTCGTATGGTTTTCTTCTTTGATGAAGCGCATCTCCTTTTTCAGGATTCATCGAAGGCTCTTTTAGAGAAAATAACGCAGGTGACGAGGTTAATCCGCAGTAAGGGATCGGCATTTATTATGCATGCCAAACCCGCGGATATTCCGGAGGAGATTCTTTCGCAACTTGGAAAATGACATCAGCACGGCTGCAGGCCCTATACGCCGGGAGAGAGGAAGAAGTCTGAAGCGGCGGTGGACGGCTTTAGAGAGAATCCGCCTTTGATACTCTGGAGGTTTCTGGAAAATCTTGGACCGAGAAGTTTTGGTATCCTGCTTAGACCCCGGACGGAAAGCCGACTATGGTGGAGAAGGCGATGATTTTTCCCGCCGCAGACCTTCTCTGAGAACTGAGCCCGGAAGAGAAAGGCAAAAGCAAAGCTCGGATCAGACTCTGGCTCTAGGTATGATGAGATGATTGACCGAGACTCTGCTTATGAGATGCTTTATCAGAAAAGGTGTCTTCTGAGGAAGCTGAAAAGAGGAAGGTCTGTTTGTCAGAAAAGGAAGAGGAAAGGACTAAGGCAAGACTCCAAGCCGCAAAACCGTGCGTAGAAGTCGGTCAGCCGCTCCGTTTCCGGCTCTATCGGAAGAGAAGTCGGCGCCAGTTACTCGGAAAAGTCCGTATCTGAAAAGGCATGGACGGCGACTTAGGCGGTAATATCGCGCTGCTTTTAGGAAGAGGCATTCTGAAACCTTATTCGGAAGATAAAATGGATGGCGCCGGTTTTAGCTGATAAATAGTTGACGATTGAGGCTGCCGTAAAAATCAAAACGCGATAGAAGTTTTCGATTTCTATAGCAGCTGTTTTTGTTCTATGGTCTTTGAGCCGGTATCATGACTGAAACTTTTGAAATAGTACCGATTTTATAGAATTTTATATCTTTTATACCATAGTATCTCACGTTGTGGCCCTTATATCTGACAGAAGCTATCTCGACCATTCATACCGTTGTGGTCATCCTTCGCGTCGTGCTAGCAGATAGGATTACGATGGCAAGAATCACCAGCACGACAACATCGACCCATACCAAAGGAGAACTGGAAGAAGCGCTCAGTCTGCCATTTTCGCCTTCATCGGGATGCAGAGCGATGTTTTGCCTGTTTTTAATCAGACTTATCACCGTGTAAACGCTTCCGCCTAGATGCGCGTGAGCCCGTAGCGGACATAGCTGCTGCCGCAGTACTGAGGTTATTCACCAGAACAGCCAGAGCATTATCTCGTTAAGTGGAGTAAGATAGAATAACGAAGTCCGTGATTTTGTCCTGAATCGCGAAGAGTGACGTAGCCTATCATAAGAGGCGGGAAGTAAATTGCAGAAAGTTACCGTGGAATTAATGCAAAGAAGAGGGAAGCAGGCAAAGGCGGTAAAAACTGCTGAATGCTTTAAAACGCTTATAAAATACCTCGCGAAAAACCAGCCTCTACGATCGGGCAAATAAGAATGGTGTAAACAAGCATGGAATATCATCAGCGCACCGCCTTTGCCGCCATCTCGGAATAGCTAAGTCGAGTCCCATTTTCTGAAAAAGAAGGACCAGAGGGATGGCAGCGGGAAAAGAAGAAATCCATTGTACCCTGCAAAAATCAGGAAAAAGCGTAAAAGACGGGGGAGAAAAGGGAAGAAGGCTCTTCTGTTTCATCCAACGAAACAAGATTATTGTTTCGAAAAGAGACTAGAGAAAGAGCAGACACTGGAATGACGGAGACCATCATACTGTAATACACTTGCAGCCGAAGACAAAGCCGGAAAAAGCAAGTCAATGAGAAGGACTGCCAGACAGCTAGAACTTTGTAATCAGTATGTGCATAGGACCCCAGTGCAGCACATATTGAAATATCTTTTGATTTGTTTATCTGTCATAAAAAGCCCCTTTTTCTGCTACAATACTGTCAAGATTTTTCCTCCATCCTTTCGTTTTCAGACGAAGAGGATGAACTCACATAAAAGAGAAAATCTATTTTATACTCAACAAGATTTAATGGAAAATGCAAAGGCAAATGCAAGTGAGAAGTTCCAAGCTCTGAGGAGAATATGACATAAGGAATGATGGGCAAAAGAACATCGGGAAGATAAGTTGAGAATGAGAAAGCTATGAGAAAAAGAATAGAGTATTTGGTGGAAGCGGATCAGTTCGGCGGATAAAACTGAATCCTGATCCTGTCCCTTGTTCGTATTTTTACGAAACAGAGACTTGGAAACAGAGGAGGAAATGTGAATTCTTTCCGAGAGGACATCCTCTCCTTATTTTTACCGGACAGTATTCGTTTTTATAAACCGCCTCGAGAGAGCTGTAGACGGGAAAGAAAAGATCCGCATTGTGGGAGACTATGATGTGGACGGTGTCGTGTGACAACGATTCTTTATCTCTGCCATCTCGCAATTCACGGAGGAGGACAATTGTTTATCGTGATTCCGCACCGAATCAATGACGGATATGGTATCAACGCATATCATAGAAGAAGCGAAGAAGGACGGCGTGCAGGTACATCACCTGCGTGATAACGGCATTTCGCCTTTTCGGAGTTAAGCTAAGCGAAGGAAGTGGATCGATGTTCCTTCACCGACCATCATGATTTGACGGTGATGAAAAGATTTACCCTGAGGCTTTTTCCGTAGTGAACTGAAGGGGGAGGACAGTGAAGTATAAGAATGCCGAGATTTTGCGGAGCGATGGTAGCTTTACCTTCTTATGAAGATGCTGATAGAGAAGCGGGGGAGAGGGAAGAGGCCTGGATGAGCTCTCTGTTTTGCCGGAATTGCCACTGGTCTGCGATGTCATGAACTTACAGAAGGAAAAATAGAGTTGCAGTGGAAGAAAACGCTGGAACTTCTTCCGAGGACGGAAAATATCGGGCTTTGCCGCTTTGCTTTTCCTGTATTGGAAGGAAGGAGAGCGGGAATTATCGTCCTTTACCTTGGGCTTCCAGCTTGACCGGCAATCAATGCGTCGAAGACTAGAGAGCGCTATGGAAGGATTTCGCTCTTTCTGGAAAAAGACAGAGAGAAGGCGATGGCCCGTGCGTGAACATTTGAAAGGCGCTCAAATGAAGAGCGAGAGAGTCTTACGGGAAATGTGGTGGAAGAAGTGCAGAAAGCTTTGCAGGAGGCGGAAGAGGGGAAAAAGGCTCTGTATTTGCTGGAGCTATATGAGAGCTTGGTGAAATCGTTGCCGGAAGAATCAAGGAGGAATTTTACCGTCCCACCTTTAGTGGTGACTCAAGACGGAAGAGGCAAGGCCAAGGGCCTGGAAGGTCGATCTGCCTCATCCCATGGCGGAGAGCTCTGGAAAAAGAAAAGGAGCTTTTACTCGTTTTCGGAGGACATCCCATGGCAGCAGGCTTTTGAGCTTGAAGAAAAATCTTTCCTTCTCAGGGAAAAAGCTGAAGAAGACTGTACTCTGTCTCCGGAGGATTTAGTGGCGTTATGGATTGATACCGTTCTTCCTTTTCCTACTGTACGGGTAAGAGTTTATGGAGTCCTTGCGTATATTAGAGCCCTTCGGAAAGGGAAATGAAAAGCCTGCTTTTTGATGGAAAAAGAGGTGAAATTCAGGGCTTGAGGACTCCTGAGAGCATAGAAATGTAGTGAAGCTTCAATCTCATGGATCGTCAGGAAAGCGTATGGAAGGATTTATTTTTATGGACGGGGAAAAGTTTTTTCCGAAAAGGGGATCAAGCAGTTAAATATTGTTTACTATCCGCGCATCAACAGCTACAATGGGAGAAACAAGTGCAGCTTGTGATTTCAGCACACAGTTTTGTATAGCCTGATTATTCTGAAAAAGGATATGTGACAGGTAAAAGAAGGAAAAACCCGAAATAGAATATTTCGCAGATAAAGATTTACGATGTAAGGAGGAAACAGGATGGTAAAAGAAATCATGAACTATGTTCGCAGATGGATCCCGAGGTTGAGCAGGATTATTTTCCGAGTATGAACGGCAGCAACACAATATTGAGCTCATTGCATCGGAGAATATTCTTTCTACCGCGTCCATGATTGCCATGGGAACGGTTTTAACCAACTAAATACGCGGAAGGCTATCCCGGAGCGTTATTACGGCGGTTGTCAGGAAGTGGACAAGGTGGAAGACATTGCCATTGGAAAGAGCGAAGAGCTTTTCGGCGCGAATATGCCAATGCACAGCCCCACCTGCGCACAGGCCAATATGGCGGTGACCATGGCGGTTTGCAAGGCGGGAGACACGATTCTCGGAATGAGTCTGGATGCGGGCGGACACTTGACACACGGATCCCCTGTAAACTTTTCCGGTCTTTTTTACAACATCGTGCCTTATGGTATTAGCTGGAAGAGGGCTATCTTGATTATGCGATGAGATCTCGCGCCTTGGCGAGCTGCATAAGCCGAAAATGATTATTGCCGGTGCATCCGCTTATCCGCGAGTGATCGATTTTAAAAAGTTTAGAGAAATAGCCGATGAGGTCGGTGCCGTACTCTTTGTAGACATGGCGCATATTGCGGGACTGGTTGCCGCAGGGTACACCCTGGAGCCTGGATTCCCTATGTGATATCGTGACCTCGACTCACGCATAAGACACTGGCGGGCCAAGAGGCGGCATCATCCTTTCTACAGCAGCCGCAGCGGAAAAATACACTTTCAACAAGGCTGTTTTCCTGAATTCAGGGCGGACTGCGGAGCATGTGATTGCGGGCTAAGGCTGTTTGTTTTCCGAGAGGCTTTTCGAAGCCGGAATATAAGACTACCAGGAGCAGGTAGTGAAGAACGCCCGGGCGCTTGCCGAGGAGCTGATGAAGAGAGGATTTAAGCTTATTTCCTCCGGAACGGATAATCATTTGATGCTTGTGGATCTGACCAACTTTAGCGATGTAAGCGGAAAGGATATGCAGAACCGCTGCGATGAGGTCAATATCACCTTAAATAAGAATCAGTATTCCGCGTGAGCCGCGTGCTCCTTTGAGACATCCGGTACGACTCGGAACCCGCCATCACCACGAGAGGTTTTAAGGAAGAAGATATGGCGGTCATTGCGGATTGCCTTTATAAGGTAGCCAGCGATTTTGAGGGGACGAAGGAAGAAGTGCGTGCTCAGGTTTCAGCCCTTACCAAGAAGTATCCGATTTATGAGGGTTAGGAGAAGATGAGACAGAAAGAAAAATCTATTATTCGGGCTATAATTTTGCTTTCTTCTGGAACTGATTGTCGTACTGAGTGCCTTCTCGGAAGACGGCTTTACGACCCTTCGGTATTATACGACCGATTCCAATCTTCTTTGTGGATAGCGTCTCTTCTCTATCTCATGGAAGCCTGGCTTTAAAATAGAGAGAGGAAAAGGAGTAGTAAGTCGTTACTTTCAGAATAAGGACGGAGGGATCGACGGAGCTTTCCAGCTCCGAAACGGAACTCAGTCTCTTACGTTTTATCTCTACGGTGTGCCTCAGGCGACCTTGTGTGGTCCTCTTGTTTTGGGACTGGAACAGGGTATGCCCTACGAGTTTTTGGAGGGAAGAAAAATTTTCAGTCATTTAATTTGTCCTTTCTCCTTTGCTTTCTGCTTCTTTTTGAAGAGGATATTCCTTTAAAATGGGTTTCTATGCCCTTTTACTACCTTTGGCCTATGCGACTTCTTTAATTCTTTTAAATGCGCTTGACCGTTTCCGCCTCATAGTTTTTGAAAATCAGGGCAAAAGCTTGAAAACCGTCTTTTTGGATTGTAGACCATTTTATCCGGAAATGCGCCACTGGCTCAGGCGCTACTTCTTCGGGGGATAAAGAATCGGAGGAGTTAGGCTTTTATCTCAGAAACCAAATTACTAGCAGATTTTTGAGCGTTTTTCCGATAACTGGATAACTCTATGCATTATTTTTATGAGAAAACAGCTTTAGGACAGTCCTTGTAAGCTGTTTTTGAGCTCATAACAAGTGCAGACGTGGCCTCGAGACATCTTTGTTCTCAACGAGTATCGTTCCCGTAGTGCGGCAGTATCGTGTTTATCGTCCGGCTAAAACCCCTTTGCAGACCTAAATGCCCTTCCGTAAAATCGATACAGTTCCCATCAGACCAAGACGGAAACAATGATGGATAATACTGCATTGATGGCGGAGGCCGCTACATTAATCTTAAAGGACACCCTGCGCAGGCTTTCCCTAAAAATAAGGAGTTTGTAGAACATACCTGATGGTGATCCGTAAAATCACATTGGCAAGGAGCCCGAAGATTGCGGCAAGCAGAACCACTTGAAAATGTGGAGAACGATCCTGCGAGCTATTGATTTTTCCCAACTTATGTGCACAAAGCCCGCGATTAAACCAATCACGAGTTTCCGCAAATTACGGTTTTCGGAGCGTAAGCGATATATGCCGGATCGAGAAGATCGCCTATGGTCATACCCAGGACCAGCAAGTCCGCTCCAGGGCGACCGCCAAGAACCAGTGCGGCAATCGACAACCACGGTATTTCCGAGATGAATGGAAGTGGTATCGCCTCCGACGTGGATTTTTCATCTGCAGAGGGTAAACACCATATAGGATAATGCGGCAAAGAGTGCGTATAGAGTTAATTTTTGGTACTTTTGATTCATAGTCATACCTCGCGTAACAGGATTTCAGCTGCGAAAAGATTTCTGACTTGGTAATGGAATAGCCGCTGATTTTGTCAAGCACGAAAAATCTTCCGATGTTTTCAGATGATAACACAAACTGGACTTGATAAAATATCCAATTTTCATAAAAATATATAGATCAGATTGGTATAGTTTTGAAATCATATCAAAATCAAAATTCATAGTACTAGACAGAAAAGTGCAGTGTTGCATTTTCCCGGGACAAGATGTGATTCGGTATCCGAAAGAGACATTTGCTTTGAGTGAACGGAAGAGAACGTTTTTAAAGCGGGCGGTACTTTTATTCTTATCATAGCACAGGCGAAGCCTGAGACATCTTGCTGTGGTTTTTGACTATGGAGGTAGAAGAATGAGCGAGAAGAATAAAACAGGAAGAATTTTTCTTTAACACAAGAGCGGTTCGTGTAGGGCAGGAGAAGGCGATCCGGCAAGCGGTGCAAGGGCGGGTACTTATTTACCAGAGTACGGCTTTTGTTTTTCGAAAACTGTGATCAGGCTGCAGCGTTTTGCTCTTTCAAGGAGGCAGGGAAACATTTACACCAGACTGACGAACCGACACAAGGCGTGCCTCGAGGAGAGGATTGCCAGTCTTGAAGGAGGAGTTGCGGCGCTGGCGCTTGCATCCGCGCAGCGGCAGCTCGCGTTTACGCCGAAAGCCGTGGCATCACTGGCGACCACATCGCCAGTGCAAGAAACATTTATGGAGGAACGTATAACTTCTTTAAAGCATACCTTCCAAGACTCCGGTGTGGAAACGACATCTCGTGGATCCCTATGACGTGTCCGAAGGAGAAGGCCATTCAGGAAAATACAGTGCTAATTCTATATTGAATCTCTCGGAAATCCCAACGGGGATGCTGTAGATGTTGAGGCTTTGGGCAAAATTAGCGTAATAAACACGGGCCTGCTCGTCAAGACAACACTGCAAACTTCTATTATGTCTCGTCCGATAGAGTGCGATGCAGACATCGTGGTGCACCCACACGAAATTCATAGAGGTTGGTGGTCGCCCAGCGGGCGGTACTGTGGTAGATGAGAAAATCTGACTGGATCATGTGGTGCCAATGGCCTTTACTGAACTGAATCTTCTTACTACGGATGCGGAGCTTTGTAAGAGATACTGCCCGGTGGTGCTTGCATCGCAGCATTGAGCACCATCTCGAGATGAAGGCGCTGCCATTCTCTTTAATGCCTGGTTACCCTGCAGGGATGCGGAAACGCTTCCGCTCGTGCAGAGAGACATGGACAAACAAAAGAAGGGTAGAGTATTTGAACAAATATCCGAAGGTGGAAACATGCTCTCATCCAGCGTTTCCCTGGTGATCCTTTACAAGAGCTTCTATAAGAAGCATTTCCAAAATGGTGGAGAGGTCTCTATTTTACCTTTGACATTAAGGAGATGTGGAAACAACAAAGAAGTTTATTGACCACCTCGAGCGTTCTCTCTTGGTAAACGTTAGGATGGAAGCTTTTGGTGATCTATCTGGCAAGCACAATGCACTCGGAGAGTTCGGAAAGAAGAATCTGTTGGCGGTGGGAATCAAGGAAAATACGGTCTGCTTTTCTATCGGAATTGAGGAGGGTTTAGATATTCTTGATAGATTTGGAAGAAGGTTCACAAGTACTTACAAGTGAAACACATTAGAACATTAGAGTAAAGAAGGTCTTCGATAGAGGGAAAGAATGGCCTTTTTCCTTTCTATCTTGTCACTTGAAGCTAGGAAAATATAACAAGATAGCAAAAGAATCACGACTACAAGTGAGTAAGAAAGTTGATGTATCATTTTGTAGACAGAGTGAAATTATAGGGATGAAATTAAACTACGGAGATAATTTCCATCATTTATGAAAGTTCGGGAAAAAATCGGAGAGAGGAAATTATACCTGATGGGGATGCTGTCACTACCATTGTAAAATAAAAGGCTGGAGAGGATTCGTGTCTGCTTTCGGTTTTCAAGAGGATGAACTGGAAGACAAGACTTACTCTGGCAGGCTCCTTCCAAGCGGGAGAGAAGATGGAACCCCTGGCCATCCAGGCGGCAGAACTTGGCGTGACGTGGAGATTATTCCTTTGGAAAGGAAAATTGCATTGCAGTTAAAAGGAGAAGGCGGAGAAGAAAAGAAAGCGTTGGCAGAGTATAGCGGAAGCGGCGGTGCGTCCATAGTTCTATTATTCCGAAGTGTCTTTGCCACTATGAAGGGAAGGAGTGCATTTTCCACCTTGAAGGATGCGGGACAAGCCCACTTTGCCGAAAAGGAAAAGAGGAGGAGGGCTGGTGCGAAGCGCAAGCCCAGTGGTAGAAAGAGCTGGAGGAAAGCACAGCAAGATTGTCTTGTATCGTGACCGGAAGGCGGTTTCTATTCAGGAAGTAGAAGAGGCTAAGAAAGAAGGTCTAATAATAGCTGGGGAAAAGAACTTCAGAACGGGAAAACAGCGGCACCGCTTACCAAGTCTTCGATGATGCATTTGAATCCTGCTGTTAAGGAGGAATGAGAAGTATCACTTTAGATAATCCAGCCACCACCAGGCTTATCCGAAGTGGCGGAAGAGATGCGAAAGAATGGCGCTGATTATGGAACTCTTCAAAACATCTCAAGGGGAGAGGTGGGAAAATACCAGAGTATGAGCTGGAGGAATTATGAGACCCAAAGGTGAAGGCGAAGGAAACCTTTACTCAAGTGCATGGAGTCTGACAACATGGCGCTTAATCGGATATCTCTACAAAGTAAAGATAGTAACATCAGCTCTGCAACTGAGTGACCTGCATGTGTATAAGACTTTGAGTTCTTTTGGAAAAGCAGGGCTTTGAGACTGCATTTTAGCAGTGGAGGAAAAGTGGCACTTTTGAAGAGTTGGAAAAAAATGACTGGGAGGCGCCTGCGGTACACCGCGACGGCAAAGCTGTACGAGATGGGAGCTGAGAGGAGTATCCAGTGCTATATTGAGAGCTTATCAAGAAAAAGAACCGAAATTGTTCTTCCATACTGATGCGATATAGTCATGGGAAATGGATTTCGTCTGAAAAAGATTTTAGGGACTCTTCCGTAAGTGACATAGTTTTCCATTTACCCAAGGAATTGGTTAGTTTTCTTTCACTGATGAGAGTGGGGATTGGACCTGACTTTTCGAGAGGGACAGCAGCAAGACTTTTTCCAGACGTTAAATATTCTGAATTACTGATGGACTTCTGCTGCCAAGATGGTCGACCAGATTTTCCGGAAAGATAGAGAGACTCCTATCAATTGAAGGAATACTATTGAGAACTTTTGAAGCCTGAGGTAAGGAACTCTGATAAAGGGAGCGCACTGCAACCGCAGATTGTCTCCGCATCCTTCTGGCGGGGCAAGTGGGAGGTCTCTAGTTTCATGCGAAGATAAGGGGAATCTATGTCAGCAGTGTCTGGGCTTGCTCTCTGGGAATCATCCGAATTTCTGGAACACTGAAGGCTATCGTGGTCTTGGACTAAAGAATTGATTCGACACTTCGCCTCCTTTTCCTTTCTTAGCGAAAACGGAACTTACTGATGATTAGTTTTAAAGGAACTGCTCCTGTTTTAAGGGAAAAGTTTTACAGCACAAAAACTGCTATAAAGCTATAAATAACCTAGAAAATGCGATGGGAAACGGAGAGAGGTCGTTTATGGTTTGAGAAAATAGTAAAACAAAGGAGGAGGCAGTAGAGACAGCTGCTTTCTATTTATTTGACTGCCAAAATTGAGGGCGTTGAGATAGGAAGACGGTATAACATGGAAGAGGAAGCAAAATCATTATGATATCTCTCTGGAGGAAACTGCTGGAAACGGAGAAGGAGTCATTCTTTTATCTGGAAATCTTACTGAGAGAAAAAGGAGTGTTTGTGGAGTAGCAAGAATCGGATGAAACGGTAGACTGCCCTATACTTTGAACAGCAGTATTTTATGCAGTGAAGAGTGGTGAGGATTCTTTCTGATTTAGCAGAGGTTTTAGCGAACGGCGAGTACACGGAGATTGAAGTGGTGAAATATCCGTGCTCTGAGACTAAGATATGATTGATGAATGCTCAAATATTTTTTTCTATAGCCTGTGTGTGGGAAAGTTTTATTGCTGGCTGGGAGGAGGGAAGAACTGATAGAAGGAGAACTTTGTAATTCTCTGATCCCGTGCTTCCTGGCAATGGCTGCAATGAATGACGAAACTTTGGCTTTCCTTTTCTCTGGAAAATATTTGTTTAGTTGAGACCGTGATTGACCCTTTACTGGATCGGGAATTCTGACTGTTGCATGGAAATGGGTGTAAAGAGGTTTTTGTGCTGATGATCTGATCCCCATAAAAGGAGAGGGAAGTTGCGGGAAATTCAAAGAAAACGGATTTCGGAAAAGGATTTTACCCTATTGGAAAATATTTTAGAGATAAGAAAGCGTAAAGTTTGCAGTTGCTTTCTTCTGAAAGAGCCTTCGAAGAAGTTTTAGCCAATATCAAGTTCGTGATTGTTCCTTGAACCTGTCGAAATTCTTCTTTCTAAAACAGGATTTAAGATTCTACTGGCCTGCATTATTTATAAGGCGGAGGAGAGGCTGAAAGCATTGGCAGAAGCAGCTTGGAAACTGAGAGGCAGGAATGGTACGCCTTCACCAAGTGAGAAAGAAATAGGAAAGTGAATAGCACTTCATATGAATTGAGTACCGGAATTAAAAGGAAAGGCCTGCCATTGTTGAAATGGAAGCCTGGAAAGAGTGCTGATCCATGGCCTCCTGTGCTGTGACTTGCTGTGGCAAAAGCAAGACAGCTTAGCTGTGGCTTGCAACGGGTTCCACGCCCGCTAGTTTCCATTTGTTCTGGAAGGAGCTATATCCGCCATATGATGGAAACTAGAGTTTACAGAACCTTCCGATGGTAAAGGAAGATTTGGTTTAAAATGGATGGAGGTTGTGTACGTTCCAAGTAGAGCACTACAAGTGGAAAAACTTGCATTTGCGGGATTGTGAAGAGGGAAAGCGCTTCTGTTCCCATGACTTCTTGAGTGCCTAGTTAATATGGGAATGTAAAGAAAGCAGGTTTGGAACAAAGTCATTGACCTGTTTTGGCGTGGGAAATTGTATGGTCTATGCAGACCTTCCTTGGCTGGATGAAAAGAAAACGCCTGCACTGGAAAAGGTGTGCTTTTGGCCTATTCTCACGGACATTTCATATCCGGGAAAAGTATTGGAAGCTGGATTCTCTGCATGGAAAAGAAAAAGAATAAGGGAGGTACAGACAGTTTGTTTTAAAGGAGGAGTGATTTTCATGCTTCCTCTATCATTTCTTCTGCCTCTTTCTTAGTTTTCCTTTCCTTGCGGATCAGATGATTCCACTGCTCACCGCTTTTCCTGCCATGCACCAACTTCGTAGCGGTTTTCGGATTTCTGATTTTCTGGCAATGGGCCGGCTGGGTGTTTTGCCAGCAAGATGGTAACAGTCTTCATAGGGCCTAAATGGAGTCGCAGGCTCCGATTTGTTTGCCACATCACGATTTCCTGCTTATCAAAGGTAACAAGGGGCGGTGTACACCAAAGAGTGTAGATTTCATTGGTGCAAACCAGACTTGCAGGGCCCGAGATGCGATCCGTCCTATGGATTCTCTGCACGAGACCGATGGCGCCATTTTGAGGCGCCAAGGCTTCTGCAAATACGTATCAGCAGTGGCGTACGGAGAATTGCCAATTCAAATGTGTGATAGTGGTCGTAAATCGCAAGCTGTATCTCCGTGAAGTTTATAAATATGCAGCATGATGGACTGGAGAAAGTGGGAAAGCTTCCGCGAGGTCCATGACCTGATTTTTGCTCTTTCTACCTGGTGCATAGGGCGGTACAAGTAAGTGGGTTTCGATTAAAGCAATTCTTTGCCATCACCGAAGCTGGCAACGGGAGAGTCAATTCCGCCGAAGAAGATATGGTTTTCCGTTTGTGCCAAGGGGCATACCGGAAAGTCCCGGAATGATTTCTTCCGCAGTAGATATTGATGAATCTCGTCGGATTACGTGAGCTTACTGGCCAGTACGCCCACTGGCAATACTTCTCCAAGTTCTCCAAAATACTGTGCCCGAGTTCCATTTCACCGGAGAAGCCGCGACAGGGATTTCTCCGCGCGTCGATCTAACTCAGCTTTACGGCCGGTCACCGTAAGCGGCACGAAAGTAGGAAGAGTACCGCCTTCCCAACCGGTAAAAATTGGCGGAGTAGGAATCTGCACTATGGGTGCTGGTCCCGGCGATGCCGAAGATGCGTGCTTGAAGCGCATCCATGGCCCTTTCGCAGCCATAGCTTTCCTGACTTAAGATGAAGAGCAGATTCATGCGTCTCCCTGGCTACACAGTATTCTCCTGCACGCTTTAATTTTGCCACAGCTGCCTTTTGCAAGTGGGCGTCCCTAAAGATATAGTTGATTTTTTCGCTGATCAGCGTACGAATTGCTCATACCCACATCGCTCTTTTCCATTACTTTACTGGCATCACCGCACAAAAAATGTAATGATAGGTTTTGTAAAATAAAGTACAATCCATGTACTTTTAAAAAACTTGGGTATTTCATCTTCCTGTTAAGATACAGGAAGTTTAGGCTTCGATAATATAGGGCTTTACCGATTCTAAGGATTTCGTGATCCAGTCTGGACTCATCCGGCATTAATATTTAAATTGTTGTATTATAAATCTAAAGAGAAAATAATTTGTATAGGATTCTAGCGTCACGACATAACGACTGAAACCAAATCAAATCCACATCCGTAAAGTTGAATAAGGTCGTTTACAAGGATTTTACTTTATCAAATAGAATCAGGGAAATACGAACGTCTTTCATTAGACAACCCTTTTATGATGGTCTAACAGAAGTGATAAATTTTTGTGCCAAAAGATATGAAAGGCAAAAGATAGAGCCATGCCCAAGGAAGAAAGGGATAAAAAATGGAATTAAAGGGATTGTGTTTTGCTATGCACAACTTAGGCTGTGTGTTAATCGGCATGGAAGTGGAGGCGATAGAGTGAGGGTAATTCTAAAGAAGGAGCACCGCGGCGGGGTTCTTTCAGTGGAAGTGGATATTCACCTTTATTAATAATACCTGTTCCAACGAAATAATGGTGGATAGAAAGTCTAGATAAAATGATCTACCAGGCCAAAGAGAACGGAACTGGATGCCCTTGGGTGATTGCGGGGAGATAGCTGCTAAGGTGGAAGGTAGTGAGGAATTGAAAGATAAGGAATTGATATTTGATCGGGAATATGGCAAAGGAAAAATTGTAGAGTTTGATTAGATTTGTATCGGACGCTTAAGGTTGGAAATGACTAAGGAATCAGAAGACTATTTGGCTCCTGTTAAGAAGAGGGAGAATATGAAAATCTTTCTTCAAAGCCCCTGACAGAAGTCGCGCCTTTAAAAAGATTCAAGACGGTTGCAACCAATTTTGTGCGTACTGCATTATCCCTATGTGAGAGGCAGAATTCGAAGTAGGAAAATAGAGGACTGCCTTCAGGAAATGTATCACCTGGGGCAGGATACTCTGAAATCAAAATTACGTAATGCACCTTCTTCTATGTAGGTCTGACTTTCAAAATCTTCCTATGAATATGCTACAGAAATGCGGAAAGTGGAGAGGCGCCCATTCTCATTGAAAAATCGGAAATAATCTTCATAAAGAGGATCCGTTCAAAGTTTAAATTTAGAGTCATCATGGAGAATTGCTCTCGTTTGAAAGCCACAGAGGTATTGTCCGTACTTATCTTTCCTGCAAAGCGGGGCGTTTTTAAGACCTGAAGGAAATGGGGAACTACATTATACGAAGGAGCAGTTTAGAGAGGCGGTGGACTGTGGTCTGAAGAGCCTTCTGCTCGCGGGCCATTACCACGGATGATTGTGGATTCCCAAGGAGATTTAAGAGGATTTTCGAGTCAAGGACTTATCGAAGAAATCAGCTTCTACGATCCCTGTATATTTTCAAATATTCCCAGGAAGGGAACTCATGTGATGGAGATGAAGGAGTAGATTACGAAAAGCAAGAAGGAACGTCTGAAGATTCTCTAGACCTGTAACTTGTTGGATCTGGAAAAGTTTCTGGAAGCAGTTTATCGTGGAAAAATGGAGGTCGACAGAGGAAGTCTGTGAACTGGAGGGGAGAACACACCGGTTTTAATAAAGAATAAGATCTGCTCTTATATCTCCCGTGTGAAAGACAGAGCATTAAAATCTGGAGGGTTTATCCAGGCCAGAGAAAGCTGAAGAAAGCCTGCTGGGAGAGCTCTTTCTAGAATAAATATAAGTCTAGAAATTGACATAAACTTCGGAAAATTTCTGACAATCTCTTTCTGAGGGGCATATTATGAAACATGTTAGTAATTACATATAAGGAGCAATAAATCCAAAAGGATAAGGTGGCCCTGTGGATCAGAGGTTTACAGCATTGACAACGAGCACCGAGAACTATTTAGACTGGTGAACTGGTAGTGATCCTGAACCATTAGCAAGTACTCCTTATCTGAACTTTGGCTCCATGATAACTGAAATGAGACAAGGATTTGAAGAGATGGGCTATATTTTACAGCCTACACTTCCGCGGGAAGAGTTCTTCCGATAAGGGCTACACGCTTATGTAGACTGTGCTGATGAGGCTGGTGAGATTTATCGACGTTCAGTTCGATGCCTGATAGATTGAGAAGCCTGAACCCGCTCCCGTGGCAGCTCTGGTTAGGAAGAGAAGGAGCGATACTATATGGCACTTAAGTTTCAATTTGTATTTGAGAAGAAATAGGATTAAGTCTCAGATTTCTGGTGAAAAGAAACTTTCTTCTGATGTCTGAGGAAATATCACAGACGACACCGGACATTGATGGTGATTTAGAGCAGAGAATGCGATCTTTCCATTAACTCTTTTAAAACGATGTTCTGGCGAGCAGTGTAGTAGGATTAGATGAAGAATACATTCGACACCGGATAGTGAGCCGGCACAGAAAGACGATGGGACCTTCTTCAAAGCTTCAAAAGTATGTTTGCACCGATGAGGATGTAAATTCTATAATTGGCGCTTAATATTTTCACATCTGAGCTTATATCTGGAAAATGCATCCAAATTGATTTTGCCTTGGAGTTCAAAGAGCTTGCTGGTCTTTTTTACAGGGTTGAAGAGGTGAAGAGGACAACAAGATATCTTGTGTTTATATCGGAAAAAGAAAGTCCCTGCAGGATAGTAGACTGTGCATTGGTTATGTGCAATTGTCTGGGAATGGAATGCACGAGATAGATCAGTAATCGGACTGAAGAGATGACTATGAAAAGGTACTGATAATTTTGGAGTAGATTAATACAAGAATGAGGAGATTCCTTGCATAGGAAGGAGATGTTGTGTCAAAGAAGCATAATGAAGATGAGGAATGGAAGTAAGAGTCGAGCAAGGAGGGCACGGAAGGGAATGCACAAAGGAGGAATTTTCTGGATGTAAACTGCAAGAAATCAGAAGATCTGAATACAAGGAAGAACAGGCTTCTCTACACAGGATTCCGGAGAGTTCGAAGGAGAGGGCTCTTCCGGAAGGAAGATTCCGAAAAGAGGAGAATGCGGAGCTTTTGCTAGCTGAAAGATAAGTATCTTCGCACCTTAAGGAATACAAAAACTTCCTGAAAGTTCCGAGAAGGAAAAGGCAGATGTTTGAACTTATGCAAAGACATTTATTGAGCACTTCCTGTAGTGGATAACTTGAGAGAGCTTTGGAACATATCCTGGAGGAAGAGAAAGAAAATCCTTTGAAAGGGGTGTGGAAGGAATTTATAAGCAGATTCAGAAAAGCTTAGATTGTGATATTCAGGCAATTGAGGCTGCAGGACAGAAGTTTGATCCTAATTCCACAAATGCTGTTATGACGGAAGAGGGAGATAAAAGAGGAGGAGCACCAACTGCCGATTTGCAAAAAGGCTATACCTACTGCGGAAATGGTCTGCCACCCATGGTGAAGGTAAGAAGGGCAAGGAAGAAAGAACTGACAAAGAAAACTGATGTGAAGAGAAACTGGCTGCGTTGAAGTAGTGTATAACAGACGAATAAGTTTGAAATAGTTTTTCCATAAAGCAAAGCAAGAAATCAAATTAGAATAAAAAAAAGGAGTAAAGAATATGTGGGAAAAGATTATTATAGGAATTGACTTTAGGAACAAACTAACAGCCGTGGTAGCCGTTATGGAAGTTGCGGAAAGCCTGCTGTTATCCTGAACGCCGAGGGCAATGAGAACCACGCCGTCCGTGTGGTACTCACGGAACGGAGAGAGAGATTTTAGGAGCCTCAAAAGAGGCAGGCGGCAACTAACGCGGACCAAATTATTCCATTAAGAGACATATGGTGACGATTATAAGGTCGTATTGACGGAAAGGGATTATAATCGCGAGATTTGCCAGATTTGAAGTAAAAGACTGATGTGAGAGTTATTTTGGAGAGAAGGTAACCCAGGCGGTTGTCATCGTTCCGGCTTACTTTAACGATGCCGCATGCCAGAGACAGGCAAATAAAGGATGCCGGTAGACGTGGTGGGGACTTTCTGTATATGAATTATCAACGAGCCGACAGCGCAATTTAAGCTTTACGGTCTGGAAGATGAGTCCGAGCAGAAGGTTGGTTTGCGACTTAGGTGGAGGTATTTGACGTTTCCACCATCGATATCGGTGACGGTGTTGAAGCGCTTTCTACAAACGGGTGATACTACTAGTGGTGATGATTTCATGATGATCGTGGCCACGAAGTGGCTGGTAGATGAGCTTGCATGTTGCAGAGGCGTAGACTCTTTCTCAGGATAAGATGGCTTGCAGCGTTTAAAGAGCTACCGAAAAGTAAAAGAAGGAGCTTCTTCTTCCGCAATGACAACCGATATTAACCTGGTTCATTACCGCGACGGCTGAGGTCCGAAGTATCTTGATAAGGAAGCTTAGTCGTGCCAAATTTGAAGAGAGCTTTATTGTGACGAATCGAGAGAACCATGATTCCAAAGCAGAACCTCTCGTGATGTGTGCAGGCTTAACGGTTTCTGAGGCTGAAAAAGAAGTTTGTCGGCGGCTCCACCAGAAAGCAGCAGGGAGAAGGTAAAGCAGTTAACTGGAAAAGAGCCCAAGAATCTAACTGATGAGTGTGTGGAGCCCGGTGCTGCAGCAGGGTGGAAAGCATGAGAGGGTGGAGCAGGGTGATGTTCTTTCCTGATGTTACCGCCATTCTTTCTGATGAAACTCGGCGGCGTAGCAATTTTATTGCAGAGAAATACAACCATCCT
>BNJU01004076.1_pt1 | contig 85710 bp, 86 predicted proteins | sample 8539281 | NCBI WGS metagenome assembly BNJU01 (sample SAMD00202456, study PRJDB9452) | human saliva metagenome | isolation source: human saliva | place: Japan
GAGAATGAGGATTTCTGTTAGGTTGAAAATAGCAGAACAAGAAGCTAGGAAGAGAAAGTCGCCAGCTCCAATGCGAAGATCAAAAAAGAAGGCTAGAAGTCCCAGAGTTAGAAAGAAGAACATGAGTGGATTGATACCCGCTGTCGCCATCAGCAAGAACTGAAAAATCAGCCAGATTAGGAGAGGGTATTCTTGCTCACGCTGATCGTAGATGGCCAGGGTCAAGCCCATCGTTAGCAGTAAGAGCTGGGCTAGTGAAAGATAGCCTAAGCTCCAGCTTAGAAAAAGTAAACCCAGTACTAACTCAAATGCAGCATACCAGACAGGAAGACGAATCTTGCAGAAACGACACCGGAAGCCATTAAGTAACTGAGACAGGATAGGAATCAAATCCCATGCTCTGAGTATCTGCTTGCAGTTGTCACAGTGGCTGCTTGGTGAGATGATGGACTGTTCTGGGAAGCGGTCAATGACTAAGCCAAGAAAGGAGGCTAGAACCGTTCCAACTAGAAAAAAGTATAGATGAATCATACTTGTTTATTCGTGATTTTTGAACAGAAAAAAATTTTTGAAATTTTTACAACTTTTCTAATAAAGTAAAAATTTTTGAGTTTTAAGGCTTGACTTTCTTAATTAGAAGCATTATAATTAAAAACATAATCAATAAAGATTAGAATGATTACAAATAAAAAAGAGAGGTATCATTATGACTCAAGTAAAACATGGCGCTGCAGCAGACGTAGCAACTTTCACTAACCAAAATTCTTTACCAAAAACAAAAGCAGTTCTTAACCAAGTGGTTTCAGATCTTTATACAGCTCGTATTGCTCTTCACCAAGTTCACTGGTATATGCGTGGTGCAGGCTTCATGGTATGGCATCCAAAAATGGACGAATACATGGATACAATTGATGAAACCTTGGATGAAGTCAGCGAACGCTTGATTACTCTAGGTGGCAAGCCTTATTCAACTCTGACAGAGTTTATCCAACACAGCAAAATTGAGGAAAAGGCTGGCGAATTCAGCAAGAATGTTGAAGAAAGCTTGGAGCGCGTGATTGAAATCTTCCGTTATCTGACAGATCTTTACCAAGAAGCTATGGATGTAACGGATGAAGAAGGCGACGATGTAACCAATGACATCTTCGTTGGTGCTAAGGCAGACCTTGAAAAGACGATCTGGATGTTGACAGCTGAGCTTGGCCAAGCACCAAGTTTGTAAAATGATGTTTAAGAGGCTGGGACAAAAGTCCTAGCCTCTTAATTGTCTTTGGATTGTCGAGCAAGACGCAGTGGTTGAGTGGGCTCTACTACGCTGATTTCATCAGCTTTTACAGCCCTACTCAATTGTGCGGAGGTGGGACGATGAAATCGAATTCTAACGAATGACCGATTTCTGTCCCACTCTCTGTTTTTTTCTTAAGGATTGTTTAAGCTTCTTCCTTTATACTAAGATTATCAAATGAAGACCTCCTAACTTTGTTTGATAGAACTCCTAAACTTTTCTTTTTCATAATAATCTCCTGAAAAGGCAGCCTCTGTGGCTGTCTTTTCTGTTTTGTCATCTTGAAAACTTTGCTAAAATCTGATAAAATATAGCTCATGAAAACACTCTATGATGTGCAGCAATTTCTTAAAAATTTCGGGATCATTATCTATATGGGCAAGCGTCTTTATGATATTGAAATGATGAAAATTGAGTTGGAACGGATTTACGATGCTGGCCTGATGGATAAGCTTGATTATCTAGAGGCTGAGGCTGTACTGCGCAGAGAGCATCAAGCAGAGTTGAAGTATTTAGAAGATAAAGGGAGAAACTAGAATGGGAACTTGGATTTATGGGCAATTTTGCTGGGAATGTTGGCTTGGATGGGCTTCAATTATTTCCGTATTCGTCGTGCAGCTAAGATAGTAGATAACAGTGAGTTTGAAGCTTTGATTCGTCAGGGGCAATTGATTGACCTGCGTGATTCATCGGATTTCCATCGCAAGCATATCTTGGGGGCGCGTAATATTCCGTCTCAACAGCTCAAGTCTAGTATCAATGCACTTCGCAAAGATAAACCAGTTCTTCTCTATGAAAATAGTCGTGGACAACGTGTGACCAATGCGGCAATCTACTTGAAAAAGCAAGGTTTTAATGATATTTATATTCTGTCTTACGGCCTTGATTCTTGGAGCGGCAAGGTTAAGACAAGCTGATTCTTTGTAGAAATATATATACAAAATCAATATTTGGTCTTATTTTAGGGATTATCGGTCTGGTTTTGAGCAATTCTCATTAAAAAGAAACTCAATTAGATTATAAACAGGAAGAATTCTTAATGTCATCGGTATTGTCATTTCTGTCATCAACTGGAATGCAGGTATTATTCTGAGATTGAATGGATTTATGTAATAAATAATAAAAAGGCTTGAATAAGCCTTTTTTATTTTACCAGGTTTGTTCCAAATAGCCTCTGATAATCTCGAGTTCGGAAGGATTCAGCGGTCGATAGCTGCCCTCTGTCAGATTGGGATCCAGCTGAAAATCACCGAAATGGGTGCGTTTGAGATAGGTGACCTTGACACCAACTGCTAGAAACATTTTTTTGACTTGATGGAACTTCCCCTCAGAAATGGTAACTGAAGCGGTGGAGTGCTCGGGGCTGGCTGCGTGAATCTGAAGCTGGGCAGGTTTGCATTGAGTTCCATCCAGAAAGATAATGCCTTGCTGAAAAGCGTATGTAGCTGCTGAATCAAGAGGACCGTTGACTTCGACATAGTAGGTCTTTGCGATATGGTATTGTGGATGGAGGAGCTGAAAACCCAGTGGCCCATTATCTGTAATCAAGAGCAGGCCACATGTATCGCGATCCAGACGGCCGATGGCGTAAAGCTGGTCGTTAAAATCTTCTGGCGCAATTAGATCTAGGACAGTCGCCTTTTCTGCATCAGAATTGGCAGTCACAGCACCAGCAGGCTTGTTCATTAGGAAATAACGATGGGCTAGGTGTTTTAAAGGTTTGCCTTCTAGGTTAATGGACTGGAGGCCACTATCGACATTTTGACTGAGGGAGCGAGCTGTCTGACCGTCGATTACAATCTGTCTTAGTCGCAGTTTTTGTTTCATTTCTTTCCGGCTAATCTTAGCTAGGGCTAAGAATTTATCAAGGCGCATGAGTTTTCCTTTCAAAGCTTTGGATCGAATCTTTTTTTCTTTTATCATACTCTTTCGGAAGTAAAATTGCAAAAATAGCTACAGTTTACGATTTGCCTATGAAAACATTTACACTTGGTTAGCCCGTGTTTTTTGGAAAAAACTGTGTTATAATTTTTAGTTGGAAATAAATAATAAGATTTAGAGGAAAAAATGACAAAATTAAGAGAAGATATCCGTAACATTGCGATTATCGCCCACGTTGACCACGGTAAAACAACTCTCGTTGACGAATTATTGAAACAATCAGAAACGCTTGATGCACGTACTGAATTGGCAGAGCGTGCGATGGACTCAAACGATATCGAAAAAGAGCGTGGTATTACCATCCTTGCGAAAAACACTGCCGTTGCTTACAACGGAACTCGTATCAACATCATGGACACACCAGGACACGCGGACTTCGGTGGAGAAGTTGAGCGGATCATGAAAATGGTTGACGGTGTTGTTTTGGTCGTAGATGCCTACGAAGGAACTATGCCACAAACTCGTTTCGTATTGAAAAAAGCCTTGGAACAAGACCTTGTCCCAATTGTGGTTGTCAACAAAATCGATAAACCATCTGCTCGCCCAGCAGAAGTAGTGGACGAAGTCTTGGAACTCTTCATCGAGCTTGGTGCAGATGATGACCAGCTTGATTTCCCAGTTGTTTATGCTTCAGCGATTAACGGAACTTCTTCCTTGTCAGACAATCCAGCTGATCAAGAAAAAACAATGGCGCCAATCTTTGACACCATCATCGATCATATCCCAGCTCCAGTAGACAACTCAGATGAGCCTTTGCAGTTCCAAGTGTCACTTTTGGACTACAATGACTTCGTAGGTCGTATCGGTATCGGACGTGTCTTCCGTGGTAGTGTGAAAGTTGGAGACCAAGTTACTCTTTCTAAACTAGACGGCACAACTAAAAACTTCCGTGTTACGAAACTCTTTGGTTTCTTTGGTTTGGAACGTCGTGAAATCCAAGAAGCAAAAGCGGGTGATTTGATTGCCGTTTCAGGTATGGAAGATATCTTTGTTGGTGAAACCATCACACCGACAGACGCCATTGAACCACTTCCAATCCTTCACATTGATGAGCCAACGCTCCAAATGACCTTCTTGGTTAACAACTCACCATTTGCAGGTCGTGAAGGTAAATGGGTAACGTCTCGTAAGGTGGAAGAACGTTTGCAGGCTGAGCTACAAACAGACGTTTCCCTTCGTGTTGATCCAACAGATTCACCAGATAAGTGGACAGTTTCAGGTCGTGGAGAATTGCACTTGTCAATCCTGATCGAAACCATGCGTCGTGAGGGCTATGAACTTCAAGTATCTCGCCCAGAAGTTATCGTAAAAGAGATTGATGGTGTTAAATGTGAGCCATTTGAGCGTGTCCAAATCGACACTCCAGAAGAATACCAAGGCTCTGTTATCCAAAGTCTTTCTGAGCGTAAGGGTGAAATGTTGGATATGGTAGCAACTGGAAATGGTCAAACTCGTTTGGTCTTCTTGGTTCCAGCACGTGGTTTGATTGGATATTCAACCGAGTTCTTGTCAATGACGCGTGGTTACGGGATCATGAACCATACCTTCGACCAATACCTGCCAGTTATCCCTGGTGAAATCGGTGGCCGTCACCGTGGTGCCCTTGTTTCTATCGACGCTGGTAAGGCTACAACATACTCAATCATGTCTATCGAAGAACGCGGAACCATCTTTGTTAACCCAGGTACTGAAGTTTACGAAGGAATGATTATCGGTGAAAACTCTCGTGAAAATGACTTGACAGTTAACATCACCAAGGCTAAGCAAATGACCAACGTTCGTTCAGCTACCAAGGACCAAACAGCGGTTATCAAGACACCTCGTATCTTGACCCTTGAAGAGTCACTCGAGTTCTTGAACGATGATGAGTACATGGAAGTAACGCCTGAGTCAATCCGTTTGCGTAAACAAATCTTGAACAAGCAAGAACGCGAAAAAGCTAATAAAAATAAGAAAAAACAAGCAGCAGAATAAATCATTGAGTTGACTGGTGGTAGAAAGGAGCAGCATGATTTACCTGATTATTGGAATATTGATCCTGCTTTTCTATGTATTTGCCATTCCAACTAGTATTAAGGGAACACTGAATGTCTTGACATTTGTACTCTTGCTGGTTGCCTTGATCATCTTGCTTGCTTTGGCAATTTTTCAAATTTTTAAATTGCCTGGAGAATTATTTGTGAGTATCTTTTTGATTATTATAACAGTGTGGGCCTTGATGGACATCGAGCGTCTAGTACCATCTCAGAAATCAAAAGAACTTTAAGCTGATAAACAATAAAGAAGGAATTAGGATTTCAAAGGTCGTGTAGACTTTCGGTAACCTAATTCCTTTTGTTTATCTAAAGCGAGATTCTTCGATGGTGGTTTTGACTGAGTAGAAAGATAATACAGATACCGATGTTTTTCATTTAGAGAAGGCTTAATTTTTTTGAATGCTGTTGACCATCAGTGAGTAGGTCAGGTTTGATCAGATACTGGTAATTAAATGTTTTTGGATAGTTTTTACTTATATAAATAGTTTTTTTCGAAGATTTCAAAGAGAATAACATTTCTTCTTATTTATTAAAAAGCTAATAACAGTTAAAATAAAAGCCTGATATGACTTTTTTATTTTCGCAAAAAAAGGTAAAATAGAAGGTAGTATGAATGAAGAGGTACATGATGAAGACTATTTCAAAATTTGCCAATAAGAAAGTTTTGGTGTTGGGTTTAGCTAAATCTGGGGAGTCAGCTGCCCGCCTTTTGGATAAGCTTGGAGCGATTGTGACGGTCAATGATGGGAAACCTTTCGAGGAAAATCCAGCTGCCCAATCTTTGCTAGAAGAAGGAATTAAAGTCGTGACAGGTGGCCATCCTCTGGAACTGTTGGATGAAGATTTTGAATGGATGGTGAAAAATCCAGGCATTCCTTACAACAATCCTATGGTCATGAGGGCTTTGGAAAAGCAGATTCCTGTCATTACCGAAGTGGAGCTGGCTTATCTGATTTCAGATGCGCCGATTATTGGGATTACTGGTTCCAATGGAAAAACGACTACGACAACCATGATTGCGGAAGTGCTAACAGCAGGCGGACAAAATGGTCTTTTATCAGGAAATATCGGATTTCCAGCTAGTCAAGTTGCCCAAGATGCGGGTAAAACAGACACTTTGGTCATGGAACTTTCTTCTTTCCAACTAATGGGAATCGAAGCCTTCCATCCAGAAATAGCGGTCATTACAAATCTGATGCCGACGCATCTGGACTATCACGGCTCTTTTGAGGAATATGTGGCAGCCAAGTGGAATATCCAAAAAAATATGACAGCTTCTGACTATGTCGTGTTGAATTTCAATCAAGATTTGGCGAAAGAATTGGCTAAGAAGACGGCAGCCCGGGTGATTCCTTTCAACCCAAGAAAAGGTCGATGGAGCTTATCTGGACGGCGATGTGCTGACTTTCCGTGGGGAAGCCATTATGACAGCCTCTGAACTAGGTGTGCCTGGTAGCCATAATGTAGAAAATGCTCTAGCAACCATTGCTGTCGCTAAACTGCGCGGGATTGACAATCAAGTTATTAAAGAAACTCTGGCTCATTTTGGTGGTGTCAAGCATCGTCTCCAGTATGTGGGCGAAATCAATCAAGTCAAATTTTACAATGACAGTAAATCAACTAATATCTTAGCGACACAAAAAGCTTTGTCAGGCTTTGACAATAGCAAGATCATTCTGATTGCTGGTGGTCTGGATCGTGGCAATGAATTTGATGAATTGGTGCCAGATATCAAGGGCTTGAAAAAAATGGTGATTCTAGGAGAATCTGCTGAGCGTGTTAAGCGGGCTGCGGATCAGGCAGAAGTAAGCTATCTGGACGCTTCAGATGTCAGAGATGCTACTCGCAAGGCCTTTTCTGTGGCGGAGCCTGGGGATGTTGTCCTCCTCAGTCCAGCCAATGCTAGCTGGGATATGTATAAGAATTTTGAAGTGCGGGGCGATGAATTCCTTGCAGTGTTTAAAGAATTAAAGGGATAAAATGAAAAAAATAGTATTTACAGGTGGAGGGACAGTTGGTCATGTGACTCTCAATCTTTTGCTGATGCCTAAATTTATCGAAGAGGGCTGGGAAGTCCATTATATCGGTGACCGCCATGGGATTGAGTACAAGGAAATTCAGAAATCAGGTTTACCTGTTGTCTTCCATTCGATTGCAACTGGCAAGCTCCGTCGCTATTTTTCTTGGCAGAATCTCTGGGATATTTTTAAAGTGGCAGGTGGGATTCTCCAGTCGCTGGGTATCATGTTGAGAGTCCGTCCCTAAAGCCCTATTTTTCAAAAAGGAGGCTTTTGTGTCTGTTCCGCCAGTGATTGCGGCGAAGGTGACCGGCGTTCCAGTCTTTATCCATGAGTCTGATTTGTCGCTTGGTTTGGCCAATAAAATCGGTTATAAATGCGCGACAAAGATGTTCACGACTTTTGAGCAAGCTGAAGGACTGAGCAAGGCTGAACATGTTGGAGCGGTGACCAAGATTGCTGCCCTCCCTCAAACGGAACCGGCTGAGATTGAGAAAATCAAGGCTCATTTTACAGAAGGAAAACCTACCTTGCTCTTTGTCGGTGGCTCAGGAGGCGCGAAAGTTTTCAATGATTTTATTACAAAAAATAAGGATCGCTTGATTGAAAAATATAATATTATCAATCTGACAGGCGATGCCAGCTTGGATGAGCTTTCCCATCGTATCTACCGGGTGTCCTATGTAACAGATCTGTATCAGCCACTGATGGCTATGGCAGATGTGGTCGTGACACGAGGTGGTTCCAATACCATCTTTGAATTACTTGCTATGAAGAAGTTGCAAGTGATTGTACCTTTGGGTCTGGGGGCAAGTCGAGGAGATCAGATTGAAAATGCCAACTACTTCTTGGAAAAAGGCTATGCGCTTAAAATCAATGAAGAAAACTTGAATCGGGTCAATCTCCAAGTAGCAGTGGATGATTTACTGAGGGAAAAGGCTGCCTACTATCAACGAATGGAAGAAGCGCCTGAACTAACATCAGTAGATGAATTTTATGAAATTTTAAAGCAAAATATTAACAAAGGGAAAATATGAAAAAAAGCAAGGAAGATAAGCAAAAAGATGCTCAACTTTCTCTCTCTGAATGGCAAGTCAGAAATAAAGAGTATCTTGAGAAAAAAGCTCAAGAAAAGGCCAAGAAGCAAGCAGAGTTAGAGCAGAAACAAGCTGAGCTAGAGAAGAAAAAAGAAGAAATGAAGGCAAAGCTTGAAAATCAAGAGCCTTCTAACGAAGAGCATACAGTCTCCGAAGAAACTGACACAGACTCTCCTACAAGTGAAGAAGAAACTGAAGTGCAAGATTCTGAAACTGAAGGTGAGGAGCAAGAGGAAGTCCAAGAACAAGAAGAGCAAGAGGAAGAAGAAGTAGATCAGCTTGAGCCTCCGAAGGTTCCAATTGAAAGAATCCATTGGTATCGGGCTTTGCCAGTTTTAGTGACAAGTTCCCTAATCTTTTTAGCGTCCCTTTATTTCCTCACGCCACTTGCAACTATGAAGACCATTGAATTTACAGGAAACAAGGTTGTGAGTCAGGAGGAACTAAAAAGAAGTAGTAAAATCGATCAGCGCGATTATACTGTTACTGTTTACAAAAATCGCCATCATTATGAGCAAAATCTGAAAGCTTCTAGCCCCTGGATTGAAAATGTAGATATGACCTATCAATTTCCGCTGACTTTCAAAATCGATGTTCAGGAATATGGCATTTTAGGTTATTTGCAGAAAGATTCTAAGTATTATCCTATTTTAACGAGTGGAGAATACGTAAAAAATGAGGTTGCGGCTGATGCCTTGCCCGAAGAGCGGATGGATGTGACCTTTTCGGATGCAGGCTTGATCAAGGAGTTTGTTCAACAACTGAAGAATGTTCCCGATTCAGTCAAAAAGAGCATTAGAAAAGTTGATTTAACTCCTAGCAAGGTGACAGAAGATTTAGTGACTATTACCATGTCTGATGAACACCAAATTTTAGTTCCTATTTCTCATATTGCTAAGAAACTTCCCTACTATGAAGGAATTCATCCTCAGTTGGAAGTACCAAGCGTGGTCGATATGGAGGCTGGTATTTTTAGCTATGCGCAAGGCACAGAAAATGAAGTTATCCATGAAGCTAGTAACGATGCGCAAGATACAGAATCTTCGGCTCAACATGCAGAGCAATCTACCGAGCATTCTGCTCAATCTCAGGCAGAAAAGCCAGAGATTTCTGAAAATAACTAATTATTATAGATAAAAAACTGCGCCAATTTCATATTTTTATGATATAATAAAGTTTGGATAACCCTATTTTCTAGAGTTATTTGTATTAGAATGGAAACGTGGAAGACAGAGAGGACTGATGTAATGGCTAGAGATGGCTTTTTTACTGGATTAGATATAGGAAGTAGCACAATTAAAGTGTTGGTGGCAGAGCACATCAATGGTGAAATGAATGTTATTGGAGTCAGCAATGCAAAGAGTGCTGGCGTTAAAGATGGGATTATTGTCGATATTGAAGCAGCAGCAGCGGCTATTAAGTCAGCAATTTCTCAAGCAGAGGAAAAAGCGGGGATTTCAATTGGACTAGTGAATGTTGGCTTGCCTGCAAATTTACTGCAAATTGAGCCAACTCAAGGAATGATTCCTGTGACTAGTGACTCCAAAGAAATTACCGATGAAGATGTCGAGAGCGTTGTAAGATCTGCCTTGACCAAGAGCATGACTCCTGACCGTGAAGTAATTACCTTCATCCCAGAAGAGTTTGTTGTTGATGGCTTCCAAGGAATCCGTGATCCTCGTGGTATGATGGGGATTCGCCTAGAAATGCGCGGCCTACTCTACACTGGTCCTCGTACAATCCTGCATAATCTCCGTAAAACAGTGGAGCGTGCAGGAGTGAAATTAGAGAATATTATCATTTCTCCTTTAGCGATGACAAAATCCATCTTGAACGAAGGAGAACGAGAGTTTGGTGCGACAGTCATTGATATGGGTGGCGGACAAACTACAGTTGCTTCTGTAAAAAATCAAGAATTACAATTTACCAATATCTATCAAGAAGGCGGCGACTATGTCACAAAAGACATTTCAAAAGTCTTGAAAACTTCTCAGAAATTGGCAGAAAGCTTGAAATTTAACTATGGTGTAGCTTATGTACCATTTGCAGGCACAGAATCTTTCCCAGTTGAAGTCATCGGGGAAGTTAATCCAGTTGAAATAACAGAAACCTATCTAGCTGAAATCATCTCTGCTCGTATCAAACATGTTTTGAACAAATCAAGCAAGATTTAGATAGAAGACACGTGTTAGATCTTCCTGGTGGTATCGTCATCGTTGGTGGTGGAGCGATCTTGCCTGGCGTTGTAGAATTAGCTCAGGAAGTATTTGGCGCTCACGCTAAATTATATGTACCAAATCAAATCGGTATCCGTAATCCAGCTTTTGCTCACGTGATTAGTCTTTCAGAGTATGCGGGCAATCTGACCGAAGTGGATCGAATTGCACAAGCTGCCGTTCGTGGAGACGAGCAGTTGCGTCATCAAGCAACTAGCTTTGAACGTCCAAGTCATAGAGTACCTCGCTTTGATCATCAGCCGGTTGAACCAGTTCAACCAGTTCAAGAGGTGGAACCAGAAATTGCACCGCTTAGAAATGAAGAACCACAAGAGGAACCAAAGGCTAGTCTTACAGATAAGATGCGCAATTTAATTGGGAATATGTTTGAGTAAGGAGAATAAATAGATTATGACATTTTCATTTGATGCGGCTGCTGCACAAGGCGCAGTCATTAAAGTAATTGGTGTCGGCGGTGGCGGCGGAAACGCTATTAACCGTATGATCGATGAAGGTCTTGCTGGCGTAGAATTTATCGCAGCAAATACAGATGTGCAAGCACTTAGCAGTGCAAAGCAGAAACAGTTATCCAGCTTGGACCTAAGTTGACTCGTGGTCTGGGTGCTGGAGGTCAACCTGAGGTTGGTCGTAAAGCAGCTGAAGAAAGCGAAGAAGTTTTGACAGAAGCCCTTCAAGGAGCAGACATGGTCTTTATCACTGCTGGTATGGGTGGTGGCTCTGGTACAGGTGCTGCACCAGTTATTGCTCGCATTGCTAAATCAGTAGGCGCTCTAACTGTAGCAGTTGTGACACGTCCATTTGGCTTTGAAGGAAGCAAGCGTGGTAATTTTGCCGTTGAAGGAATCAATGAACTGCGTGAACATGTAGATACTCTTTTGATCATTTCAAACAACAACCTTTTGGAAATTGTTGACAAGAAAACTCCGCTTCTGGAAGCCTTGAGTGAAGCTGATAACGTATTGCGCCAAGGGGTTCAGGGTATTACTGACTTGATTACCAGCCCTGGCTTGATCAACCTTGACTTTGCAGACGTGAAGACTGTTATGGAAAACAAAGGTAATGCTTTGATGGGGATCGGTATCGGAAGCGGTGAAGAACGTGTTATCGAAGCAGCTCGCAAAGCTATCTACTCTCCACTTCTTGAGACAACTATTGACGGTGCGGAAGACGTGATCGTCAACGTTACTGGTGGCCTAGATATGACTTTGATTGAAGCAGAAGAAGCTTCTGAAATCGTTAATCAGGCAGCTGGTCATGGTGTCAACATCTGGCTCGGTACTTCTATTGATGAATCTATGAAGGATGAAATCCGTGTGACTGTTGTTGCAACAGGTGTTAAAGAGGATAAGGTTGATAAGGTAAGTGGATTGCAAGGCGTTAAACCTGCGAGCCGAGCTGAGCAAGTACGCTCAGCACAATCATCTGCTCATTATGATCGAAACTTCGATATGGCAGAAACAAGAGAAATGCCAGCTCCTTCTCATCGCTCAACTGTAGAAACTTCTAGAGCTTCAGCCTTTGGAGACTGGGATTTACGCCGTGAATCAATCGTTCGTCAAGCAGAACCTGTGCCTTCTAGCCGTGTAGAGCGCTTTACAGATATTAGGGAAGAAGATGACGAACTTGAAACACCGCCATTCTTTAGAAATCGCTAATTAAATGGATTTTCAAGCAAATAAAGATTTAATTTTTCAAAATGTTGCTCAAATAGTTGAAAAAGAAAATCGATTGAAGGACTCCGTAAACATTATTGCGGTTACCAAGTATGTTGACTGTGAGACAGCGAAAAAGCTCGTGGATACAGGAATCAAACATATTGGAGAAAATCGAGTAGATAAGTTTCTTGAAAAATATCATGCTTTAAAGGAAGAAAACCTTACTTGGCATTTGATTGGTAGTTTGCAGAGAAGGAAAGTAAAAGATGTGATCAACTATGTTGATTATTTCCATGCTTTAGACTCTGTCAAATTGGCTCAAGAAATCAACAAGCGAGCAGATCATGTGATTAATTGTTTCTTGCAAGTGAATATTTCAAAAGAAGAAAGCAAGCACGGTTTTTTAGTTGAAGAACTAGATAGTGTTTTACCAGAGCTTGCAGCCTTAGAAAACATTTGCATTGTTGGCCTGATGACCATGGCTCCACTCGAAGCTGATCATCAAGAGCTGAATCAGATTTTTTCAGAGGCACATCAGCTTCAATTAAACTTACAAAGCAAACAGTTAAAAAACATGCCCTTTTCTGATTTGAGTATGGGAATGAGCCGTGATTATCCAGAAGCGATTGTCAACGGCTCAACCTATGTCAGAATCGGAACAGCATTTTTTAAATAGGAAAGAACTATGTCATTTAAAGATAAATTTGATAAATTTATAGAATACTTTACAGAAGATGGAGAAAAGTCTGACTTACCAGTACAGCCTTTAGATGAATCTGATTCTGTTTTGAAGCCTGCAGAGATCGAGCCAGTTCCGGCTGCATCAGCAAAGGAAAACGCACGTACTCGTTCAGCTTCTTCACAAGTCCAACAAAAGCCTGCAACGGAAAATATTACTAGATTGCATGCTCGCCAACAAGAACTGGCTCAGCATCGAGTGAAATCTAGTGAGAAGGTTACGATTGATGTTCGCTATCCGAAAAAATATGAGGAAGCAACAGAGGTTGTTGATTTACTTGTGGCGAATGAGAGTATCTTAATTGATTTTCAATATATGACAGAGGTACAAGCAAGACGTTGCTTGGATTATCTTGATGGGGCACGCTATGTTTTGGCTGGGAACTTGAGAAAAGTTGCTAGTACCATGTACTTGCTCACTCCAATCAATGTTGTCGTCAATGTAGAAGATATTCGCCTTCCAAACGATGTGGATCTGAGTGAATACGATTTTGATATGAAACGCAGCAGATAATTAATGATTTACTTTATTTTAAAATTAGTTTCTAATCTAATTGATCTTTACTCCCTTCTTGTCTTCATCTATGCACTTTTGTCTTGGTTCCCTGGAGCTTACCAAACAGCCCTAGGAAGGCTTGTCGGTTCTCTGGTTGAACCATTTTTGCGTTTATTCCGCAGGTTACCTTTGCAGTTTGGTAGATTAGACTTTACTGTTCTGGTGGCACTTTTTGCCTTGAGAGTGCTTGATACCTTATTTCTCCATTTCCTTGCTTCCTTGTTATTGCTATGGTAAACAATATCTATCAGCATTATTCTCAGGATGATCAAGATTTTCTGGATAAAAGCATGGAATTGCTTCAAAGAGTAGAAAATCAATATAGCTATGAGACGACTGCTTTTTTGAATCCTCATCAGGTCAATATTCTCAAAAATTTGAGTAAGCAATATGATGCGCAAGTATTTTCTAGTTCAGATTATTTTCCAAGTGAGTTTGCTAAAGTATTGATTGCACCTACCTATTATCAATTAGAACTCGAAGATTTCGATGTGGTCTTGCTAGAGATTACCTATGCAAGTAAGTTCTATAAGGTGACTCATTCACAAATTATGGGAACCCTTTTGCATCAGCTAGGGATTGAGAGGCGGACGTTTGGCGATATCATCGTCGTGGATGACCGTGCACAAGTATTTGTGGATAGAAGATTAGAAGAATATTTCATTACGAATGTTTCTAAAATAGCTAAAGTTCCAGTTCGGCTAAGAAGAGTTGATTTCAGAGATCAGTTACAAGACTCACCAGCGACTAAAACAACAGATGTTTTGGCCTCTAGTCTCAGATTGGATAAGCTGGTAGCCACAGTCTTTAAGTTATCACGTAGTCAAGCTGTGGAACTAATCATGGGGAAGCAGGTAAAGCAGAACTACAGAACCATTGATAATCCTAGCCAACAGCTCTCTTTGGGCGATTTGATTAGCGTTAGGAAATATGGAAGATTTAAGATTTTAACAGAAAATGGTTTTTCCAAAAACGGGAAGCATAAACTAACAGTTGAATTATTACCTAGCAAATAAGGAGGAAATATGGCACTAACATCATTAGATATTAGAGATAAAGCTTTTTCGACCAAATTTAGAGGGTATGATATTGATGAAGTTGAAGAATTTCTTGATATCATTGTCAATGATTATGAGGAGCTAATCCGCGAGAATCATGAGAAAGAAGCAAAAATCCGCAATCTTGAAGAGCGCCTAATTTATTTTGATGAAATGAAAGACTCGCTCAGCCAATCTGTTTTGATTGCACAAGATACAGCAGAGCGGGTCAAACAGGCTGCACAAGAACGTTCAGGAAATATTGTGCAGCAAGCAGAGCAAGATGCGCAACGTTTATTAGATAGAGCCAAGTATAAGGCAAATGATATTCTTCGTCAGGCTACAGATAACGCCAAAAGAGTAGCTGTTGAGACAGAAGAATTGAAAAATAAAACACGTGTCTTTCATCAGCGCCTCAAATCGACGATTGAAAGTCAGCTAAGTATTGTTGATTCTCAAGATTGGGAAGATATTCTTCGCCCAACTGCTGCCTATCTCCAAACCAGTGATGAAGCCTTTAAAATGGTAGTTGAAGAAGCGCTTGGAGAAAAAGTCGAGCTAGAGGAAGAAGTGGATGTTACGCGCCAATTCTCACCGGAAGAATTAGCTGAATTACAAGAACGAATTGAGCAAGCAAATCGAGATTTGGCAGAAACACAGACTCTTCAGACTATAGATGAAGAGCTGATCCAAGCACAACAGAAAGAAATTTTAGAATCTGGAGAACTTTCAGATTTGGATGAAGATTCTAAAGTTCAAGTGGATCTTTTATAAGTGCAGAAACACAAGGCAAACAAAATATTTTCAGCGAACAGGTGGTGGTGAAAGACCTGTAATCCCTTTTGTTTGACTTATCATTCTGTTTCATCGTTTCTGAAGCGAGTAAGAAACGACGTCCGCCTACGTTACGGGCTAAGAGGGACAGGTTTTTTCCTGTCTAAACAAAGGTGGTACCACGAATTTTCGTCCTTTCGGAGAAGTTTGTGGTTTTTTATTTTGAAAATTATGATGGAATAAGGAGACTAAATGAAACTCAAAGAAACCCTGAATCTTGGGAAAACTGCATTTCCAATGCGTGCTGGCTTGCCAAATAAAGAACCAATCTGGCAAAAAGAATGGGAAGAAGCAAAACTTTACCAACGTCGTCAAGAATTGAACCAAGGAAAACCACATTTCACCTTGCATGATGGCCCTCCGTATGCAAACGGAAATATCCACGTTGGACACGCAATGAACAAGATTTCTAAGGATATTATTGTTCGTTCAAAATCCATGTCAGGTTTTTACGCCCCTTACATCCCAGGCTGGGATACACATGGTCTGCCAATCGAGCAAGTTTTGGCAAAACAAGGTGTTAAACGTAAAGAAATGGACTTGGTTGAGTACTTGAAACTTTGCCGTGAGTATGCTCTCTCTCAAGTTGACAAACAGCGAGAAGACTTTAAACGTTTGGGTGTTTCTGGTGACTGGGAAAACCCTTATGTGACCTTGACTCCAGACTATGAAGCGGCTCAAATCCGTGTCTTTGGTGAAATGGCTAAGAAAGGCTATATCTATCGTGGTGCCAAGCCAGTTTACTGGTCATGGTCATCTGAGTCAGCCCTGGCTGAAGCGGAAATTGAATACCATGACTTGCTTTCAACTTCCCTTTATTATGCCAATCCAGTTAAAGATGGGAAAGGTGTTCTAGATACAGACACCTATATTGTTGTATGGACAACGACTCCATTTACCATCACAGCTTCTCGTGGATTGACAGTTGGAGCGGATATTGATTATTTAGTCGTACAACCAGCTGGTGAAACTCGTAAGTTTGTAGTTGCTGCAGAATTGTTGAACAGTTTGTCTGAGAAATTTGGTTGGGCTGATGTACAAGTCTTAGCAACTTACCGTGGTCAAGAATTGAACCACATTGTGACAGCTCACCCTTGGGATTCTTCTATAGATGAGCTTGTGATTCTTGGTGACCACGTTACGACTGACTCCGGTACAGGTATCGTCCATACAGCCCCTGGTTTTGGTGAGGATGACTACAATGTTGGCGTTGCTAATGGTCTTGAAGTTGCTGTAACAGTTAACGAACGCGGTATCATGATGGAAATGCTGGTCCTGATTTTGCAGGTCAGTTCTATGATAAGGTTGTTCCAACTGTTATCGAAAAACTTGGTAATCTTCTTCTTGCACAAGAAGAAATTTCTCACTCATATCCATTTGACTGGCGTACGAAAAAACCAATCATCTGGCGTGCAGTGCCACAGTGGTTTGCTTCTGTATCTAAATTCCGCCAAGAAATCTTAGACGAAATTGAAAAAGTGAAATTCCACTCAGAATGGGGTAAAGTTCGTCTTTACAACATGATTCGTGACCGTGGCGACTGGGTTATCTCTCGTCAACGTGCCTGGGGAGTTCCCCTTCCTATCTTCTACGCAGAAGACGGAACACCAATCATGACAGCTGAGACCATCGAACATGTGGCTCAACTCTTTGAAGAGCACGGCTCTATTGTCTGGTGGGAACGTGATGCTAAAGACCTCTTGCCAGAAGGATTTACGCATCCAGGTTCACCAAATGGCGAATTCAAGAAAGAAACGGATATCATGGATGTTTGGTTCGACTCAGGCTCATCATGGAATGGAGTTGTAGTAAACCGCCCAGAACTCAAATACCCAGCAGACCTTTACCTAGAAGGTTCTGACCAATACCGTGGTTGGTTCAACTCATCACTCATCACATCAGTTGCCAACCATGGCGTAGCACCATACAAACAAATCTTGTCGCAAGGATTTGCCCTTGATGGTAAAGGTGAAAAGATGTCTAAATCTCTTGGAAATACCATTGCTCCAAGCGATGTTGAAAAACAATTTGGCGCGGAAATCTTGCGTCTCTGGGTAACAAGTGTTGACTCAAGCAACGACGTTCGTATCTCTATGGATATCTTGAGCCAAGTCTCTGAAACGTATCGTAAGATCCGTAACACTCTTCGTTTCTTGATTGCCAACACTTCTGACTTTAACCCAGCGCAGGACGTAGTCGCTTACGATGAGCTTCGTTCCGTTGATAAGTACATGACCATCCGCTTTAACCAGCTTGTTAAGACCATTCGTGATGCCTATGCTGATTTTGAATTCTTGACAATCTACAAGGCCTTGGTGAACTTTATCAACGTTGACTTATCAGCCTTCTACCTTGACTTTGCCAAGGATGTTGTCTACATCGAAGGTGCCAAATCAATCGAACGCCGTCAAATGCAGACAGTCTTCTATGACATTCTTGTCAAAATCACGAAACTCTTGACACCAATCCTTCCTCACACTGCGGAAGAAATCTGGTCATATCTTGAGTTTGAAGCTGAAGACTTCGTTCAATTGTCAGAATTACCAGAAGCGGAAACTTTTGCCAACCAAGAAGAAATCTTGGATACATGGTCAGCCTTCATGGACTTCCGTAGGCAAGCTCAAAAAGCCTTGGAAGAAGCTCGTAATGCAAAAGTTATTGGTAAATCACTCGAAGCACATCTAACAGTTTATCCAAATGAAGTGGTGAAAACGCTTCTTGGAGCAGTGGATAGCAATGTAGCCCAACTTTTAATCGTGTCTGAATTGACCATCGCAGAAGGTGCAGCGCCAGAAGGAGCAGTAAGCTTCGAAGATGTTGCCTTTACAGTTGAACGTGCAGCTGGTGAAGTTTGTGACCGTTGCCGTCGTATCGATCCAACTACTGCGGAACGTAGCTACCATGCAGTCATCTGTGACCACTGTGCAAGCATCGTAGAAGAAAACTTTGCGGACGCAGTAGCTCAAGGGTTTGAAGAAAAATAAGCCAGCCGAATCTTATTGGATTTGACTGATAAGTAAAAGAAGGTCTGTCTCACTTGAGGCGGACTTTTTCACTTGAAAACTAAGGAACTGGACTTCTTTGTGAAAGCTGAAAAAATAAGTTTAAACTCTTGACAGGCTAGTATAAGTTATTTATGATAGTAATAAAGATTAGAAGGAATGAGGAAAGATAATGGCCCATCCAGTATTTGGATTTCATGAGGAAAATGTCGAATATGTGACGCGTTATGGAGTTTATGCAGTAATTCCGGATGAAAAGAAAGAAAATATTATTTTAGTGCAAGCTCCTAATGGCGCTTGGTTTCTTCCTGGAGGCCAAATGGAAGAAGGAGAAGACCAGCTGGCTACTCTCGAGCGGGAATTACTGGAAGAGCTTGGTTTTAACATCCAAGTAGGAGATTACTTTGGTCAAGCGGACGAATATTTTTATTCTCGCCATCGGGACACGCATTTTTATAATCCAGCCTATATTTACGAAGCCCTTTCTTATCAAGAAGTAGAAAAGCCACTGGAAGATTTTAATAATCTAGCATGGTTTCCTGTCGATCTTGCCATTGAAAAATTGAAACGTGGCAGCCATAAATGGGGAATTGAGCAGTGGAAGCGCAAATATCAGAATAACTAACCGGCTATATGTAAAATAATATAAATTACAGGTAATCGTTCACAATTCCTGAAAAACGTGTTATAATAATAGCGACGATTTAAGGTAGGAGGCAAATGAATGAAGCTTATAAATACGACGAATACCCACGCAGAATTAGTAAAAAATCAGTTGGAAAGCACAGACGCAACGCTTGTAGAAGTTTATTCTGCAGGAAATAGTGATGTTATTTTCACAGAGGCCCCTAGCCATTACGAAATTCTCATTTCAAATAAGCATCGCGCAATCAGAGAGCAAGAAATTGAAAAAATTAGAGAATTCTTTTTGAAACGAAAAATTGACCAAAAGAATATTGACGCCTCTGCCATTCGGACGATCTATGCTAATAGTCTGATTGAGATTTCAATCCCGATTAAGGGCTAATCATCTGCTTAAGATTTTAAACTTTTATAGTATTATCAATTGATCATCTGCTTCCTGATGGAAGTGATATCAAAAATCACTTGAAAGTCTGTGCTTTTCAGCTCTTGCTTTCAGGTGATTTTTTATTTGTCTGATTTAGATTTTGAATTGCGTGATCTTTTCTGACTAGCCAAATTCTTCGAACTTAATAATGTTTCCATTTTTATTCTTTCTTTTTATGAAATCACCTTTATTTTATGATAAATTATGGTAAAATAACTTGGAGGAGAGTAAAGATGTTTCATAAAAGTAAGTTAATGTTTTGGACCAGTGAAGTCTTGCTGCTGACGATTATCTTTTTCATCTGGCGCCAGATGGGAGATATGATTACGCCAGTAGTGAGCGTTATCAATACGATTTTAATTCCTTTTGTTATGGGAGGATTTCTCTACTATATTACAAATCCTCTGGTGACACTGCTCGAAAAAAAGTTGAAAATCAATCGAATTTTCGGGATTTTAATCACTCTTTTCCTACTGTTTGGTCTAGTGACGGTCGGAGTAATCTACCTCTTGCCAATTTTGATTAACCAGCTGTCCAGTTTGATCAACTCGACACAGAATCTCTATTGGGAAATTCAGAGTTTTGTCAATCAATTATCCAAAAATCCTTTATTTAAGAGTTTAAATATTCAGTCTACTATCCAGCAGCTTAACCTGTCCTATGTAGATATTCTGCAAAATATTTTAAATAGTGTTACCAATAGTCTGGGTAGTGTAGTGTCTGCTGTCATCAATACCCTCATGATTCTCATCATGACCCCGATTTTTTTGGTCTACTTCTTGATGGATGGACACAAGCTCCTGCCTATGTTGGAGCGGACTGTTCTCAAGCACGATAAGCTCAATATCTCTACTCTCTTGACCAATCTCAATGCGACCGTTGCCCGTTATATCAGTGGTATTTCGATAGATGCCTTGCTGATTGGCACCTTAGCTTATATTGGTTACAGTGTTATTGGACTCAAGTATGCCTTGGTCTTTGCGATTTTCTCAGCTCTGGCCAACTTAATTCCTTATGTGGGGCCTAGTATCGGTTTGATTCCCATGCTAATCACCTACTTTTTTACCGATCCTCATAAAATGTTGGAGGCCTTAATCTATATGTTAATTATCCAGCAGATTGATGGAAATATCCTTTATCCTCGTATTGTTGGGAGCGTTATGAAGGTGCATCCTATTACGATTATGGTTCTCTTGCTTCTTTCAAGTAATATCTATGGTATTATGGGCATGATTGTAGCGATTCCGACCTACTCTATCCTCAAGGAAATTGTGAAATTCCTTGCCAACCTCTATGACAATCACAAAGAAGCTCAGCAGCAAAAGAAGAATGAAGAATTTGGTATTATAAAAAAATAGGAGAAAGCTCGTCTTTCTCTTTTTTACTACATTTTTTATGGTTCATCATTGGATATTTATGCTAAAATAATAGTAATAGCATAAAGGAGGTATCGTTATGGTAACACGTCGTAAATTTTCTCCGCAAGAAATAAGAAAAGATTCTTCTTATTTTTCGCCCTTGAAGACCATTGTAGAGACAGCCTTTTATGAGAATCAGGTGCAGGCAATCAAGACAGTAGAAGAAGCCTATCAACTGGCTTCGGCAGCTGCTGGAACGGTTGTGCTGGACATGCCGGTGATTCATACTAAGGAGCTGGGGCTTCCTTCCTATGCCCGCGTTTTATTGACTAACTCGGGGGCGGTTGTCGGCCGAACTGCCAAGGCTAGACGAATTTATGGCAGAGATAGTCAGGAAGATGAGCACTTGCTGTTTCTGGTTCGTAGTGCTGTTTATCAGGCACATCAGAGGACCTTTTATAAGGCAGATGCAGTCGTGGGGCTGGATGAGGACTTCATGGTTTGTGCTCATCTGATGGTTCCTCAGGAAGAAATCAATAATCTTTATTCTTGGCTCTTGAATTTCCAGATTTTGGATGAGGAATTTAAGAACCGCCTACGAGCTTCTAAAAAGTACGAGGAAAATGATATCTTTGTCTTTTTTGATCCCAAGTGGACGCATCCAGACTATCCTGAAGGTTTGGTTTACTTTGATACCAATCATAATTGTGCCGTTATTCTGGGCTTAAACTATTTCGGGGAGCTGAAAAAGGCGACCTTGACTTTGGCTTGGGGAACAGCTGCCAGAAATGGCTATGTTGCCTGCCACGGAGGTCTGAAAATTTTCAGGCAGAATACGGACAAAGAGGACTATGTTGCATCTTTCTTTGGGTTATCTGGTTCAGGAAAATCCACATTGACGCATGCCAAACATGACCATAAATATGACATCAAGGTTCTCCATGATGATGCCTTTATTATCTCGGTCAAGGATGGCTCCTCTATTGCCCTTGAACCGTCTTATTTTGACAAGACCAATGACTATCCTACGGGCCATAGTGAGCAGGATTTCTCTGTCACTGTGCAGAACTGTGGAGTGACGCTGGATGAAAACGGGCGGAAAAAGCTAGTAACAGAGGACATCCGTAACGGGAATGGACGGACTGTTAAATCGCGCTTTGCGACTCCAAATCGAGTAGACCGGATTGATGAGCCCATCAACGCTATCTTCTGGATTATGAAGGATGATTCTCTCCCACCTCTGGTTAAGATCAATGATCCGCTGATGGCTTCCACAATGGGCTGCACCCTGATGACCAAGCGCTCCAATGCCGAGAATGTCACTGGCTTGCACGAAGACTTGGTTATTGAGCCTTATGCCAATCCTTTCCGAGTCTATCCATTGGTGGAAGATTATCGGAAATTCCGTCATTTATTTGAGTCAGGGGTCGCTTGCTATATTATTAATACTAGTTTTTATATGGGTAAAGGCATCTCAAAGGAAGTATCTTTAGATATTATCGAGCAGATTGTAGACGGCAAGGCTCAATTTAAGCCTTTTGGTCCTTTGGAAGGTTTTGAGTACATAGATTATAAGGGTTATGCTGTTCCAAACTTTGACGACAAGTACAGACAGCTCATTCGTGAAAGAATGCAGGTTCGCTTAAACTTCCTGCTGGCCTTTAATCAGAAATATCCCAAGACAGCCCTGCCTGTTGGAGCTATTTCTCGGCTAGAAAAAGTCTTGCAGGATTTAGAGGATTAATCTGCAAAACGTTTTCCCATAAATCCTTGTGCACGAATCCCAAAAATATGTTATAATCAAAGTTGATTATAATTTTTAGGAGAAGAATCCATGGAAGACCCTGGCAGTCAGAGTATTTTATTGCAAGCAATACTGCTATTTGTTTTAACCTTACTAAATGCCTTTTTCTCAGCTTCTGAGATGGCGATGGTGTCGCTCAATCGAGCTCGCGTCGAGCAGAAAGCCGAAGAAGGCGATGCCAAATACGTTCGTTTATTAAAAGTTCTTGAAAGTCCCAATAACTTTCTGTCAACGATTCAGGTCGGTATCACCGTCATCAATATCCTGTCGGGGGCAAGCTTTGCGGATAATCTAGGGAAAATCTTTGCTTCTTGGATGGGTGATTCCAAGACGGCACATGCAGTTGCTAGTTTCTTGGCTCTTGCCCTCCTCACCTATATTTCTATTGTTTTGGGGGAGCTTTATCCTAAGAGAATCGCTATGAATCTTAAGGATAGTTTGGCTATTCGGACTGCACCAGTGATTATCTTTCTCGGGAAAATTGTCAGTCCTTTCGTCTGGTTGCTTTCAGCTTCTACCAATCTTCTCAGTCAGATGACGCCGATGAAGTTTGATGATGCGGATGAAAAAATGACCCGAGATGAGATTGAGTACATGCTGACCAATAGTGAGGAGACGCTGGATGCAGATGAAATCGAAATGCTACAGGGGATTTTCTCGCTAGATGAAATGGTAGCGCGTGAACTCATGGTGCCGCGGACAGATGCCTTTATGGTTGATATTCAGGATGATACCAAGGAAATCATTGAAAGTATCCTCAAGCAAAATTTCTCACGAATTCCTGTCTATGATGGAGACAAGGACAATGTGATCGGTTTGATTCATACCAAGCGCTTGCTAAATGAAGCCTTCGCTAATGGATTCGACAATCTAAACCTCCGCAAGATTCTGCAAGAGCCACTCTTTGTCCCTGAAACAATTTTTGTGGATGATTTGCTCAAATCTCTCCGGAATACCCAAAATCAAATGGCGATTCTGTTGGATGAGTATGGTGGTATGGCAGGTCTCGTGACGCTTGAAGACTTGCTAGAAGAAATCGTCGGTGAAATCGAAGATGAAACAGACAAGGTTGCTATCGAGGTTCATGAAATCGGTGAGAACACCTATATTGTTTTAGGAACAATGACCCTCAATGACTTCAATGAATATTTTGAAGTTGAAATTGATAGTGATGATGTGGATACTATTGCTGGTTATTATCTGACTGGTGTTGGAACCATTCCAAATCCAACGGAACGGCTCAGCTATGAAGTTGAAAGCCAGAATAAAAAACTGATTTTGACCAATGACAAGGTTAAAAATGGCCGTGTCACTAAGGTGAAAGTGGAAATATCTGAAATGATTGAAGAAGATGAAGAAGCTGAAAAATAATTCAGCTTCTTTTGTTTTAAGTTTTCTGCAAGATTTTTATAAGGAATGCTTAAGCTGAAAGTCTTATACTAGTCTCAACAAATAAGAAATGAGGGCAGTCCAATGACATATAAAGTAAAAGTAACCTATCAGAAATCATTCATTCGCTCCAAGCTAAACGAAGTAGCCTAACCAGTACTAGCAATAGAAGCAAGAAATAGATTCTCGTATCAACATTTCATAAATTTTTCATATCATCTCCTAAATATAAACAACGTATAAAACTAAAAACAAACCAAAGAACAGGAAAACTCCTCTGCTCGCTAGATTTTAGCTGACAGAGGAGATTTTTTATATTTGCTGAATAGAATCCTCATTCTTTTTGCCGTGTGGCAAAATCCACAAAGCGAAATTTATCTAATTTGTGCCGGCTTTCTGTATACTGAAACTGGCGGCCGTCGGAGAGATAGAAGATAGAGCATTTTTAGATATTATCAAATTAGGCAGGTGCTGATTTCGAATTACGAGGAGACAGCAGTAGCCGCGACCATGACTTTGAAACCTTATGAAACATTAGCTATTCTAGTAAATAATACTTAAAACCAGCTTAAGCTTCTTTTAAGTATGGTGCAGTATACTAGAAGCATCAAATGAAGACCTCTTAACTTTATTTGATAGAAGGAGTCCTTTAGTTTAACAGATGAGCAGCTGTTATAGCTATAGTTCCGCACCTTTTTTCATAACAATCTCCGAAAAGGTCGCCCTCTAGGGCGGCTTTTTTTATGGAGAAAGATGGAAACGGAGAGTAGTAGTTTTTAGAAAAACTGAAAAACTCTATCTGTTGTAACACAATGAAAATGAAATTGAAAAACAGTTTGTTTTCTAAAAAATAGGCAGAATCTATCTATTTTTAGTCAAATCGTGGTATAATATAAATAAAATAAAACGTTTTCAAGTGCAAGAGGGTTATTATGGTTGAAGAAGCGATTGATTATGGAAAAGTAACGGGAATGGTGCACTCTACGGAGAGTTTTGGGGCTGTGGACGGACCCGGTATCCGCTTCATCGTCTTTTTACAGGGCTGTCATATGCGTTGTCAATATTGCCACAATCCAGATACTTGGGAGATGGAGACTAACAAGTCTCAATTGCGGACTGTGGATGATATCCTACAAGAAGCTCTTCGTTACAAAGGTTTCTGGGGAAATAAGGTGGCATCACCGTCAGCGGGGGAGAAGCACTTCTGCAAATCGACTTTTTGATTGCCTTCTTTACTAAGGCTAAAGAGCTGGGGATTCATTGTACGCTGGATACTTGTGCCCTGCCTTTTAGAAATACGCCTCGTTATCTAGAAAAGTTTAATAAACTGATGGCGGTGACGGATTTGGTTTTGCTGGATATCAAGGAAATTGATGAAGCACAGCATAGAATCGTGACCAGCCAGACGAATAAAAACATCTTGGCCTGTGCGAAATACCTATCAGATATTGGGAAGCCAGTGTGGATTCGACACGTTCTGGTGCCAGGTTTGACGGACCGTGATGAGGACTTGATTGAGCTAGGTAAGTTTGTGAAAACACTCAAGAACGTTGATAAGTTTGAAATCCTTCCTTACCATACTATGGGAGAATTCAAGTGGCGGGAGTTGGGCATTCCTTATTCACTGGAAGGGGTGAAGCCACCGACTGCCGAGCGGGTCAAGAATGCCAAGGAACTGATGCATACAGAATCTTACACCGAATACATGAATCGGGTGCATAATAACTAAGTGACATAAATAGGGGAAATGGACTGGAGAGAAACCAGTCCACTTTTCTTAATAAAATACCTGCTAATCCTCCGGTATGGCCTACTTTTATAAGATTTGATAGCATGAAAGCACACATTTAAGTACATTGCAGGTAGTGGTTGTCTGATTTTAAAAGGATGGATATATTAGAAGCGCTTATAGCAAGCTTTCTTCTTTTTGTGTGAGTAGCTTTTATCTCTATTGTAAGGCTAGAAAAGTTAGTTCTAGCTTTCAAGAAGGTGTTTGAATAAAGGCGGAATTTATGGTATAATAAACCCTAATAGCGATTTTTTTAGAGAATTGAATAAGCTTAGTGGGAGTAGTGTTTTGGAAAAGAAAAAAGCCATTGTGGTTTCGGGAGATTACGGGTATATTAGACAGATTGAAACAACAATAAAATCTCTTTGCTGTCATCATAAAAATCTAGATATTTATGTTTTCAATCAGGATATTCCTCAAGAATGGTTTTACTATACGCGTCGGAAGGTAGAAGCAGCTGGCAGTCAGTTGAACGATGTGAAATTGTTTAATGACCAGATTGACGATCAGGTGAAATCGAAATGGGAAGCTGGGACTTACGCTCATATCAACTACATGGCCTATGGGCGCTATTTTATACCGAATTACGTTGCAGCAGATAAAGTCTTATATTTAGATTGTGATATTGTTGTGACACGAAATCTGGACCATCTTTTTGAGATAGATCTGGAGGATTATTATGTAGCAACGACTCGCGCGACATATGGAGTAGGCTTTGGCTTTAATTCTGGAATGATGCTCATCAATAATAAGCGTTGGCGTGAAGAAAACATGGCTCAGCAATTGGTTGAGTTGACAGATAGAGAATTAGCCAATTTTACTGAAGGTGATCAGTCTATCTTGAATTTGATGTTTGAGGGCAAAAAACTTGATTTGGAAGATACTTACAATTTTCAAATCGGTTTTGACATGGGAGCTGCGCTAGATAAGCATGACTGGATTTTCGAAATTCCACTTTCTCCACTACCTGCTGTTTTGCATTATATTTCTGGTCAAAAACCGTGGAACACTGTTTCCAACATGCGTCTGCGTGAAGTATGGTGGTTTTACAATTCTCTTGATTGGTCTACAATTATTGAGACAGATGAATTTGATGTCGAGAAAGCTATTAAACAGAGGGATGAAGGCTTTGCTCTCCACTGTGTAACCTTGACAAACTCAGATAGGTTAGAGGGAATTGAAGATTTGGTGAATGCATTACCAAACTGTCTATTTCATATTGCTGCCTATACACAGATGTCTGATAAGTTACTCAAACTGATGGCTTATGAAAATGTTCGTTTGCACCCTGCAATTTTGCCATATCCTTTGAGAGATTTACTTGCAAGCAGCGACATTTATCTTGATATCAATCACGATCAGAAATTCGATACTGTAATTAGAGAGTTTCAAGAGTCTGGTAAGCCTGTTTATTCCTTTGATAATGTACAAACAGAAGGGATTTCAGAGCAAGTATTCTCACATGAGAACTATCAGGAAATGGTGGAAAATTCGATCAGATTTTAACTAAATGACGAATTGTCCTACATTTTGTAATCGAAATAGAGAAAGCAAGTTGATTCCTTATCTATAATTCTATGGAATGGGCTTGCTTTCTTAAGTCTTTGGCTTAAAAGACAAGTTTATGTATGAAAAGAGGACTCTGGGCAAGTCCAAAATACAAATAAAGGATAATAAATGGAGCACTTTGGTCTTAAGATAAAGAAGCGTCAGAATATTTTTAGAAAGAGAATCCTCTTTACACTGTTCATCATTGCAATTTATATATTAGGAAGACATATCTTGCTTCCGGGCTACAATGGCAGTATGGAAGCTTTTCGGATAAAGGAAGACAATCCCTTGGCCGCTTTGTATTTGCTGGCAGGAATTGATGTTTCTCAGATTTCAGTATTTTCTTTGGGCTTAGGACCTTGGATTACGACGATGATTGTATGGCAAGTCATGAACCTAAAGAAAAGCTGGAATATACAAGCTTGGTCTCTTAAAAAAACGGATTTCTTTCAAAAAATCCTAACCTTGTTCTTTGCGATTGTGCAGGGACTCGCCATTATGTACACCGCTTATAGAGGAAATGGTCGCTTTCTACTTCTCGTGGATGATTGGCTCTATAATCTAGCAGTTTTATTCACAGTTGTGACAGGTAGTTTTATCATTATTTGGTTGTCAAGTCTTAATACTCGTAAGGGAGTGGGAGGGTCAACCATTATTATCATTTCAGGTATTTTACTCCAGTTTGCTGACCAATTAATAGTCTTGCTTGGGAAATCCTTGTCTTCTGTCCGAGGAGGAATGATTTTAGTTGTGGCTCTATTGGCCTATCTTCTCTTGACCTTTGTTGCTGTTGTGTGTGAGAAAGCCGAGATACGTCTGCCTCTTAATCGGATCATGTTAAGCAGTCGCTACTATGATAAATCTTATTTGCCAATTAAGTTCATTCCTTCTGGTGGGATGCCCATCATGTATGCAACAAGCGTCTTGATGCTGTTCCAATTATTACTAGACTGGACGGGGAAAGGATTTTCACTAAAATTTGGGAATTTGTTTGACTTTACAAAGCCCTTGGGTCTCTTTGTTTATCTAGTTGCGATTTACTTGTTGGGTATTTTGTTTGCCTATATCAATTTGGAACCGGAAGAGACAGCGAAACGCTTGCAGCGTCAGGGAGAATATTTTGACTATATTCAGCCTGGGAAAGAAACCTTAAAAGTGTTAAAACACTATATTTCTTTGCAATCAAATATAGGAGCTATCTATCTCATCTTGTATGTCGGTCTGCCCTATTTTATTAATTTCTTCTTGCCTTTGCCAAGTTTCTTTTTGACCTTGCCAAGCACACTAGTCATTTTGATCAGCATGCTCTTGCCCTTGCGTGAAGAAATACGAATCTTAAGGATCGGGACTTATTATCATAAAGAACTAGAAGTAAAAGGAGAATAGAGGGATATGTTTTACTTTGTACCTTCTTGGTATAAACAAGATCGAAAATGGTATTCTACTGCCCTACCTTTCTATCTGCAACCGAAAAATATGATGTTTGACGATGCCGTAAATTTATTGCGGATGTTTCAACAATCAGGAGAAGCCAACTCTGTCCTGATTTTGAATTATTCACCTCATATCCGGACTTTCTTTTATCAACAAAGACTTTCATCAGATGAAATGTGGAACCTATTTGATAGCATACAAGGTCTGACAGACGTTCCTGCACGAAAAATTCGCTTGGATGATTTGAAATGGCCGCAGGGAGCAGAAATCTTTTATACTCCTTTTATTGTAGATGTTCACGTCGACCACCTACCTCATGCTCAGATTAATTTTTCACAAATAGGTAATATTTTTGATATTACCTATTTTGAAAATAATCAGATAGATTATCAGCTTGTTTTTGATGACCGTGGCTTTGTCTCCAGTATTATCTATTTTGAGCATAATCAGCCTTATTATCAGGACTATCTGAATGCACAAGGGATATGGCAATTCAGAGAATTTTTGACAGCTGATAACCAGCAGGTCATTATCAATCCTGAGGCACAGGGCACATTTGCTAAGGATGTCTATCAGAATATTGAAGAGCTTGTTAAAGAAAAGCTAGAGCAGCATTTGGCTTCTGTTTTAACCAAGGATGATTCAATTATTGTTTCAGCAGATGTGCAGCATAATCATTTTTTCCAACAGATTAAGAAGGATCATCTTGTTGTTCTGTCCTTCTTTGGCAATCGTTATCCGATTACGAATACAGAACAATTATTCTCTGATTTAAAAGATACCCCATTTTTTGTGGTAGATAGCTTGGATAAAATTGTGAAGATTGCAGAACAAGTGGGGGAAGTAGAAGAAGAGCAACTTCCTGCTTATTATGAAATTCCACCTTATGATACACAGTTGAATCTTGGGCATAGTCAGCGGAAAAAAGAGTTGATCATCTATGTCAATTTCGATACTTTACCAGAACATCATCTTCAATATGTCTTTACTTCCTTGTTTGATATGATGTTGCAACATGAGTGGATTGACTTATTGGTTGGGACGCAGAGTCAGGATTTTGGTCGAGAAGCTTCTATTCGACAGTTTCTTGAGGAATCTTTATCATCAACAAAGTATGCAGAAAAATTGCTCCTTGTTGACAAAGATAAGGCTGCTAAGAGTGGCGATCCACGTTTAGAAGATGATGATAGCCCCAGAGAGCGAATTGATACTGTGGTGATTCATAGTGATACTGATTTGGCAAAGGCTCTGAAGTATGTTCGCGTCATCTTGGATTTGGGAAGCCCGGCAGATATACGAACTCAAATTGCGGGTATCAGCGGAGGGATTCCTCAAGTGAATTTGTATAATTCTTCCTATGTGAAGCATGGCGAAAATGGTTGGATCATGAATGATATTTCTAACCTGATAGAGGCACTCTTGTATTACCTCACAGATTTGGAACACTGGAATCAGTCTTTGGTGCATTCGGTTAAGAGGATTGAGCTGTATACAAGGGGAGAAATTGTCGAAATGTGGAAAAATACGATAAAGGAATTAAAGCTAAATGAACAGAATTAGTGTCCTACAGATTGCCAATGAGAATTGGCAGCACCAATATGAGATTCCTAGTAATATCGCATGGACATTTGTTAAACCAGAAGATATCATGTCCCTCTTGCCCGAAGATATTGGTATTTTAAAAAAGGATAGGAAGAAACCGAAGGCTGCTAAGCCCTATGATGTTGTATTGGTCGATACTGTTGAGCATTTTGAGTACATTACAGTATTGGACAGCTTAATTCAGGTTTATCGCTTGTTTTATCACGAACGCTGTCAAATCACTACAAAAACCTTGGAGAGATTCCTTTTACGCAAAAGGGCCGTTCAGTCTACTTTTGAAGATCCAGCTCAGATGCTGTATCTATTTTCACGGGGCTTTTCTTCCAAGCAAAGTGGTACCAAGCTCAGTGTTAATCACCTAGCTGTCAATCCCTCCTTCTCAGGTCAGATTAACTATGAAGGAACTAACTATCTCCGTCTGTGTGGCCAATATGGTGAGGATTACCAAACTGTAGCAACCTATCAGTACAATATCTTTCTGAGTGCAGACGCCCCTTTGGATTTATGGCCAGAGTTCAGAAATTCTGAAGATTGCGCAATTCGTTATGTCATCAAGGGTTATCCAGTTGGCAATTCTCCTATGCAAGAATGGATTTATGATGAAGAATCTTTTGAGAAGCCTCTCGTTTTGGATACCAGCGATTCTTATTACCTAAGCGTCAGTGTTCAAGTAAAAGGTCAAGGAATTGTGAAAATTGGACCATTCCACCATCGCCAGTCTCATTTGGGTTATGGGGACTTGTTGATCGGTGGAAATCGTGTTGTGGATAAAAATCGGGAAGAGTTGATTTACTATTTCCACCCTGGTGATTTGAAGCCACCTCTCAATATTTATTTTTCTGGTTATCGTCCAGCTGAAGGATTTGAGGGATACTGGATGATGAACAATTTGGGAGCGCCTTTCTTGTTGATTGGAGATCCGCGTTCTGAGGGTGGTGCTTTCTATCTCGGCTCAGAAGAGCTAGAGCAAAGCTTGTTCAGGTTATTCATCACTGTTTAGATGAATTAGGCTTTACAAGGGATCAGTTGACCTTATCCGGACTATCAATGGGGACCTTTGGAGCCCTGTATTATGCTTCCAAGTTAGAGCCTCATGCAGTGATTGTCGGCAAGCCCTTAGTAAATTTAGGCGATATTGCAGAGAATGAGTCCACGATTCGTCCTGGAGGTTTTCCTACTTCTTTAGATTTGGTGCTTCGTACAACAGGAGAATTATCAGAGGAAGGAATAGCTCAACTTAATGAGCACTTCTGGACATCGTTCAAAGAGGCTGATTTTTCAAGGACGAAATTTATTGTGTCTTATATGTATCATGATGACTACGATGGTACGGCCTACCCTGATATGCTAGAAGAGCTAGGGAAGCGAGCTTATCGCGTTAATATCATTAGTAAAGGATTGACTGGACGACACAATGATGATACGCAAGGAATTGTCGAATGGTTCTTTAATCAGTATAAAACTTTATTAGTGAATAGTTTTGAAAGGAAGTTTGATTCGTGAGATACAAGGAAGAAATCTATTTTGCTTATTGGGATATGCAAAGTGTATCACAGTATCTATATGGATCGTCTGTGAAGCTGCTAGCAGATGGGCATGTTTTATATGAGAATCAGTTCATGCCGTCTGGTACAGTCATTCATGAATGGCATTCGCAAGCAAACTATCAGGCTTTACGAAATACGAGCCAGCTTCCTGAATTGAAGCGAGGAGAAAACTATATCTTTGGCAGCCATCTGGAGACTCTTCCTGAAAATTCGACCTACTTGAAGATTGAATTTATGAATGCGCGTGATGAGGAGATTTTTAATCAAATCATTAAGCAGGGTGAGACGATGAGCATTCGTGTTCCGAACAATACCCACCATTATGAAATTCAATTAGTGAGTTCAGGTTGCCATCGTTTCTTGTTTGAAAGCATCTATATTGCTGAAGAAGGTGTGGCAGATTATACTGTCGATCGCTATTGGATTTCGAAATTATTGCATAAGGACGTCAATCAAGAGACGATTTACGTTTGCTTTACGGAGCCTGATTTTAATCGGACGGGTTACATTCCAGAAATTGTTCGGGAACATTTTCCAAATTTGCTGGTAGTCAATTCTTCCTATAAAGACGCTCTTTTGTATATGGAAAAAGAGTTCTTCGAAATATTGCTTGGAACAATTGAAAAGCTGTCTCGAGAATATTCTTTTGAGAAGGTCGCTTTTGCTGGCTATGGGCCGATTTCAAATATGGCAGCCCTACTTTACTCACAGCAATTTGAAAATGCCTATGCTTTAGTGACTGATGATTTCATGCCAGAATTGGATTATCAGCATGTTCTGGATCGCTATCGAAATAGGGCGAATTATCCTCTATTTAGAGATTTACTACTGGAACGCTTCAATTCAGCTAGAGTAAAAGAATATGCCCATCTGAAAAATAGGCCACGGGTACTAACCAAAATTGATTATTTGTTGGATCAGTCCTTTTTGCTTCAAAAAATAGACTTGGAGAAAACGGAAGAGTGGATGAGAAAGAATGAAGCCTAAAAAATTACATTTAGCTAATTCCTTTAAACTAAGGCGTTATAAAAAAATCTTAGAAAAGATTAATCAGCTTTCTGATAATTATGCAGCCATGTCAGATGAAGAATTGCAGTCCAAAACTCAATGGTTTAAGGGCCGTCTTGCTGAGGGAGAAAGGCTGCAGGAAATTTTACCAGAAGCCTATGCCACCATTCGTGAAGCGGCTAAGCGTGTCTTGGGCCTCTATCCTTACGATGTACAAATCTTAGGTGCCTTAGTCATGCAAGACAATCAGATTGCCGAGATGAGGACGGGAGAGGGCAAAACACTAACAGCAATTCTGCCCTTATACTTAAATGCTTTGACTGGAAACAGCACCATCTTAGTTACGGCCAATGAGTATTTGGCGATACGTGACGCTAAACAAATGGCTCCTGTTTTTCATTACTTAGGAATGACAGTTGGGATTGGTGTTTCAGAAAATCCAGCTAAAAAATTAAAGGTTGCGCAAAAGCAGCGGATTTATCAAAGTGATATCGTGTATACAACACATAGTGCGCTGGGATTTGACTACCTTGAAGAAAATTTAGCGACCTCTCAAGCAAAGAAATTCTTGCCTAAGTTCTATTTCTGTTTAGTGGATGAGGTTGATGCAGCTCTCTTGGATAGTGCACAGATGCCTCTGATTATATCAGGCTCTCCGCGGGTTCAGTCCAATCTATTTGTTACCTGTGATGAGTTTGTTAAGACCTTGAAGGAAGGGGAAGATTTTAAGCTAGATTCGACTCGGACTTCAGTCTGGTTGACGAGAAAAGGTGTCAAGGAAGCAGAAGTATACTTCCGTGTACAAAATGCTTACGATCCAAATAACTACCAACTGATCCGTCAAATCAATTTGGCCTTAAGGGCCAATCATTTATTTGAAAGATCGTCAGTATACTGTAGAAAATGGCGAAGTCAAGTTGATGGATGAGGCAACAGGGCGAGTTTTAGAAGGGAATAAACTTCAATCTGGTTTGCACCAAGCCTTGGAAGCGAGAGAACGCGTAAAGATTTCCTTAGAAACACGCTCCATGGCCTCTATTACCTATCAAAATCTGTTCAAGATGTTTCCTAAATTGGCGGGGATGACGGGTACAGGGAAGGTATGTGAAGATGAATTTCGTGAAGTGTATGACTTGGGAGTGGTCGTTGTACCTACTAGAAAGCCCAATCAACGGATTGATTATCCAGATGAAATCTATCTAACTATCCCTCAAAAACTTTATGCTTCTTTGGATTATATTAAAAAACTACACAAAAAGGGGCAGCCAGTTTTGATTGCGACAGGATCGGTAAGAATGTCAGAAATTTACTCCATGCTCCTGCTGCAGGAAGGAATTGCTCATAATGTGCTAAATGCCTATAATGCAGCAAAAGAAGCAGAGATGATTGCACAGGCTGGCCGGCGTTCTGCGGTAACCGTCGCAACCTCTATGGCTGGTCGGGGAACGGATATTATTTTAGAAGAAGGCGTTGCTAAATTAGGCGGGCTGGCGGTTATTGGAACAGAGAGAATGTCCAGTGAACGAGTGGACTTGCAGCTTCGTGGTCGTGCAGGCCGTCAAGGTGCGCCTGGACTAAGTAAATTCTTTGTTTCACTTGAAGATGATATTATCACAAAGACTGGCAGTAAGTGGATCAATGATTTTTATCAAAAAGAAGTCGCCAAGCCAGAGGAAAAACAGAAGGTTCATCTAAAATCGGTTCGTATTAAATATGAGGTGACAGAAGCTCAGAGAAACAGCGATAATGCGGCAGCTGCTTCAAGACGATCAACGGAGCAGTATGACGAAAGTATCCGAATTCAACGGCAAATCATTTATAATAAGCGCAATGACATTATTGCTCATCCTGACTTTAAACTAGAATATTTTTTATCTGTTTTATCAGATGCTATGGACGCCTATATGAAGAAGCATCCATTTAAAGAGCAGGCCGATTTGTATCGATTTGTTTTGGATAACATTAGCTACTATTGTCAAGGCATTCCAAGAGATTTAGATGTGACAAACATTCGTCAAGTTAAGAAGTTTCTATCTAAGCTTTTCATTGAAGAATATCAGCGAAAACGCGATAGAATTGAGGATTCAGAACTATTTGGGCAGCTTCAACGCATCGCAGTGTTAAGAGCAGTGGATGATTGCTGGGTGGAGCAAGTTGACTATCTCCAACAATTTCAAACTTTAGTGGTTAGTCAAGGTTATGCGCAAAAGAATCCTGTATATGAGTTTCATAAAGAGGCTTTTTGAGTCATATAAGAGAATGAATGCAGACATGAATCTTAAAATTATAAAAAATATGGCGCTTAGTTATGTCAATGTTCAGCCTACAGGGAAATTAGAGGTTTTCTTTGGCTAAAGTTTTGACAGATTGTGCTATAGACTTTATAATAAGGATATAACTGCATTCGGGAGAAAATGTATATTTATGGGTAAGAATAATAAAGCAAAAGCAAAGGGGTTTAAGCGCGTTATATCGAAGTTTAAACGATTGGTGACGGAGGATGATAATTATTATGATCCGGATGCAGCCATCTTAAAACCGATTAGCCGAAAGCCCCAAGAGCAGAATCAGGTTGTGTTAAGTGTTAATGAAGAATTAAAACCACAGACAGAGCCAATTTCTATTATGGAAGACTTTGAGGATTTTCAAGCCAACAATAGCTTGGTAGTAGATGATCTGATAAAAAATGTCAGCCAAAGTTTATCAATGAGCGTTTCGACCTCAATGAGTTTGTCTGCTGAACATTTCGGTAGTGACTCTGTTTCAACAAGCGAGAGTCCTCTTCAAGATTCGCTGTGGGAAAATGATTCATTAGAGACTTATTCTTTAGACTCTTCTTCTCACAGTATCGATCAGTCAGATTCAGAATCTGAGCTGGCTCTTGAGGATGAATCCTTATCCGCTTCTATTAGCACGAGTGAGAGTCTTTCCGAGTCTGAATACTGGAGTATCTTTGAATCTGAATCTCTCAGTATATCAGAGTCAGATTCGCTTTATGAGAGTGAATGGCTATCCGCTTCTATTAGTGCGAGTAAGAGTCTTTCTGAGTCTGAATACTGGAGTATCTTTGAATCTGAATCTCTCAGTATATCAGAGTCAGATTCGCTTTATGAGAGTGAATGGCTATCCGCTTCTATCAGCGCCAGTGAGGGTCTTTCCGAGTCTGAGTACTGGAGTATCTTTGAATCTGAATCTCTCAGCATATCAGAGTCAGATTCACTCTATGAGAGTGAGTGGCAATCCGCTTCTATCAGCGCCAGTGAGAGTCTTTCCGAGTCTGAATACTGGAGTATCTTTGAATCTGAATCTCTCAGCATATCAGAATCAGATTCACTCTATGAGAGTGAATGGTTATCCGCTTCTATCAGTGCAAGCGAGAGTCTTTCCGAGTCGGCTTCTATCCTTCTTAGCGAATTCGTTTCAACTTCGGTAGCGGATAGTCAGTCAGCTTCTCTGTCAGAATCCATTAGTGCCAGTCTGAGCCTTTCAGAATCTGAGTCTCTACGTGCCTTAGAAGAGACTTCTATGAGTCTTTCAGATTCAGTTTATGAGGAGGAAGCTGATTCACCTTCAGTAAACGAGAATAAGCCGGATACTTTCTTGATTTCTCTTAGCACTAGCCTGAGCCTCTCTACTTCTGAATGGTTGGCTCAGTCTGAGTTTACTTCACTTAGCCTTTCGGCATCTGAATCTTTGAGCATCAGTCAGTCTCTATCCTTGAGTGAAGCTTTTTCTCAACTTCTTTTCGAATCTGAATCAGCCAAGGAGAGTCAGCAGCTATCAGAATCACTTAGCCATAGCCAGTCTCTTTCTCTTTCAGAATCTTTGAGTGAGTGGACAGTAGCCTCCCTCAGTCTCAGTGAGTCAGTCTCTTTGAGCGATTCAATCTCCCTGAGTGAGTCCATTGCCGAGTATACTTGGTTAAGTTCTTCATTGTCAGTTAGTGCTTCTCTTGCTCAATCCGAATTGGAAAGCCAATTGACATCAATTTCCGAGTCTATTAGTGTTTCAGAATCTCTCAGTCAGAGTGTGAGCGTCTTTACTTCTTTCAGCTTGAGTGAGTCAATTTCTTTGAGTGAATCCGAAAGTCTCAGTGCATCAAGCTCCTTCAGTTTGAGTGAATCCGCTTCTTTGAGTGAATCTGAAAGTCTTAGTCAGAGTCTCAGCCTTTCAGAATCCTTGAGCCAAAGTGTCAGCGCTTCACACTCTTTGAGTCTCAGTGAGTCAATTTCAGTCAGTCAATCTGAACAAGAAAGTCAGATCCTTAGTGTGTCAGAATCCTTGAGTCAGAGTGCAAGCATTTCGACTTCCTTTAGTTTGAGCGAATCACTTTCCGAATATACTTGGCTCAGTTCGTCACTCTCAGTTAGTGCTTCTGTTGCCCAATCTGAATTGGAAAGCAAGTTAACATCGATTTCCGACTCTATTAGTCAGAGTGCTTCAATCTCTCTGAGTGTTTCAGAATCTCTCAGTCAGAGAGCAAGCCTTTCAACTGCCTTTAGTTTAAGTGAATCAGTTTCCTTGAGTGAGTCTGAGAGCCTTAGTCAGAGCCTCAGTGTTTCAGAATCCTTGAGTCAAAGCCTGAGTGTTTCAAGCTCCTTGAGTTTGAGTGAGTCTGAAAGTCTTAGCCAGAGCCTCAGTATCTCTGAATCATTAAGTGAAAGTGCGAGCCTTTCAACTTCTTTAAGTTTGAGTCAATCAATTTCAGAGTATAATTGGCTCAGTTCGTCACTCTCAGTTAGTGCTTCGGTAGCCCAATCTGCATATGAAAGTAAGTTAATTTCAGTTTCAGAGTCGGCTAGTCAGAGCACATCAGTCTCTATTAGTCTTTCAGAATCTCTTAGTCATAGTGTCAGCATCTCAACTTCCTTTAGTTTGAGTGAGTCGATTTCTCTGAGTGAATCAGAGCACCTCAGTCAAAGTATTGTGAGAGTTTCCTTATCTGAGTTTTATAGTATTTCAGTCTCAGAGTTGCTTTCTTACAGACAGAGTGCTTCAGAGTCTAAGTCAGTATCACATAGTTTACAAGTCTCAGAATCTCTGTCACTTAGCTTGTCTCGAACAGAGTCAATGCTTCTTGCCTATCAACAAGAATCGCTTGAAAGTATGAGCCTTGCATCTCAGGAACTTTCAGAGGCGGTTGCACTATCTCAAGAAAGCTTGTCTGTTCAAGTGTCTACAACTCCAAACTTGAGCGTGACAGATCAAGAGGCATATCAGATGGTAAGACCAGGTTTACAGCCAATTTCTCCTGACTTAAAAATGTCGCTAGTACATTATCTGGATTGGCTTCTATCGCTCAAAATAAGAAAGACCAGCGATAATTTTAAAGATACTAGAGGATGCAATAGTATCCATATATATTCACAAAATCAAAAGGAGTCATTATGATTAGAAATACGATGCCCAACAGTAATAAAGGTTTGGGAACGACGGATGTATTACCACTTAGTGAACCACGTATAGGAGTATTGACAGGGGAAGTCAACTACAAAAAAGTACCAATAGGTGCCTATGATCTTTTGGGGCAATTTACTTTAGCGAGTCAACCGGATTATGTTAGTGATTTGAATATGATTCAATCGATGGGCTTCAATGTTTATAGAATTTCTATCTCTTGGGCGCGAATTTTCCCAACTGGAGAAGAAGCGCAGCCAAGTGAAGAAGGTTTGAAATATTATGAAGCTATCATTGATCAAGTGTTGCAAAAGGACATTGAACCGATTGTAACTTTAAGTCATTTCGATCTTCCTCTTCATCTGTATGAAAAATACGGTGCGTGGAAGAGCCGCAAGATGATTGAACTTTATGAGCATTATACAGAAGCTGTTTTCAGACATTTTAAAGACAAGGTAAGATATTGGATTACCTTTAATGAATTTAATATTTTACACCATTTACCATATCTTGGTGGCGGTCTGTCTTTTGAAGATGGAGAAAATCGAAACCAACGAATCTGGCAGGCGGCTCACTATCAATTGGTCGCTTCGGCACGTGCTGTTAAGCTTGGAAAATCAATCAACCCAGAATTTCAATTTGGTGGCATGTTGGTAGTCAGTCGTAACTATAGTCAGAATCTAGATAGTGCGATTGATGCGATGGAAGCAGAAGTTAAGAACCGTGAAAACTATGTCTTTACAGATGTACAAGTTCGTGGTTCTTATCCAAACCATTTCTTGCGCCGATTAGAGCGTGAGCAGATTGCTTTGGATATTGAAAATGATGACTTCTTTGACTTACGAGTCGGAAAGGTTGATTTTGTTAGCTTTAGTTACCATGCATCTAGTAATTCTCAAGAAGTCTTTATCAATAAATATGGCTATAATAACACCAATAAGAATCCAATTGATCCTGTAGGTCTTCGCCTAGCTATGAATAATCTTTATGACCGCTATCAAAAGCCACTATTTATTGTGGAAGATGATCTAGTATTAGACGAGTCAGATAGCCGATCAATAGAAGAGCTAAAAACGAATATTCAAGAGATCGTTAAAACAGTAGAATATGATGGCGTTGAGCTTCTTGGCTATACACCTCTCAGCTGGGTAGATCTCAATTTCTAAAGTAGATGCGTTTACATCTAGTTACCTTTTAAGAAAATACCTGAATGGATTATATGTCATCTATTCAGGTATTTTTGTTTATAAAAGAATAAGGTTACAAAACTAAGAGAACCATGGAACTAGCAGGTGGATAGAATTTTATTTGCTCTTGTAGTATCCTGATTTTTTTGCTCGGAAACTTATAAAACAATGGTAATAAGCGTCATTTTATGCTACAATTGATAAGATAGTATATAATTAGAATAAATGAAGAATAGAGGGAGCAGAATGAGACTTAAAAAGACCCTATTTGGTAACTATCGTGCCAAGGAAGTTGAAGAATACATTGAATCGTTAGAAGAAGGATTTGATAGCGAAATTCGCAAAAAGAATGAGAAAATTGAATCTTTACGTAAAAAAATTGATACTTTAAAGAACCAAGAAAGAGAAATCGGTGAAGCCGTCGTTTATGCTAAATCGCTGATTATTGAAGCACATGAAAAGGCAGAAAAAGAGGCTCAAGAGGTTCTAGAGAAAGCTCAGAAAGACTTCTTACAAGTAAGATCGTCTATCCTTGAAGAGATCGATGAATTGACGAAAAAACGTCTTGAAACGGAACAGCTCTATAAGGCACAAAAGGAAAAAATCAAAGAGCTTCTTAGTCAAATTGGTCAGATTCTAGACGAAGAAACTTTAGAGGGTCAAATTGACATCGCAAGTCTAATCGAGGAAGCTTCGGAAGACGACGAATTTGCAAGCATATTTGATACTCCTTTAGAGGAAGATGAAGCTACGCGTTTGTTTGATACACCTTTGGAAGAAGACGAGGCTTCAAATGAGCAAGTTGAAGCTGAAAGTTTATTTGATGAAGCTTCTCTTGAAGCGCACGAAGAAGAAGTAAACGAATCAGATATTTTTGGTGAGGAAGAAGTCCCAGTAGAAATCTCTGCTCCACAAAAAGAAGTTGTGAATATTGAGCAAACATTTGCTAAGACAGGTACAGATAGCTCTGTTCCCGTTACTTACTTCACTTCTCCTGTCAAAAAGTCTAAAGACGAAGATAAAGAAAAAGGGAAAAAGAAGAAAGGAAAAATCATCAAACGCCTTTCAAGAATAAAAAAAGATAATCTTTTGTAAGAGGAACATGGTTTATGACAATTTATAACATCAACCTAGGAATTGGTTGGGCAAGCAGCGGGGTTGAGTACGCACAAATTTATCGTGCAAAATTGCTTCGCAGTGTGGGCTTAGAGGCAAAATTCATCTTTATGGATTTTATTTCAGCCGATAATATTGAACATTTGACGAAGAATATCGGCTTTGAAGACTCTGAGGTCATTTGGCTCTATCAGTATTTTACAGATGTTAAGATTGCTCCAACGACCTACACTCTAGCACAAGTCTTAGCTAGTTTTGATAGAGAACCTCTAGAAATCGTCCGTAATCCTGAGAATAAGACCTTTCGGATCCTGTTTGGAGATAATGATTTCGTAACGTGCTACTCATGCGATATGGATAATGAACTGATTGAGCGGGCAGAGATTGTTTCGCGTGGCTGTCTCATTCAGAAAGAATATTATACTTATACTAAACTTTATTGAGTATTATAGTCCTGTAGATGGTCGGGCTCGTCTCTACCAACGGACTTGGCTCAATGAAGACGGTAGTGTGGCTTACGAAGAGATTATCGATGAGGTAGACGGTAAGCAAGAAACGCAAGTTTATCGCTTTCCAGATCAGGTCTTCTACTCCAAGCAGGAGTTTGTTGCTCATTTCATGAGAAGTTTGAAGTTGACAGATAAGGATTTACTGATTCTAGACCGAGAGACAGATATTGGCCAGCCAATCTTCGCCAATAAGGGGGCTGCTAAACTAGCTGTCATCGTTCACGCAGACCACTTCAGTGAAAATCCCGCAGAAAAAGAGTATATCTTATGGAATAATTACTACGAGTATCAATTTGAATACGCAGAAGAAGTGGACTACATTATCAACTCGACGGATGCTCAAACAGAGCTGCTGAAAGAGCAGTTTGCTCAGTATACCGACATCAAGCCGAAGAATATTTTAACTATTCCTGTGGGCAGCTTGGATCAGCTGCGCCGACCAGAAGGTCAGCGGAAACCTTTTGGTTTGATGACAGCTTCTCGTTTGGCCAGTGAAAAGCATATCGATTGGCTAATTCACTCTGTAGTGAAGGCGCATGAGCAATTACCGGAAATCACCTTTGATATCTATGGCACCGGTGGTGAGGAAGCTATGTTGCGGAAGCTGACTGCGGATCTGCAAGCAGAAGATTATATTCGACTGATGGGGCATCATCATATGGCGGATATTTACAAGAATTATTCTGCTTATCTAGCAGCATCGACAAGTGAAGGTTTTGGTCTGACTCTGTTGGAAGCAGTAGGTTCTGGCCTGCCTATCATTGGCTTTGATGTTCGTTATGGCAATCCGACCTTTATCCGCGATGGAGAAAATGGCTACCTGATTCCCAAGGCTCGTCCAGATGATCTAGATGCCATGACGACAGAGTATGCGGAAAAGATTGTTCAGCTATTAACTCAACACTCTCAAGAAGATTTGTCCCGTGTATCCTATGAGATAGCTGAGCCTTACCTTGATGAGCATATTGCCCAGCGCTGGTCTGATCTTGTCCGATCGGCTCAGACCACTAAGTAGGATTCAGAAAGAAAGGCATAACCACTATGATTTGTTTGTTTGACCGCTATGATCAAGCAAGTTTTGATTTATTACGTTCATTAAAAGCAACAGGACTTGATTGTCCTGTTGTTGTTGTACAAGACGATGGCTATCTTTCACCAGATGTCGAGTCTCCTTACAGTTATTTTACAGGAGATTTGGACACACCAGAGGGCCGTCCAATTTATTTTAATCTTGTCCCCAAACCGCATCTATGGGAGATTCGCTCCAGCAATGTAAATGGAGAAATCTTGGATATGGGCAAGAAGCGTGCCAATATTTTCTATCGCCAACCAACACATGAAAGACGTGTGCGGGCTGTCGAATGGCTGGATACAGAGGGGCAGGTTCGAGCAGCAGATATCTACAATCGCAAAGGACGCCTTTTCGCACAAATAACCTACGATCAGACACAACATCCGACCCATACTCGCTATTTTGACCAGAACAATGTCGTGGTCATTATGGAAAATCATCTGACTGGTGATATCATCTTGACACTTGAAGGAAAGCGTCATATCTTTAAATCTAAACAAGAATTTGTCGTCTTTTATCTGCAATATCGTGGATATGATACAGATCGCATTATTTATAATTCTCTAGCGACTCCCTTCTTGGTGGCCTACGCTCTTCGTCCTAAAAATGGTCGTGCAGAAGATGTCCTTTTCTGGCAGGAGCCTATCGGAGAAGCCTTACCTGGAAATATGAAAGTAGCTATGAAAATGCCTCATCGCAATATCCGCATCGCTGTTCAGGACAGGCAGGTATATGAGAAAATTCAAAGCTTGGCAACACCAGAAGAAAAAGTCTATTTCCACAATATTGGTTATATTTATGATTACCAGCGTCTTAATAATATGAATCCAGAAGCCTTGATTTTGACCAATAGTGATCAGCTTGAGCAAATAGAGCAGCTCTTGACTCAGTTACCAAATGTACATTTCCATATCGGAGCCATCACAGAAATGTCTGGCCATTTGATGGGGCTCAATCGTTATCCGAATGTTTCGCTTTATCCAAATATTCGTCCGGCAAAGGTTGCAGAGCTTTTTGAGAGATGTGACTTGTATCTAGATATCAATATCAGCGATGAAATCCTCAATGCATGTCGCACAGCTTTTGAGAACAACATGCTGATTCTCAGCTTCAAAAACACTTGCCATAGCCGTCGATATATTGCGGATGATCACATTTATGCGCCAGAAAATGTCTCAACCATGGTGGATAAGATTCAAGCTGTCCTTGCTTATTCATCAGAGATGGAAGCAGCACTTACTAGACAGAAACAGGCTGCTAATCAGGCTAGTTTGGAGCAATATAAGGCCATTCTTTAACCAGATACATGAGAACTTGCTTTCGATGAGGGCAAGTTCCTTTATGCAGATTTAGTAAAGGAGGACAATCATGCCAGAGAAGAAAAAGGGAATTCTGCAGGAACATATCAAAGAGCAGCTAGATAATCGTAGGAAGCCGTTGAAAAGAGAGAAGCAAGAGTTTAGTATGATTGCAGTGTTAGGTGGCATTCTTTTTCTTATCACTCTCTTGGTCACAATCATCATGCAGTTGGGACACTTTTTCTAGGATTTTTCTGGATGGAGGAGGTCTCTGGAAAAGATGAACCTTGACGAGCAAATCGTCAAGGTTTTTTTGCCTCTATCTAATTGAACTAGTGTGAAAGGGGGAGTAGGGGGTTCGAAAGATAATAAAACGCTTTCAACAATTTGAAGCTTAAAAGCGGATTTTCTGAAAAAATTAGCTATTTTCATTTGTTATTTTACATATAATTACTTGAAAAGGGGAATCCGTTTTGGTAAAATGATGAGTGGTATATACTGGATAAAAACGGCTGGTATATCCCAGATGGAATCTGCTTTTTCTGAGTCAAAGGGATAAAAACTGAAACTGACTGCAACTTTTATTAACTCTGGTTTTGGGAGGCAGCGCAATCTACACTTTGTTAATGGTCATGAGATTAACAAAGGGTCGCAATTGGATAAAAGAAAGGAATCGAATGTTTCGAAGTAAAAAATTTAACAAAGATTTCGAGATCGTAGATGAGAAAAAGCGTTATAAGCTTTACAAGTCGGGTAAAAACTGGGTAAAAGCCTCGAACTCTCAATTGGATCTCTTCCGTATCGGTGGGATGGGCGAAGTTGTCTCTAGTACCCTGTCAGACACTGAAGAACTTGATCACGCACACCTTAGTTTTAACACGCTAGCGGGTATAGGGGGAATCCTGGCCGCGGGGGCTGCAGGATTTGTGGTGACTCAAGAGCAAACTGTATATGCGGATGAAACATCTGAGTATACAGAAAAGGATAAAACAGTCATCGCAGCTGAACCGAAAGTAGCTGAAACAACTGAAACAAGTACCAACTCAATCATCGCTCAAGCGCAAGCAGAAGTAAAGAAAGCTCAAGCAGAACAAGCATCTGCAACAGCTTCTGTATCAGTCAGTCAATCTGTTGAGGATCAAGCGAGTGCGAGTCAGTCAGTTTCAGTCAGTCAATCTGCCTCAGCGAGTCAATCAACATCAGCTTCTGTATCAGCTTCAGCAAGTGCAAAAGCATCTGCATCAGTAAGCTCTACACCATCAGAGTCAGCAAGCGCTCAAGCACCTGCCTCTGTAGTTGAGAGTACATCAGTTGTTAGCGAACCATCAGCTCAGGATTCTGTGTCTACCTCAGCTTCTGCATCGCTCAACCTTAAGGTCAACCCTGCGGCAAGTCTTGTATCAGGTAGTGCTAACCAAAGTTTGGCAAGTGCAGCTATTAGCACAAGCCAAGCAGCAACAACAAGCAACAACATCGCAGCTGGTGTTGTAGCAGATAAGAACCAAGCCCAAGGTAAGGATACAACCAAGCAAGCTGAGAAACCAAGCAGCAGATAAGCAAGTAACTACTGCACCAAAAGAAGGTTACTCAGGTTTCCGTCAAGCAGGAAATCTAAACCGACAAGGAAATATCACTTATTCGCGCGGTGCTACAATCATAAGTGGACCAGGACATGTTACAGTTGAACCAGGTCAAAGAATTGATTACTCAGTAGTGATTGAAGGGGCACCTATCCATCCGCAGTACTTAGCACTGGTAACCAATGATATGAGACCTACTCATGCATTGGGGATAACGACTACGTTTACGCAATCTGGGCCTAATAGGGTTATAGCTCGTATTACTGGTACTGTCCAAACACCTGGACCGAATGCGAAAACTAAGCTTCCGTTTTACCTTGCTCGTAGAGAATACGGTTCTGTTGGGGATTATCAACCTTTGAGAAACTTTAGCCTGAACATCAGTGATGCTGGTAGCAAGTCTACTTCAACAAGTAAGCAACAGTCACTGTCGGCCAGTGCTTCAGCGAGTGCCTCACTTAGCGCATATCAATCCCACTCAGCAAGCGCGAGCCAGTCTGCATCAATTAGTGCGAGCCGAAGCGCATCAGCATCAGTATCAGCAAGTATCAGTGCGAGCCAATCAGCATCAAGCTCAGCAAATGCTAGCCAAAGTGCTTCAGCAAGTGCAAGCCACTCAGCATCTGTATCAGCTAGCCAATCAGCCAGTGCATCGCTTAGTGCAAGTCGTTCAGCCTCAGCGAGCGTAAGCTCAAGCCGTTCAGCGAGTGCATCAGCGAGTGCGAGTCGCTCAGCCTCAGCGAGCGTAAGTTCAAGCCGTTCGGCAAGTGCTTCAGCCAGCGCATCACTTAGCGCAAGTCGCTCAGCCTCAGCATCTGTAAGTTCAAGCCGTTCAGCCAGTGCTTCAGCGAGTGCCTCACTTAGTGCAAGTCGCTCAGCTTCAGCGAGCGTAAGCTCAAGCCGTTCAGCCAGTGCCTCAGCTAGTGCATCACTCAGCGCAAGTCGCTCAGCTTCAGCAAGCGTAAGTTCAAGCCGTTCAGCTAGTGCTTCAGCGAGTGCATCAGTATCTGCAAGTCGTTCAGCCTCAGCAAGCGCAAGCCACTCAGCATCTGTAAGTGCAAGTCAATCAGCAAGCGCATCAGTATCAGCAAGCCAAAGCACTTCAGCGTCTGTATCAGCAAGTCAAAGTACTTCAGCATCAGTAAGCGCAAGCCAAAGTGCCTCAGCTTCAGCATCTAACAACCAGAACTCAGCGTCTATCTCAGTAAGCGCGAGCCAGTCTGCGTCAATTAGTGCGAGCCAAAGCACTTCAGCATCTATCTCAGCAAGCATCAGTGCTAGCCAATCAGCCTCTGTATCAGCTAGTCACTCAGCTTCAGCTTCAGTATCTGCAAGTCAAAGTACTTCAGCATCAGTAAGCGCAAGCCAAAGTGCCTCAGCTTCAGCATCTAACAACCAGAACTCAGCGTCTATCTCAGTAAGCGCGAGCCAGTCTGCGTCAATTAGTGCGAGCCAAAGCACTTCAGCATCTATCTCAGCAAGCATCAGTGCTAGCCAATCAGCCTCTGTATCAGCTAGTCACTCAGCTTCAGCTTCAGTATCTGCAAGTCAAAGTACTTCAGCATCAGTAAGCGCAAGCCAAAGTGCCTCAGCTTCAGCATCTAACAACCAGAACTCAGCGTCTATCTCAGTAAGCGCGAGCCAGTCTGCGTCAATTAGTGCGAGCCAAAGCACTTCAGCATCTATCTCAGCAAGCATCAGTGCAAGTCACTCAGCATCTGTATCAGCTAGCCAAAGCGCCTCAGCTTCTGTATCTGCAAGTCAAAGTACTTCAACCTCAGTAAGCGCAAGCCAAAGTGCCTCAGCTTCAGCATCTAACAACCAGAACTCAGCGTCTATCTCAGTAAGCGCGAGCCACTCTGCGTCAATTAGTGCGAGCCAAAGTGCTTCAGCATCTATCTCAGCAAGCATCAGTGCTAGCCAATCAGCCTCTGTATCAGCTAGTCAATCAGCTTCAGCGTCTGTATCTGCAAGTCAAAGTACTTCAGCATCAGTAAGTGCAAGCCAAAGTGCCTCAGCTTCAGCATCTAACAACCAGAACTCAGCGTCTATCTCAGTAAGCGCGAGCCAGTCTGCGTCAATTAGTGCGAGCCAAAGTGCTTCAGCATCTATCTCAGCAAGCATCAGTGCTAGCCAATCAGCCTCTGTATCAGCTAGTCAATCAGCTTCAGCATCTAACAACCAGAACTCAGCGTCTATCTCAGTAAGCGCGAGCCACTCTGCGTCAATTAGTGCGAGCCAAAGTGCTTCAGCATCTATCTCAGCAAGCATCAGTGCTAGCCAATCAGCCTCTGTATCAGCTAGTCAATCAGCTTCAGCATCTAACAACCAGAACTCAGCATCTATCTCAGCAAGCGCGAGCCACTCTGCGTCAATTAGTTCTAGCCAAAGCACTTCAGCTTCTGTATCTGCAAGCCAAAGTACTTCAGCATCAGTAAGCGTAAGCCAAAGTGCCTCAGCTTCAGCATCTATCTCAGTAAGCGCGAGCCACTCTGCGTCAATTAGTGCGAGCCAAAGTGCTTCAGCATCAGTAAGTGCTAGTCAATCAGCATCTGTATCAGCTAGCCAATCAGCTTCAGCTTCAGTATCTGCAAGTCAAAGTACTTCAGCATCAGTAAGCGCAAGCCAAAGTGCTTCAGCATCTATCTCAGCAAGCATCAGTGCTAGCCAATCAGCCTCTGTATCAGCTAGTCAATCAGCTTCAGCATCTAACAATCAGAACTCAGCGTCTATCTCAGTAAGCGCGAGCCACTCTGCGTCAATTAGTGCGAGCCAAAGTGCTTCAGCATCAGTAAGTGCTAGTCAATCAGCATCTGTATCAGCTAGCCAATCAGCTTCAGCTTCAGTATCTGCAAGTCAAAGTACTTCAGCATCAGTAAGCGCAAGCCAAAGTGCTTCAGCTTCAGCATCTAACAACCAGAACTCAGCATCTATCTCAGCAAGCGCGAGCCAGTCTGCGTCAATTAGTGCGAGCCAAAGCACTTCAGCATCAGTAAGTGCTAGTCAATCAGCATCTGTATCAGCTAGCCAAAGCGCTTCAGCATCAGTAAGTGCTAGTCACTCAGCATCTGTATCAGCTAGCCAATCAGCCAGCGCATCCGTATCAGCTAGTCAAAGTGCTTCAACATCAGTATCTGCAAGCCAATCAGCTTCAGCATCAGCATCTAACAACCAGAACTCAGCGTCTATCTCAGTAAGCGCGAGCCAGTCTGCGTCAATTAGTGCGAGCCAAAGCACTTCAGCATCTATCTCAGCAAGCATCAGTGCTAGCCAATCAGCATCTGTATCAGCTAGTCAATCAGCTTCAGCGTCTGTATCTGCAAGTCAAAGTACTTCAGCATCAGTAAGCGCAAGCCAAAGTGCCTCAGCTTCAGCATCTAACAACCAGAACTCAGCGTCTATCTCAGTAAGCGCGAGCCACTCTGCGTCAATTAGTGCGAGCCAAAGTGCTTCAGCATCTATCTCAGCAAGCATCAGTGCTAGCCAATCAGCCTCTGTATCAGCTAGTCAATCAGCTTCAGCGTCTGTATCTGCAAGTCAAAGTACTTCAGCATCAGTAAGTGCAAGCCAAAGTGCCTCAGCTTCAGCATCTAACAACCAGAACTCAGCGTCTATCTCAGTAAGCGCGAGCCAGTCTGCGTCAATTAGTGCGAGCCAAAGTGCTTCAGCATCTATCTCAGCAAGCATCAGTGCTAGTCAATCAGCATCTGTATCAGCTAGCCAAAGCGCTTCAGTATCAGCAAGCACAAGCATGAGTAACAGCGTGTCTGCCTCAATCAGTGCATCTGAATCAGCAAGCACAAGCATGAGCAACAGCGTGTCTGCTTCAATCAGTGCTTCAGTATCAGCAAGCACAAGCATGAGCAACAGCGTGTCTGCTTCAATCAGTGCTTCAGTATCAGCAAGCACAAGCATGAGCAACAGCGTGTCTGCTTCAATTAGTGCATCTGAATCAGCAAGCACAAGCATGAGCAACAGCGTGTCTGCTTCAATCAGTGCTTCAGTATCAGCAAGCACAAGCATGAGTAACAGCGTGTCTGCCTCAATCAGTGCATCTGAATCAGCAAGCACAAGCATGAGCAACAGCGTGTCTGCTTCAATTAGTGCATCTGAATCGGCAAGCACAAGCATGAGTAACAGCGTGTCTGCCTCAATCAGTGCAAGCCAATCAGCAAGCGCGTCAGTATCTGCAAGTCAAAGTACTTCAGCATCTGAATCAGCAAGCACAAGCATGAGCAACAGCGTGTCAGCGTCAATCAGTGCTAGCCAATCAGTAAGCACAAGCATGAGCAACAGCGTATCAGCGTCAATCAGTGCCTCAGTATCAGCAAGCACAAGCATGAGCAACAGCGTGTCTGCTTCAATCAGTGCTTCAGCATCAGCAAGCACAAGCTTGAGTAACAGCGTATCAGCGTCAATCAGTGCTTCAGCATCAGCAAGCACAAGCATGAGTAACAGCGTGTCAGCATCAATCAGTGCATCAGCATCAGCAAGCACAAGCATGAGCAACAGCGTGTCTGCCTCAATCAGTGCAAGCCAATCAGCAAGCGCGTCAGTATCTGCAAGTCAAAGTACTTCAGCATCTGTATCAGCTAGCCAATCAGCAAGCACAAGCTTGAGTAACAGCGTGTCAGCCTCAATCAGTGCAAGCCAATCAGCTAGTGCGTCAGTATCTGCAAGTCAAAGTACTTCAGCATCTGTATTAGCTAGCCAATCAGCAAGCACAAGCATGAGTAACAGCGTGTCAGCCTCAATCAGTGCATCTATCTCAGCAAGCACAAGCATGAGCAACAGCGTGTCTGCTTCAATCAGTGCATCTGAATCAGTAAGCACAAGCATGAGCAACAGCGTGTCTGCTTCAATCAGTGCTTCCGTATCAGCAAGCACAAGCATGAGCAACAGCGTGTCTGCTTCAATTAGTGCATCTGAATCAGCAAGCACAAGCATGAGCAACAGCGTGTCCGCTTCAATCAGTGCATCTGAATCAGCAAGCACAAGCTTGAGTAACAGCGTGTCCGCCTCAATCAGTGCATCAGCATCAGCAAGCACAAGCATGAGCAACAGCGTGTCTGCTTCAATCAGTGCATCTGGATCAGTAAGCACAAGCATGAGTAACAGCGTGTCCGCCTCAATCAGTGCATCAGCATCAGCAAGCACAAGCATGAGCAACAGCGTGTCTGCTTCAATCAGTGCTTCAGTATCAGCAAGCACAAGCATGAGCAACAGCGTATCTGCTTCAATCAGTGCTTCCGTATCAGCAAGCACAAGCATGAGCAACAGCGTGTCTGCTTCAATTAGTGCAAGCCAATCAGCAAGCACAAGCATGAGCAATAGCGTGTCCGCTTCAATCAGTGCATCTGAATCAGCAAGCACAAGCTTGAGTAACAGCGTGTCCGCCTCAATCAGTGCATCAGCATCAGCAAGCACAAGCATGAGCAACAGCGTGTCTGCTTCAATCAGTGCTTCAGTATCAGCAAGCACAAGCATGAGCAACAGCGTGTCTGCCTCAATCAGTGCTTCAGCATCAGCAAGCACAAGCATGAGCAACAGCGTGTCCGCCTCAATCAGTGCAAGCAACAACTCAGGTAGTGGTTCAGGTTCAACAAGTACAAGCAATGGCTCAGGCGATGCCTCAACTTCAGCAAGCATGAGCAACAGCGTGTCTGCCTCAATCAGTGCTTCAGCATCAGCAAGCACAAGCATGAGCAACAGCGTGTCTGCCTCAATCAGTGCAAGCAACAACTCAGGTAGTGGTTCAGGTTCAACAAGTACAAGCAATGGCTCAGGCGATGCCTCAACTTCAGCAAGCATGAGCAACAGCGTAAGTGCTTCAATCAGCACAAGTGAATCAGTTTCAACAAGCACAAGCTTGAGCAACAGCGCAAGTACTTCAGCTAGCTTGTCTGACAGTGCTTCAATCTCAAGTGCTACAAATCACTCTCAAGCACCTAAGCCACAGCCTGCACAACCAGGACAAGTCAAAGTTACTCCAAACGCTAAGGCTTTACCAAATACAGGAACTGCAAGCAACCAATTTGCTGGTCTTGGATTAGGAGTAGCTGCCTTGGTAACTGCCTCTCTTCTTGGTAAGAAGAAGAGATCAGCAGCTTCTGAAATGGATTTAGAAGACTAAGTTCCAAAAAAATCGGCTACAATGAAATTTTGTTGATATCATTTTAGCGATGAAAATAAGAACCCCGGATGGCTCAAGGCTATCTGGGGTTTTTGGGCTCTTTTCTACCATCTGTCAAGTCTATCAAGGCTTTAAGTAAAAAAAGAGATAAGACAGTAGCTATTCTGAGGTTACTGTCTTATTTTTAACACTTTTTGATCAATAAAAGGGCATGCTAAAAAACACCTCATCTGGTATTTTTGAAACAAGGTGTTACCATAATACGGCATAGACAGCCTTTAGGATTCAGAAAGAAAGGCATAACCACTATGATTTGTTTGTTTGACCGCTATGATCAAGCAAGTTTTGATTTGTTACGTTCATTAAAAGCAACAGGACTTGATTGTCCTGTTGTTGTACAAGACGATGGCTATCTTTCACCAGATGTCGAGTCTCCTTACAGTTATTTTACAGGAGATTTGGACACACCAGAGGGCCGTCCAATTTATTTTAATCTTGTCCCCAAACCGCATCTATGGGAGATTCGCTCCAGCAATGTAAATGGCGAAATCTTGGATATGGGCAAGAAGCGTGCCAATATTTTCTATCGCCAACCAACACATGAAAGACGTGTGCGGGCTGTCGAATGGCTGGATACAGAGGGGCAAGTCCGAGCGGCAGATATCTACAATCGCAAAGGACGGCTTTTCGCACAAATAACCTACGACCAGACACAACGTCCGACCCATACTCGCTATTTTGACCAGAACAATGTCGTGGTCATTATGGAAAATCATCTGACTGGTGATATCATCTTGACACTTGAAGGAAAGCGTCATATCTTTAAATCTAAACAAGAATTTGTCGTCTTTTATCTGCAATATCGTGGATATGATACAGATCGTATTATTTATAATTCTCTAGCAACCCCCTTCTTGGTGGCCTATGCTCTTCGTCCTAAAAATGGTCGTGCAGAAGATGTTCTTTTCTGGCAAGAGCCTATCGGAGAATCCTTACCTGGTAATATGAAAGTAGCTATGAAAATGCCTCATCGCAATATCCGCATCGCTGTTCAGGACAATCATGCCAGAGAAGAAAAAGGGAATTCTGCAGGAACATATCAACGAGCAACTAGATAATCGTAGAAAACCGTTGAAAAGAGAGAAGCAAGAGTTTAGTATGATTGCAGTTCTAGGTGGCATTCTTTTTCTTATCACCCTCTTGGTCACAATCATCATGCAGTTGGGACAATTCTTTTAGTCTCGGATATTCTAGTCAGAATGATAAAAAACAGCAGACTTTCCTGCTGTTTTTTGTTACAATTTATACATGACTAAGAATCAAGAAAATAGAAGGGAGTGCCACTGTGTTAGCAATTGAAAAAATTAGGAACATCACTCCCGAAAATCTTCCATCTTTAACGATTTTGACGGGAGATGACTTGGGGCAATTTGAGCTGTTAAAAGACGAGTTTTTGAAGCAGATCCACTACGATCCAGCGGATTTGAATGTCACATTATTTGATATGAAAGAAACGTCTTATGCAGATGTGGAGCTAGATTTAGTCAGTCTGCCTTTTTTTGCAGATGAAAAGATTATTATTTTAGATCATTTTGCGGATCTAACGACAGCAAAAAAGCGCTATTTATCGGATGAAGAGCTCAAGTCCTTTGAGCAGTATTTGGAAGATCCTAGTAGCACGACCAAATTGGTCATTTTTGCAGAAGGTAAGCTGGACAGCAAACGCAGATTAGTCAAGATACTCAAGCGCGACGGACAGATCTTTGAAGCAGCTGAGATTAAGGAAACAGACTTACGTCAGTATTTTACCAAACAAGCCCAGCTTGAAGGTCTGGACTTTGCTCCGAAGGCTTTTGACCACTTGCTGATCAAATCAGGCTTTCATTTTAGTGAAATCAGTAAAAACTTGGCTTTTCTGAAGTCTTATAAGGAGTCAGGGCAAATTAGTCTAGAAGACATTGCTGAGGCCATTCCCAAAACCTTGCAGGACAACATTTTTGATTTGACTCAGCTGATTTTACAGAAACAAATTGATGCGGCACGGAGTTTGGTGCGCGATCTGACCTTGCAGGGTGAAGATGAAATCAAGTTGATTGCTATCATGTTAGGTCAATTTCGGATGTTTACTCAGGTTAAAATTTTGGCGGATAATGGCCGATCTGAAAGTCAAATCGTGGCGGAGTTATCAGACTATCTAGGCCGCAAGATGAATCCCTTCCAAGTCAAGTTTGCGCTTAAGGATGCGCGTGGTCTTAGCCTCAACTTTCTGAAAAGAACCCTGACCTGTTTGATTGAAACGGACTACCAGATCAAGTCTGGCCTTTATGACAAGGACTACCTTTTTGACCTTGCCTTGCTAAAAATCGCAACAGGAAACTTCTAAAAGCTTAGCAAAATTTATAAGCAAAATAGTTGAAAAATGTGCGTTTTTACGTTATGATTTGTATAATAATAAAGAAAATGAGGACAAGTAAATGGCAATTATTTTACCAGATCTACCTTATGCATACGACGCTTTGGAACCTTACATCGATGAGGAAACAATGCACCTTCACCATGACAAGCACCATCAAACTTACGTAAATAACGTAAATGCAGCGCTTGAAAAACATCCTGAAATTGGTGAAGATTTAGAAAAACTGTTGGCAGATGTTGAGTCTATTCCGGCTGATATCCGCCAAGCAGTGATCAACAACGGTGGTGGACACTTGAACCACGCTCTTTTCTGGGAATTGATGACTCCTGAAAAGACAGCTCCTTCAGCAGAACTTGCAGCAGCGATCGATGCGACATTCGGTTCATTCGAAGAATTCCAAGCAGCCTTCACTGCAGCAGCAACAACTCGTTTCGGTTCTGGTTGGGCATGGTTGGTTGTCAACAAAGAAGGGGAACTTGAAGTAACTTCAACAGCGAACCAAGATACACCAATCTCAGAAGGTAAGAAACCAATCTTGGGCTTGGACGTTTGGGAACATGCTTACTACGTGAAATACCGCAACGTGCGTCCTGACTATATCAAGGCTTCTTCTCAGTGATCAACTGGAACAAAGTAGATGAGCTTTACGCAGCAGCTAAATAATAGAATTATAAAACGGATCGCAATGATTCGTTTTTAAATGCCCTTAAATTGACCTTTCTACTTGTTATTTTAATGAGAATCTTTTATAATACTAAAATATTAGGAGAAAAACTTTGATTAAAAATGACATAAAGAAACTGGCTTGCTGGTTCGGTGGTGTTTTCTTATTTATTTGTTTTTTAGGTCTTTTGGTGGAGCCACAGCGAGCTGATAAAAAGATAGCAGAAGCAGGTCAATCAATTGCTTCTTCACAGTCTACAGAAGGAGAGGAAACGAAGTCTGAGGCGACTGCGCGTGCTAGCAAGACGATGGAAGAGAAGCAACAGGTGATAGAGCAAGACCTTCCGACCATGGAAGCTTTGGGTTTATCTTACGATTATGCGAATATGACCTTGCCACAAGTTATTCAGGCTTACATGGATGACATGGGAATTGACTCTTCGCAGATTGCTTTTTCTTATAAAGATCTGACAAGTGGGCAAACTTATGCCATGAATGATACCCAGCCTATGACAGCAGGCTCTACTTATAAACTCCCCCTTAATATGTTGGTTGTTGATGAGGTAGCAGCAGGAAAATTATCGCTGGAAGAGCGGTTTGATATTACCAACACCAGCTATGAATACAAGGGAGAGCACGATAACTATGTAGCGGCCTTCAATGGCGCCATGTCTATTCCTGATATGCAGGAGTATTCCCTAGTCTACTCTGAAAATACGCCCGCTTATGCGTTAGCAGAGCGATTGGGTGGGATGGACAAGGCCTACAGCATGTTTGAAAGGTATGGTCGGTCAAAAGCTAAAATCAAGACGATCAGCGGCAAGAATAAAACAACAACGGACTATTATATTCAAGTTCTAGAGTATTTGTGGAATAATCAAGAAAAATACAAGGATATTCTTTATTTTATCGGTGTGTCCTTCCCCGGTGAATACTACAAACGCTATTTATACGATTTGACAATTTACCAAAAGCCTGGTTATGTTAGAGAGGCTCTCAATGTTGATGCTATTGTTATGGAGGAGAAGCCTTATATTGTGGCACTTTATACAGCCTATCTAGGTGGCAGCACAGAAGCCAGTGAGGAGATTAGTGGAGTTGGTATTGATCAGGTCGGTCAAATTGCCTATATCATCAATGAGTGGCACCGGGTTAATATGAACTAATCTAATAAATACGCCTTAGATGAAAATCTGGGCGTATTTTTGGTTTTTATTGCAGTGGAGTTTGATGATTTTTAGATTGAACGTTGTTTAGAAAAAATTCGAAATAGATTTGACATAAAGAAAGGGAAAATGTATAATCTATTTAGAAAAAAATCTAAACAGTTCAGGAGAAAAAACGATGATTTCCATTCATATCTTGATTGCTATGCTGCTGATTTTAGGGGCAGTCCTTGTTCCTTTGGTTTATTTTAAAAAGACCAAGCACATTTCTCTGCTAGTTTTCCTTTTAGGGGGAGTTGGCTTTTATCTGTCTAGTCAGGTTCTGGAAAATATCTTGCATCGTATCGTTTTACAGCCTCAGGCTGATGGGACTATTGCTTTGCGGATGGAAAATCCTTGGCTATACGTTCTTTATACTGTTGCTGCGGCAGCTATTTTTGAAGAAACAGGTCGCTGGGTCATCTTTTACTGGCTGCAAAAGAAGCGTCCACTGACCTTTGGGGATGGTGTGGCCTATGGCTTGGGGCATGGTGGTATTGAGGCTTTGTTTGTTGGTATTGTCAGTCTCTTAAACCTTTGGGTTATAGCTCAAGTAGTGACTCAGGGGAATGCTCAGATGCTGGCTCAAATTCCTCAAGCAGTTATTGACAATGTCCGTTCCATGAGTGCTGGCAGCATCTATCTTTTGGCTCTTGAGCGGATCTTGGCTATTCTTATCCAAATCTTGCTGACCTTCTGGGTTTGGAAGGCGGTCAAGGAGAAGGCTCCAGTGTATTTTTTAGCTGCGCTGGGACTTCACGCCCTGATTGACTTAGCGCCTTCCCTGGCTCAGGTAGGCTTTCTTCCGCCACTTGCAGTTGAAGCTCTGCTCTTGGTAGAAGTAGTGGCACTAGTCTTTCTGACCAAGAAAATCTTGAAAGTTTACCTGAAAGAAAGGTCTAATCATGGGGATCAGTCAAACGCTTAAAGCTCTAGCTGACCCAGTTCGGAGGGGGATTCTGGAAATGCTCAAGCATGGTCCAAAGTCTGCAGGGGAAATTGCCCAAGCTTTTGAGCTGACGCCTGCGACGGTATCCTACCACCTCTCTCAGCTAAAGAAAGCCGGTCTACTCATAGAAGAAAAGCAGAAGAACTTTATTTATTACAGCTTAGATGTCACTGTTTTTGAAGAAATTCTTGTCTGGTTTCAATCTCTTGGAGGAGGAAACGAAAATGAAAAAAAATAGTTTACAAGAATTAGGATGGGCACTTGGCGTCATGCTCTTGCCAGTTTTCTATGCCATCTGGGTCTATCAAGAATTACCAGATAGCCTAGCGATTCACTTTGACTTATCTGGGGAAGGAGACAGCTTTTTACCTAAGTTTCTGTTAATCTCTGCTTCTCCAATTGTCATGATGCTGCTAGAAGTTATGATTTATTGGTCTACTGTTGCTAAAGATATCTTAAATCCCACTTTTAAACACCTTATTCGCTGGATCTTTCCCTTTAGCTTTGTCTTACTCTATATGGCGACTATCTATGGGGGCTTAGACGAGGACTTTGATATCCGTAAAATAGCAACTGTGATCGTTGGTGTGGCTTTTTATAATTATGGGAAATTATCTGCCGAAAAGAGTCCAGGCGGATAGAAAACCCATGAATAGAAAGTGGGCACGTCTTTTAGTTTTGCTAGGCTTTCTTATTTTTATAATGGCTGTTTTCTGCCTGTAAGCGGATTTATGCTATAATACTAATAGCAAGTAAGAAGGGTTATTATGATCAATAAGGAACATTATCAGATTATTAGGCAGCATCCAGCATTTGCACATTTTCCTGTGGAAATTTTTGATAAAATTGCTATTGAGATTCAATTCCGCAAGATTCCCAAGGGACAGATTATCTTCTTTTCAGGGGACCGTAGGGATCGTCTTTTCCTCCTGCATCGAGGCTATGTTCGTATCGAGCAGTACGATTCAACCGATACTTTTTCTTATATGGATTATATTAAAATGAATAGTGTGTTTCCATATGGGGGCATGTTTTTCGATGAGCGTTATCATTATACAGCTAGCGCGGTCACCAATGTCGAGTATTTCAGCATTCCTATGGACTTATTTGAAGACTATTCAAAAAAGAATGTCGATCAGCTGTTGTTTATCACCAAGCGTTTATCGCAGATTTTAGAATTTCAGGAATTGCGCTTACGGAATGTCGTCTCAGCCAGTGCTACAGATCGCGTGACCCAGTCTTTATCTATTTTATGCATGGATCTGTGCAAAGAGCAGGATACACTTCCATTTCCAATGAGTATGAAAGAGTTGGCCAAGTTAGGAGCCACCACACGTGAAACAGTCAATCAGGTTCTAAAAAAACTAAGAGAAGAAGAAGTGATTGACTACGAGCATAAAAAATTGACATTTAAGAATAAAGATTACTTTATGAGATATTTTTGAAGGAAGCTAATCAATCATTTGATTGGCTTTTTTTCAAACATTTTTTTACACATTTAAAAAGTTTTTTTCTGATCATATTCTAATATTAATTGAACATATATTTTTTTACAAAAAAAATATATTCCTAAAAAAATAATAGAACAATCAAAAATATGCAAAGAAAACGCTTTCAAAGTAAATAAATATGATAATGTTTTATAAAAAACGCAAAGGATTTGGCATTTATAATGTAAGATTTTAGGTGTAAGCCTTTCCAATCCATGATAGAATAATAGCATAAAAGGGATTGGGAAACCAAACCTCAACGAAAAGGAGGACAATAGATGTCTACACATCCAATTCATGTTTTCTCAGAAATTGGAAAACTGAAAAAAGTTATGTTGCACCGTCCGGGCAAAGAGCTGGAAAACTTGCTACCGGACTACCTAGAACGTCTTCTTTTTGATGACATTCCTTTCTTGGAAGATGCTCAAAAAGAACACGATGCATTCGCTCAAGCTCTTCGTGATGAAGGAATTGAAGTTCTTTATCTCGAAAAATTGGCTGCTGAATCCTTGATTTCTCCAGAAATTCGTGAACAGTTCATCGAAGAATATTTGGAAGAAGCAAATATTCGTGGACGCGAAACGAAGAAAGCTATTCGTGAATTGCTGCATGGTATCAAGGACAACCAAGAATTGGTTGAAAAAACAATGGCAGGGGTTCAAAAAGCTGAATTGCCAGAAATCCCTGACGAAGCGAAAGGTCTGACTGACTTGGTAGAATCAGATTATCCATTTGCGATTGATCCAATGCCAAACCTTTACTTCACACGCGATCCATTTGCAACCATTGGTAATGCTGTATCGCTCAACCACATGTTTGCAGATACTCGTAACCGTGAAACACTTTACGGTAAATACATTTTCAAATACCACCCAGAATACGCTGGAAAAGTAGAATTGGTTTACAACCGTGAAGAAGATACTCGTATCGAAGGTGGAGATGAACTAGTTCTTTCTAAAGATGTATTGGCAGTTGGTATTTCTCAACGTACAGACGCAGCATCTATCGAAAAACTTTTGGTGAATATCTTCAAGAAAAATGTTGGCTTCAAGAAAGTATTGGCCTTTGAATTTGCTAACAACCGTAAATTCATGCACTTAGATACTGTCTTCACTATGGTTGACTATGACAAGTTCACCATTCACCCAGAAATCGAAGGCGACCTTCGCGTTTACTCAGTTACTTATGAAAATGAAAAACTGAAGATCGTTGAAGAAAAAGGTGACTTGGCTGAGCTTCTGGCTCAGAACCTTGGCGTAGAAAAAGTTCATTTGATTCGTTGTGGTGGCGGCAATATCGTAGCAGCTGGACGTGAACAATGGAATGACGGTTCTAACACCTTGACAATCGCTCCTGGTGTGGTAGTGGTTTATGACCGCAATACCGTAACCAACAAGATTTTGGAAGAATACGGGCTTCGCTTGATTAAGATTCGCGGAAGTGAATTGGTTCGGGGCCGTGGTGGACCTCGTTGTATGTCTATGCCATTTGAACGTGAAGAAGTTTAATTCGTGTTCGACAATTTATCAATAGAAATTTAATAACTAGAAAGAGGAAATAACAGAATGACACATTCAGTATTCCAAGGACGTAGCTTCCTTGCAGAAAAAGACTTTACTCGTGCAGAATTAGAATACCTAATCGGACTTTCAGCTCATTTGAAAGACTTGAAGAAACGCAATATTCAGCACCATTATCTTGCTGGTAAGAATATCGCTCTCTTGTTTGAAAAAACATCTACTCGTACGCGTGCAGCCTTTACTACAGCAGCTATTGACCTTGGTGCACATCCAGAATACCTTGGTGCTAATGATATTCAGCTTGGTAAGAAAGAATCTACAGAAGATACTGCTAAAGTATTGGGACGTATGTTTGACGGGATTGAATTCCGCGGCTTCAGCCAACGCATGGTAGAAGAATTGGCAGAATTCTCAGGTGTTCCAGTATGGAATGGTTTGACTGATGAATGGCATCCAACTCAAATGCTTGCTGACTACTTGACAGTTCAAGAAAACTTTGGTCGTTTGGAAGGCTTGACATTGGTTTACTGTGGTGATGGACGTAACAACGTTGCTAACAGCTGCTGGTAACAGGAGCTATCCTTGGCGTTAACGTTCACATCTTCTCACCAAAAGAACTCTTCCCAGAAAAAGAAATTGTTGAATTGGCAGAAGGCTTTGCTAAAGAAAGCGGCGCACACATCCTCATCACTGAAGATGCAGACGAAGCTGTTAAAGGTGCAGATGTACTTTACACAGACGTTTGGGTATCTATGGGTGAAGAAGATAAATTCGCAGAACGCGTTGCACTTTTGAAACCTTACCAAGTTAACATGGAATTGGTGAAGAAAGCTGACAATGAAGACTTGATCTTCTTGCACTGCTTGCCAGCATTCCACGATACAAATACTGTTTACGGTAAAGATGTCGCTGAAAAATTTGGCGTAGAAGAAATGGAAGTAACAGACGAAGTCTTCCGCAGCAAATATGCTCGCCACTTTGACCAAGCAGAAAACCGTATGCACACAATCAAAGCTGTTATGGCTGCTACACTCGGCAACCTTTACATTCCAAAAGTATAATTTATAAACCGTAATACCAACAGCTATGAGGGCTGCGACTAATAGCTTTAGTCCAGTCCTCTTTTATATGATGGAAATCTGTTATTTCTTATAAAGTATTTGAAAAATTATTAAACTGAAATCTAAGCGCATTCGATTGAATGTGATAAAGGAGAACTTATGGCAAATCGTAAATTGTAGTAGCTTTGGGAGGAAATGCGATTCTTTCTTCTGATCCATCAGCAAAAGCTCAACAGGAAGCTTTGGTGGAAACAGCTAAGCACCTTGTGAAACTGATCAAAAACGGGGATGATTTGATCATCACTCACGGTAATGGTCCTCAAGTTGGAAATCTCTTGCTCCAACACTTGGCGGCTGATTCTGAAAAGAACCCTGCTTTCCCACTTGATTCACTTGTTGCTATGACAGAAGGAAGCATTGGTTTCTGGTTGCAAAATGCCTTGCAAAATGCCCTCTTGGATGAAGGCATCGAAAAAGATGTTGCTTCAGTTGTGACACAAGTTGTTGTAGATAAAAATGACCCAGCTTTTGTCAACTTGAGCAAACCAATCGGTCCTTTCTATTCAGAAGAAGAAGCAAAAGCAGAAGCTGAAAAGAGCGGAGCGACTTTCAAAGAAGATGCTGGTCGTGGCTGGCGTAAGGTTGTTGCTTCACCAAAACCTGTTGATATCAAGGAAATCGAAACAATTCGTACCCTCTTGAATGCTGGTCAAGTGGTCGTTGCTGCTGGTGGTGGCGGAATTCCAGTCATCAAGGAAGACAACGGTCATTTGGCTGGTGTTGAAGCTGTTATTGATAAAGACTTTGCTTCTCAACGCTTGGCAGAATTAGTCGAAGCGGACCTCTTCATCGTCTTGACTGGTGTAGACTATGTCTTTGTAAACTACAATAAACCAGACCAAGAAAAGTTGGAACATGTGAATGTTGCTCAGCTGGAAGAATATATCAAACAAGACCAATTTGCCCCAGGAAGCATGCTTCCAAAAGTAGAAGCAGCTATCGCTTTTGTCAACGGCCGTCCAGAAGGAAAAGCAGTTATTACTTCCCTTGAAAATCTTGGCGCTTTGATTGAATCTGAAAGCGGAACAATTATTGAAAAAGAATAAGCTATTTTACTAGTAAAATATATGGTATTTCTAACGTCTTTATATCAAAGTTAGGAATATTTCTTGAAAAATAAATGCGATATTTTCAAAAACATACTAGTTTTTTAGACCTTAATGTGGTAAAATAAATATAAATGAAAGCGTTTTTTTCTTAAATATTTATTTAAGAAAGTGGTTGGTTTTTGCACTTTGTTAGACATTAGGAGGAAAAACAAATGAGTGAAAAAGCTAAAAAAGGGTTTAAGATGCCTTCATCTTACACCGTCTTGTTGATAATCATTGCTATTATGGCAGTGTTGACTTGGATCATCCCTGCAGGTGCCTTTGTGGATGGTGTTTACAAAGCTCAACCTCAAAATCCGCAAGGGATTTGGGATGTTCTCATGGCACCGATTCGGGCTATGCTAGGTACTCATCCAGAGGAAGGCTCGCTGATTAAAGAAACAAGTGCAGCGATCGATGTAGCCTTCTTCATCCTCATGGTTGGTGGTTTCCTTGGTGTTGTCAATGAAACTGGTATGCTAGACACTGGTATTGCTTCTATTGTGAAGAAGTACAAGGGCCGCGAAAAGATGTTGATTTTGGTTCTCATGCCTTTGTTTGCCCTCGGTGGTACAACTTATGGTATGGGTGAAGAAACCATGGCCTTCTACCCTCTTCTTGTGCCAGTTATGATGGCTGTTGGATTTGATAGCTTGACTGGGGTTGCCATTATCTTGCTAGGTTCACAGATTGGATGTTTGGCATCTACCTTGAACCCATTTGCAACAGGTATCGCATCATCAACTGCAGGTGTAGGTCTTGGTGAAGGGATTATCCTTCGTTTGATTTTCTGGTTTGCGTTGACTGGTCTTAGCACTTGGTTCGTTTACAAGTATGCTGATAAGATCCAAAAAGATCCAACTAAGTCTCTTACTTATGCAACACGTGATGAAGATATGAAATTCTTCAATGTTGGTGAAGACGAAGAAAACGTTAATTCAACTCTTACTAAGAAACAAAAACATGTCTTTGTTCTCTTTGTATTGACCTTTGTCTTGATGGTCTTGAGTTTCATTCCATGGAGTGACTTAGGTATTACTCTCCTTTGGAGACTTAAATACTTGGTTGACTGGTCTTCCAGTTATCGGTAAGATTGTTGGCTCATCTACAGCTGCTTTGGGTACTTGGTACTTCCCAGAGGGCGCAATGCTCTTCGCCTTTATGGGTATCCTTATCGGTGTTGTTTATGGTCTTAAAGAAGACAAGATTATCTCTGCCTTCATGAATGGTGCTGCTGACTTGCTCAGTGTAGCCTTGATCGTGGCAATTGCCCGTGGTATCCAAGTTATCATGAACGATGGTATGATTACTGATACTATCCTCAACTGGGGTAAAGAAGGCCTGAGCGGTCTGTCTTCACAAGTCTTTATCGTTTTGACTTATATCTTCTATCTGCCTATGTCATTCTTGATCCCATCTTCATCTGGTCTTGCCAGCGCGACTATGGGTATCATGGCTCCGCTCGGAGAATTTGTCATGTACGTCCTAGCTTGATCATCACTGCTTACCAATCTGCTTCAGGTGTCTTGAACTTGATTGCACCAACATCTGGTATTGTGATGGGAGCTCTTGCACTTGGACGTATCAACATCGGTACTTGGTGGAAATTCATGGGCAAACTCGTTGTCGCTATCATTGTAGTGACTATCGCCCTTCTTCTCCTTGGAACTTTCCTTCCATTCCTATAAAATAGTGAGTGAGGTGATTCCATGAAAATAGATATAACAAATCAAGTTAAAGATGAATTTCTGACATCATTAAAAACCTTGATTTCCTATCCTTCTGTACTCAATGAAGGAGAAAATGGAACACCTTTTGGACAAGCAATTCAAGATGTCCTAGAAAAAACTTTAGAGATTTGTCGAAGTTTAGGTTTCACTACCTATCTTGACCCTAAAGGTTATTACGGATATGCAGAAATCGGTCAGGGGAGCAGAGCTCCTGGCCGTTCTCTGTCATTTGGATGTTGTTCCATCAGGTGATGAAGCGGATTGGCAGACACCGCCATTCGAGGCAACTATCAAAGATGGCTGGATCTTCGGACGTGGTGTCCAAGATGATAAGGGGCCATCGATGGCTTCTCTTTACGCAGTCAAAGCTCTGCTAGATAGCGGAGTTACATTTAAAAAGCGGGTTCGTTTTATCTTTGGTACAGACGAGGAGACGCTCTGGCGCTGTATGGGTCGGTACAATGAACTAGAAGAAACAGCGACGCTTGGTTTTGCACCAGATTCTTCTTTCCCTCTGACCTATGCTGAAAAAGGCCTCCTACAGGTCAAGCTACATGGTCCTGGCTCAGATCAGCTAGAGCTAGAAGCAGGAGCAGCCTTTAATGTTGTACCTGGCAAGGCTAGCTATCAAGGAGAACTTTTGGAGCAGGTCGTGGCAGGTTTGCAGGCGGCTTCTTTTGACTATGAGCAAAATGACCAACAAGTTACTGTTCTCGGCCTGCCTAAGCATGCCAAGGATGCAGCTGAAGGTATCAATGCTATTGTTCGACTGGCGACAGTTTTGCAGCCTTTACAAGGCCATCCTGCCTTGGCCTTTATTGCGGAAGCAGTGGGAGAAGATGCGACTGGCGGCCGTTTATTTGGCGACATTTCAGATGAACCCTCTGGTAGACTTTCTTTTAATATTGCAGGTCTGACGCTGAACTCAGAAAAGTCTGAAATCAGTATTGATATTCGGATTCCTGTTTTAGCGGATAAAGATCAGCTAGTGGCAAAACTAGCAGAGATTGCTGGGCGCTACCAGCTGAGCTATGAAGAATTTGACTATCTGGCTCCGCTTTATGTACCTAAGGACAGCGAACTGGTCAGCACCTTGATGGCCATCTACCAAGAAAGACGGGCGATACTAGTCCAGCTATGTCCTCTGGTGGGGCTACCTTTGCTCGGACCATGCCAAACTGTGTAGCCTTCGGCGCTCTATTCCCAGGAGCTGAGCAGACGGAGCATCAAGCTAATGAAAGAGCATCTTTAGATGATCTCTATCGTGCAATGGATATCTATGCTGAGACTATTTACCGCTTGGCAGGAGAGTAAAATTGCTAGGATAGATACCAGTTTTGCTGATGTTTCCAAGTAAAAACTGTGAATCAAAACAAAAAGAGTTGGATTTTCCAACTCTTTTGTCATTTACTAAAGAAAAATGGGGGGGCAAATTCTTTGAGTTTATCAAAGCAGTCGATAGCAGCTTGATTATCTTCGCAGATGATCAGGCAGACATCATCTCCGCAGACTGTAGCAACAATCTGAGGTAATTCTAGAGCGTCTAAAATGGCACCAAAAGATTGGGCTAGTCCGGGTAAAGTTTTCATGACGACTTGATGCTGAACGGGGCGGAGCATGACGAGGGCATCTTCCATGTAGAAGCGCAGTCTTTTCTCCCAACGAGAAGGGGCGATGCTGTTAATGACATAGTAAGATCTGTCGTTTTCAGTCACCTTGACCAGATTGAGAGTTTTCATGTCACGAGAAAGGGTAGACTGGGTGACAATGACGCCATTTGCTTCCAGTAGTTCTTGGAGTTCCTGCTGGGTATGGACTCTTTTTTCCATGATAAGGGAGCGGATGAGGCGATGCCTACTTTCGATTTTATTCATAGATTCACCTGTATTTATTTGATAAACATAGCGTCGCCAAAGCTAAAGAAGCGATAGCGCTCAGCAATAGCGTGCTCATAGGCTTGCAGTGTCAGTTGGTGTCCAGCAAAAGCTGATACTAGCATGACAAGGGTTGATTTTGGCAAGTGGAAGTTGGTCGAAAAGGCATCGACAATCTTCCACTGATAGCCTGGCTTGATAAAGATATTGGTCCAGCCAGAGTCGGCTTGGATTTGACCATCGAATTTGCTGCCGATTGTTTCTAAAGTACGAATGGACGTGGTGCCGACAGCAATGATGCGGTGGCCGTTTGCCTTGACTTGACGCAGGGTTTCAGCTGCTTCTTCAGACAAGCTATAAAATTCGGAATGCATTTCATGCTCTTCCAGATTGTCAACTGATACGGGACGAAAGGTTCCAAGCCCCACATGCAGTGTTAAGTAGACGAGTTTAACGCCTTTCGCTGCAATTTTATCCAGCAATTCCTCAGTGAAATGGAGGCCAGCGGTTGGAGCGGCAGCGGAGCCGTTTTCTTTGGCATAGACTGTCTGGTAGCGTTCACGATCCTCTAGCTTCTCATGGATATAAGGCGGCAGGGGCATTTCACCCAAACTTTCTAGGACTTCTAAGAAAATGCCCTGATAATCAAAGCGAACGATCCGTCCTCCGTGTTCCAGCTCTTCTGTAACAGTGGCGGTCAAACGGCCATCACCGAAAGAAACACGCGTTCCGACTTTGAGTCGTTTGGCAGGCTTAGCCAGAACTTCCCAGAAGTCTCCTTGGGTATTTTTCAAGAGCAGGAGTTCTACATGACCGCCAGTTTCAGGTTTGGTTCCATAAAGGCGGGCTGGCAGGACGCGAGTGTTATTCATAACCAAGGCATCACCTGGCTCAAGTTGGTCAATAATATTGTCAAAATGTTGGTCACTAAACTGGCCAGTTTCCCGATCTACAATAAGTAGGCGAGAAGAGTCTCGCTTCTCCAGAGGGGTTTGAGCAATCAGTTCTTCCGGCAAGTGAAAATCAAAATCAGCAGTATTCATTCTATCTCCTTAAATAGTTCTCATGATCCAAATATAGTAGGCGGCAAGTAAAAAGGGAATACTGATAAAGAAAATTCCCAGGCATAAAAAAATTAGTTGCCAACCGAGATGTTTTTTTAAGAAAAGCCCAGCGGTAAAAAGGGCACTTCCTAGTAAAAAGATTATAATCATTGGTAATAGCATGCTTTTATTATACCATGATTTGACGCTAAGTCTCTCAGTAAAATTTGAAAAAATTAAGTAGAATCTACTTGACAAAAATTGGTCTATACCATATAATAAAATAAGGAATCAATCAAGAAAAATAGGAGAATAGAATGAAAGTTATTCGTGTTGAGAATCAAGTAGAAGGCGCAAAGGTAGCTTTAGAAATCTTGAAAGAAAAGCTAGCTCAGGGGGCCAAAACATTGGGGTTGGCAACAGGAAGTAGCCCGATTGAGTTTTACAAGCAAATCATTGCCAGTAACCTAGATTTGTCAGAGCTGACCAGTGTAAACTTGGATGAGTATGTGGGACTTTCAGAAGATAATCCCCAGTCTTACCGTTACTTTATGAATGAGCAGCTATTTAATAAAAAGCCTTTCAAAGAGAGCTTTTTGCCAAACGGTGCAGCAGAAGATGTGGAAGGAGAAGTGAAACGTTACAATCAAGTCTTGGCTGATCATCCAGTGGATTTGCAAATTTTGGGAATTGGAACCAATGGTCATATTGGCTTTAATGAACCAGGAACTAGTTTTGATAGCACTGTCCATATTGTCGATTTGGAGCAGTCAACTATCCAAGCGAACGCTCGCTTCTTTGAGAAACTAGAGGACGTACCGACTCAAGCCATCTCAATGGGAATTCGGAATATCTTAGATGCAAAATCAATCATCCTCTTTGCCTATGGCGCTTCTAAAGCTCAAGCCATTGCAGGAACAGTCCGAGGAGAGGTAACAGAAGCTGTGCCAGCTAGTGCCCTTCAAGGCCATGAAGATGTCGTGATTATTGCAGACAAAGAAGCTCTAAGTTTATTAGAAGCTTAACAATCTATTTCCTATCTAATTTTTAGGTGGGATTTTTTATATTTATCAAAAACCTGATTAAAAATATGATATACTAGTTAGGAATGATTTTTTTGGAGGATAAATGTGAAGAAGAAGTTTTTGGTGTTTGGATTGATTTTGTCTGCCTTTCTATCACCGCTTTCTGCTGCGGCAGATGAATTGGTAGATATGGCACGAAAAATGTATCCCAATGAAAATGTACAAGCAATCAATCGCCCTAAGTCATCTTTGATGATTGACGGAAATACGGGCGATATCCTGTGGCAGGATAACATCGATGAGGTTCGCGATCCAGCTAGCATGAGTAAGATCATGACCTTGTACTTTGGTTTTTGAAGCCATTAAAGAGGGAAAACTCAGTTTAGATACGGTGATTAAGGCAACACCGCAAGATCAGGCCGTTGCGGGAAATTTATGAAATTTCCAATAATAAAATCGTGGCTGGGGTCAATTATACTGTTTCTGAGCTGATTACCATGACAGTTGTACCCTCTTCTAACGCAACAACAGTGATGCTGGCAAATTACCTGTCAGATAACGATCCCGATGCTTTCTTGGATAAGATGAACGCGAAAGCGCAAGAACTAGGCATGACCAACACCAAATGGTTTAATGCCAGTGGTGCTGCAGCAGTTTCCTTCAAAGGTTACTATACTCCTCAGAGATATAATAACTATGCTAGCAACCAAACAACTGCGCGTGATTTAGGGATTTTAGTTTATAATTTTGTAAAGAACTATCCAGATATTTTAAACTATACCAATCAGGCTAAGGTGACTGTCAAGGCTGGGACGCCTTATGAAGAAACATTTGAGACTTATAATTACTCTCTGCCAGGTGCTCGCTATGCTCTAGAGGGAGTAGATGGTCTGAAGACAGGCTCAAGTCCGAACGGTGCCTTCAACTACATTGCAACTGTCAAGCGCGGAAACCAGCGCGTGATTGGCGTTATCATGGGCGTTGGCGACTGGTCTGACCAAGACGGTGAATATTATCGCCATCCATTTGGAAATGCCTTGATCGAAAAATCTTATGCTGACTACGAGTACAAGAAACTGTTCTCTAAAGGGAAGCAGGAGATTGATGGAAAAACTTACAATCTGCCAGAAGATTTTTATGCGACCGTCAAAAAAGGTGCGAAGGCAAAGCCTGTAGTTGAGAATGGTGTCTTGAAGGCCGGAAATGATCTATACACGCTCTCTCCAAAGATCTCTGATGAGATGAAAGTGGAGGAAGTAGATGCTTCTGTCACCCAGTCTGCCAAAGAAGAAGTCACTAAGAAAGAAAATAATAAAACTTGGTATAGTGACCTGCTGAGTAACCGCTGGTTAATTGCTTTGCCAATTGTCATTATTATCCTGATTTTCTATATCGAGAATCGGAAATCGAGAAAAGCTAAAGCAAGAGCTAGAAAAAAATAAATAAATGATTGCATTTAGCTTGCAAGCTGAAATAAAGCTCAGTTCCTAAAAACTGGGTTTTATTCTATTTTTGGAGAGGTTTTGATGATGGGAAAAAAGTTTTCTAATAGCTATTTGGCTTATTTTTTGATGTATAATTTTTATTTTCTGTCCAATTCACTGTTTTCGACCTTGATATCTGTTTATATGCTGGATAAGGGGTACACGGCTGGTCAAGTATCTATCGTCGTATCAGCTTCTTTCTTTTCTTCCATGCTGGCTCAGCCAATCATGGGGCTGTTAACTGATACGCTTGGCATCAAGAGGGTTTCGCTTATCAGTTTTTTCCTGATTATCCTAGGAGACATCTTTTTTATGGAGGCCGATAATCTATGGCTCTTAGCCATCTGGTATAGTTTTGTCTTGATGCTCATAAATGGAGTGGGCACCGTGATGGATGTACTGGCAACCCAAAGTCCTTATAAATATGGGAAAATCCGAATTTGGGGAACAATCGGTTATGCCGTCGGTTCACAGCTGGCAGGTTTGATTTATAAAAATATTTCTCCCCAGGCCATCTATCTGGTCTTTATCGGGACTATGTTGCTGAGTATTTTAGGAGTTCTTGGCATGAATCCCAAGCGAGATAGATTAACTAAAAAGAGTGAAAAACGAGGCCATTCGCTTTTTTCAGCCATTCTTAAAAACAGAACCTATCTTTTTTATCTTTTCCTTGTTGCCCTTTACTCTGGTGTGGGCAATACAGGGCATACCTATATTCCTTCCATGCTAGAATCCAGTGGCTTAAGTGTTGATTGGGCAACGACTGTTGTGGCTGTCTCTGTACTATGCGAGGCTCCCTTAATCTTTTATTCCTACCTTTTCATGGATAAGATCTCTGTCAAAAAGTTGCTATATATCTTCTTAGGTATGATGCTTCTTCAGTATGCGGTTTATGCTTTAAACTTTGGCTTGGGTTCGAAAATTGCAGTGACCTTGCTTTCCAAGCATGCTTCTGGCATGGTACTGACTATGCTTAGTCTGCGCATCGTGGCAAATTTGGTAGATGAAAAATATTTGGTGACCGCTTTTGCGTTACTACAGACAGGGAGAAATCTAGGAACAATTTTCATCCAGAATATGTCAGGGTCTATCTTAGATCGTTTTGGCTATGGTAGTATGAATCTCATGTTAGCAGCGATTATAGGTCTAGTGCTCTTGCTTGCTCTCTTTTTGAAAGTTCCTGAAAAAAAGAATCAAAATTTATTTGGATAAGAAAAAACGAGTCTGGAAACTTTTCAGCTCGTTTTTGTTTGGGGAGATTACATAAGTGAGAGAATGAATAATACTTCGTTCCATTTCACAAGCCCTCTCTTTGGTGTTTTAATTACGAATAAAGATATAAAAGACATTGTTTTGAAAGGGAAATGCTCATGTTGCTTGCGAAAAATGAAGAGGGGATTTTGCTGAATGCGATGGAAAAGCAGCCGTCTCGAGGCGAACAACTCTTTTGTCCGACCTGTTCGGGGGCGGTCCGCTTCAAAAAAGGAAGGGTCATGCGACCGCATTTTGCTCATATTTCTCTTGAAAATTGTTCGTTTTATGCAGAAAATGAAAGTGCGGAGCATTTGAACTTGAAAGCTGGCCTTTATAGCTGGGTGAAGCAAAGCCAAGAGGTTCAGGTGGAGGCTTTTTTACCTGAGATAAGGCAGATTGCTGACCTTTTGATAGATGGTCGCATAGCGCTGGAGGTTCAATGCAGTCCTCTTAGTCAGGAACGACTTGAGGAAAGGACGCTGTCCTATCGGCAGCATGACTATCAGGTTCTCTGGCTCTTGGGCAAGAAATTATGGTTAAAACAGTCGCTAACGAAACTGCAAAAGGACTTTCTTTATTTTAGTCAAAATATGGGCTTTCATCTTTGGGAATTGGATGAGAAAAAGCAGGAGATTCGGCTTAAATATCTCATTCACGAGGACTTGCATGGGCGTGCTCAGTACAAGGTCAAATCCTTTCCTTTTGGTCAAGGCTGTCTTTTATCCGTCTTGCGCAGTCCCTTTCAAAAGCAGGGGTTAGAGAGCTATCTGGCTAAGCAAGATCCGGAGATTTGTCGCTATGTTCGTCAGCAGCTTTATTACCAGCAGCCTCGATGGATGAAGCTCCAAGCTCAGCTCTATCAAAAAGGAGACAATCTTCTGACCAAGTCAGCCGAGGATTTTTATCCGCAAGTTCGGCCTGTCCAAGCTAGCTCCTTTTGTCAAATAACAAGAGACTTGACGCCCTATTACCAGCACTTTCATCGCTATTATCAGGCTGAAAAAAATAAGCAGCTTCAAATTATCTATCCACCAGTATTTATGCGAGGATTTCCCCCACTTTTATGATAAAATAGAAAAGATGGAGGAAATTTCTATGGCAAAACAAAGAAATGAAATTGAAGAAAAATATACTTGGGATTTGACTACTATTTTCCCAACAGATGAAGCCTTTGAAGCGGAGTTGGCGCGGGTTTCAGAAGAAGTGAAGAAAGCAGCTGGTCTGGCTGGGCATTTGCTGGATTCAGCGGACAGTCTCTTAACAACGACTGAAGTGCAGTTGGACTTGATGCGGCGGATTGAAAAGCTTTATTCTTATGCTCACATGAAGAATGACCAGGATACTCGTGTGGCTAAGTATCAGGAATATCAGGCTAAGGGGATGACTCTTTACAGCGAATTTGGTCAAAGTTTTGCCTTCTATGAGCCTGAATTTATGGCGATTACAGAAGAGCAGTACCAAGCTTTCTTGGCTGAGCAGCCAGCCTTGCAGCTGTATCAGCATTATTTTGACAAGCTTTTGAAAAAGAAAGCCCACATCCTGACCCAGCGTGAAGAGGAGCTACTGGCTGGTGCTGGTGAAATTTTTGGTGCAGCGGGCGAAACCTTTGCTATCTTGGATAATGCAGACATCGTCTTTCCGATGGTGCATGACGAAGATGGAAATGAAGTTCAGCTCAGCCACGGCAACTATATCACCTTGGTTGAGTCTAAGAACCGAGAAGTCCGTAAGGAAGCTTACGAGTCTCTTTATAGCGTATACGAGCAGTACCAGCATACCTATGCTAAGACTCTGCAGACCAATGTCAAGGTACACAACTACAATGCGAAAGTCCGCAAGTTTTCATCTGCCCGTGAAGCAGCCTTGTCAGCGGACTTTATTCCAGAAAGTGTATACGATAGCTTAGTTTCAGCTGTCAATAAGCATTTGCCTCTTTTGCAGCGTTATATCGCTTTGCGAGCGAAGATTTTAGGCATTTCTGACTTGAAGATGTATGATATGTACACACCTTTGTCAGAGACAGACTACAAGTTCACTTATGAGGAAGCTTTGGCCAAGTCTGAGGAAGTTCTGGCTATTCTGGGTGAGGATTATCTGAGCCGAGTGAAGACAGCTTTTTCAGAGCGCTGGATTGATGTTCATGAAAATCAAGGCAAGCGTTCAGGAGCATACTCAGGCGGTTCTTACGACACAAACGCCTTTATGTTGCTCAACTGGCAGGATACACTGGACAATCTCTTTACCTTGGTGCATGAGACAGGCCACAGTATGCACTCCAGCTACACCCGTGAGACCCAGCCTTATGTCTACGGAGACTATTCTATCTTCCTAGCTGAGATTGCTTCGACGACCAATGAAAACATCCTGACAGAGAAGCTCTTGGAAGAAGTAGAAGACGATGCTACCCGCTTTGCGATTCTCAATCACTTTTTGGATGGCTTTAGAGGTACAGTCTTCCGTCAAACCCAGTTTGCTGAGTTTGAGCATGCTATCCACAAGGCTGACCAAGAAGGTCAAGTTTTGACCAGCGAGTTTCTCAATGAACTCTACGCTGACTTGAACGAGAAATACTATGGACTGAAAAAAGAAGATAATCCGCAGATCCAGTACGAATGGGCTCGGATTCCGCATTTCTACTATGATTACTATGTTTTCCAATATTCGACAGGCTTTGCAGCCGCTTCTGCCTTGGCTGAAAAGATTGTCCATGGCAGTCAGGAAGACAAGGACAAGTATCTGGACTATCTGAAAGCTGGGAACTCTGACTATCCGCTCAATGTCATCAAAAAAGCAGGTGTAGATATGGAAAAAGAAGACTACCTAAATGCTGCTTTTGCTGTCTTTGAGCGTCGTCTGGACGAATTCGAAGCCTTGGTAGAAAAGTTGGGACTGGCATAAGATGGTCGAGACTTATAATCAAAACTCTAATCCCAATATGCGTCGGCCAGTGGTCAAAGAAGAGATTGTAGACTTTATGAGACAACGACTCCAGCCAGTTTCTGGTGGACTCAAGGAGCTGGAGGATTTTGCCAGAGCTGAAAATGTGCCCGTGATTCCCCATGAGACAGTAGCTTATTTCCGCCTGCTACTCGAAAGCCTGCAGCCAGAGAAGATTTTAGAAATCGGGACGGCTATCGGTTTTTCGGCCCTTTTGATGGCGGAACATGCGCCTCAGGCTCAGATTACGACTATTGACCGCAATCCAGAGATGATTGAGCTTGCTAAGGCTAATTTTGCTAAGTATGACAGCCGTCAGCAGATCGCCCTGCTGGAAGGCGATGCGGTGGATTTGCTTGAGACACTGGAGGATTCCTACGACCTTGTCTTTATGGACTCTGCCAAGTCCAAGTATGTGGTCTTTCTGCCTCAGGTTCTCAAGCGCCTCAATCCTGGTGGTCTGGTCCTGATTGACGATGTCTTCCAAGGCGGCGATGTTGCCAAGCCTTTTGAGGACATTAAGCGTGGCCAACGAGCTATTTACCGTGGCTTGCATAGCCTGTTTGACGCAACTTTGGACAGTCCAGATTTGACTGCGAGCTTGCTTCCTTTAGGAGATGGGCTGCTTATGATTAGAAAAAAATAATCCCTTCACTTTTTTCTCAAATTCCAAAAATTTTTAGGAAAAATTAAGATATCAAGTTGGATTTGTGGTACAATAGACAAAGTGAATTTATTGAAGGAGTAGATAAAACAATGAAGAAAAAAATCCTTACAGGAGCAGTAACTCTCTTTTCTGTAGTGGCTTTAGCAGCATGTTCACAAACAGCAAAAGATAAAGATATTGTGACAATGAAAGGTGAGACAATCACAGTAAGTGAATTTTACGATCAAGTAAAAAATAATGGTTCCTCTCAACAAGTCTTGCTTCAAATGGCCATTAAGCAAGTTTTTGAAGAAAAGTATGGCAAAAAAGTGACGGATAAAGAGGTTGAAGAAGCCTTTGAAAAAATGAAATCCGCTTATGGTTCTGCCTTCCAAAATGTTCTTGCTCAAAGCGGAATGACAGAAGATGCCTACAGAGACCAGATCCGCGCAAATAAGTTGGTTGAATACGCTGTTAAGAAAGCAGCTGAAAAAGAGCTGACAGATGACAACTACAAGGCTTTCTTTGAAACGTATACACCAGAAGTGACGGCTCAAATTATCAAGGTGGACAGTGAAGAAAAGGCTAAGGAAGTGCTTGAAAAAGCCAAGGCTGAGGGAGCAGACTTTGGTCAGTTGGCCAAGGAAAACTCAACCGACAAGGACACCAAAGATAAGGGCGGCGAGGTGAAATTTGATTCAACCTCAACAACAGTTGCGGATGCTGTTAAAAAAGCTACTTTTGCTTTGGAAGAAAATGGCGTTTCTGATGTAATCACTGTACGAGGTAAGCAGAACTATTCAGCAAGTTACTACATTGTTAAATTGGTGAAGAAAACTCAAAAATCTGCAAAATGGACAGATTACAAGAAGCAACTAAAAGAAGGAATCCTGACTCAAAAACAAAACGATGCAAGCTTTATTCGTTCCGTTATTTCTAAAGAATTGAAGGAAGCGAATCTGAAAGTGAAGGATCCAGCTTTCCAAAATGTCTTTGCCCAATATGTAGAAGGAGATACTTCTAGCTCATCGTCTAAAGAAGAAAGCAAGTCTCAGTCTTCTAGTTCAGAAGAAAAGAAATCACAATCTTCTAGCTCGGAAGAAGCAAAATCTGGGGCTTCAAGCTCAGAAGAAAGCAAGTCAGAAGCTGCTCATACTGAAGAAAACCCAGCTCCTGCAGCAGAATAAGCTTGACGAAAAGCCAAGAAGTCAGTATAATAAAATTATTGAGAATTGATTTTCTAAATCTCAGCTCAGAGAATTGGCGGTGCTGCGAGCCATGTGAGAGGAAAATTCATGCTACTCATGTTTCAAACTAAATAGCTAATGAGAATGACAAGTTCATTGAATGAAGGTGGTACCGCGGTTTTTCGCCCTTCAGACAAAGAGCTTGTCTTTTATCTTGACTCTGGAGGTAAAGCGATGAAGACCTATCTTGTCAAACAGAAAATTTGCGTCTGGGTGGCGAACGCTTTGATATCAAGGACGATCGAGGTAACATAGATTACCAAGTAGAAGGATCATTTTTCCAGATTCCTAAGAGTTTCACCATCTATGATGCTCAAGGACAGACAGTTAGCCAGATCAGCAAAATCTTTCTAACATTTTTGCCTCGGTTTGAAATCAAGCTCAGTGATGGGACTAGCTTTTATATTCGCAAGAAACTGACCTTCTTCCGTGATAAATATGAGTTTGACAATTTAGGCCTCAGGATCGAGGGCAATATCTGGGATTTAAACTTTAAATTACTAGATGATTGCGATCAAGTCGTAGCAGAGATTACCAAGGAACTTTTCCATCTGACCTCCACTTATCAAGTGAGTGTCTATGATGAGGCTTACTCAGATCTAGTCATTTCTCTCTGTGTCGCCATTGACTATGTGGAAATGTTGGAAAGTTCATCATAAAAAACATTAAAAAGATTTAAGGAGAAAAATAAAATGAAACAAATGTCAAGTGCTCAAATTCGCCAAATGTGGCTGGATTTCTGGGCAAGCAAAGGCCACTCTGTAGAACCATCAGTAAGTCTAGTGCCAGTTAACGACCCGACTCTTTTATGGATCAACTCAGGGGTAGCAACTCTTAAGAAATATTTTGACGGGACCATTATCCCTGAAAATCCACGTATTACCAATGCACAAAAAGCCATCCGTACCAACGATATCGAAAACGTAGGGAAGACTGCGCGTCACCATACCATGTTTGAAATGTTGGGGAACTTTTCTATCGGAGATTACTTCCGTGATGAAGCTATTACTTGGGCTTATGAACTCTTGACAAGCCCTGAGTGGTTTGACTTCCCAGCTGAAAAACTCTACATGACCTACTATCCAGACGATAAAGATTCATACAACCGCTGGATTGAAGTAGGAGTGGACCCAAGTCACTTGATTCCAATCGAAGACAACTTCTGGGAAATTGGTGCAGGACCTTCTGGACCAGATACAGAGATCTTCTTTGACCGTGGAGAAGCCTTTGACCCAGAAAATATCGGTATTCGCCTGCTTGCAGAAGATATCGAAAACGACCGTTATATCGAAATCTGGAACATTGTTTTGTCACAATTTAACGCAGACCCTGCTGTACCTCGTAGTGAGTACAAGGAATTGCCACACAAGAACATTGATACGGGCGCTGGTTTGGAGCGTTTGGTGGCAGTTATCCAAGGGGCTAAGACAAACTTTGAAACAGACCTCTTCATGCCGATCATCCGTGAAGTTGAGAAATTGTCTGGTAAGGTTTATGACCAAGATGGCGATAACATGAGCTTCAAGGTCATCTCTGACCACATTCGTTCCCTTTCATTTGCCATCGGTGATGGCGCTCTTCCAGGAAACGAAGGCCGTGGCTATGTCCTTCGTCGTCTTCTCCGTCGTGCTTCTATGCACGGCCAAAAATTGGGTATCAACGAGCCTTTCCTTTACAAACTCGTTCCAACTGTTGGAAAAATCATGGAAAGCTACTACCCAGAAGTACTTGAAAAACGTGATTTTATCGAGAAAATCGTTAAGAGCGAAGAAGAGTCATTTGCTCGTACCCTTCACTCAGGTCAACATTTTGCAGAAACCATTGTAGCAGACTTGAAAGAAAAAGGTCAAAGCGTTATCGCGGGGCAAGATGTCTTCAAACTCTATGATACATACGGATTCCCAGTTGAATTGACAGAAGAAATCGCTGAAGAAGCAGGTATGACTGTCGACCGTGAAGGTTTTGAAGCAGCCATGAAAGAGCAGCAAGAACGCGCGCGTGCGTCAGCTGTTAAGGGTGGCTCAATGGGTATGCAAAATGAAACCCTTCAAAATATCACAGTAGAAAGTGTCTTTAACTACAATGCCAGCCAATTGCCTTCTAAGTTGGTGGCTATCGTAGCTGAAAATGCTGAAGTAGAAGCTGTTTCTGAAGGAACTGCATCACTTATCTTTGCAGAAACTCCATTCTACGCTGAAATGGGTGGACAGGTGGCTGACCACGGTCAAATCTTGGATGCTGCAGGAAACGTCGTGGCTACTGTGACAGATGTTCAAAAAGCACCAAACGGCCAACCATTGCACACAGTTGAAGTCCATGCTCCGCTTGCTTTGAACCAAGAATACACACTTAGCATCGACACCAATCGTCGTCTTCGTGTCATGAAAAACCACACAGCAACTCACTTGCTCCATGCGGCTCTTCACAATATCCTTGGAAACCATGCGACACAAGCAGGGTCCCTTAACGAAGTCGAATTCCTTCGTTTTGACTTCACACATTTCCAAGCAGTGACTGCTGAAGAATTGCGCGCCATTGAACAACAAGTCAATGAGAAAATCTGGGAAGCAATCGCAGTAGAAACTGTTGAGACAGATATTGAGACTGCCAAGGAAATGGGTGCTATGGCCCTCTTTGGTGAGAAATATGGCAAGGAAGTCCGTGTTGTAACCATCGGCGATTACTCAGTCGAGCTTTGTGGTGGTACCCACGTTGGCAATACTTCTGAGATTGGCCTCTTCAAAATTGTCAAAGAAGAAGGGATTGGCTCAGGAACTCGCCGTATCTTGGCAGTGACTGGCAAGGAAGCCTTTGAAGCCTACCGTGACCAAGAAGACGCTCTGAAAGCAGTGGCAGCGACTTTGAAAGCACCTCAGCTCAAAGAAGTACCTCATAAGGTTGAAGGCCTTCAAGAGCAACTCCGTCAATTGCAAAAAGAAAATGCAGAGTTGAAAGAAAAAGCTGCAGCTGCAGCTGCAGGCGATGTCTTCAAGGATGTGAAGGAAGTCAACGGCCACCGTTACATCGCTAGCCAAGTTTCTGTATCAGACGCAGGAGCCCTTCGTACATTTGCAGATAACTGGAAACAAAAAGACTACTCTGACTTGCTTGTCCTGGTCGCAGCTATTGGTGACAAAGTCAATGTCCTCGTAGCTAGCAAGACTAAAGACCTTCATGCAGGAAACCTTGTCAAAGAATTGGCTCCAATCGTCGATGGACGTGGTGGTGGTAAACCAGACATGGCCATGGCAGGAGGAAGCAACCAAGCCAAAATCCAAGAACTCTTGGATGCAGTAGCTGGTAAATTGTAAGAAAAAAAGGATCTATCCACTTGGGTAGGTCTTTTTATATGCGAAAAAGAGCCAAGTCCGACTGGACTTGGCTTGATTGTAGTAGCTCAAAAAAAGAAAATTTACTATGCTTCTGAATGCAAGTTATAGCTCGTAAGGAAATTTAAAAGAGAGTGGGACAGAAATCGGTAATTCGTTAGAATTCGATTTCGTCGTCCCACCTCCGCACAGTTGAGTAGGGCTGTAAAAGCTGATGAAATCAGCGTAATAGAGCCCACTCAACCACTGCGTCTTGCTCGACAATCCAAAGACAATTGAGAGGCTAGGATTTCTGTCCCACTCTCTTGCTATCTAGTCCACTGTTTTACTTTTAATTCTAGCTCTCAGAAAGCGCAAAATCATTAAAAATATAAATTAGAAGAATGATTTGACAAGAGTAAAAAGCCCCAATCTAGCCTATAAATATCTCTTTGAATAGTGATGGAAAACAGGGTATACATCATGAAGATAAAACTAGCTATGAAAAGTAGGAAGGATTGTAGGCTTGCTATAAAAGGATAGCCTCTCTTTTTTAAAATGAATTTTAATAAAAGAGCTAGGGCAGGCAAAATGGAAAATAAGGTAAAACAAGTTAAAAAATAGGAACTAGTTAAATTTCTAAAATCTTTTCCCCAAAAGATAGAATCCTCGTTTTGAAAAATATAAATTGGATGTGACCTATCGTTTAAAAAGGGTAGGCCAAGGATGACCAGATAAAATACGATCAATAATCCGCTTTGCCAAGAGAAACCTGCTTTCCTTCTCTCTTTATTGTCTGACATGTCTATCTCCCTTCTCTAATTTTTCCTTGCTCAACCACAACAAAATCACCGTTAGTTTCATCAATAGTCTCCAATACATAGGTTCCATCAGGTAAGCTTAATTGTTCTAGTAACTGTTGGATTTGGTCTCTTAGAGAAAAATGTTCCTTGTATTTTTCTTCCGGTAAGATAATTTGAACATAGACTGCTCTGTATGATAAGGCATAATTTAAAGGCAAGTCGTACAATTCTTTAAGAATAGAATGTTTATTCCTAACGGCATCTCCCATACGATCGCTATACCAGAGCTTACCTCTAACAAACCTATCTTGGTCAGATAGAGTGCTTCTCAGCTTAACAGATACCCCTCTTAGATCTGAAGCCTGATTTAACTTTCTCGTCAGAGACTCTTCCAATTTAGTTCGCTCAGGGTTAATTTCTAAAGCTTTTTCAATAATTGGCGCATATACTCTGATAGATTCATCATAAGTCGATCCTAACTCAGATATAGGGTTATTTCGCTTCTCTACATCCATCTTGTCGTAATAAGGCATGACTAATTGTTTGAAGCGGACCGATTTTTTTAGAGGGACAGAGATGGTTTTGTCTTTAATTTTTTTAGTATAGCTATAATTGACATCTATGCCCCAATTTTCTTCAGCCCAGGAAAAGCCAGTTATCTTAATCTCTCCCCAAAAATTACGATTACTATAAAAGCCTTTGAGATGAGCTTCTAGATTTCGGTAGAAAAACAAAGACGAGACCACTAGAAAGCATACAAGTACCATGAAACTTTTTATCTTGTCCGTATCAATCTTTAAATTCTTTTTCAATGGCTTCCTCCTTAATGACTTGCTTGAACTCTTCTTCCGTACGGATTATTTCTTCTTTGCCACTCTTTGTATACTTTTTGCCAATACTCCAGTAAAAAGAGTCGGCATCGGGAAAGAACATTTTTGTTAGGGTGATGCTATCGTTGAGGGTCATGTTTTCTTTTAAAACGACTATATAGCCGTATTTTTTCAATATTGAAAGGGGTAGGCTATCCTCTGGTTTCTTATTGCTATCTTCAGAATCATCATCCGTTAAACGTGATTGGTAATCGTTCTTTTTGTAACTAAACAAAGTGGGCCAATCCGTAGTTACATTTTCGCCACCATCCTTATATATCCCTGTAATAAATGATGGACTTGAAAGTACTCGATAGAGCCCTCCATATCCGAAATGGATTTCTTCTTTGGGCTGTTTTTTTATTGCTTTTTTACTGGTTAGGTTTACATAGATTTCATCATTGTCTTTTATCTGGATTTTGACATATTCATCTTTTCCATCCGAATACATAAGATTATCCATCTCGCCTTCTATGGTGACATAACCCATATCTTGAACAAGTTTCAAGACATCAATGGTTTGGCCATCCCCTTGCTCCTGACCCAGTTTATAATAACGAATTCGGAAGTATTCTTTTTGTCCTTTGCTTTCAGTCTACCTCCATACTGTTTGGAATCCTGAAATGCTAAAAATTTCCGTCCAACAGCAAAATCATAGGAACTCCACTCGTCACTCTCTTTAAAAGAAAGAGCAATCATAGGGAATTCTGGCTCGGTCTCGCCAATAGCTGTATAATCAGTTAAACGCTGATTCTTTCCTTTATAGACATAATTTTGTTCTTTGACCACATAAGCAGCTTCTTTTGTGAAAAAGAAAGAACAAGCACCAGCGACCGCAAAAATGACCAATGCGGCTAAAGCATAAATCTGCCACATCTGCCAAGAGAAATTCTCTAGCTTCTTCATCCTATTCTCCTTTTAGATAGATTATGGACTATTATATCATTTTTTATAAGCTTCCTGCCATAAGCACAAGAAAAGTATGATAAAATGGTATTATTCTAGTTTTATAAGGGAAAAATATGAATCAAACACGTCTCAAAAAACTCCTAAAAGTAGCGAGTTTCTTTCTATTCGCTTTCGTGACATATCATGTCTACTATCAATCTCTCGTCCCTCATCTTACGGCCAGGAACGAGGAAGATGCTAGACTGAGCCAGTCCAAATATCAAATCGCCTATGGGCAAGTAAGAGATTTTCAAAAAATCGGAAATGTTGCTTTGGCCATTGATATGTTTGGTGATGTCCAGCAGAAGGAAGGCTACATTATTGCTCAGAATTATCGCATTCCCAAAACTCAGGATCCTTCTGAAGACAAGCATTTTATGACAAAGAAAAATCAGAGTATTTTTATCAAATTGACATTTACAAAGAGGATGAAGGAATTCAGTCGCTGAGGAAGATTGATGTAAGAGATATCCTTCTCAAAGAAAAGAAGAAATATAATATCATCAGTACAGCAAAAATAGATGCCTTTGACTCACCAACCAAGGCTCCCTATTTAGAAATAGGACTGGAAGAAATCAATGGTGATGCGAGAACTTTCTCACTGATCATTGATTTACAGACCTTAGAAAGTCGCATTACTCGCCTTATAGGCTCTTCATCTGAGGAAAAGATTACTAGCAGGACTAATAGAGAATTATCGGCTGTCAGAGCCAATCCTGTCTTTGCAGAGCGCTTGAAGAACCTGAGCTTCGTTATTGCTAGTAATGATACCATCACAATGCGACCATATCAGGGAGGAGAACTCATCAATCTCTACCAAGAATATCCCCATGTTCTTGAAATGGCTAAAAAAGGTAGTTTTACGATCTACCCACAGTTTCAATATAAAGAAGATCTAACTCAACAAGTTTCAAATTTTGCTAATCTTTTCAATTATCCAGGTGAGGCTCCTTTTTGGTCTGCTCAACAGAAACAAGATTACGAGGCAGACCGAGCTTTAAAACAGACAAAAGATGTATCGACTCCCCTTTCATATGATTTTTTCATGGAGAGGGTAAAAGAAGAAGGCAAGCTTAATGCGGTAGAAGGAACGATTCCTATCGGTTTTGATATCAATACTGGGGAAATAGTCACCGTTGATTTCAAAAAAGGACCTGTTTATCTCCAAAATTTTGACCTAGAAGACCATATAGATAGTCTAAGCTTTATCGACTCCAATTATTCCTATATAAGAGATGTGCGGTTTGATCAAGTTAGTATGGACACAGCCATGTCCTATAAATTAGGTAGAAAATCTGTAAGTGATTACAGTAGGATGATTGAGGATTCTAAAATCAATCAACCGAGAGAGACCCGCTATATCACTTGGCTTCAATATAAAGCAAATAACAATATACATGAATCCGATATGAATATCGTTAAGGGAATTGTGGATCAAGGAATCTTGTACAAAATCTTCTCTATATTTAGTCTTGAAGAAGGGCAGATGACAGTGAATCAGACTGGGACCAACAGCAATCTTGCAGTAGGGAAGACCAAAATATTAGTACAAAATGGTCACCAGCTTCTTGATTCATTACAGTTTGAGACAACTGATATGCCTAGCTTGAATCACGATGAAATGATCCAGTCTGGTAGGATTATATATGTCCTTATCGATGGGCAGCTTCGTCAAGTAAAAGTTCCGGAGGAAAAGTAGGTGCAGAAGATAGTGATAAAAATAAAAAAATGCTTTCAAAATAAATTCTTTTTGAATGTTGCTGGCTATACCTTGGCTTTTACACTTGGTTTATTTTTGGCTTTTTATGTTTTTGAGAGGGAAAAAATGACCATTCAGTCTGAGCAAAGACAGGCTAAAAAATCCCAAGAAAAGAAAGCTACAAGAGCGAAAGATGAGGCAGTCCAGATAGAAAAACTTGCAGATAAGATCTATATGGTGAAAAATCCTAATTCTGCTATCTTGTCTGATAAGTATATCTTACAGCAAGAAATGAATTACTCTGATCAATCCTTCCACTTCGACAGCTATCAGGCCTTTAGTAGGGACAATAAACATAGCAACCATGTCAAAATTAAGCTTTTAAATCAAGTTGAAGAGTTGTATAAAGATTACGATTTAGTCCAGCTGGCTCAAAAACTGCATAGTCAAGCCATACCAGGGAAAGTCAGCCATCAGCTGTATCAAGATCCTCAGGATGGGCAATATTATTTTGCTTTTGAAGTCTATCTACCAGGTGGTAAGGATGAAAATGATTACTCGAACGCTCATGAGGAGAAGCCTATCTATACTCTCTATACTAACATTGAAAACGGGCAGACCTTTTATCTAAAAGATTATTTTAAGCCCCTGAGTATCCGTGACAAGTATCCTGTCTATGGTGCTAGTAATCTGGATGACAAACTAGAGAAGTACGGCTTGGTTTTGCTCAACAGTCCGCATAACTTTACCCTCATTCAAGGGGAAGAGAATTTACAGATCAAAAAGTTAAAACTAAGCCAGCAATTTCCAAATGTAGAGGAAAAACTTGCTAGTGGCTGGAGTTTAGTTGTAACTGGAGAGGATTCTTATGAAACCAGTATCAGACTTCTAGCGTCTGAAGGAGAAACCGACCTCTATACTAATGTCAAACTAGATCGTTCTTATTCATCTGATGACCAAGAGCATCTCTTAAAGTCTTATCAGGATTTCCTTGAGCTATACAAGGAGAAATAGCAAGTTTCTTTTTATCAAATAACATTGTTCCATATGATTTTCCAATGATGCTTTTCATTGGTTTCATATGGGGCTTTTTTTATGCCCTCAGAAAGTTATTTTGGATTTACCAACTGCACAGCCTTCAGAGTATCTTTCTCAAACATTTGTAAAGGATCTAAGTCTTTATGACAAAAATCCTTATTTTTTTGACAAATATACTTGTCAAAAAGAAAAGAATCTGTTACAATGTATTTAAGTTAAGAAGAAAAGATAAAAGGAGGGTCTGATGGAGATACTGTTTTGGTGTCTACTTCCGATATTTTCTGGTTTGTGGCTGATGTCATCCAGTGAATTGAAAAATGTAAAAAGGAAGTTGAAACGTTTAGAGAGAAATAAAGAAAGGAGTGGAGAAATGTCACGTTTTTTTAAAGAAATGATTGGGAAAAAACCGATCATCATTGGTGAAGTTTTCGGGACAGATTGCTGGGAGGTAGTTGATGCCGATGACGATTGGGTTAAGTTGAGTAAGACCAATAAAAAAGGTCAAACAAGAATCAAGCTCATGCGCATTGACGATATCAAGTCTGTTGAACTGAAAGAAGACTGAGAGGTGTTGTCATGAAGCTGAAAAATCGACTGAAAGAGCTGAGGGCCAGAGACGGGCTGAATCAAACTGATTTGGCCAATAAAGCTGGTGTGTCACGGCAAACGATTAGCTTGCTGGAGCGGGATGAATACACGCCCTCCGTGGTCATTGCTCTCAAAATTGCTCAGATTTTCAACGAAAGTGTCGAAAACGTCTTTCGCCTAGTGGAGAAAGAGTAGGTAGTTAGGAAAAATCGGTGACTGGAGATATTTTATGATAGCCGTCTTGTCTTGAAGACCAGCAAGCAAGCTTCTATATCATAGCGGTTACTTGATCTGATCCTAATTAGCTGTGTAAGTATATTAGTGCTTTTCCGCAAGTGACGGAAAGTAAAACAAGGAGAAAAGCAATGCAAGAATTTATGGAAAACTTTAAAGTTAACGAAGAACAAGCAAAAATTGCTGGTGTTTGCGCAGGTTTGGCAGATTATTTTGGGATAAAAGTAGCTTATATTCGACTGCTTTTCGCAGTTGTAGTGCTAACATCAACTGAGCTAGGGATTTTTGTAGCCTTGGGCTATGCCTATCTGGCAGGATGGTTCCAAAAGGATTATTTGTGGAATAAAATGAGCAAAAAGTCAGAAATCACTTTATTTTTCTGATGACAGTGCTGATTATTTTACCTTTATTTGGCCGTGAAATACTGGAGATTGCCTCTGATTTTATTAGTCAAGTCATGGCTTGGCTGACTGCGCTTATTTAAGAATAGGAGAAAACAATGTCAACAAAGAAAAGAATATTGAGAAATATCGGCATCTTCATTCTTGCTGCTATATTAGGAGGAGGAGTAGTCAGTTTTATAATGGCTCATTTTGAGTATTTCTCTTGGCCGACCGTCTTAAATGTTGAACTGCTGAAGAACATTGGTCGAGCGAGTTTGTTTATTCTCTATCCCGTAACCTTTTTCTTGCTCTATCAGACGCATAAAGTGCACGGGGCTTACCAGATAGAAGAAGATGATGACAGAAGCTATGAGCTCTATCGTCAAACTTTTAAAACCCTAGAATATGCGACGATTTTATATAATATCTCGTATGCTCTGACTCTATTCACCCTCTTTGTAGGAGTGAGCTACCTAGGTCCGCTACTAGGGTCAGACATGACGATTGACATTCCATTTTATGATATTGCACTGTTTCTTGCTTTGATTTTAGGTCAAATTCTTGTATTGAAAACCACTCAGAAGGTTCGTCAATATAAATTATCTGCTATGCCAACCATTGAGGAGATGAAGGACTATGCTCTGTCTTATGATGAAGGGGAGTTGCAGGCTCATTATGAACAAAGCTTTTTAACCCTCTTCAATCTCAATCAGCGCCTCATTCCAGGCCTTTATGTCTTGCTCTTTATTCTTGGAGTTGGGACACCAATGCAGGTCGCTTCTGGTATGATTGTCTTAACCATTATTTTTGTCTATATCAATGCGGAGTCTTATCAAGCAGTTAAAAGATATTTCAAATAAGCTGTTTGT
>BNJU01002358.1_pt1 | contig 85687 bp, 111 predicted proteins | sample 8539281 | NCBI WGS metagenome assembly BNJU01 (sample SAMD00202456, study PRJDB9452) | human saliva metagenome | isolation source: human saliva | place: Japan
AAAAGCCACAAAGTGTGTTTGTGACTCTTTCTTCTAACTGAATCTTGCCATATCATCTATGTGATAAATCGGTAACTCGAATAACTTGGTCCACTTGTTCCCAAATCAGAGGATTGTGGGTCGCAATAATAATAGTTCGATTCGGATTTTTTAAAGATTCTAGGATGGAAAGTAATTCCTCAGAGTTTTTGGGGTCTAGTGAAGCGGTTGGTTCATCTGCTAGAATCAAAGGTGGATCCTTTAAAATTATCTTCGCTAATGCAACACGTTGTGCTTCTCCTCCTGATAATTCAAAGATAGGTTGCTTCAAATCCAAATAAGAGAGGTTTACACGGTTTAGAGCTTGTTTCATCAAAGAGATTTTCTCTTTTTCTTTCAACTTTTTACCAACTAAACCCAGATTGAGATTCTCTTTGACGGTTTGACTTTCAATTAAGCCAAAATCTTGAAATAGGTATCCTAAGTAATCTCTAAAGAAAACAGAAGGCTTGATATCCTTAAGAGAAGTACCATCATAGATGATTTGCCCTTTGTCATATGGCTCTAATCGTCCAATCATATTCAAGAGTGTTGTCTTACCGCAGCCACTTGTACCGATTAAGGCATAAATTTTCCCACCTTCAAGATGAAGATTCGTATCTGAAAATAGCTGACGGCTTCCAAATTTTTTAGATATATTCTTTAGTTCAATCATCCTATTTTCCTTTCATAATTGTCATAGAAACACGAGATTCTTTATTAGCTTGACGGTAAAGCGTCAAAACTGCGCTAGCTAGAAAGACTAATAAAGTGAGCAAGCCAATCACCAAGTCTCGACTGCTTAAAATAAAGAGACTAGCACCAAATATAAAACTGGCAAATTGGCTAACCATATACTGAGCATGTGTTTCAAAAAATCGTAAACCTGAAATTCGTTTAATCAAGATATCTCGACGGAATTGCTCGAAATATAGAAGATTGACAGAATAAAAGAGTAACAAGGAACTAGCTATCCCAACAATAGCTCCTAAGATTAAAGTTGCTGTTTCAGTTTGAACTTCATTATAACGAGTTAGATAAACACTTCTTCCTTCTTTAAGATAGGATACTTGCTCATAAATTCCTGCATTTTTCAAGAGTTTAATCCCATCTTCATATCCTTTGACAAAGATATTCTTACCAGCATTGATAGACCAACTAGATTTGGAAATGATACTATCACCTGTAGATGTTGGAGTAAATACAACTAAAATCGGATCAGTTAAGTACTGGATGGATACTGGGCTTTCACCGTTATTATAAATAAATCGCTTTTCTCCAGTTGGAAGATAGCTAACAATCGCTCTCATTTCATACTCTAAAGGAGCGTTTTTATCCTCGCTTGATTTTCCGTAATAGTTTAAACTTTCTTCAAAAACTTTCTTAAGTTCTGCTTCCTGTGAGCGAAGAGATTCTGGTAATAAAAGTCCAAATTCCCCTTTTTGAAGATGAGCTAACTTCTGTTTGGTCTCAGCATCTACTACGACCTTTTCCTTCTCCAAATAACTGGGACTGACATAGAGAACATTAGCATCTGAACTATAGGTATCCAGTGTCTCTCCCTGTTCATTTTTTCCTTGTGGATTGGCAAAATGGAGCAGATTATCCTTTACATAAAGGGCTTGTTCTTCTTCGATTGCTTCCTTGGCAAAGGAATACCACTTATTCTGATTTTCTGTATCTTTTACTCTATCACCTAAGCCAAAGAAAATCTGGTAATAGTCTGCTCTGTCCTGCCATGCTTGTTTTGAAATTTCAAGTTCTTTCAATCGTTGGTAAGACGTCAAACCTGTCTTAACAGCGTAGCCTACTGTAAAAACAGCTACTAACTGACACAATAGGGTTAAAGCCATCAGGCGTTTAAGGGGTAATCTTCCCTTAATAACGGGAACTAATGCTTTATAACTCAAACTCATTAGATAAAGAAGCATTAGTAAAATTGAAATCGCCAATAAAAACAACAGATAGAAACTAATCCCAAAACCATAGGTGGCTAACAAGATAGGATAAAACAAACCTTGACTAAAAAGAACGACTCCCCCACCTAGGAAGGAAAGGAGGGCTGATAGAAGGAGCCACTTGATATCAGTCGATAAAGAATGCCCCATAATGGATAAGAGAGTCTGACCAGAAAAGAGTTTTATACCTGCTGCTCTCATTTCCTTAATCCGAGTGATAATCACTAAAGCAAAGAAAGATAAGCCAAATATTGCTAAACTAATTAAAATAAGGGGAATTAGTAACATTCTAAAAGCAAGAGAATAGGGCGGTGTCTTTCGGTCAGGAATTGCTTTATAACCCAAATCTCCTAATTTATCGGCAAGCTTTTCTTTCGTCAAGGAGCCTGACAAAAGGAGATAACTATTTAGCGGATCACTACGTTCACGACTTTCTTGGCTAGCTTCTTGGAATTCTTTTGGTAAAGTTCCCTGACCATAAGTTGCATAAGTAAAGTGAGTCGTCCCATCCTTACTCGGCTCTACGATTCTTCTAGCTATTAAACTCTGTTCTGAGTTTGCAAAATTCTCCAATTCCTGTTCAAATACCTCACGCGTCGGTTCCTGAGTATCCTTTTTGACACGAAGTAAGGAGACGGAATCATAGCTTGCATATAAATATTGTGGCGCACGTAAGACAATAATCCAAGCAAAGAAAAAGCTGAGAAAAAAAGTTGATAATAATATGAATAGTTTCTTCATAGTAGACTCCTTGTATAAGAGAATAACCCTATAGAACAAAGATTTTATGTTTTATAAATTCTTAGAATTATTTTTCCTAGTTTAATCCATTACACCCTGAGCACCAAGACAACAAATTTAATTCTTTCTTATTTTTGAAATCGGTTTCTTATAACTTAAGTATATCACTTTCTATATAATCTATCAACATATTTTTACTAAGATATCATTAGTAATGAAGTTTTTATAATTTCCTAAAAAATAGAAGACATTAGAGGATTTTATTCCAGTTTTCGCCTTCATACTTTACAAGCAAAAGAGATGATGTTATAGTAAAAGGCAATTCAAACTATTGTAAAATTTCTACAAAAAAAGAGAGCCAAAACTCTCTTTTTATCTTCTTTTGTTTTTACTAACCGACATGAGGGTAATATCTCGCAAGCTAAAGTATGCTAGGAAGAGCATAGCGATTGCGATAAAGAATTCTGTAGGTAGCTGAAAGATTTGCAGAACTGACAGCATAAGCAAAATCAAGAGTGCTACAAAAGCAAAGACGACAAGGACAATATTGACTGTCCCTTTAATGCTTTCTGGTGTCGCAAATACATAGAGTAGTAATAAGAGGAGTCCTATGATTAAATAAACCATCTTTATCTCTTTCTAGCTCTTATTCAGCTGATTTTTTCTTCTTGTTAGCTTTCTCACGCTCTGCCTTATTAAGGATTTGTTTACGCAAACGGATAGACTCAGGCGTTACTTCCATGTACTCATCGTCGTTCAAGAACTCAAGAGACTCTTCAAGTGTCAAGATACGAGGCGTCTTAATAACAGCTGTTTGGTCCTTAGTAGCTGAACGGACGTTGGTCATTTGTTTTGCCTTAGTGATATTAACTGTCAAGTCATTTCACGAGAGTTTTCACCGATGATCATTCCTTCATAAACCTCAGTACCTGGGTTGACAAAGATCGTACCACGTTCTTCGATAGACATGATTGAGTAAGTTGTAGCCTTACCAGCATCGATAGAAACAAGGGCACCACGGTGACGACCACCAATTTCACCTGGAATCAATGGCAAGTATTGGTCGAAGGTATGGTTCATGATACCGTAACCACGAGTCATTGACAAGAACTCAGTTGAGTATCCAATCAAACCACGCGCAGGAACAAGGAAGACCAAGCGAGTTTGACCATTACCAGTTGAAATCATATCCAACATTTCACCCTTACGTTCAGAAAGGCTTTGGATAACAGATCCTTGGTATTCTTCTGGAGTGTCGATTTGAACACGTTCAAATGGCTCACATTTGACACCATCGATTTCTTTACGATAACCTCTGGACGAGATACTTGAAGTTCATATCCCTCACGACGCATTGTTTCGATAAGGATTGACAAGTGCAATTCTCCACGTCCTGAAACTGTCCATTTATCTGGTGAATCAGTTGGGTCAACACGGAGGGAAACGTCTGTTTGCAATTCTGCCTGCAAACGTTCTTCTACCTTACGAGAAGTCACCCATTTACCTTCTTTACCAGCAAATGGTGAGTTGTTGACCAAGAAAGTCATTTGAAGAGTTGGCTCATCGATGTGTAGAATTGGAAGAGCTTCAACTGCATCTGTTGGAGTGATGGTTTCACCGACAAAGATATCTTCCATACCAGAAACGGCAATCAAGTCACCCGCTTTAGCTTCTTGGATTTCACGACGTTCCAATCCAAAGAAACCGAAGAGTTTTGTAACACGGAAGTTTTTAGTTGTGCCATCAAGTTTAGAAAGGGTAACTTGGTCCCCAACCTTAACAGTACCACGGAAGACACGACCGATACCGATACGACCAACGAAGTCATTGTAGTCCAAAAGTGATACTTGGAACTGTAAGGGCTCATCTGAGTTATCTACTGGAGCTGGGATGTGGTCGATAATCGTGTCAAAGATTGGTGCCATAGTAGCTTCTTGATCAGCTGGATCATCTGACAATGAAGAAGTTCCGTTGATCGCTGAAGCATACACCACTGGGAAGTCAAGCTGGTCATCATCTGCACCAAGCTCGATGAAAAGTTCCAATACTTCGTCCACTACTTCAGCTGGGCGAGCTGATGGTTTGTCGATTTTGTTAACAACCACGATTGGCACAAGGTCTTGTTCCAAGGCTTTTTCAATACGAAACGAGTTTGTGGCATGGTTCCTTCGTAGGCATCTACGACCAAAACAACACCGTCAACCATTTTCATGATACGCTCAACTTCTCCACCGAAGTCCGCGTGTCCTGGTGTGTCCATGATGTTGATACGAGTTCCGTTATAGGCAACGGCTGTATTTTTAGCAAGGATGGTAATTCCACGCTCTTTTTCGATATCGTTTGAGTCCATAGCACGCTCTGCCAATTCAGTACGTGCATCAAGCGTTTCTGATTGTTTCAATAATTCGTCAACGAGGGTTGTTTTACCGTGGTCAACGTGGGCGATAATCGCAATGTTACGGATATCTTCTCTTAATTTTGTCATGATTTCCTCTATAATATTCAAAATTTATTTTCTAACTGAACGATTATACCATAATTTCAGGTAAATAACATAATTCAAGCAAGTGTAAATGTTTTCACTCTGCTTTTCTTTTCACGTCAAGCCTTTTCAAAGCAAGCGACTTATGGTAAGATAGGCAGGTATGCGTGTAGATAATTTATTAGCCCAAGAAAAAGTTAGCCGAAAAGCCATGAAGCAAGCACTCCTAAAAGGGGAAATTCTCGTCGATGGTTGCCCAGCCCGCTCCCTAGCTCAGAATATCGATACAGGACTACAGGAGCTCCTCTTTCGGGGCCGAATCATTCAAGGCTATGAGCACACCTATCTTATGCTTCATAAACCTGCTGGTGTCGTGACAGCCAACAAAGACAAGCAACTTCCAACTGTCATGAACCTGCTTCCACCTGATATTCAGTCTGACAAGCTCTATGCCGTTGGCCGACTGGACCGAGATACGACCGGCCTCCTCCTCTTGACCGACAACGGCCCTTTGGGCTTTCAACTCCTCCATCCCCAATATCATGTCGATAAGACCTACCAAGTTGAGGTTAATGGACTCCTGACACCTGATCATATCCAAACCTTTCAAAAAGGAATTGTCTTTTTAGATGGTACTGTCTGTAAACCTGCAAGACTTGAGATTCTATCTGCAAGTCCTTCCCTCAGTCAAGCCTCTATCACCATTTCAGAGGGGAAATTTCATCAGGTTAAAAAAATGTTCCTCTCAGTTGGTGTCAAGGTAACCTCCCTCAAACGAATTCAGTTCGGTGATTTCACTTTAGACCCAGAACTAGCAGAAGGTCAATGCCGTCCCTTGAATCCAGAAGAATTAGAGATCATTAAAAAAACTATTTAGAGATGAGTTGATAAAAGAAAAAAAGCTTTCAAATAAAGCTTTTTTTATTTTTACACTACTTAATTCATAAAAATAATCAATCCTAAAACCCAATTAATTACGGAAACTACAATCCCTACAATAGCTATAATTTTTTTCTGTTTTATAGTCTAGTCCAGATTCTTTTTTTGAAGTGAGTTAGCATACAATAAACTGGTAATACCTAAACCAATACCTCCCAACGGAAATAACAAACCAAGAATAATCGACAAGATACCCACAAAAAGTGGATTTTTTTCTTCTTTTTCTTTCATGTTCTAAGAACTCCTTAAATTTTTATACAAATTAATTATACTATAAAACAATAGCTTCATCCTATCATTCGACTAATTTGGAAATAAGGTTAGCTAGTCTTGACTTTCCCTTTCCAAGAATCCAAACCATAAGAAAGGATATAAATCTCAGAAAAACCTTGTTTTTTCAAGTAAAGAGCTGCATTTGTAACTCGTTGCGCACGTTGGTTTTCGTAAAGAAGGACAGGTTTGTCCTTACGAAGGGCTGCAAGACTAGTTTTCAACTGACTTGAAGGAATATTGCGAGCCCCAAGAATATGTTTTCTGTGGAATTCTGCTGGGTCGCGCAAATCGATTAATTGACCCGTACGAATCAAGGCTTCAAATTCCTCATTGTCCACAATTTTAGCCGCACGGCGAATACGAAGATAATTAAAGCCCATCCATGCCAACATTGCTAGTATAAGTGCCCACAAAATCCAAGTAACCATTAGTTCATTTCTCCATTTTTCTCAATATAATCCAATTCTACCTTGTGCTCTCTGCGAAGAACCGCTTCTGCTTCTAGATAGTCTAATTTGTCCATCAACCCTGCATCGTAAATCCGAGAGAGTTCCAACTTCATCAGTTCAATATCATATAAGCGTTTTCCCATGTAAACAATAATACCAAATCGTTTGAGGAATTGCTGCACATCATAGAATGTTTTCATAAAACTCATTCTAGCAAATTTTTGTGTTTTTTTCAAGAAGAGACTCATACTCTCCCCCTGATTTTCCTATCTTCTTTGGCGATTCTGACGCAAGTGTGGTACAATAAAAACATGAGAATTCAACAATTACATTATATTATCAAAATCGTCGAAACTGGCTCCATGAATGAGGCAGCCAAGCAACTCTTTATCACTCAGCCAAGTCTTTCCAATGCAGTAAGAGATTTGGAAAATGAAATGGGCATTGAAATCTTTATCCGCAATCCCAAGGGTATCACCTTGACCCGTGATGGGATGGAGTTCCTCTCTTATGCCCGTCAGGTTGTCGAGCAGACCCAGCTTTTGGAAGAACGCTATAAAAATCCTGTCGCCCACCGCGAACTCTTTAGCGTTTCCTCCCAGCATTATGCCTTTGTGGTCAATGCCTTTGTCTCTCTGCTCAAGAAAAGTGATATGGAGAAATACGAGCTCTTCCTTCGTGAAACTCGTACTTGGGAGATTATCGACGACGTCAAGAACTTCCGTAGTGAGGTCGGTGTCCTATTTTTTAACAGCTACAACCGTGATGTTTTAACCAAAATGCTGGATGACAATCACCTGCTGGCTCATCATCTCTTTACCGCCCAACCGCATATCTTTGTCAGCAAGACCAATCCTCTGGCAAAGAAAGACAAGGTCAAACTAGAAGACTTGGAGAACTTCCCTTACCTCAGCTATGATCAAGGAACTCACAACTCCTTCTACTTCTCTGAAGAGATTCTCTCGCAGGAATACCACAAAAAATCTATCGTAGTCAGCGACCGTGCCACCCTCTTTAACCTCTTGATTGGTCTGGATGGATACACGATCGCAACAGGGATTTTGAACAGCAACCTCAACGGAGACAATATCGTTTCTATCCCACTGGATATTGATGATCCTATCGAGCTGGTCTATATCCAGCATGAAAAAACCAGCCTATCCAAGATGGGCGAACGCTTTATCGACTATCTACTAGAAGAAGTCCAGTTTGATAGTTGAGAATAGTATTAAAATGCTAAAAATATATATGGAGACAAAAAATGAAAAAGATTATACTCGCTAGTACAGTTGCCCTATCTATTTTAGGGTACTCTCAAGTAACGGTCCAGGCTCAAGAAAATAAAGCAGAGTCAGTACGAGAAAATGTAACAATTCCTCATTCAAGTACTTCAAAAATCGAAAACCAAGAAAAACCGAAAGAGAATGTTGAAAAAACAGACAATTCTTCTAAAATTGACGATAAAGAAGAAAAAAACTCCTGCTACAGAAGAGAAGAAATCTGAAGTAAAAAAAGAAGTAAAAAAAGAAGAAAAAGTCAAAGAAGGTTGGCAGGGAGAAAATAATAACTGGCGCTTTTACGAACACAATAAACCTGTTACCAACTGGAAAAAAATCCAAGGAAAGTGGTACTACTTCAACAAAGATGGAAATCGACTAAGCAATACAACCTTTGATGGTTATGTATTCAATAAAGATGGAGTGATGGCTGAGAACGGTTGGAACTTCATCAATGGAAAGTGGTACTTTGCTAGTTCTTCAGGAAAAATTTCTCAAAATAAATGGGAAAAAATTGCTGATTCTTGGTATTACTTCGCCAAAGATGGAATCATGCTTAGTAATACTACTTTTGACAGCTACTTACTGACTAAAAGTGGTGCTATGGCCACAAACGGCTGGGCAAAAATCGACCAAAATTGGTACTATGCAACATCCTCTGGAAAAATTTCTCAGGACAAGTGGGAGAAAATCAATGGTTCTTGGTACTACTTTGATAAAAAGGGAATCATGTTAAGTTCAACTACATTTAAGGGCTACCTATTTAATAACAGTGGTGCTATGGCTGAAAATAGCTGGGTAAAAATTAAAGATACCTGGTTCTATGCGAACGCATCTGGAAAATTTGTCCAAAACAAATGGGAAAAAATCAGCGGTTCTTGGTATTCTTTTGCTCAAGATGGAGCTATGTTAGCCGATAAATGGTCAGGAAGCTATTATCTAAAAACCAATGGGGCTATGGCTGATAATGAATGGATATTTGATAAAAATTATAACAGCTGGTTCTTTTTGAAGCATGGTGGAATGTATGCATCAAAAGAATGGATTGGAGCTTATTACCTCAAAGCTGGTGGTTATATGGCTAAAAAAGAGTGGATTTACGACGACACTTATAAGGCCCGCTACTACTTAGATGATAATGGGCATTATGTTTCTGGAACTTACAAAATTGACGGTAAAGACCATCTGTTCCACAAAAATGGTCAATGGATTTCTGAGGTCTCAAAAGAAGTTGGGTTTGTAAAAGGCCAATACAGTAAAACCATCTTTTTAGATCCTGGACATGGGGGAAGAGACTCAGGTGCATACTATTACAATGTCGCTGAAAAAGACCTCAACATGCAGGTGTATCGTAAATTACGCAAAAAATTAGAAGAACTTGGCTACAAAGTTCTCACTTCACGTGATAGTGATATTGATGTAGATTTTGTTACAGAACGTTCTCGTATGGTTAACAAGACTAACTCTGATATCTTTATTAGTATTCACTTCAATGCGACTGGTAATGCATACTCAAAATCTAGTGGAATTCAAACCTATTCCTACAGTGATGAACCTGATTATCCAAGTAAAATCAACCCATACTGGCATAGCCATCCTGACCGTATGAGTGAAAGCAAGCGTCTTGCAGCCGCTATCCACTCTTCATTGTTAGCTGAAACTGGTGCTAAAGATGCTGGCTTATTGGAAAGTAGCTTTGCCGTTCTTCGAGAAACTGCTAAACCAGCCGTCCTCCTAGAGCTAGGTTATATGGATAATTTCGCTGAAAATCAACAGATTCGAGATAGTCACTATCAAGATAAGATTGTAGCAGGTATCGTGAAAGGAATTCAAAAATATTACGCTGGTAAGTAAAAAAGGGTCTCGAGAAACCTCGAGGCCTTTTCTATTTGTCTTCTTTTTTATCTTTATCAGGAAAGAGATACCCAATACCAATGCAAGCTAGTACGCCCGCCCCAATTACCAAGCCACTTGAAATTGGTAAAAGGTCCAAAATTGCATTGGCGATGATAAAAGCAATAATCAAACACATCAAACTAGCCTTGTAATCTTTTTTCAAAAGATTCTCTAGGGTAAAATAGAGGAACAGTCCTACCGGAATCAGGGACCAGAGGTTGACATTCAAATTTGGCCATCCAACAGAACCAAAATACAAAACCAAAGCTGAAACTAGCAAGAATCCAATACCTAATAATTTTTTCATTTTTATCTCCAATTTCTTTTTTAGGAACTTGAGTTATCTGATAGTGACGCCTTCCGTCCCTTACAAAAATCATTATAGCAGAGGTCAGTTTCAAGAACAAGTTCTTTTGCCTATCTGGTCTCTATCTCGGTCTAAGTGGTTCAATAATTAAAATGAAAGAAAAAGAAGCCCTAATGAGCTTCTTCATTCTAGTGATTGCAACAGTATTTCTGAACTAAAACAATCGAAAGTTAGATTCTAAACTAGTTTTTTCTAGTTCGTATTTTTCTTTTCCTTAGATTCTAGAGAAGTTTTGATTGCTTCGCGTTCAGCCTGTAGTTGAGCTAAATGCTTCTCCTCTTCTTCAAGTTTACTAGTATCTGGTTTTACACGATAATAAACATCTTCTGGTCTCGACAACATCGCTTCATACTGCTGTCCTGCAAACAGTCTCTCCTCGTCATGATTGCTTTTATCTGTCAGTTTTCCATCATCACCAGGTTTCATGACAACTCCACTTGGTACAGCAACTACCACAAATCCTCCAGCAACAGAATCTTTTACCCAAGCACTTAGAGAAGCGGTCTCAGAATTACGACGATCTTGACCTTTTGACCCTTTTAGTTCAGTAATATATTCAAATTTTTGACCATCTCTATAACTAGTTGCATACATTTCACCAGACTCATTAATGACATATTCATTGCCCGACGGTGTACGCCATGTGCCTTTCAAACTAGATAAATCATTATTTCTTAATGCTTCAATATCCAGTTTCGGAACTGCAGTTTCTTCTTTTAGCTTGCTAACAAGTGCTTCTGCTTCAGTAATCTTGGTGTCTAAATCAGTTAGTTGATCCTTGAGTTTCTGGATTTTCTCTTGCTTATCTTTATCAATCTCATCTGTTTTTCCTTGGCTTGTAGATGTTTGACTTGTTGACTCTTTAGTTGAAGTTACAGACGATGCTGGACTTGACTCTTTATTTGCCTTATTAGATGAGAATAAGAAGATACTTGCTAAAATTGCAACAACCAAAAGACTAATAGCAATGCCAATATAGACTTTTATTTTAAATACCTTGCTCCTAATTGTAGCTGGAGAAGAGCCTTTCACTCCCTTCGAGACACTTGTTTTAGGATCATTTGTCTCTTCAAAATTTTTCTTAGTCATAGTATTCCTCCCTTTTTTCACTATATTTCACCTATATCTTAGACAAATTCGCAAGATTTTGTCAGTATCCATGAATAGATAGATTTTCAAAAGAAAACCAATCAACTAATCCTAAAATATTGGCATCAATAGAATCATCCATTAAACTCTATATCGAGTTTATTAACATAAATTATACCATAATTTTTTTAAGAATTTTTATATTTTTTTATAGTCTAACCGTGATAACTAAAAGGGAGCTATTTTTTTCGTATTATTCACTTATCTTTATAAAAAAATTATAATAGACGTATTTACTTATCATATTGCATATAGACTGTACTTCATCAAATAAATCTTGAGTTTTTTACTACAATTGAAAAAAAGCACAATTTTTTTAATATATAGTTCGATACCATATTTTTATGAAATTGGTAGAATCCAAAAAAATCTTCCTATCTGTAATAAGAAGATTTTTTTGTTATCTAAATGAAGTCCATTAATACATTCTAAAAGAGTATAATTATCAATGTAAACTTAAGAATTAAGTATTAAATAGTAATTGTCAGCAAACTGTTTAACCATCACAGTATCTAATCTCAACACATAAAACATCTTTTTCTATAGATTTTTGCCTTAATCTTGATCTTTTTTTCTTCAATCCAAGAAGCACTCCCACTATAAACAATATTCCAGCAATGAATGGTGTAAGAGTTGCTCTAACGGTTCCGGTTTTTGGTAGTCCATCAGTATTGTTAGTAATTGATTTACTATCGATATTAGTATGTTTGTTAGCTATGTTCTCTTGATCATAAAGATAAACTTCCTTATTATTTTTCAAATGCTTTTTTTATCATTTCTATCAGGAACTGTAGCTGTGACATCCTTAGTTGAATCAGGTTTTTTTGTGAATGATTTTGCTCCTTTGTAAAGTCCTCTTTTCTATGATTTTGATTTAATTGACTAGGATTTGCCTGTGGGTTGTCTTTCTTTTTGGATACATCAAAAAGTAGGTTTATTTCCCTCCTCCTTTTTCTCCTCTATTTTCTTGAATACAGGTTTTATAAGGGTATCTTTTGATAAATTAAGAACATAGCCAGTGTCTTTTTTACCTTCGAAACCAGCAATTTCCCAGCCATCAAATTGATATCCTTTTTCTAATTCACCCTTATAGACAGGTAAAATGAAATCTTCTTCCGACACTATCGTTGAACTCATTTCTTTTCCATTTTGAATGGTTACAGTTACTGTATGAGGTTTTAGTTCGCTCACCTCTCCCGTATCTTTGTTTAAAATGAATTCTTTTACGGTTGTATTTCTTGCGAAATCTTTTACAACTATCTTAATGTTTAGTGTCTTATCTGTTATTTGTTTAATATCATCAAATGATTTGTATTCTTTTTCCATTTACATAAATATGTTTGTTCTTGAATCTCACCATCGAATCCATTATTTCTTTTTATCATTGATATTAAAGACTACAGATTTTTCCATTAGCATATTCGATACTAGTATTTCCCTTAGGATCAATGTTTACTTCTGGTTTGACATTATCATATAAAAAAATTGATAGTGTACTCCAACCGCTTTTCGCATTCAAATCGCTATAGCCAGTTTGAAGATAAACATTTCCATCCATGTCTGTTACCTTATCTGGAAATCCGTTTGCTTTATAGTCTTTCATCCCCCAGTCCATGATGTCACCGTCTTTAACATTAAGCTTAATGTTAAAAATCTCTAGTGTTATCAATGTGTAAATCTCCATAGATTAAATAATTATCTACAACCGATTCATTAACTCTCAACTCCCAGTTGAAAACCACCCTTTATCAGAAATCTTACCTCTTAAATAAAATTCTGGATTTCGTACATAAATTTTTATTAGATTTAGATGGATTAAAGTAGTTCTTGTCCAATGAAAGATTTACTGGTTTTTGCATCAATAAATAACGTAGAGCCATCTTCTTTTTATAGCTTCTACATTGGACATATCCTCTCCTGTATACTCTTTACCATCCTTACCAAATAATACAAGTTTAGAAGAATCTGTCACAAGATTTCCATCTTTATCGATTGCTTCCCTTTATCATTCATTTTTAAATGTAAACACTTGATACCTTACAATGTTAAAAGCCGTCCAAAACCGACATTAATACTGGTTGAGTACTTCTTCCATCTTCAACATTTCTACTATCAGCATAAATTATTTTTTTCTGATAAAGGACTCTTAGATTAGGATTGGCCTTTTTGGATTTTTTTGCTATATCTTCCTGGCTATAAACTCCATTTTCCTTCTAACATATCCGTTTTTTTCCAGGATTATAGGTAGTCACTTTTTAGTGCATAGCCTTTTTCTTAGAATGATGTTATCCTTTTAATAGATATTGTTGTTTTTCTGAATCAGAATAGATTTTACCAGATTCCATGTCCGTTAAATTGTTTGGTTTATTTTTTTGAAAGATCTCCTTCTCCTAATTCTATTACATTCCCATAACTTGATGCATAGGGATATTCTGCTTTTAGTTTCCTTATTTTTTTCAGGCATTCTAATTTTTAGTTTCAGCTTTTATCTGATCATCATCTTTAACAAAGAATCTCATATCTCCTGCAAAAAGCTAATCCATCCACAATATCATTAATATTAGCGTATAAATCAAATGTCATCGTTTTTTTGAATGTGAATCATACTTAGTCGTTTTGATTTCTATCGATTTATAGTTATTTGCCATAATATACCTTGGCATTTTTTTAGAAACATTACTTATCTTTCCAAGAATTTCAAAGTGTCCATCTTTTAGACGGGCTTAGAACACCATAAATTTTTGATTTTGATTTCGTCAAGTTTTTCAGTTTCATATTCTAAGGCACTACCATCGTCATAAAGCAATGATATTTCCCTTATCATCGTATTTATAATCGTATTCTTCTGTCCTCTTACCAGTTTCACTTGTAAAGTCATCAACTTCTCTAAATTTCTTTTTTTAATGAGTTTTTTTAAGTCTTTGCTTTTCAAAATCTCTAATTGTTGAAATGGCTTTTATTGATAGTAAAAGCTAGATTTTTTTCTTCGGTAGCCTCTTCATTTTTCTTGATGATGTTCTACTTCAGTTGTATCTTTTTTTAAGACTGTCCTCTTTTCTATTTTTCTAAATTTTTTTAAATTTAGATTCGGCAATCTCTCCAAGCTTTTGGTATTTAGATGAATCCTGATCAGGATCTACTAGATAATAGGAAATCATCCCCTTTTCATCAGCATGATCAGCAAATTTAATTCTATAAATCTTTGTGAAATTGCTAGAGCCATCTAATGCAATGACTTCAATGATTTTTCCTCTTAAATCTCCTGCACCATTAATTTCATAAATGGTATTTCCGTCTTTGTCAAGTTTTCTATTTCTTCCTTGACCCTCACCTGCATAAGTTACTTCAAGATTTTTCTCAACTTCTCCGTCTTCATTAACAAGAGCGGCTCCTGCATACCAAACTTCGTTTGCAATCTCGTCAAATTTTTCAGGATGTTCTTTCTGATCTCTCGCAAATAAAGTTTCATTCTTGTATTGCTCTTTTACCTTGTGATAAGTATCCTTTGTGATCAGCTTAATTTTTTCAGGATTCGAAAAATCAATCGAAACAATCTTAGGGGCTGTGTTATCAATTTTTACAGGAATATAGGAAACCTGCCATGGATAATCTTTAGTTAATCTATATTTAAATTTATAGAAATATTGACCTTCCGCAATCGGTTCAAATTGACCTCTTATCTTAGTAGCAGGATCTTTAGTATCCTTGCTTTCTGGTGCATTTTCTTCTCTACCTCTAGGGTTATAAATGAGTCCATCCCATTTCAAGTCACCCCAAACTTTTAGTTTAGAAGATTTGATTCCCTTTGCATCATTTCTCTTAGAGTTTAAAATTCCTTTAATAAAGTGTTCTCTCGAAATGACTTTTAAGTCAATTTGATTTTCTCCCTCTTTATTTGTATTTACTATTGAAATCATTCCTTCTTCTGCACTTCTTAATACAAGTGGAGAAGGTGTTAATCCTCTCTCAAGTTGAGCATCTTGAGGATTTCCATTTGAATCTAAAGGATAAATTTTAGCAATCTTAGAACCACTTGATGATGGTGCGTTGATCCCTTCGTTATTGAAAGCAAATAATTCTGGATTTTTGATCTAGGGATGTTGTATTTTTTTATCTTTTCTATTTTTGTATAACTCCTGCTGGATTAAATTTATCTATACCATGTTCTCCACCAATTCCCTTATTTAAGGTTCCTGGAATTTTTTTGGTTTGCCATCATCATCATAACCTTCCATTGTTTTTTTGATTTTTGAACCTTCTTCCCAGGCCCATTTATCAAGGATTGGTTCGTGGTTCCAATTCCCAGCAAATCCCATTAGAGGCATCGATAAAGAAGGTTGGAAATTTGTTTTCTTCCCATTGGAGTTTAAAGCTTCCATTTCTTCCACTGACTCAAAATGAATAAATGATTCTACAAATTTATTTTTATTTTTAGCCTCTCCAACGTTTATAACCGCATTTAAATCAAAGCTAGAATTTGGGCTTATAGTGAAAGTATCATGCTCAAATGTAATATTTGCTCCTTTGATTTTTTCTGGGTGAATTTCTGGAACAATTTGCTTCCCATCTGAAGATTTTTCATCTTTATATGTTTCATCCAGTTTGAGTCTGTCAGTTAGAGCATCTGTAGTTATAGCAGATGCTGAAACTTTAAAGGTCAAAGGTCTGTTTGATGTATTGTGAAGCTTAATTGTAAAATATTTTTTATCTCCTTTTATTTCTTTAAGAGAAATAGAACCATAAGAGTTTACCAAGCCTTTAGAATCCGTGTTTTTAAAAGTCGCTACGACTTCATTTCTCAAAGCATTGGCAACATTAATTAGCCCTGCTCCCTGTTGTCTAGGTGATGCAAAGTATTGACTTTTTTCTTTCCAAGAAGTCGCATCCATCATAGGGCGTGCAGTATTTTGTAGGGCTATTTTTGTAAGACTTGTAAGATCTATTTTGTCATCTCCCTTAAGATTTTTCAATACAGGTCTTTCAAGCATTTCCTTTAACTTTGGTCTAATCAAAACAGTAGAAGCTGCCACGATTGGAGTTGCCATACTAGTACCTGACATATAACCATAAGTTGATTTCCCATTAATGACATTGAGAGTGGATTTAATGTTTTTACCAGGTGCTGAAACATCAGGTTTTAAAAGTAAATCTGTTCTCGGTCCCCAAGATGTGGATCCTGCTGGGACTATAATATCTTCTTTATACAGTTCTTTGTCGGTGTCAGATGCAAACTTAAAGTCAATCTCTTTTTCATCACCTACATTCGGTTTATTAGAATTATAGCTTGCCATATCAATTGGATAGTATTGCTCCAATTTATCTTTAAATCTTCTTTATTATTTCTTTTGACTTTAGTTTTTTTATCAGGGTTAATCATGTTCCATAACTTTACACCATCATCTCCTGAAATTGAGAAAACTTGACTAGTAGTTCCTTCATCCTCCTCATATCCCATAGCTGGGAGCTCTGTCCAATTATCTCTATTGTAGTAATTGACAGTATTTACAACCATAATGGCGCGTGCACCCTTATCCGTTGCTCGTTTAAAAGCATTTTTTAAGTCCTTTGTATAAATTCTATCCATTACTGCAATTTTGCCCTTAAGATCCAAACCTATCAAATCTTGGTCTTGACCTTTGCCTATATATACAAATTTCAATTTACTAGGAGCTTTTGAACCATCTTCGTTTGTTATGATTTTATTCTTATCGAAAAAGGCCCCTATATTTCTGTATTTAAAACTTTCTCCACCTATGTTAACTTTATCAAACTCAACTGTTTGATTTTTAGCAGAAGCAACTGCTATCGCATCTTCATGTGCTGCAGTTCGTGTTACATTTCCAGTATCGGTCATTTTCAGATTATTATTTGCCACTAAATCCCATGAAGAACTTGAAGCAGAAGTTGCATAGTTACCCGTAGCTACAACCATTGGAATGCCTGCTTTTCTTAATGCTCTAATAGCTTGCCAATATTTCTCACCTACAAGGCCCGTTCCTGTAAAGCCAGATGATACCGAAACAACATCGACATTGTGTTTGATGGAATCTTCAATAGCATGAAACATTGTTTCATCCCCTGCGAAGCCAGATCCTGCGTCAGAGTACATTTTATAAGAAAAGATCTGTGCATTAGGAGCAATTCCATCTATTCCGTTAAAGTTTTTGATATCTTTTTCAGTATCATTTCCCGCTAGAATCCCAGCAATATGCATCCCATGTGGATCAAAATAATCGCTTCCATCATCAGCTTTTTCTACAGTAATTTTACCACCATTATAATAATTGAAAGCATGAGGAATTTTATCACTCAACCAGAAATTTTTATCAGTACCTTTTAAGTCTTCTTTTTTAAATCTCATTGAGTCTTTAGCATCATCATCGATTCTCATAGCCTTATGCCTATAATCTGTCCCCGTATCGATATTTGAAATGACCATACCTCTGCCATCAAAGTTTTTCCCAAATGGTGCATTGATAGATTTTAGGTAATCGATTGCCTCTTCAACTCCAATTTCTTTTCTAGCATGATTCATCATAGGTTGGACTTTTTGTGACCTTTCAACCGATGAAATACCTTCTATTAGTTTAATTTTTGTCCAGAGTATCTTTGGTTGTTTCAATAGCGCTACCGTTAAAAATTCTATCATAAGTATATAAAACTTTTTGTATTCCTAAGATTTGATAGTTCCTTGATTGCTTTTTCTCCAGATTCTTTATCTTTAAATTCAGCAATATAGACAAGTCTATCTTCTTTTTTGGGACTTTCCGTGTCTTTACTTGCAGATGGGGCTGCATTATCTCCTTTGTATTGATTGGAATCTTCTTTTTTGATTGTTGCTTTTTCATTGTTAGTTTTATTGTCTATCACAGATTCTTTACCAACAACTTCTTTTTCCTCAATAACTGTTGTTTTCTTCTCTTCAGTATCCTTTGAAGTTTCTATAGCATTATGAATATCTTCATGTTTTTCTTTGTTTTCTTTTTGTTTATCTACTACTTTTTCTTTATCAGAGATACTTAAAGCATCTTCAGAGCTAGATGTGTCTGCTAAAACTACCTCATTAGGGACATATGCTGCTAAAATAACTGCAGCTGTGGTTAATGACAATACTGTACTTTTTTTCATTTTAATTCCTTACATATTTATTTAACTTCCAATAGATAGAAAACTTTAACTTTGCTAGCCTTTGTTATAAAAAGTTTTTACTAAGTGTTATCTAGGAAATAGAGTAGTACATTTATATATAATTGTTAGCTCTCTGAAAAATAGTATATCAATTAAAAAAATTTAAGTCAAGAAAAAAATTAACATCTATTAATTTTATTTTTTTAATATATATTAAAAACGATATAAAAAAATTTCGTACTTAACTGAGATACATTATCAGCACATTCACACCATCAAAAATAGTAGCAACCAAGTTGAAGCACTACTAGAATCACAAAAATAGACATAATTGATGCAATAACAATGCTATTTAACAACATAAATAACCGATAAGAACTAGGCTTAACGGTTATTTTCTACATATCAAAAAATTTTTTTCAAATCCTCAGTCATTTGTTCACCTGTGACCTAGGCTTTACGAGTGCCTTGCTCTAGCAACTAATACTCAATGAAAATCAAAGAACAAACTAGGAAGCTAGCCACAGGTTGCTAAAAGCACTGCTTTTAGGTTGTAGATAGAACTGACGAAGTCAGTAACATATATACGGCAAGGCGAAGCTGACGTGGTTTGAAGAGATTTTCGAAAAGTATAAGCTAAATCGGTGATTACACTTACAGTATAGCGCTCTGAGAATAGGTGTCAAGAAATTTTCATCTCTATTAGAAAAAGCCTGTCCTGAGACAAGGCTTTGATAACATCTATGCTAAGAACCTGCACTTTCGTAGGCATCCAAGCCTCTATCCCAAAGTTTAAGGGAAATGACAAAGAAGACAAGGGAAATCAACATCAAACCTCCGATGTTAAAGAACATATCCTTGTCCTGTAAGAAATAGCTAGCAGGATAATAGGCCGTAAAGGCAAATGGCACGATAAAGCTAATCAACCATCGAAGGAGCGAATTGTAAATCGAAATCGGGTACTTGGCAAAGTCATTGAACATATAGAAAATGTAAATCATAGCTCCTGATTGCTTGGTCCAAAAAGCGATGCTGGCTGTGGCGATTTTCAAGGAAGTATAAATCAAGGTCGCAAAAGGAATACAGACTAGGAAAAGCAAGAATTTTGGAAAAGTCCAAGCAATGCTTGATACTGTTGTCGCTAGTAAAATTCCACCGACCAATAGTTCGCCCAAGGCATCAATCTGAAAAGTTTCGACTAGAATGTGAAAGAGAGGATTGATAGGACGTGTCAGATACTTATCAAATTCTCCTTTTCGCACCAAGCGTTGCCCTAGCGCCCAGAGATTATCAAAAAAGAGATGGTCCAAGCCCTTGGGAATCAAAGAAAAACCATAGATAAAGGCAATTTCTTGAAAAGTCCAGCCTTCTAGGGATGGGATGTGTTGAAAGATGACATTGAGAAACAAGAGATTCAAGCCTTGAGTCAGAAATACTCCCAGTACTCCAACCACAAAATCCACCTTGTATTCCATGATTTGCTTGATATATTGTCTGATAAATCAGATGCATGCGTTGATATTTTTTCATACTAACCTCCTTGAATGGTGATAAATGACTGGACTCGTTTCCAAATCAACTGAGACAAGCCCACCATCACTAAGAGCCAGAAAAACTGGAGTAAAAGCGCCTGGACAATCTGACTGGCATCGTATTTCCCAACAATGATCATGACTGGGGTATAAATCAAGGATGAAAAAGGCAAGAAGGACAGAATATCTGCAACAACCTTTGGAAAGAAAGCCAAGGGAATCAAACTTCCAGACATAAAGGCCACTATGGAAGTCTTTAGTAGATTGGAACCCCATAGATTTTTAAACACAAAGGCTGAAAATCCAAAGCAAATATTAAAGAAAAAGTTAATCAGATAGGCGATCGTTAAGCTAAAGAGATAAAGGACAGTTAATCCCAGCACTTCTACAATCCCTTGCCCAGATATGATTTTCATCAACACAATGACACTTAAAAATGGAAGTCCGACACTGATAAAAATCAACCACTTGGAACCAAGCTCGGTGAAGAGATAAGAAGCTGCAAAATGCACTGGTCTCAACAAACGCATGATAATGGAACCATCCTTGACCTCCTCCCCAATCATAAAGGAGCTATCAGACCTAGTCAGAAGATTGGTCACAAAACTCATGATGATGTAGAGGGTGATATCGGCCATACTGAAGCCCTGAATTAAAGACTCCTGAGAGGAATCAAAGACAGCCTTCCAGAGATAAAAGGCCACAAAAGCCCCCATGACATCGCCAATCCGATAAAGAATAAAGTTAACTCGATAGGTGATCAATTCCTGAACACCTGCATTGATAAAGGGTTTATAACGTCTCCACAATTTGACCATTTTAGAGCTCCTTTCGATAGAAGCGGCGGATAATATCCTCAATATCCGTATCCATCATCTTCAAATCGCGGATTTCAAAATCAGACAGGGTTTGTTTGATAATGTCAGCTGACTGGTAGCGAGAACTATCGAATTCAATGTTGAGACTATTCCCTTGTCTATCAATAGTCATATCCGAAAATCCTTCATAGTAAGAGACGAGATGACCTTGACCTGGTAGCAGTTCAAAAGAAAGAGTCTTCATCTTGCCAAAGGTCTCCTTGAGCTGACTAACCGTTCCATCAAAAATCTCCTGCCCCTTGTCTATCATGAAAATCCGATCACAAAGTTGCTCAATATCACTCAAATCATGAGTGGTCAAGAGAATAGTAGTTTCTTCCTCTTGATTGATTTGGGTAATGGCTCGACGAATATTATCCTTGACCGAAACGTCCAAACCAATGGTCGGCTCATCTAAAAAGAGAACCTTGGGATTATGAAGCAAGGAAGCTGCAATATCCGCTCGCATCCGTTGTCCCAATGAAAGAGTTCGCACGGGATCCTTGATAAATTCCTTCAAATCCAAGACTTCATTCAAAAAGTCCATACGCTTATGAAAAAGCGAGTCTGGCACATCGTAAATTTCTTTTAAGACCGTGTAGGTCTCTTGCAGGGCCAAATCCCACCATAGCTGGGTTCTTTGCCCAAAAACAACCCCAATATCCTTGACATAATCTTGGCGATTGTCCTGGGGAATTTTGCCATTAATCCGACAAAAACCAGATGTCGGTTTCAAAATCCCGGTCAGCATTTTAATGGTTGTCGACTTCCCAGCACCATTAGCACCGATAAAGCCCAAAATTTGCCCTTTTGGCACCTCAAAGGTCAAATCTTTGACCGCTTCAAAGGTCTGTTTTTCAGGATGAATAAAGGAGCGCAAAGCCCCCTTCAAGCCCGGTTCCTTAACAGTCTTCACAAAATTTTTCTGAAGATGTTCTACTTCTATCATTGCCATATCTATCTCCCTATCGTAAGGAATAGCAACATTGTGTTTTTGACTACAAATATTCTAAATCCTTACTTTCTAAACCTGCTACATTTTATTATTACAGAATGCTCTATACCAACCTATTATAGTCCAATAAAAACTAGAATGCAAGCGTTTGCCTAAAGTTTATGAAATTGAAAAATTTTTTTCTCTTAAAGTGGTATTTTTTTAATCAAAAAAATTATAGTTTAATTGTTTCCTTAAAACATCAAAAAAACCTGCCCGATGGGCAGGCTACGAATTGTAAAAAAAGCAAACTATTTTTGATCAATTCGATGTCTATTAACTACGAATTTTTGACCGATAGATGTTAGTAATTCTTTTTTTCCTTTTGTAATCAGATTTCGTAAAAATACAAATGTGGAGACTAAAACACAAGAATGAAACTAAAAAAACTAATACTATATTATTTTAGTTTTTTTGGAATGTTATTGTACGAAAAAAATAGGTTGTGTATGAAAGATTCTGGTGACTTCCGAGATTGGTCTAGCACCTTACTTTCTAAACTATAACAATGGTTTGTTTAAAAATACTTTCAAATGTATCACTTTCTTCTGTAATCCTTTCTTCAAGTTGCGCTCTCTCCATCTATCATAGGCTTCATCCGCATATAAAAAGCTATTGTATTTCTGTTGCAGATATTCTTCAAGATTTAATTGTAAACTTGAATAATCAAAATTTTCTACTGAGATATCATCCCATTCATAGACCCCTAATAACTGCTCTGTTATTCTATTTTTTAAATTCTGATATTTGTTCTTCAACTTCCCAATCCAAATCAAAAGCCATCTGGGTCATTAGTACAATCAACCTCTTCCTTTTTCCAAAGTGTTTCTAATGTCTAAATAATCTTGGAGTAACTCAATTTTTTTCTGTCTAAAAACGCTATAGCAGTACATCTCTTTTTAAAGAAACTTCTTGATAGTCATCATCTGCTATACTTACATCATAAATTATTTCACTTATTGCATCTACGATAAAATCTAGTTCTTCCGAGTCAAGATAAGGCCTATTTACCAGTTTATCTAAAACACTTTCATCACCAAGGATACTCAGAAATATTCTTTTCATTGCTTTATCATCAGAATTATAAATCTGACTAATAATATTTCTCCAGCCATTCTGATAATTATTTAAATTATTCCGCCCATCATATATTCTCAGCAACTCCTCAAAATCAGTCTTAAATTTTGAAAAATTGACTTAAATATATAATAGCTAGAATTTTTTTCGCCAATAAAATCATCTTTATCCTTAAAGTTCTCCCAATCATCTAGTAGTTTACTAAAAAAATATTCTGCGACTCATTTAATTCACGCCATACATAACCATCGACCCCTTTACATAATTGGTGAAGGTAAATAGAGTTCTTAGTTAATTTTTTTCAGTTATTTTTAGGATACTCTTTTAATTTATCATTTAAAAAAATCAATTATGCTAGGATTAAAAAAAGTCTACCATACTATCATCATCAAAAATTTTCTTTTTTTAAAAAGTAAGCCATGAACCATCAAGTTTTTTTAACGATTTCTTAAAATCAAATATTGGATTAAGTTTCAAAAGCATGCAGTGAGTTTATCAACCACTCTTCTTTGATAGGAAAGCTATCGAATCGTAATAAAGAAAAATAACAAATATTTTTTTCTTCATCCTTCAGATTGTTAAATAAATTATTGTAAAGCTGATTAGGATGCTCAAGATTATATACTACATAATCATAAAAAAACTTCCGCTAGCTTCCTTGAAATTATTTTGCTATTAATTCTATTGACCTAGGAAAATAATTTCGGTGTCGTATAATTTTATTCCAATCCTTTCCAATAAGGTTGTTATATTTTTCCTACAAGTTCTACTTTATCGGCATTTGTAAGATATTGTACTTTTTCGCTCAAATACTTTCCTGAAAATGTAAGCTCTGTCAACATCAGAATACTTAGATAAATCAATGATAAATCTTCTTTTGCTCTGTAAAATTTTTTTCATCTATTAATTTTTGAAACTCAAAAATTTATCTGTGTTGCATCTTGAAGAATTTGAGTACGAGTTTAAACAAATAAAAAGGTTGTTGGTGTTAGTAGAGGCCGAATATAATTTTTTTATGTCTTGTAACACCCTCTCTCCAACATCAAACTTATTACGTCCCAAGAAGTCATCAAAAAAACCACAAAAAGATTTCTATCCTCATTATCTCGATAAATTTCATTATATAATCTAAGAACTTCATTAATATCTTCTACTCTACGCATAATGATATCAAAGACATTCTTATTATTATTTAAAAAAATAGATTTCCAAGCATTGAACAAGTTGTTGTTTTACCAATTCCAGCTGGCCCTTGAATTAATAGAATATGTTCTCTTTGTAAAATATTATAAGCTTCTCCTAGAAAACGTGTTTCAACAAAATAGTGAGCATCAAAATCTGAAAAAAATAGTCTTTTGATTCCGCTTCTATATTTTTTTAAACTTAATATTTTTTTCAAAACATTTGTTATATCTTTCTCCAGCAATCCATACTTTATAAAAAAATCTCACTATATTCTTTATGTTGGGAAAGAGTTGTTAACGTAGAAGAGAATATAATATAATCATCAGTTGGAATAGCATCGAGGGATTATTTTATCTGCGTAATCACGAATCTCCTTTAAACCTGCAGGAGATAAGCCCATACTTGTAACAATAACATAATTGAAATCATTTTTCCAACCATATTTTTCTTTAGTCAGAGCAATCTTATCAATTTCCTCTTTCAAAAGTTTTACAGCTGTAGCATGATTTTTTTGTTACCTGCCAGCGTTTAGCTTGGATAACGAGAGAGGGAGAAGCAATATCATCAATGCCGTCAATACCATCATCCCTTCCTTCCTTAAATCCATGTAAACAACTATTATCAAATTTTTTCTTTACAATTTCAATGGCAAAATTTTCAAAGTCTGATGTAGTCATTCCATCAGCACGAATACCAATATCCATAGTTCTCCTAATTCTAAAAATCCCTACAAATGTTTAATCACATATTATGCTTCGGACTATTCTATTCTCTTCTTATTCTTTCTTTAGTAAGACTAATAATATTTGGATACCTATCATTCAGTTCATCAAGATATCCCGCCTCTAAGCCGCATAAATCCTCAATTAAAAAAATTAGGCAACAATTTATTGTATACTCTATAAATATCAGCAGATATGTCCATCACAATTCTATTTTCCACTAATAGCTCTACTGACTGTTTTAAAGATAGAGGATTGCTAATCAATTTTGTTGAATCTAAGGGCTCATTTTTTCTCCAACCTCTGTAACTAAGTTTCTTATACAAGTTTGTATACTCATTAGAATCTATGATATTCAATGACTTAGCACGCATTATCATCATACTAATTGAAACTTGCCAAATTCTTTTTAGATACCTGTAGTACTCTAGATCATTTTCATGCCCAATGATAGAAGCTTTAAACGAATCCTTTGGCAATAGAAATTCAGCCGCAAACTCATTCGCTTCGTCTTCCATTTGCTTATATTCAATTGCTCCCATGTCTTGAGGCGACTTACAATTTTCATGCATTAACCAATGTCCTAATTCATGGGCTAAACTAAACTGCTGACGATAGAATGAATACTCTGTCCCTTCTAACATAACAACATAATACTCATTATTATTTACTTTAACAGCTGAACCAAAAGCATCAACTTTATCACTCTGAGTATCTATTCTAGAAATAACAAAACCTTTTTCTTCCATCAACAACGACAAGTTATCAATTGGTCTATCTCCAAGTTCCCATTTCTCTCTTATGTAGCTTGCGTACTCTTGTGGAGTAAAATCTAAGCCAGAAAGTCCCCAGTCAAGATTTGGAAAATCAATAAATTCTCCCAAATAATCTCTTATTAAAGCAACATAGTTTTTATTTATCTCTGCTGGCATTTTTTCTGTTTGTGTCGCGGTGTAACGACTTCTGAAAAATGTGCCTGTAGAACTAAAAGCTAAAATTATCATTTCCAAAAAAGAAATCTCTCGGAAACTTTAATTTCTTTTCCAATATTTCTAACGATTCTTCACTTGGAGTTGCTCTTCCTTTTTCATATTTAGAAACCATTTGTTTTGAAACGTTTAAAAACTCTGCAATCTGAGTAATACTTTTTTTGTTAAAAAGTCTTGCCTCTTTTAAGCGAGCACCATTAAAACTAATCTGAAGCATTATTTACACCTATTTTTATAAAAATATCATAATTTAGCATTCTCTTCCTTTTTTTCAACATAAAGACTAACATGCTTTTGGGACTCCAATTGTTTCTGTACGTCAGATTTCAATGCAACAAGAGGTTTTTCAGGATTATTTCCACGTCCATCTTCTTCAAGTTTTGTAAAATCAAATTCTGTGATATTTACAGTATCAATAAATTCACAAAAGGCATTTACTTGGTTGACGCTCACTTCTTGGGTCTTCTTATCAAATGTAATAACTCTAATCTCATCAATTAAATTATAAAACTCTCCTAACAACTTCTTCGACTGCGCAATCTGCGATTCGCTCAACTCATCGTTATCTAGGTCGTTAAATAATTCAATTGACAATGTACCCTTTTCTTTTCCATTTAAATGGGAATTTTTTGAACGTGCTATACAAGTAAGATAGTGATGTTTTTCGTAATTCTCAGTAACATCTTCAAATCTATTTTGCATCATAAAAACATACAAGATCTCCTCGATAATTACACCTCTCGCTGTCCATAGAGCCCCCATATGCATAACAGGTGAAACTAATCCATTTGATTGAGCAATAATTGCAATATCTCGATAGATAAAATCCCAATTTAAACTATGACGACTATTTTTTTAGTCTCGAACTCATTATCAGAATATATTTTTTTCAATATCTTTCTTGCGATTTGTTGAAAATACTTGAGCAAACTTAAAGATTTTTGGTTGGTAAATTTTCCATAGAGCACCTCATTGAAATTTATAGTCTTATTTTTAAGATTTTCTTTAAAAAAAGTCAACTATTATTGGTTTTTATTATTATTTTTATCTCCCTAATCTGTTTGGATACCTTTAATACTTAGATCACGAAACTAGAAAAAAATCATATTGTTATTTTTGAATAAAAAGTTCTATCATTAATTTAGCTACTCTGTATTCCTAAAAAAATTAGGTGTTCCAATTTACTTTGGGAAAGGCAGTGATTTCTTTTTGAAAACAGGTTTAAAGCTGTTATATTCGTTCGCTAAGAGTAGTCTTAGAATCATTGTAAAAAATTACATTCGTTTAACAACTTTGGATATAGCAGTCTTTAGTATATTCTCTATAAAAGAAAACACAAAAAACCTGCCTTTTTGGGCAGGTTTCATTTTGTATTGTTCAGCTAGATTAAGCTTTACCTTCTGAACCGAATACGTCGATACGTTCTTCAACTGATGCTTGGATAGCTTTGACACCGTCAGCCAAGAATTTACGTGGGTCGAAGAGTTTTTTCTTGTCGTATTCTGCTTCGTTTGCTTCGTAGTCACGAGCAAATTTACGAGTTGCGTTAGCGAATGCGATTTGGCATTCAGTGTTAACGTTAACTTTCGCAACACCAAGTTTAATAGCTGCTTGGATTTGCTCATCAGGAATACCTGATCCACCGTGCAATACGATTGGGAATCCAGGAAGAGCTTCTGTTAATTTTTGCAAGTGGTCAAGGTCAAGACCTTCCCAGTTTGCTGGGTAAGGACCGTGGATGTTACCGATACCAGCTGCCAAGAAGTCGATACCAGTTTCAACCATTGCTTTAGCGTCTTCGATTGGAGCCAATTCACCTTTACCGATGATTCCGTCTTCTTCACCACCGATAGTACCAACTTCAGCTTCTACTGAGATACCTTTAGCGTGTGCTTTTTCAACAACGTCTTTAGCCAATTTAAGGTTTTCTTCAACTGGAAGGTGTGAACCGTCAAACATGATTGAAGTATAACCAACTTCGATACACTCAAGTGCATCTTCGTAGTGACCGTGGTCAAGGTGGATAGCTACTGGTACAGTGATACCCATTGATTCAACAAGGTTAGCGATCAAGTTGCGAGCAACTTTGTAACCACCCATGTATTTAGCAGCACCCATTGAAGTTTGGATCAAAACTGGAGCTTTTTTTGCTTCTGCTGCACGCAAGATAGCTTGAGTCCACTCAAGGTTGTTTGTGTTAAATCCACCAACTGCATAACCATTGTCACGAGCTGCTTGGACAAATTTTTCTGCTGAAACGATTGCCATTTTATCAGGCCTCCTGTATATTTTTATGGGTCATCCCATTTACATTGTTCATTTTATCACTTTTTGACAAAAAAATCTAGTTTTTCCCGCAGTTTCGATTGAATTTCTTCTATCTTAATCCATGTAAACCCTTTCTATCCCTAGTCTTGGTTGACTTTTGGAAAAGCTATGAAGAAGGTCAAACGATTCTCCTTCATCTCAAAACGATAAGGTAATTTTTCATGTTCCAATAGACTCTTGACCACAAAGAGCCCCATCCCAGACCCTTTGACCTTACGACTAGCATTGTCAGAAAAAGACTGGGCTAGTTTTTCTTGTTCTTCTGGACTGCAGCTATTTTCTATAAAGAGTTCCCCTTCTCTTTCTCCAATGCGAACTAGGCCGCCTGGAACAGAATGCTTGATAGCATTACTGATGAGGTTAGACAAAATCAACTTCATAACTGATGGGTTTAGATAAGCCTTCTGATGGGTTAAACTATTGTCTATCTGGAGGTCTCTTTCCTTGGCGAGCAAGGCATAATCCTTGACTAGAGTTTGCGTCATCTGGTATAGGTCAATTTGTTCCCTATCATCTCTCAATTCCTGCACAGACGAGAGGGAAAGTATCTGCAGAACATGGTGATTGAGTTCATCCACAATCCCCAAGGCAACTCCTAGATAGTGGTCTCTATCCTTATAACGACCGACATTTTTCTTTCATATTTTTCAATCAAGATTTTTGAGACTAGCCAGAGGTGTTTTTTTAATTCATGAGAAGCCCCTCGTAGAAATTCGACCTTCATCTTTTTCCAGCTGTAGAATGGCTTCATTCTTGTCATGCAAGTCCGCAATGACAGTCAAAAGATGCTGGTAAAGGCTATTGATTTGTTCCTTGAGATCACCAATCTCATCCTTAGAATCCACGCGCAATCGCACTTGGGCATCCAGCTCCATCATCCGACGGGTTACTCGCTTGATTTCCAAAATCGGAGCAACAATGGTCCGAGCATAGATGTAGGCAACTAAAAGGGAAATCAGAAAGGATGCCAGCAAGGTATAGGGAAGAAACTGGAGACTGATTTGCTCCGCTTCCTTTTGCAAATCCATGGAAGCTAGAAACTGGAGAGTCATGGTGCCACCGTCTTGCGTTGTCACCTCCCGCTCCTCGATAAAGAGAGAGGTTGTCTGGCTGTCCGTATCCAGAGGAAGGCTGTCCTTGACTTCTAACTTGTCCTCGGTCATCTCGCCCTTAACGGCCCCCTTAATCTCACTAGTCTGGGAGTACAAGTCTAACACTTGCTCGATGCTCTGCCTATCCTTACCTTCTAGTGACTGGGCAATGGCTGTCGCTTTCTGGCCAATGGTTTCCTGACGATGGCTCAGATAAGTAGACGGAAAAAGAAAATAAATAGCCAAATGAAGGCAAATAACCAGAACACTAAAAATCGATAAGGTGTAGATAAATATCTTTGTAAATAAACCTGTTCGTTTCATTTTCGCTCCAATTTATAACCAACATTGCGCACAGTGAGGATGCAATCCAAGTCTAGCTTTTTCCGCAGTTCCTTGATATAAACATCAATGACACGGTCAAAGGGAACCTCATCTGTCGCTTTCCAGACGGCATCGATTATCTGAGATCGAGTCAAGGCCCGGCCTTCATTTTTCACCAGATAGTCCAGAATTTCCAACTCTTTGGCATTAATGGCCACTTCTTGACCTGCTAGACTTGCACTGTAGCTCTCAAAATCCACCCTGGCAGCCTTATAAGAGAAGATTCGTCCTGTATCGTAGTAGCGCTTGAAAATCGCGTCCACCCTTACTTTTAAGAGGGACAGAGAAAAAGGTTTTTCCAGATAGCCATCTGCCAGAGAGGCAAAGGCACTCATCTTGTATTCCTCATCCTGAAAGGCTGTTAACATCAAGACAGGGACTTGGCTGGTTTTGCGAATCTCAGCTAGCACTTCTAGACCATTGAGCTTGGGCATCTGGATATCCAGTAAAACTAAGGCTACTTCATAGCTGGAAAATTTTTCTAAGGCTTCTTGCCCATCTGCAGCCTCAATGGTTTCATAACCACAATCCGTCAAATAATCACTGATCCCCTCACGGATCATCTCTTCATCTTCTACAATTAAAATTTTCATAGAAAAAACGTTTCACATTCCTTTAAATTTCTTGTAAATCATCTCAAGTTCATCCTGAAAGAAAGAGGCCTTATCAAGATAAAATAGATAAAAATGCTACCTATATTATACCCCATTTAGGGAGAATAGGTAGCAAGTTTCTTATTCGCTATCCAGCAAGAGCTCTTTTGGTTGTTTTTCTTAGGGAGATTGCTTGAAGCAAGCGTCATAACAAGAACCACTAGAACCAAGGCAAGTACAAAGACGATGATAAAGTCCGATGTCTGAATGGAAATATCTAGGCTCGACAAGGTCTTACTAAAACCATCTACTTCTGCACCACCACCAAGGTTAGAGGCTTGAGCAGCCTTGCTGGCTTGCTTGGCAACACCTGAAGTGACATTGGCAAGAACAGTATTTCCGATTGCACGCGCTGTGTAAGTAGCTAAGAAGTAAGCAGAAACTAGAGCAGGAATGGCAATCAAGATAGATTCAGTGATGAATTGCCCCAAGATACTTGCCTGCTTGAGACCGATAGAGAGGAGAATTCCCACTTCCTTGCGACGGGCATTGATCCAAAGGCTGAGCAAGAGAGCAAGGAGAAGGACTGAGAAGCTCAAGCTACCCCAGAAGAGGAGGTTGGCCATCTTGTACATACCAGAGATAGATTGCTCAAGAGCTGGGTAGTTAGATGAGCTCTTAACAAGTGTATAGCTCTTCCAGTTGATACCGCTGATGCCATTCAACTCTTTCATAACATCATCCAAGTTCTTGTCCGCTGTTACAAAGAAGGTTGCGTCCCCATAAATAGCTGTGTCTTCTGTATAACCATATAGTTTAGCAGCTGTATGGATGTCTGTGATGGCTGTATTTTCATAGAGTTCTTGTGAGTAGGTTACTGCTGACTTATTATGACCATCAAAGAGTCCCTTGATTGTCACTTCGACTGTTTCCTTGGCTCCTTTTTCATTGTCTGCATCGTAGATATTAGAGTCTAGTTTGACCTTGTCCCCTACTTTCCAGCCGTGTTTGGCTGCCAAGTCCTTATGCAGGAGGATCTTGTCCTTGTCGTCGTTTGTTAGGTGCTCACCTTCGACCAGCTTATAAGAACCAGAGACAAACTTGTCCTCTTTAGAGGAGTCATTGACACCTGTAATCATCAAGCTACTTCCAAAATGTTTGGCACGGTCAGGTGTCAGATTTTTCTTGGTTTCTGGAGTTTCGATAAGTTCATATCCAGTCAAATCTCCGATAGCATTAATGCGTTTCACATAAGACTCAATAGCCTTATTTTCGGTGATTTTTTTGATATCTTCACCTTTAATATTCCCAGCACCACGAGGCGTTCCTTGATTGACGCGACGATTGATTTGCATGGAGAAACTGTTGGTGATATTTTTAAAGGTCTCCTGAGAAGCTTTGGCAGTAGCTCCCTTGATTGACAAGCCAACTAAACTCAAGCTCGCCATGAGGAGAATAATCAGGAAGATGACGATCGATTTGAAAAACTTCCTTGTAACATAGGCAAATGCGTTGTGTAACATAGATTCCCTTTCTAGATTTGATTTAATAATTCTATCAAAACAAGCTCATCTTATTTTGTAGTGTTGCGAGTTTCAGTCAGTTTCTTATCCTTCAATTCAAGTGTAATATCTGATGCTTGTGCCACTTCTTTGCTGTGAGTTACGACGATGACACATTTACCTGTTTTCTGGGCAAGTGATTTGAGCAGCTCGACAATATCTCCAGCAGTTTTAGGGTCCAGATTTCCTGTTGGCTCATCAGCAAGAATTACTGGAGCTTCCGATACCAGGCTGCGAGCAATGGCAACACGTTGTTGTTGACCACCTGATAACTGGAGAACATTCCGCTTGATCTGACTTTCATCCAAACCAAGTTCAAGAAGAGTATCCTTGTTTGCCTTTTTGTTGACCAAGCGGATATTTTCCAGTGGAGAAAGATAATCTATCAAGTTATAATTTTGAAAGACCAGGGAAATATGGTGCATGCGATGGTAGGAATAGCCCTTCTTACGAATGTCCTCTCCTTGAAAAAGGATAGAACCTTCAACAGGACTATCTAGACCAGCAAGTAGGGACAAGAGTGTGGATTTTCCTGCTCCTGACTCACCAATAATACTGTAAAATTTCCCGGGTTCAAAATTATAATTGATCTGATATAGGACTGCTTCAGCAGTGTTCTTATAACGGTAGGTAACATCTTGTAATTGTAATAAAGTCATGATTTCTCCTTCTTAACTAATAGATGATAAAATTTCTTTCGGCGATTTTCTAAATAAGAATAGGAAACAAAGTGCTACAGATAAGCAACTGAGCAGAACTAGAAAAACATAGGATTCTGCAAAAGATAATAAACTACTTGATAGACTGCTTGCTTTAGCTAGCGTGTCTTGTAGAGCTGCCTGATCTCCACTTGCTAGGACAGTTTGGAGCAGATAGGATGTAATGGCATTTCCAGCGATAAAGGATGGAAGCAAAGCTCCGAGAGATACCAAAACTACCTCTAAACAGAATTGTAGGAAAATCGAACTCTTGCCTTTTCCAAGTGCCAGAAGAATTCCCACTTCGTAGACCCTTTCTCTCAACCAGAGAGACAAAACTAGAATTAAGGCCCCTGCTCCTGCTATCAGAATCCCATAAAGGAAGATGGTTAGGAAGGTTTGGAAGGTAGCAACTGAGTCTTTGATTTGTTCAAAAGCCTTGCTTTCCTTTTCGACTTGATAGCCTTGGTTTTCCAAAGACAAGTTTTCTACCTGCTTCATGAATCCGTCCATTTCCTTAGGATTTTCTACATAGAAGCGAGCTGCACTGACTTGAGGTTCACTATTACCCAAAAGGCTTTGGCTACTTTCATAGTCTGTAAAGACTTGGTTTTCACTGAAGTCAGAAGACAAGCCCGTAAATTTCTCTTGTTTTTTACCAGAAAAGATGCCGACAATCTCAAACTCCACTGTTTGCCCTTTGCCAGCTTCTGACTGACCAGCATCCAAGCTAATCTTGTCATGAAGCGAAAGACCGTTCTTCTTGGCCAACTCTTCGTGGATGAGAATTTTCTTTGAATCCCCTTTTTGAAGGTGTCGCCCTTCTTTTAGATTGAAAGCCGAGCTGGTAAAGGTGACATCCTTGGATGAATCCTCAAGAGCCGTTAAGCTAACCAAGTTCTTGTCTGCAGCTGACAAATCATCACGTTCAACGCTCTGCTCGCCACTCACTACTTCCTTGTCTTTTAGTTTTGCGACCATCTCGAGTTCAGGAGAAACATTTTCCAGTCCCTTAATCTTGCTTACAGATGCTAGGTCTGACAACTTGAATGTCTGACCATTTTCTATCTTCTTAATAGAAAAAAAGATGTGTTGAGTGATTTGTAAAGATTGGTTTCAACTGTTTTTGTTGGACTTCATCAGAGTCAAACAGGCTGAAATTCCAGCCAATAGGACCAATAAAATCAGAAATAAAATAAAACTTCTCAGTCGTTTTCTGCTGACATAAGCCCAAGCTCTTTGGATTGGATTCATTTGTCACCTCCATATTTGTAAGACTATTATAAAAATCCAAATATGAAATGTTTATGAAATACAAAAAAAGAGCAAAAATTTTTTGCTCTACTTGAATTAGATGAAAACAAAAGAGCTAGCCTAAGCTAACTCTTATCCTATGCGGAGAGAGGGACTTGAACCCTCACGACCTAAAGCGGTCACAGGATCCTTAGTCCTGCGCGTCTGCCAATTCCGCCATCCCCGCGTCGATTACTTTACTAGTATATCAACTTTTAGGATGCTTGTCAACACTTTTTTTCAAAATTTTTTCATTTCATCAACCAAATTACTCTGAAATTTCATTTAGATTTTCATCTACTAATTTAGCTCCGAGTGTGTTTTTGAAATGACCTAGGGCAAATTGATGATTTTCAGGCCAGATGGAAGCTACAGCTGGTTTAACAATCTCGATGTCATATCCTAGATTATAGGCATCTATAGCTGTATGCAGGACACAGATATCCGTCAAGACTCCTGTTAAGATAACTGTAGAAATTCGACGCTCTCTCAAGCGGATATCCAGGTCAGTCCCTGAAAGCTGAGTAATGGCGTTTATCCATCCAAAAGACACGACTGTCTGAACTATGCTCTTGATAAAAGGTCCCCAAATCTCCGTATAAATTCCGTCCACTAGTCCCAATCAAATTGTGAGGAGGAAACAGCTTGCTTTCTGGATGGAAACAATCGTTTTCTTCATGAGCATCTATTGTAAAGAAGATGTAATCTCCTCGTTCAAAAGCTAATCGAGTTACCTTGCTGATGGCATCCGAAATCGCCTGAGCTGGAGCGCCTGCTGTCAATTTTCCACTATCAGCAACAAAATCTTCTGTATAATCAATCGAAATTAAAGCCTTAGTCATTAGTAATCTCTTTTCTTCACTTCCTCAAAAATATCTGAAATCAAGACCTTAAGATAGGTTCCCTTCATTCCAAGCGAGCGACTTTCAATAATCCCTGCAGACTCAAGTTTACGAAGGGCATTGACAATCACAGAGCGGGTGATTCCGATACGGTCTGCAATCACAGACGCAGTTAACTGGCCTTCATTTCCATTTAATTCCCCTAAAATTGCTGAAACAGCACGGAGTTCTGAATAAGAAAGGGTGTTAACCGCCATGGTAACAGCAGTACGGCGGCGAATATTTTTCTCATCTTCTTCACGTTGGAAATTAAGGAGTTGAATCCCAACAACGGTACTCGCAATCTCAACAAGAATCAAGTCCTCATCTTCGAATTTTTTATCATTGCGCCAAATAATCAAAGAACCAAGTCGAATCCCTGATACATGAATCGGTGCAATGGTCGTCAAACCATCTGGAAAGTCGGCACGACTTTCCACAGGGAAAATACTCAAATCATGATCAACTGTCAGATTGGCTTCTGTATCGTAAATCATGTTCGCACCTTGAATGTAGTCATCTGGGAAAATCTTAGTTTGGAAGAACTGCTCTACACGATCTGTATTGGTTTTGTAACGCATGAAATAACCAAGGAGACGTCCCTTGCTATTAACGATACAGGCGTTACAGTCAATAATATCTGCCAATTGACGGGTAATCGCATTGTATGGAAGTTCTTCCTGCAACTGCTCCTCTGAGCGCTTCAGGATAGAAGTAATTTTTCTAGTTTTTTCTAATAAATGTGCCATTTTTCACCTCGAATTTAATCGCTATCATTATAACATAAACAGCTTGAATTTTTCAATTATTATCTGAAAATTGCTTTATTTAATTGCAATTTGAAAAACAAGAATATTTTTTTAATTAAATTGCCTCTTTTCTATTGACAAGCCCCCTATTTTTTTGTGTATTATAATATTACAAGAAGATAATATATCTATTTTATTTATCTTTCTTTTCCATTCGGTCTCCTTATATAAAAAAAGCGATTCATTTTGAACCGCTTTTTCTTATTTATCGCCCTTGTTACGAATCACAAAGCCTGTTTTCTTTTCACTTGAAGTATTGCGTGGTTTTTTATTATCCTTACGGTAACGTTTTTCCTTATCAAAACGATCATTGCCACGACTTCCTTTTTTGAAATCATCACGACGACCATTGCCACGACGATCACGGTCTCGACGGTCGTCCCCACGACGGCCTCCACGACCTCCCTTAGCTTTACCAGCGAAGCCGTTACCTGATGGTTTAAATGGCAGTGGTTTTTCACGCGCAATCTCCACTTCAGGAAGACTATCTGGGTCTTGGACTGTCAGACTCAAAATATACATTGCCAATTCTTCTGGAGTAAATTCAGCAGCTAGCTTACGGGCATCCTTACCAAATTTCTCAAAGTTGCCACGAATGGTTTCATCTGCAAAATCACGTTCGATTTTCTTGAGAGCTACCTGTTTTTTAGCTTGGAAGGCTTCTTCTGCACTTGCAGGTTTGAGACCTTTCATACGTTTCTTAGTCAAGTTTTCAATGATTTGGAGGTAGCCCATTTCATTTGGTGATACGAAAGTAATAGACTGACCTGACTTACCAGCACGACCTGTACGACCGATACGGTGAACATAACTTTCAGGATCTTGTGGAATATCGTAGTTATAGACATGGGTCACACCTGAAATATCCAACCCACGCGCTGCAACGTCTGTCGCAACCAAAACATCGAGATTACCATTTTTGAAGTCACGAAGGACACGAAGACGTTTGTTTTGATCCAAATCACCATGAATTCCTTCTGCACGGAAGCCACGGATTTTCAAACCACGAGTCAATTCATCTACACGGCGTTTTGTACGACCAAATACGATAGCAAGCTCAGGCTGTTCCACATCCATAAGACGTGTCATGGTATCAAATTTTTCTTGCTCTTTAACTCGGATATAGTATTGGTCAACCAATTCTGTTGTCAATTCCTTAGCAGCAATCTTCACATGTTCAGGTTCCTTCATAAACTGAACACCGATACGTTTGATAGCATCTGGCATAGTTGCTGAGAAAAGTAAGGTTTGACGGCTTTCAGGGACACGAGAGATGATGGCTTCGATGTCTTCAAGGAAGCCCATATTGAGCATTTCATCCGCTTCATCAAGGATTAGGGTTTCAATGTCTTGTAATTTCAAGGCCTTGCGTTTAATCAAGTCCAAGAGGCGACCTGGAGTTCCCACCACGATATGGGCACCAGATTTAAGAGCCTTAATTTGTTTTTCAATGCTTGATCCGCCATACACTGAACGGACTTTGACTCCCTTACTACGACCAAATCGGAACAATTCCTCCTGACTTTGGACAGCAAGTTCACGTGTTGGAGCGATAACCAAAGCTTGGATGGTCGCTTCTTCTGTACGGATTTTTCAAGGGTAGGCAAGCCAAAGGCTGCAGTTTTTCCTGTACCAGTCTGAGCTTGACCGATAACGTCCTTGCCTTCAAGGGCCAAGGGGATAGTTTGTTCTTGGATCGGACTGGCTTCTACAAAACCAGCTTTTTCAATCTCTGCTAGCAAATCAGCAGACAAGTTTAATTCATTAAATTTCACGTTATTCTTCTTTCTAAAGGTGGTGCGAAGCCACCCTATAGGGCTTAGTTTATACTTTTCTTTTTATGACGTATTTTCATATACTGGATATAAAATCGTGTTGCTTCTTTTCCACAAAAGAAAAGTACTGTTTTCTTTGCAACCTATCTAGTATAACACAAGAGAGAAGCAAAAGATAGTTAAATCCGTCGATAAAGTCATGTAAACGATTTTTCTGAGAAAGTAAGGCTGTAATTTCCACTATTTCATAAACTTTTTTAAAGCGTAGCAGAATTGTGCAAAAGTTTTTTTCTTGTGCTAGAATGAAATTCGAATAGGAGGAACTCTAAATGTTAACTTATGATTTAATCGTTATCGGATTTGGTAAAGCTGGTAAAACACTAGCTGGTAAATTGGCTTCAGCTGGCAAAAAAGTTGCCCTCGTTGAACGTAGCAAAGCTATGTACGGTGGAACTTGTATCAACATCGGATGTATCCCAACTAAAACTTTGCTAGTTGCTGCTGAGAAAGACTTGCCTTTTGAAGAAGTGATTGCTACCAAAAACACTATCACTGGTCGCCTCAACGGTAAAAACTATGCGACTGTTGCTGGTACTGGCGTCGATATCTTTGATGCGGAAGCTCACTTCCTTTCAAATAAAGTCATCGAAATCCAAGCTGGTGATGAAAAGAAAGAACTGACTGCTGAAACAATCGTCATCAATACTGGTGCTGTTTCAAACGTCTTGCCAATCCCAGGACTTGCTACAAGTAAGAACGTTTTTGACTCAACAGGTATCCAAAACTTGGACAAATTGCCTGAAAACCTTGGAGTCCTTGGTGGTGGAAATATCGGTCTTGAATTTGCCGGCCTTTACAACAAACTTGGAAGCAAGGTCACAGTTCTAGATGCCTTGGATACTTTCCTTCCTCGTGCAGAACCTTCCATCGCAGCTCTTGCTAAACAATACATGGAAGAAGACGGTATTGAATTGCTTCAAAATATCCGTACTACTGAAATTAAAAATGACGGTGACCAAGTCCTTGTCGTAACTGAAAATGAAACTTACCGTTTCGACGCCCTTCTTTACGCAACTGGACGCAAACCAAATGTAGAACCACTTCAACTTGAAAATACAGATATTGAACTAACTGAACGTGGTGCTATTAAAGTAGACAAACACTGTCAAACAAACGTTCCTGGTGTCTTTGCAGTTGGAGATGTCAATGGTGGCCTTCAATTTACTTACATTTCACTTGATGACTTCCGTGTTGTCTACAGCTACCTTGCTGGAGATGGCAGCTACACACTTGAAGACCGTCTCAATGTACCAAACACCATGTTTATCACACCTGCACTTTCGCAAGTCGGTTTGACTGAAAGCCAAGCAGCTGATTTGAAACTTCCATACGCTGTGAAGGAAATTCCTGTTGCAGCCATGCCTCGTGGTCACGTAAACGGAGACCTTCGCGGAGCTTTCAAAGCTGTGGTTAATACTGAAACAAAAGAAATTCTTGGAGCAAGCATCTTCTCAGAAGGTTCTCAAGAAATCATCAACATCATCACTGTTGCTATGGACAACAAGATTCCTTACACTTACTTCACAAAACAAATCTTCACTCACCCAACCTTGGCTGAGAACTTGAATGACTTGTTTGCGATTTAAGTTGAGATTTAATCGTATCGAACAGCCCTCTTGGGGCTGTTTTCATTTCTGCGAAATCTCATACTCTTCGAAAATCAAATTCAAACCACGTCAGCTTCACCTTGCCGTACTCAAGTACAGCCTGCGGCTAGCTTCCTAGTTTGCTCTTTGATTTCATTGAGTATCAAATCTGTCTTTTCCCTCTTTTATGATATAATAGAAACATGAAATTAAAAACTACTTTAGGCCTTCTTGCTGGGCGTTCTTCCCACTTCGTTTTAAGCCGTCTTGGCCGTGGAAGTACGCTCCCAGGAAAACTTGCCCTTCAATTTGATAAAGATATTTTACAAAACCTAGCTAAGAACTACGAGATTGTCGTGGTCACTGGAACCAACGGAAAAACCTTGACAACTGCCCTCACTGTCGGCATTTTAAAAGAGGTTTATGGTCAGGTTCTTACCAACCCAAGCGGTGCCAACATGATTACAGGGATTGCGACAACCTTCTTAACAGCCAAATCTTCAAAAACTGGGAAAAATATTGCCGTTCTAGAAATCGATGAAGCCAGTCTATCTCGTATCTGTGACTATATCCAGCCAAGCTTATTTGTTATCACGAATATCTTCCGTGACCAGATGGACCGCTATGGTGAGATTTACACAACTTACAAGATGATTTTGGATGCCATTCGTAAAGTGCCTACTGCCACTGTTCTCCTTAATGGAGATAGTCCACTTTTCTACAAGCCAGCTATTCCAAATCCTGTACAGTATTTTGGTTTTGACTTGGAGAAAGGACCAGCCCAGCTGGCTCACTATAATACAGAAGGGATCCTCTGCCCTGACTGCCAAGGCATCCTCAAATATGAGCACAATACCTATGCAAACTTGGGTGCCTATATCTGTGAAGGCTGTGGATGTAAACGTCCTGATTTAAACTATCGCTTGACAGAACTAGTTGAGTTGACCAACAATCGCTCTCGCTTTGTCATTGACGGACAAGAATACGGTATTCAAATCGGTGGTCTCTACAATATCTACAACGCCCTAACTGCGGTTGCCATCGCCCGTTTCCTTGGTGCAGATTCACAACTCATCAAGCAAGGATTTGATAAGAGCCGTGCTGTCTTTGGACGCCAGGAAACCTTCCATATCGGTGACAAGGAATGCACCCTCGTCTTGATTAAATCCAGTCGGTGCGACCCAAGCTATCGAAATGATTAAACTAGCTCCTTATCCATTTAGCCTATCTGTCCTCCTAAATGCCAACTATGCAGACGGAATTGATACAAGCTGGATTTGGGATGCTGATTTTGAACAAATCACTGAGATGGATATTCCAGAAATTAACGCTGGCGGTGTTCGCCATTCTGAAATCGCACGTCGCCTCCGAGTAACAGGCTATCCAGCTGAAAAAATCACTGAAACAAGCAATCTGGAACAAGTTCTTAAGACAATTGAGAATCAAAACTGCAAGCATGCCTATATCCTGGCTACCTATACTGCTATGCTTGAATTCCGCGAACTGCTGGCTAGTCGTCAGATTGTTAGAAAGGAGATGAACTAATGGTTTATACTTCACTTTCCTCAAAAGATGGCATTTATCCTTATCAGCTCAACATTGCCCACCTCTACGGTAACCTCATGAATACCTACGGGGACAATGGAAACATCCTCATGCTCAAGTATGTTGCTGAAAAACTGGGAGCCCATGTGACCGTTGACATCGTTTCTCTCCATGATGATTTTGATGAAAATCACTACGACATCGCCTTTTTCGGTGGCGGTCAAGACTTTGAACAAAGTATTATTGCAGACGACCTGCCTGCCAAAAAAGAAAGCATTGACAACTACATCCAAAACGACGGTGTGGTTCTGGCTATCTGCGGTGGTTTCCAACTATTGGGTCAATATTATATTGAAGCTTCAGGGAGACGTATCGAAGGGCTAGGTGTCATGGGCCACTACACCCTCAACCAGACCAATAACCGTTTTATCGGTGACATCAAGATTCACAATGAAGATTTCAATGAAACCTACTATGGATTTGAAAACCACCAAGGACGTACCTTCCTTTCAGATGACCAAAAACCGCTGGGACAGGTGGTCTATGGAAATGGAAACAACGAAGAAAAGGTCGGTGAAGGGGTTCATTACAAGAATGTCTTTGGTTCCTACTTCCACGGACCTATCCTCTCTCGTAATGCAAATCTGGCTTATCGCCTAGTCACTACTGCTCTCAAGAAAAAATACGGACAGGACATCCAACTCCCTGCCTATGAAGACATTCTCAGCCAAGAAATCGCTGAAGAATACAGCGACGTCAAAAGCAAGGCTGACTTTTCATAAATTAATACTCAATGAAAATCAAAGAGCAAACTAGGAAGCTAGCCGCAGGTTGCTCAAAACAACGCTTTGAGGTTGTAGATAAGACTGATGAAGTCAGTTACATATATCTACGGTAAGGCGACGCTGACGTGGTTAGAATTTGATTTTAGAAGAGTATAAGAAAAACTATATCAAAGAACTCCCCTATCTTGTCGGAGTTTTTTTGTCTTTTCTTTTACCCTTCTCCCTTGCATTTTCTCTCATTTTTTGCCAAAATAGAGGGGTAGAAAGAAGGTAGCATATGTCTAAATTACAACAAATCGTAACATATCTTGAATCAGAAAAACTAGACGTCGCTGTCGTATCTGACCCCGTCACAATCAATTACCTCACTGGCTTTTACAGTGATCCCCATGAACGCCAAATGTTCCTTTTTGTCCTAGCAGATCAGGAACCTCTTCTCTTTGTCCCAGCCCTTGAAGTTGAGCGTGCATGCAGCACTGTTTCCTTCCCAGTTGTGGGCTATGTGGATTCTGAAAATCCATGGCAAAAAATGAAACATGCTCTTCCACAACTTGACTTCAAACGTGTCGCTGTCGAGTTTGACAATCTCATCTTGACCAAATACCATGGTTTAAAAACTGTCTTTGAAACAGCTGAGTTTGAAAACCTCACACCCCGTATCCAACGCATGCGCCTCATCAAATCAGCTGACGAAGTTCAAAAAATGATGGTTGCAGGTCTCTATGCGGACAAGGCTGTTAAGGTTGGTTTTGATAATATTTCTCTTGATAAGACTGAGACAGATATCATCGCCCAAATCGACTTTGCCATGAAACGTGAAGGCTATGAAATGAGTTTTGATACCATGGTCTTGACTGGTGATAATGCTGCAAATCCACACGGTATTCCAGCAGCTAATAAGGTTGAAAATGACGCCCTTCTCCTCTTTGACCTGGGTGTTCTCGTCAATGGCTACGCGTCAGATATGACTCGTACAGTCGCTGTCGGCAAACCTGACCAATTCAAGAAAGACATTTATAACTTGACTCTTGAAGCTCAACAAGCTGCTCTTGACTTTATCAAACCAGGTGTGACTGCCCATGAAGTGGACCGCGCTGCCCGTGAGGTCATCGAAAAAGCTGGTTACGGTGAGTACTTCAACCACCGTCTTGGTCACGGTATCGGTATGGATGTCCACGAATTCCCATCTATCATGGAAGGAAACGACATGGTCATCGAAGAAGGCATGTGCTTCTCTGTTGAACCAGGTATCTATATCCCTGGTAAAGTCGGTGTTCGTATTGAAGACTGCGGTGTTGTTACCAAGGATGGCTTTGACCTCTTTACAAGCACCAGCAAAGACTTACTTTATTTTGATTAATATTCTTCGAAAATCTTCCCACAATAAAACGCATAGTATCAAGGTTTTTCAACACCTGATACTATGCGTTTTTCTTATTTGAAAGACTCTTGACTCAGCCTCTTTACTTAATCTTCTTGATACTTTGACTAAGAATAAATCCTACAATCATCCCTACCATATTTTGCATGAAATTTGGTAAAATTTCTGGTAGGGCTGCAGCCCAGCCATTCATCAATGTAGAACCCAAGGCGTAGCCCCCTACCATGGCAATCGTTGCTAAGATAAGGCCTAACCACTGAGTTTTTCCTTTAAATCCTGCGAAAAATCCCTGCATGCCATGGTTGACCAAGCTAAAGAACATCCACTGAGGATAGCCTGATAAGAGATCAATCAAGAAACCTGCTAGTCCTCCGACTACAGCCCCTTCACGACTACTAAAGTAAAAGGCCGCAAAGAAGACACCCGCATCTAAAAGAGTTAGAATGCCTGTCGGTGTTGGAATTTTTAAGAAATAACCTAGGACCACAGAAAGGGCGGTTAATAGGGATACAAGGGCAATTTTAGTTGTTTTTGTTTGCTTCATATTGTCTTACTCCATACTGATCTGCTTGTGCAATGGCACGGTAAACGAAAGCCTTAGAGCTTTCTACTGCTGGTAAAAGTTCATCACCTTTGACTAGATGACTGGCAATGCTGGAGGCAAAGGTACAACCTGCACCAGCATTTTGTCCTTGGATGACAGGATTTTCTAGGACTGTAAAGTTTTGTCCATCATAAAAGACATCTACAGCCTTGTCCTGACTAAGGCGATTGCCTCCCTTGATAATGACTGCTGGCACTCCTAAGTCATGCAATTTCTGCGCTGCAGCTTTCATATCTTTAAGGGTTTTAATCTCTTGATCTGCTAGTAATTCTGCTTCAGGAAGATTAGGTGTAATCACACTAACATAAGGGAAAAAACGAATCAGTTCTTGACAGAGTTCACTTACAGCTACGTCGTGTGTTTCCTTGCAGACCAAGACAGGGTCCAGAACCACAGGCACTCCTGGGCGTTGCTTGATAAAGTCCAATGCCTTCTCAGCCACACTGACAGTAGGGAGAAGACCAATCTTAATTCCTGCAAACTCCACATCACGCAAGCTATCTAATTCATGTTGAAAAATGGTATCGTCAGTTGGAAAGACTTCAAATCCTTTTTCTGTCAAGGCTGTCAAACAAGTCACTGCTACAAAGCCATGCAAGCCGTTCAAGGTATAGGTAGCCAAATCAGCTGACAGGCCACCACCACTAAAAACGTCATTTCCAGAAAGTGCTAAAATACGATTATTCTTCATAACGAATCTCCTTTAAATACAAACCATTTGGTGCTGCAGTGGGACCTGCAAGCTGCCTGTCCTTTTTCTCCAAGATGAGGTCAATCTGCTCTACTGGCATGCGGTTATTGCCGATTTTGAGCAGTGTCCCCACCATATTGCGAATCTGCTTATACAAGAAACCATTTCCTGAAAAGGTAAAGGTCAAAAACTGACCTGTCTCATCAACTGCTAAACTAGATTCTGTGATGGTGCGAACCTTATCCTCTACACTAGTCCCAGAGGCTGTAAAACCGGTAAAATCATGGGTTCCCTCTAACTTTTTGATTGCAATCTGCATGCGTTCCACATCGAGTGGATAGGGAAAGTGAGTGGCATAGTGACGGCGCATAGGATTCTTGGGACGGCCCCTATCCACGATAAACTCATAGGTCTTACTGTGCTTGGCATAACGGCAATGAAAATCATCCGCCACAAGCTCAATCGAGATCACATCAATATCTTCAGGGGACTGAGTGTCTAGAGCAAAACGGAGCTTCTCCTCATCCATCTGATAAGGTAGGTCAAAATGAATAACCTGTCCCAGGGCATGAACCCCACTATCTGTCCTACCAGCACCGTGAACAGTAATGGCTTGCCCTTTATTTAACTTGGTCAAGGTTTTTCAATTTCTTCCTGAACGCTACGCGCATGAGGCTGGCGCTGAAAACCAGCAAAGGCGTAACCATCATAGGAAATAGTTGCTTTATATCTTGTCATAACTTCTATTTTATCAAGAAAATAATCTGTAAACAAGGGTCTAAAATAAATATTGTCTGGGTACAAAAATCCCGAAAGAAAAACTTAGGAAACCAATCCTAAGCTCTCTTTTGAAGTAAGTACATGACAAAGATAGAGGTTACAATCAACCATGAGCCTAAAATGGCAAAGACCAACATGCCATTGTGAGTTAGTAACCCAATTGCACCTAGAACAAATGGGGTCGTAAAGGCTCCGAAACTACAGCCTAATACAGCAAATGAAGTTGCTTGATTGAGGAGTTTAGCTGGAATTCGTTCAGAGACAAGTTGAAAGACAGTCGTCAAGGCTACACTGTAGGCAAAACCAGCTAGAATACTCCCTGCCACTACCACCCACAAGGATGGAGACAAAGCAATTACAATTTGCCCTAAGCCGAAGGTAATACCAGACCAGAGGAGCAGTTTCTCTTTAAAAATAGAAATCAAGAAAGAGAAACTCACACCAGCCACAATCCCGATCAACTGCATGACACTAAGAACAAAACTAGATAACTGGGCATCTCCAAGTCCTCTTTCCACCATCAAACTTGGAATACGAATTGTAATAGCTGTATTGGTACAAACTACAACCGCCGCTTCGATAGCTAGGATAAAAATCAAGCCTTTCATTTCCCGAGTTAAGCAACTTGCTTCCTTCGCTTTTTTCTTGACTTCTTTCTTTTCTTTTCCATAAGGGACAAAGAGCAAATAAAGGGTCAGCACCAAAAATCCAGCACTATATGCTAGGAAGGTAGCTGTCCAACCAAAGGCCAATAACTGGCCGACTGCCAAGGTAATGAGAGATGCCCCAACGACCTCTGCAGAACCGCGTAGCCCTAGCATCTGAATTCGCGTTTTTCCTTGATAGCGTTCACTGATAATAGAAATGGCCTTAGCATTGATCATTCCAACACCCAAACCAAAAAGAATCCGTGTTCCAAAGACAAAAGGATAAGCTTGGTACCAAAAGGGAGCCGTTCCACTTAGTGATAAAATCAGCAATCCCAAACTGATCTGTAAGCGCTCAGGAAATATTTTTTCTAAGAAACCATTTAGTAATAACATAATCATGATTCCAAAGGAAGGCAAGCTCGCCAAAAGCTCAATTTGTTCCTTAGGATAGCCTTGATAATAGTCAAACATGGCTGGCAGAGCACTCGAGATGGAAAAGGATGTAATCAAAACGAGGGAGAGAGCCAAAATACTGGCCCGTTCTAAAAATTGTTTCATGAAATCTCTTTCTATATTTCTCTTAATCTTCTACTTTTTTGATAGTTATCAAACAAGCAAGAAAAGAAGAAGCCTCTTTAGTGTACAGACTCCTTCTTAAACTCGAAAATGAATCCCTTGTGTCTTATACTCAATGAAAATCAAAGAGCAAACTAGGAAGCTAGCCGCAGGTTGCTCAAAGCACTGCTTTGAGGTTGTAGATAAAACTGACGAAGTCAGCTCAAAACATGGTTTTGAGGTTGTAGATGAAACTGACAAAGTCAGTAACCATATATACGGCAAGGCGAAACTGACGTGGTTTGAAGAGATTCTCGAAGAGTATTAGGATGACTTTCTCTTGATTTGCTTGATAAAGTAGAAGATAAATCCTGCCACCATATAGGCAACAAATATAATCAGACACCACTTGAACACGACATCCCACCCCTTGTTCACATTCAAAAAGAAGTAAGGGAAGGGACTGACCTTAGAATTAGGAACATCAAGTTTCAGTACCAAGCCATTAAAAAGAGCAAATCATATAAAGTAAGGGTAAAATTGTCCACACAACTGGATCCCAGATTTTGTATTGACCCTGTTTGTCAAAAAAGAGGGTATCTGCTAAAAACCAGAGGGGAACGATATAGTGGCAAAGGAAATTTTCTAGAGTATAAAAATTAGTCGCAATGGGCGCCAGGAGGAAATGGTAAATCACACAGGTAATCATGATACTCATAGTGACTCCACCTTTTAAGCGCAAGAGACTTGATCTTTGCCAGTTTTCACCTAAACGGCTCATAACCTTTAGGAGATAGAGCGTAAAAATCGCGACTAAAAGGTTGGACAGAACCGTATAATAGAGCAACATCCCAAAGCCACCATGCTTGGCGATTTCAAGATAAACTCCCGTAAAAGCCGCTAGAAACAAGAAGATACGGCTATAAAATACAAGTTTATAGTGTTTTGACATGCTTAAATTTTCTTCACAAACTCTGATTTGAGTTTCATGGCACCAAAGCCATCAATTTTACAGTCGATATTGTGGTCGCCTTCTACGATGCGGATATTTTTCACGCGCGTCCCTTGTTTCAAATCTTTTGGCGCACCTTTTACTTTCAAGTCCTTGATGAGGGTTACAGTATCACCGTCAGCCAATTTATTCCCGTTGGCATCGATAGCAACAAGGCCCTCTTCTACATCTGCAACTTCAGCAGGATTCCACTCATAAGCACACTCTGGGCAAACCAGTAGGGCACCGTCTTCGTAGACATACTCTGAGTTACATTTTGGGCAATTTGGTAGGTTGTTCATGGTTTCTCCTTATCATCATTCACTATTCTTTGAAAATCAAAATTTCTCGAACAGCAACTATTATACCTTAAAATCAGCATTTTGACAAATGAGTCGCCGGAGAAGCAAAGAAAAAATCATGTAACTTTGTCTGCTACATGATTTTTAAAAGATAGTTTATCATGAGTAGTGATACAGAAGCTCATGATAGAAAGGGATGCATTTATCTTACAAACCAGGTGCTTGTCCAAGTTCTGCGGCAAGCATCCATACTGTTTTTCAAGGTCAGCCTTAGCTCCAACAAAGATATCATTGGTTACATCATCACCTTCTTTATCTGTCACATCCAAAGCTTCTTGGAAAAGAGTGATGAGGTAACGATAAATTTCAAGGACACGTTCCAAACTTTCTTCTACATTGCGGAACTCTCCAACTTCTTCTTCGATTTCGCTGTGTTGAAGGAATTCTGTCAAAGTAGAGTATGGTTTACCACCGAGTGTGATCAAACGCTCACTGATTTCATCCAATTGACCATCAAGAGCTTCCATATACTCATCCATTTTTGGATGCCATACAAGGAAACCACGACCACGCATGTACCAGTGCACTTGGTGCAAGGCAACGTGGGCTACGTATAAATCAGCAACAGCTTGGTTCAAGACTTCCTTTGTTTTTGCCAATGCTACTGGCGCTGCTTTTGTTAATGATGTTACGTCTTTTACTGCTTCTTTTTTCAATTCTACCATTTTATTTTACCTCATTCATTATTTTTTGTAATCACTTCTTAGTGTTTACTCTCTTAGTATACTACTAAGGAAAACCAATAGCAAGCCAAATGACTCACATGAGAAAAGTTGCAATAGACTGATAATTTAAGAAAAGTTTAGTTAGTTCTGATTAGCTCACTTTATCAGATTTACTTGAAAATTGGCTTTGGTAAAGTTCACAATAAAAGCCTTTTGCTTAGAGTAAGCTTTCGTAATTTCCCTGCTCAATAATCTGTCCATCCTTAAGAACGAGAATCTTATTTGCTTCTTGAATGGTTTAGAGACAGTGGGCGATGACAAAGCTGGTCCTTCTTTTCATCAACCGTTTCATAGCTTTTTGAATCAAGAGTTCCAAACGGGTATCAATCGAGGAAGTCGCTTCATCCAAAATGAGAATTTTAGGATTAGCTAGAATAGCAAACGCGATGGTCAACAGTTGTTTTTGCCCGAGGGAAATATCGCTGGAGTCTTGGTTCATCTCCATGTTATAACAACCAGGAAGAGTTCGAATAAAATGGTCTACATTAGCCGCTTTGGCAGCTTCTATTATTTCCTCGTCACTGGCGTCAAGATTTCCAAAACGTAGGTTTTCTTTGACCGTACCTTCATAAAGCCAAGCATCCTGTAAGACAATCCCAAACTGACGGCTGTACTCTTGGCGTGACAATTTGCGAATATTCTACCCGTCAACCAAGATAGAACCTGCTCTAACATCGTAAAAACGTATGAGTAGATTAATCAAGTTTGTCTTACTAGCTCCTGTAGGAAAAACTTCCTATTTCACAAGAACTCTCTAAATAAAAATAAGACAGGCAGTCAAAGTCACCTAGTACTTTTGACTGTCTGTCTGGAATAACTTAGATTATTTTACAAAGTCAAGCAAAGCCAAGAAGCTTTCTGCTTCAAGTGACGCACCACCAACAAGGGCACCGTCAACGTCTGGGCAAGCCATGTATGAAGCAACGTTTTCAGGTTTAACAGAACCACCGTATTGAACACGAACTTTGTCTGCAACTTCTTGACCGAAGTCAGCAGCTACAACGTCACGAACAACTTTACACATTTTTTGTGCGTCGTCTTGTGAAGCTGATTTACCAGTACCGATAGCCCAGATTGGCTCGTAAGCGATAACTGAGGCAGCAACTTGTTCAGCAGTCAATCCAGCCAATGCAGCAGATACTTGAGCACCTACGAATTCAGCAGCTTTACCAGCTTCGTAAGTTTCAAGTGACTCACCACAACAGATGATTGGAAGCATACCGTTTGCAAAGATTGCTTTTGCTTTTTTGTTGATATCTTCGTCAGTTTCATGGAAGTAGTCACGGCGTTCTGAGTGACCGATAACAACGTAGTCAGTACCGATTTCTTTCAAAACTTGTGGGCTAGTTTCACCAGTGAAAGCACCTGCATTTTCAAAGTAGCAGTTTTGAGCAGCAACTTTAAGGTTTGAATCTTTAGCAGTGGCAAGAACAGTTGTCAAATCAAGAGCTGGAGCTGCGATACCTGCTTCAACAAGATCTGATGAAGGAAGTTTTGATGCAACTGCTTCAACGAATGCTTTAGCTTCTTCTGGATTTTTGTTCATTTTCCAGTTACCAGCGATAAATGGTTTACGTGACATTTCACATACCTCTTTTTTCAATTTATTTTCTATTTATTTTATCACAATTATACACAGCTTGCAAATCTTACTCGGATTTCAAGCCTGCTTACATGGATTAATCCTTCCAAAGATCCATGGCATTTCTGAAATCTGCCGATACCTGTGTCAACTGAGGATTGCTCGCTTCTCTCTCTGCTCGCTTGGCCTCGATTTGAGCCACACTTTTGATACCTTCATGGCGCCAATTTCTCAAAATCGCCTGGATGTACTTCCAGTTGGGTTTTCCATTCAAAACAGCTTCACGAAGAGCTTCTTTTATCAAGTCAGCACTGGTCCCATCTTCCTTTAGCGTCTTGGTCAAATCCTCAATCTCAAAAGGGGTCAACAAACGTCCTAATTCCTGCTGGAAGGTTTCTACCAAATCCTTAAGCTGATTTTGAGGGGTCAACTGGTCTGAACTTGAATGAGCAGCTCCAAGCAAATTATCCAAACGTTCCAAAGCCAAACTGGCATCAAAAAGCAATTCTATTTCACCATTCAATTCGATGGTTCGATACTGAAGCAGTCCCCTCTCTGTCAGATTGGAAATAGCCTGATTGACTTCCGAAATTTCCTTGCCAATCCTTTCAGCAATCTGGCTTGGAGACATTTCTTCCAAACCTGTCGTATTTTGCAAATAGAAAAATTGCCAGACCAGAAAATCGTCGCTAGAAGGAAAGAGTTCCTTAAAATGCAAGAGCAGGGCACTCGGTAAAACCAAGTTCCCTGATTTAAAAGCGTCTAAATATGTCATAATTCCTCTTATAAATACCCAAATGCAGAAGCATCATCTTCTATTTCTCCAGTCAAAAGGGGTTTCCTGATAGACCGCATAATTCACCCAGTTACTGAAAAAGAGGGCTGCTGATGAAGACCAACAAAGACAAGGTGTCTGGTTGACATCATCATCCTTAAAGTAATTTTCTGGAATATGTGGGTCTAAACCTGCGTCACGATCTCGGAAATATTCATTTGCCAAGGTATCACGGTCATATTCCAAATGCCCAAAACTATAAATTTCTCGCAAATCACGACTGGCCAAAATCGAAACCCCAACCTGAGGTCCTTCTGATAAAATCTCGAGATTGGTTTTGTTTAAGACCTCTTCCTTAGAAATCTCCGTATGCCGTGAATGAGGGGATACATAGCTATCGTCAAAGCCTCTAAAGAGAAGGTGTCCTTCTTTTAAAGTATCCTGAGGATAAATACCCGACAACTTACTGTCCATCTGATATTTTTCCACTCCATAGCGCAGATAGAGTCCCGCCTGAGCACCCCAACAGATATGAAGGGTCGAGTAGACATGGGTCTTAGACCACTCAAGCACCTGGGTAAATTCCTCCCAATAGTCCACTTCCTCAAATGGTAAATGCTCAACGGGAGCACCCGTGATAATCATGCCATCAAAATACTCATCTTTGACTTCAGGAAAAGTTTTATAAAAGGTCTCCATGTGTTCTGAACGAGTTGTTTTAGAACGGTGGCTCTCCATATAGAGAAAATCGATATCCAGTTGCAGGGGTGTATTGGCCAAATGGCGCAACAACTGGGTCTCTGTAACCATTTTCTGTGGCATGAGATTTAAAATTAAAATCTTCAAGGGACGGATATCTTGGTGGGCCGCACGTTGATCATCCATGACAAAGATATTCTCTGTCCGTAAAATCTCAACAGCTGGCAATTTTTTATCAATTCGAATCGGCATAACCCTCTCCTAACTGTACTTTTCAGGAATCATTGCATATGTTTGAAACTCTTCGAAAATCTCTTCAAACCGTGTCAACGTTGCCTTGCCGTATGTGTAGGATACTGACTACGTCAGTTCCATCTACAACCTCAAAACAGTGTTTTGAGCAACCTGCGGCTAGTTTCCTAGTTTGCTCTTTGATTTTCATTGAGTATGAAACTAAATCTCAAACATCTAGTCCTTTTATTATACTGCAAGAAGATATAGTTTTCAATTATACTTTTTCTCTAACTAGCTATAGTCTACTTTTATATCCTAATGTAGAGAAAACAGCCCTAGGGACTGTTTTTGATTAATAATGCATAAGAACCTTGTAATCGTAGTCACCGATTTTTTCACGGCCGTTCAATTCATCCAATTCAACAAGGAAGGCACAACCTGCTACAACACCACCAAGTTTTTCAATCATTTCGATAGTTGCCTTAACAGTTCCACCTGTTGCCAAGAGGTCATCCACGATAAGAACACGTTGACCTGGCTTGATGGCGTCAGCATGCATAGTCAAGGTATCAACACCGTACTCTTTTTCATAGTCAGCAGAAATGACTTCGCGTGGCAATTTACCTGGTTTACGAACAGGTGCAAAACCAATTCCCAACTCAAAGGCAACTGGACAGCCCACGATAAAACCACGAGCCTCAGGACCTACGATCATGTCGATTTTCTTGTCAGTAGCATACTGAACGATTTCACGAACAGCGTAGCTATAAGCATTTCCATCAGCCATCAAAGGACTGATATCACGAAAAGTAATACCTTCCTTTGGATAATTTTCAATTGTTGCAATGTAATCTTTTAAATTCATCTTTTTCTTTCTTTCAAAGTTTTTTACTCTCTATTATAGCATATTTTTTAAGAAAGAAGAAAGGAAAAGTTAACATCAATGATTATCTAACGATTTGACGATTTATAACTAGCCATAGCAATAAAGCCCAAGTTCTTTTTATTCTTATCGAACATTTTATACATCGTTAAAAACTGCTTTCTATTCTCCTTTTTACAAGCATTTACACAAATTTTCAAAGTTCCTAGCCAACCTTCGTCATAAATCATACCTGATAATTTCATTAATGTCATTTCACCAGTCAATACTTTCACATCACGATAACCTGATTCTATCATCACCTGTTCCCAACCATCTTGAGTTAAAGGACCTACATTTACATGAATTGCTTGTGACAGTTCCTGTCTGACAGACTCTTTAGCTTCCTTAAGAAGCACATCATGTGTCAAGAGAAGACCTTCAGGTTTTAAAACCCTTAGATACTCCATTACACATTTTTTCTTAGCTTGATCGGCTTGCATAGTCAGCATAGCTTCATTTATAACAATATCAAAACTAGCATCTTCATAAGGAAGTTTCATTGCATTAGCTCTTTCAAAACTGATTAAATGAGCAACACCTGCCATTTCAGCAGATTTTTTAGCCACTTCTAAAGCTTGAGCATCCATATCAACAGCAGTTATCTTACAACCAAAACGCTGTGCCAACTCAATTGCTGTAGTTCCCCTATTACACGCAACCTCTAGTATTCTCTTTTCTTTTGAAAATCCTCCTTCTGCAATTAACCAATCTGTAGCACGTTTTCCACCTGGACGTAAGCGTTTTTTCCCCAATTTTGCTAAAAACTTATGACCTGCTTCTGACATTTGAACACCTCTGTTTTTTCTTCATTATAACATAAAATGATATTATCTGACAATTCTAATCTATTATTTGATAAACTAGAATCAAAAGTATACAATCTGCCATGACTATAGCATAAATCTATTAATCACATCTCTAGTTCGAATTCAATTACTCACGTAGTTTACGCATATAGGTTCACTAGTAGATGGTAACCACGGAGTACTTACATCTCAGATGAACGACATGGCTGTTATACTCAAAAAAAGAAAGGCCGAATTTTGTCCTTTCTCGATCTTAGCTTTTCTTCAACCCACTACAGTTGACAAAGAGCCGTTTTATCAATCATGACCACCCGTCTAACGGGTGGTTTGAACCAGGGCTATAAGCCCAAATTACCAGCCAGCGCCTAAAGACGCTGGCTTTCACGTTGTTCAAGCCTTATTGCTCTTGACTCGTCACTTGCCTCTCAAAGAGGCTTTAGTATTACTTACCACTATCCCTAAAGGGATCCTCATATTCTTTTACACTCAATTTACCTAGTGCTATATCATGCTTTTCCTGTTCTTGGATATATTTCTTAATTGTGGCTTCATTAAGCCCTACTGTACTTACATAATAACCTTTCTCCCAGAAATGCCGATTTCCAAACTTGTACTTGAGATTGGCGTGTTTGTCAAACATCATGAGTGCACTTTTTTTCCTTTTAAATAACCCATGAAACTCGAAACACTTATCCTTGGTGGAATACTTACTAACATGTGTACATGGTCTAGCATTAAGTGACCCTCGATAATTTCAACTCCTTTATAACTACACAAACGATGAAATATTTCACCTAAACTACTTCGATATTGATTATAGATGACTTTTCGTCTATACTTAGGGGTGAACACAATGTGATACTTACAGTGCCACTTTGTGTGCGATAAACTATGAGCCTTTTGTGCCATATTTTTCTCCTTTCGCTTTACAATTGGCTTGAACACCTTTATTGTATCGCGTTTGGAGTTTTTGGGGTATAACCTTCGACGCACACCCGCATAGCGGGTGGTTTTTTTGTCTCGCACCTAGCGGAGCGAGACGGACTAATAGTCACATAATCAAAAAACGAGCACTTTCGTACTCGCCTTTGTTTATAAACTACTGATTAAAGTGAGTTTACGTCAACTTTAATACCAACACCTTGAGTAGTTGTGATAGTCAAGTTTGTTACGTAAGTTCCTTTAGCTGTAGCTGGTTTTGCTTTTTGGATTGTTTCGTTGAAAGCTTTGAAGTTTTCAACCAATTTTTCAGCTTCAAATGATACTTTACCGATGATTGCTTGAACGTTACCTGCACGGTCAGCACGGTAAGTGATTTTACCACCTTTAGACTCTTCAACTGCTTTAGCAACATCCATAGTTACAGTACCAGTTTTTAGGGGTTTGGCATCAAGTTACGTGGTCCAAGGACACGTCCAAGACGTCCAACAAGAGCCATCATGTCAGGGTGTAGCGATAACTACGTCGAAGTCCAACCAACCGTCGTTGATTTTAGCAACAAGGTCATCTTCACCAACAAAGTCTGCACCAGCAGCTTTTGCTTCTTCAGCTTTTGCACCACGTGCGAAAACAAGAACGCGTGAAGTTTTACCAGTACCGTTTGGCAATACCATTGCTCCACGGATTTGTTGGTCAGCTTTTTTAACGTCGATGTTCAAGTTGTAAGCAACTTCTACAGTTGCGTCAAATTTTGCAAAGTTAGTTTCTTTTGCAAGTGCTACAGCTTCTTCTACGCTGTATGCTTTTGTGCTGTCGATTTTCTCAAGAGCAGCACGAAGTTGTTTGCTTTTTTTAGCCATTTTCTATTCTCCTTGTAAGTGGTTCAATCGATTTTCATCTCCCACGTCACTCCTCGAAATGATGAAGTCTTGCGGGTTTTCAGTCTATTATTTTCCTTTTCCTACGTCGTTAAGCTCCCTTGCTGTACCCAAGTACAAGCATCAGTCACTTGCCTAGTATGAAAAGAAACTAATAGACTGCTGTGAGATTTTCTACTGTGTTATTGATTAGTCAACAACAGTGAATCCCATAGAACGAGCAGTACCTTCGATCATACGCATTGCAGACTCTACGTTTGCTGCGTTCAAATCTGGCATCTTAGTTTCTGCAATTTCTTGTACTTGTGCACGAGTAACTGTAGCAACTTTAGTTTTGTTAGGTGTACCTGATCCTTTTTCAACACCTGCAGCTTTTTTCAAAAGAACAGCAGCTGGTGGTGTTTTAGTGATGAAAGTAAATGATTTATCTTCGTAAACTGAGATAACAACTGGAATGATCATACCAGCTTGGTCAGCTGTACGAGCGTTGAACTCTTTTGTGAATCCCATGATGTTGATACCAGCTTGACCAAGAGCAGGTCCAACCGGTGGAGCTGGTGTAGCTTTACCAGCAGGGATTTGCAATTTTACAAGTTTTTCGACTTTTTTAGCCATTTTTAAATCCTCCTTTGTGGTTTTGGCGGTAATTTAAGATTTTTACCTCCCACAAGTATGCTTTACACATACCCATCTATTATACACTATTTATCTAGAATTGCAAGAAAAAAGTTTATTTTTTATACTCAATAAAAATCAAAGAGCAAACTAGGAAGCTAGCCGCAGGCTGCTCAAAGTACAGCTTTAAGGTTGTGGATAGAACTGACGAAGTCAGTAACCATACCTGCGGTAAGGCGACGCTGACGTGGTTTGAATTTGATTTTCGAAGAGTATTAATCGACGTAATCTCCGCCTTCAAATCCGTAGTATTCTTCCAAACTGAGACCACTTGCAGCAATTTCTTTTGCTTCTTTTCCGACATAACGAAGGTGCCATTCTTCAGCCATATAGCCGGTTTCTTTTTCCTTACCTTTGAGATAACGGACAACAAAGCCATAATCAGCAGCATGGTCCAAGAGCCATTGGGCCGCTTTTTCTTCTGTTACTAAATCACCATCAGTCCCAATCACATCAAAGGCCAAGCCTGTTTGGTGTTCACTATAGCCAGGTCGGGCAGAATAACGGTCGGCAGCTTCTTCCCATCTTGGTTGACATAATCTTGATAGAGCTTGGTCTGAGTTTCATAACTTCTAAAGCCACTGTAATGATCGCTGATTGGGAAACCTGCCTCTTGCATAGCTTTGATGAGTTTGAGCAACTCTGCCTTGGCTGTTGGATTTTCCCCTGGATTGTAGTCTTTAGACAATGGATAGTGTTTATTGGCTACGATGATTTCATCGTATTTCCCTTGGATGCTGTAGTAGTCTCCTTTGTTGACCACTTCTGCTTTTTTCTGGGCAGCTCCTTGAGGCTTACTTCCGACTGTTCCATCAGCTTTGGCTGTTTGTTCTGTCTTAGCTGCGCCATCTTCATTTTTTGCTTTTTCTTGTGAACAAGCTGCTAGACTCAAGGCTAGCAATGCTGTCAAGACTAGGTATCTTTTTTTCATTTCTACTCCTTTATTTCTAATAGTTTATCTACTTCTGACGATAAACGTTTGACTAATTGTTTAATCTCATCCGGTTTTGCTTGGCAGGTTTCTGCTGTCATTTCTTCAAAGGGAACCCACCAGACTGGACCACGCCCCTTGAGACCGTGACCATTCATATCACCTGTCCGTCTAGGAAATAGATGCCAATGAAGATGGGCATCACCATTTCCTAGCAGTTCGATATTCATTTTCTCGGCAGCAAAGGTCTTAGCAACTGCCTCTTGGATCACACTCATTTCCTCTAGAAAACGGAGTCTTGTCTCCTTTTTCAAATGGTGCAATTCGGTGACATGTTCCTTGGCTAGAAAGAGACTATAGCCTGCAAAATACTGGTGGTCACCGATCACAAGATAGCCTGTTTCCAACTCTTTGACAAAATAGGGATTTTCTCCCTTCTTGATGAGCTCAATTCTCTGGCAAATAAGGCACATATTAGTCTACCAACGCGCTCTTAAGATAAGCATCAACCATACGCTCCGTCGCGACAACTGAATCAATATGAGTACGCTCATAAGAATGACTAGACTCGATACCCGCGCCAAGGAGGGCGTGTTTGACTTCTGCACCTGCAGACATAGCCGCTGAAGCGTCCGAACCATAAAATGGATAGATATCCAGCTTAAATGGAATATCTTGCTCTTTAGCCAAGCAACCAAATGTTGACGGAAGTCATAGTGATAAGGACCTGAAGCATCCTTGACACAGATAGACACTGTGTATTCGTCTGTCTGCTGGTCATCTCCCATAGCTCCCATATCCACAGCCAGATATTCTACTACCTGAGCAGGGATATTAGAGTTAGCACCGTGTCCCACTTCTTCAAAGACTGAAAAAGCAAAATGGGTTGTTACTGGCAATTCAATCTTCTCTTCCTTATAGATACGAAGCAGGTTAAGCAAAATCGCTGCACTGACCTTATCGTCCAAATGACGAGACTTGATAAAACCTGTCTCTGTCACGACAGTTCGTGGGTCAAAGCTGATAAAATCACCGACCTCAATACCAAGAGCACGAGTTTCTTTTTCACTGGTTACTTTTGTATCCAAACGCACTTCCATATTATCCTGCGTGCGTTCTGCAGTTCCTGCATCCTTATAGACATGGCAAGAAGTTTGGTGGATGAGGATGGTTCCTGATACTTTTTCACCTGTGCTAGCCACATGAACGGTACAGTTTTCTCCTTCAATCATGTTCCAAGGAAAACCACCGATACGGTCCAATTTGAGACGACCATCTGGTTTGACAGCACGGACAATAGCACCCAGCGTATCTACATGGGCAGTCACATAACGATGCTCTTCATCATTTTGACCCTTGATGGTCACATTGACACCACCCTTAGCTGTGCGAACCGGCTGGTAACCAAAACCTTCTAGAGTCTTGACTAAATAGTCCGAAATCTCCCGAGTGAAGCCCGTTGGCGACGCAATGGCTGTCAGTTCTTTAATATATTCTACTGTTTGATTCATTTCTTCACCTCTTTTGCTACCTATTATAACACATTTATCATCGGATAAAAAAAAAGAAAATCACTCCTGTAGACTTGGCTACAAAAGTGATTTTATACTCAATGAAAATCAAAGAGCAAACTAGGAAACTAGCCGCAGGCTGTACTTGAGTACGACAAGGCGACGTTGACGCGGTTTGAATTTGATTTTCGAAGAGTATTAGTGATTATTCCATTTCAAAAACATCACTTTCTTGCTTGTTTGGTAGAACCAATGATAGCAAGATTCCGACAATAGCTGGCACCAACCATGGGAGAGATGCCTTGGCAAAAGGAAGAGCGTTGACAATGTTTGCAAGAAACTCAACCTTAAACGAGCTTCCTAGTACGCTTGCAATGGCAATAGCTGTAACCACAGCAATTGTCAACTGCATACCTGGTTTTGAAAGAGCCACAAATTTGTTGACAATGACAATCATAACGATAGCAATCGTGATTGGGTACAAGATAACTAGTACTGGAATAGAGTACTTGATAATTGCACTCAAACCAAGATTTGCAATAGCAAATCCAATCAAGGTAAAGACTGTTGCATAAGCCTTGTAGCTGATTTGTGGGAAGCGGCCGTTAAAGAACTCAGCTGTTGACACAATCAGACCAACTGTAGTTGTGAAGCAGGTTACGGTAACCATAGCTGCGAGGAAGAGTTGGGCTGTTGAACCAAAGATTTCTTGAGTGGCTTGTGACAAGATATAAACACCCGGTGTTCCACCCTTCATCGCTTCAGCTGGTACTGGGAAATGATTTCCAAGGAAACCTAAACCGATGTAAAGAGCGCTGAAGGCAAGGGCAACAACGATACCAACCACCCAAATAGTCGAAATGTATTCTTTCTTACTTGAAAATCCAAGTTGTTTCAAGGTTTGAACTGCAATCACACTAAAGGCAACTGAGGCAAGGGCGTCCAAGGTATTATATCCTTCTAGGAAACCTGTCCCAAAGGCAGAAGCTTGATAAGCAGCTGAAGCAGCTTGAGGACTTGTTCCACCGTATTTAATAGCTCCTAAAACAACCAAGATAACAATCAAGATTGCAAAGACTGGTGTTAAAATACGGCCGATACGGTCCAAGATTTGATGGATTAAGCGAGATTAAATACGCTGCCGCAAAGTACAGAACTGTAAAGACAATCAAGCCAAGTCCTTTATTTGCATCCGACAAAAGGGGGCTAATCCCTACTTCGTAAGCTGTTGTAGCAGTACGTGGGATAGCAAAGAATGGACCGATTGACAAGTAAAGAACTGAGAGGTAAAGAGTCGCAAACCAAGGCGCTATCTTTGTTGAAATCTCGTAGATATATCCTTTAGGATTTAGCGTTCCAATAATAAGGGTCAAGACGGCGATACCGACGCCTGAAAAGACAAAACCTGCGATGGCAGGAAGAAAATGTTCTCCAGATAGAGCACCTAGAGAAGGCGGAAAAATCAAGTTTCCCGCACCAAAAAATATTCCAAACAGGAGCAAACCTGTTAGGGCACCTTTTTTAGCCATGAAAATCTCCTTCATATTTATAAAATACTGACCTAGTATACCACGATTAGGAATCTGAAAAAAGCATCACGAATTAAATATTGAATGTTTTCAAGATTCTTAAAAATGAGAATTGTCTAAAAACAAAATCCCCTACCGAGATCACACCAAGTAGGAGAAAATTGTAATGTTTAAAGTTCTTCAAATGCCATCATGCCACCTTGTACATTGATAACCTCATAACCTTGTTCTGACAGGAATTGGCAAGCACGCGCCGATCTCATTCCAGATTTACAAATAACATAATGTAACTGATCCTTGTCCAACTGATCATAGCTATCAGCCAATTGACTCAGCGGTAGATTGTGGGCACCTTCTAAATGAAGAGTTTCAAACTCATCCATTTCTCTCACGTCCACTAGAGAAAGTTGGTCGTTTTGGTAAAGCTGGTAAAATGCGTCAAAGGAAATTTCTTTCATTCTTTTTCTCCTAAAATAGTTTTAATTCTTTTTTTCAAATCCGGCACCACTTCTGACTCAAACCAAGGATTTTTGGCCATCCAGATTTGATTTCGTGGCGAGGGGTGAACTAGTGGAAAATAGGTTGGTAAGTAGTTCTGGTAATGTTTTACCCATTCTGTCACCTTGCCACTAACTTTCTCCTGTAAATAGTAGGCCTGGGCATACTGGCCAATCAAGAGGGTCAATTGGATATCTGGTAATTCTTGCAAGAGCTGCGGATGCCATTTTTCAGCAAAGCCAGTTCTCGGTGGCAGATCACCCGACTTGCCATGCCCCGGAAAGTAGAAATCCATGGGCAAAACTGCGAAATAACCTGAGTTGTAAAAGGTGTCCTCATCCACACCTAGCCAGTCTCTCAGGCGGTCACCACTCTTATCTTTCCAGTAAAGGCCTGCTTCTTGGGTTTAAGACCAGGCGCTTGACCGATGATATTGATGCGAGCAGTCTTTGGCGCTGCAAAGAGAGGCTCAATGCCAAGCTTTGTATAGTCGACATTCTGTGGATCCGCCATAATATCTTGCTTAATTCTTTCAATTTGAGACATCTACTTTCCCTCCAAAAAGAAGTCTAAGCATAAGATCTCAGACTTCTATCGTTTTATTTGATCAATTCGTAAATAGCTTCGGCATAGATTGCTGCTGCTCGGAAGAGATCATCCAAGGCGATAAATTCATTAGCTTGGTGCATAGTGTCAATTGAGTCTGGGAACATAGCACCGTAGGCAACTCCGCGTTCGAGCAAGCGACCAAAGGTTCCACCACCAATGACTTGCTCATGACCTTTAAGACCAGTTTGTTTTTCATAAACATTCAACAAGGTTTGGACAAGTGGATCTTCCATTGGCACATAGTGAGGGGTGTGACCGTGCTCAGAAAGGCTAACAGAAGCAACTGGCAAGTTTTCAAGGATTGACTTGATTTGTTCTGGACTTGTTCCTTTTGGATAGCGGATGTTAAGGGCAATGGTATTATCAGCACTTGTTTCATCGAAGCGGAAGACACCGGCATTCATAGAAAGGGCACCCATCTTTTCATCCACATGAGCAATCTTGAGATTTTCACCCTCATGGTCGTTCAAAAGAATTTTCCCAGCGATATCAAGATAGTCTTTGGCTGGACCAGCAAAGTCAAACTGGCTAAGGAAGAGGGCTAGGTAAGTCGCACCATTGACACCTGAAGCAGGCATAGCACCGTGGGCTGATTTACCAATGATGGTAACCTTGTACTGACCGTTTTCTTCTTGGAGTTCTCCTCTAAGTTTGTGTTCTGCAACAAAGGCATCTAGTTTAGCTTGCAAGTCAGCCAAATCACCTGAAACGACTGCTGTTGCTGATTCTGGTACCATATTTTCACGTAAACCACCTGTAAAGCTGTGAAGACGTGCTGCACCTGTATTTTCTCCTGCAAAGTGGAGGTATTCCGTGATATTTCCTTTTTCACCATTGATGATAGGGAACTCAGCATCAGGAGAGAAACCGAAGTCTGGTTTTGCAAGTCCTACGTGCTCGAAGTAGTAGTCCATGTCTGCCCAGCCTGATTCTTCGTCTGTTCCGACGATAAAGCGGACTTTCTTAGAAGTTGGAAGGCCTAATTCTTTGATGATTTTCAAGCCATAGTAACAAGCTGTTGTAGGTCCCTTATCATCTGAAGCCCCACGCGCATAGAGACGACCATCTTTGATAGTTGGTGTGTAAGGGTCTGTGTCCCAACCGCTACCAGCTGGCACCACGTCCATGTGGGCAAAGATTCCGAGAACTTCTTCGCCATCACCAAACTCAAAATGTCCTGCGTAGTTATCAACATTTTTAGTTGGGTAGCCATCGCGGTCTGCGATTTCAAGGAATTTTTCCAAGGCTTTTACCGGCCCAGGTCCAAATGGATGCTCAGCATCAACCTTGCTATCATCACGTTCTGAGTTGATTTCCAAAAGGCTAAACAAGTCAGCCAAGAGGGCTTCTTTGCGTTTTTCTACTTCTGCTGTAAAATCAATTGCTGTCATTTTTTTCTTCTTCCTATCTTTTCTCGATGATTTCATCTACTGGCAAGCGGTAGCTTGGTTCCAATTTTTCGTCTGTGTAACCCACTGTAATCAAAAGTTCTGGGCGGAAACGGTCTTCAATTTCCAAAACCTCATTGACTTTTGATTTGTCAAATCCAAGGATCAAATTTGATCCGATTCCTTGGTCTGTAAGAGCCAAAACCAAGTTCATAGCAACCAAACCTGCATTGAGGGCTAGGTAGTCGCTGACTTGTTGTTCATTGTAGCGGGCAAATTCAGCAGGCAAATTCTTCATAAAATATTGAAGTTGCTCTTCTGAGAAATTGTTAGCACCACCAACTCGGGCAATCTTACGAGCACGTTTAGCCAAATCTGTGTCTGTAAACAAGGCAATAGTTACAGGCGCTGATGATACCTGTTCATAGTTTGAACCGTAAGCCAATTTTGCTAGTTCGGCATTTTTCTCACGTACCACCACAAATTTCCAAGGCTGGCTGTTGTGGGCACTTGGTGCCAAGGTTGCAATTTCGATAGCCGTACGCACATCCTTAGGATCAACTGGCTTATCAGTGAAATGCTTAGTCGCATGACGTTTTTTATTTAATTCAAGAAATTTCATAATCGATTTCCTTTTCTAATTCTACTGCTTCCATTCTACCATAATTTGAAAGAGCTTGCAGGGATTTTTCATAGGAAAAGTAATAGCAAAAAAACTGCTCTATGCAGTTTGTAGCAATTATTCTAGTTACTCACTATAAAATTAGCAAATGGAATCATACTGAGATAACTTCTCCGTTGTCACTTCTTCCAACTTTTTCTTTACCTGACCTTTTATAGCCGTATCCATCTGTGATTTTATTTTCCCAATAGCGACTTTTGTCTCCTCCGCACTTGCTCTTACTTTTTCTTTGTAATCTATTTGTAAAGAATTTTTTTCTTTTAAGATTACTGTCGCCATTGTATAGATTCTGTTCCTCTCCATCATACGATACATCTGACGTAAAGCAAATTCATATTCTTCATCTGTATAATATTCATTCAATGGCGCGAGCATATGACCTCCTTAAATCTCCGATTGTCTGTTCTAACTCATCTTGCTTTTTACGATAATCTCTGTTTAACAAATCCTCTTGATACTGCAATTCATCTTCTCTACGCCTACACGCAAACTGAGAATCCTCCATCAATTGTTGTAAACTCCTATAAAACTGTTCTCCATCTTGGTAACTGTGTTGTCCTTTTTGAAGAAAGGCATCCATTTTGCCAGCTTCGTCTTCTACGATTCGGGCAAGGCGGTCTCGACGTTCATAGAGTTCGTTGCGTTGATCCGTAAACGTTGCTTTCTGCCTTAAATACTCATCTTCCAAATCATAATACTCTCTTTCTTTTGCTTTTAACTTTTGGAAGACTAAATCCGACTGTTCCATTTTCTAAATTCTCCTGCCAATTCCTTATCTGTAGCTAGTTTATTCTCAATGACTTGGATAATCTGTTGGTTAAGGGTATCAAACTCTGTGGCTAGTTTCAGCCTTTTGATTCATTTGCTCAAAATCTTGCTCAACTGAACCGACAATCGTATCCTGAGTCACACCTGCAGACGCAAAAGTCGATAGGACTTCGTCATAACTCAGGTATCGGAAACTACTAAAGTCAAGCTGATTCCATAGTTCTTGTGCTTTTGACACCACCTCTTCTTGAAGGTGCTTGATGTCGTCTGCACCAGCTCGAGCCGCATTAGTCATTCCTTCCCCTAGAGCCATTCCCTGCAAGCTATCCAAGTATATCTCTTCTTTGCTTGACAAGCCATCTGCCGAGAGGTAGCTTTTGATTTTTTGGTAGCGGTACATACCTGCTGTTGCTTCTGCTAGCGCCGTTACTTTGAGATTCGTAACTCGCTTTCCGTCCAAATCAACTAGCTGGCCATTCTCATCAAATCGCCACTGGGACAAGTTATGATATTCTAACTTGTCACCCCAGTTATCTTTTGCAGGATAGATATAGGGATAGATGGCTGTTTGAGTCGTATTTCCCGTAATATTGCCAATAACATCATACTTATGACGGTAATTGCGAAATTGTTCTGGATGTTCTTGCATGTACTTGATTTCTTCTTTCGAAATCAAGTTATGAATATCTGGCCCATTATACCCAACATTGGCATAACCTCGCTTTAAAGCGACATACATAGCTAGAGACTCTCCAAGCGAATGCCCCGCAGTTGTGATTTTAGCAGAGGGATCTTTTTGCCTGACCTCTTCCTCCACCTCCTTGGCATAATTCAAAGCTGTCACAAACTGAGAATTTACTACTTTCGCAGAATTTAGTCCTGAACGAGACTGTAGTTTATCCCTCCCAAGCCCTAAAGACTGTGCATCCGTTTCAAGATCCTTTATGTCATCTTTATTCGTCCCTGCATAGGCAATCACTACATGGCTATAATCTACATTCCCATTTTTATCCACAGGAGCAACCGCCATCGCCTGCATACCATTGGAAGTGTTGTCAACAGGAGGTGTTATAATTTTAAATTTCCCTTGTGCTACTATTGCCCCTTCTTTTAAAGGAACTTTCACTTTAAGAGAATCTACAGCATAAACATCATCAACAATATATCTAAAATCTCTCTCAGTCGTCATCCTTAGTTTCCCCCAGATAGCTAATTTTTATATTATCAATTGTCTTTGTATAGGGAACATCCGTCTCGTCAACAGACATGTCTTCTAAATAATATCCCGATGTACGTATAACATCACCAAAAGCATCCTCTGATAGGGATATCGTTGCCACTCCATTGATTACAAGTGTTATTCGCCAGGTTCCTGTTGTTTCATTTTTTCTGAATTCTATAAATTCTATAGTTTCAATCGGATTCTGTGTTTTTAATTTTACTCTATTAACTACAAATAGTGCTACCCTATCCTGTTCGATTTTCATTTTTTCTTCCAATGTTTTTTCTTTTTGATGATTTAGACTAAACATCACGATTCCTCCTATTACACAGATTACCAAAGCAATAATACCCCATTTTTTACGCTTATTCATTAACACACCTCCTTATATTATTCTATAAAGCAACTAGCCCTAGTTACCTTATAGTATAACATAAATGGCTATTTTACTTAACCTTGGCATAACCTCGCTTTAAAGCGACATACATAGCCAGAGACTCTCCAAGCGAATGCCCCGCAGTTGTGATTTTAGCAGAGGGATCTTTTTGCCTGACCTCTTCCTCCACCTCCTTGGCATAATTCAAAGCTGTCACAAACTGAGATCTACTACTTTCGCAGAATTTAGTCCTGAACGAGACTGTAGTTTATCCCTCCCAAGCCATAAAGACTGTACATCCGTACCAAGATCCTTTATGTCATCGTTATTCGTCCCTGCATAAGCAATCACTACATGGCTATAATCCACATTCCCATTTTTATCCACAGGAGCAACTGCCATAGCTTGCATACCGTTAGAGGTGTTGTCTTTTGTACTAAGAACTCGAAAAGTTTGAGAATCCTTTCTTAACTCATCTCCTGCTTTCCATGGAGTTGAATTTTTATTTTTATCAACTTCATATACTTGGTCAACTAAGTAATTAAAACTTTTATCCGTAATCATATTATCTCACCCAATAAATAACTGTTATATTTGACATAAGTGAATCGCTATTTATTACTTCCGGATTATCTCTTTCTATTAATTTATTCCCATTACTTTGACTAATATGCTGTCCAAAACCTATTTCATCCTCTGTCATCAAGTTTTGAACAGAAAAAGTGACAAATATTTCGTCATTGACAATGGCATTAGAATTCCAAGTTCCTGTTAATTTATTCTGTTGAAAACTTGTAAACTCAATCTTCTCAACCTTTTCATAATGACTAACTAAGTATAACGCCATCCTATCCTGTTCGATTCTCATTTTCTCTTCCAGCGTTTTTTTCTTTTTGGTGATTCAAACTAAACATTACAATTCCTCCTATAATACAGATTACTAAGGCAATAATACCCCATTTTTTTGTGCTTATTCATTGACACACCTCCTTATATCATTCTATAAAGCAACTTGGTCTGAATTACCTTATAGTATAACATAAATGGCTATTTTAATTAACATAAGCGTAATCCAGCGCTGTCACAAACTGAGAATCCTCCATCAATTGTTGTAAACTCCTATAAAACTGTTCTCCATCTTGGTAACTATATTGTCCTTTTTGAAGAAAAGCAGTCATCTTACCAGCTTCGTCTTCTACGATTCGGGCAAGGCGGTCTCGACGTTCATAGAGTTCATTGCGTTGATTCGTAAACGTTGCTTTCTGCTTTAGATACTCATCTTCCAAATCATGATACTCTTTTTCTTTTGCTTTTAACTTTTGGAAGACTAAATCCGACTGTTCCATTTTCTAAATTCTCCTGCCAATTCCTTATCTGTAGCTAGTTTATTCTCAATGACTTGGATAATCTGTTGGTTAAGGGTATCAAACTCTGTGGCTAGTTTTTCAGCCTTTTGATTCATTTGCTCAAAATCTTGCTCAACTGAACCGACAATCGTAGCCTGAGTCACACCCGCAGACGCAAAAGTCGATAGGACTTCATCATAACTCAGGTATCGGAAACTACTAAAGTCAAGCTGATTCCATAGTTCTTGTGCTTTTGACACCACCTCTTCTTGAAGGTGCTTGATGTCGTCTGCACCAGCTCGAGCCGCATTAGTCATTCCTTCCCCTAGAGCCATTCCCTGCAAGCTATCCAAGTATATCTCTTCTTTGCTTGACAAGCCATCTGCCGAGAGGTAGCTTTTGATTTTTTGGTAGCGGTACATACCTGCTGTTGCTTCTGCTAGCGCCGTTACTTTGAGATTCGTAACTCGCTTTCCGTCCAAATCAACTAGCTGGCCATTCTCATCAAATCGCCACTGGGACAAGTTATGATATTCTAACTTGTCACCCCAGTTATCTTTTGCAGGATAGATATAGGGATAGATGGCTGTTTGAGTCGTATTTCCCGTAATATTGCCAATAACATCATACTTATGACGGTAATTGCGAAATTGTTCTGGATGTTCTTGCATGTACTTGATTTCTTCTTTCGAAATCAAGTTATGAATATCTGGCCCATTATACCCAACATTGGCATAACCTCGCTTTAAAGCGACATACATAGCTAGAGACTCTCCAAGCGAATGCCCCGCAGTTGTGATTTTAGCAGAGGGATACGTTTTTTCGATTTCTTCCGCAAAACTCAGAGCCGTTTGAAATTGAGATTTTCTAAATGTCTTTGTTTTCGAATCCGACAACATCCGTCTATCACCAAATCCTATTGATTGGATATCTGTTTGGATGTCAAGCCGATCGTCTTTATTCGTCCCTGCATAGGCAATTACTACATGACTATAATCCACATTCCCATTTTTATCCACAGGAGCAACTGCCATCGCCTGCATACCGTTGGAGGTGTTGTCTTTTGCACTAAGAACTCGAAATTCACCTAGTCGTGTATCATTATCACTAAAATTATATGTTTTGTTTTCTTCTATATGATATTCACAATCAGTTTTATTTTTATCCACCCAGTATGACTTATCAATTATCCATCTATACTGCTCATCAGTTATTCCCATATCATTCTCCTATGTATTTCACTTTTATAAAGTTAAGTATCTCTTCAGTTTCATCAAGTGGTTGTCCTCTTTTTAATTCTTTAAAATTTTTCAATAGGACTTAAACCAATATTATTTAGATTTGAATTTAGTTCATCAATACGTGATACCGATAAACCCGTTTTTAATCTTGTCGTTTATAATAAATATTAAATGATATGTACCTGTTTTTTTATATCTTTCTTTAATTCTAAAAAAACTCAATACTATCAATATCATAATTTTTACTATCCCTTTAACAACATTATCCTGTTGCGTTTTTGTCAAAGTTAATTTATTCTCAAAAATTTTTACCATTTGGATGATTTAAACTAAACATCACGATTCCTCCTATAATACAGATTACTAAAGCAATAATACCCCATTTTTTTGTGCCTATTCATTGACACACCTCCTTATATTATTCTATAAAAGCAACTTGATATTAATTACCTTATAGTATAATATAAATGGCTTTTTTAATTAACATTGACATAATTCAAAGCTGTCACAAACTGAGAATCTACTACTTTCGCAGAATTTAGTCCTGAACGAGACTGTAGTTTATCCCTCCCAAGCCCTAAAGACTGTACATCCGTATCAAGATCCTTTATGTCATCTTTATTCGTCCCTGCATAGGCAATTACTACATGACTATAATCCACATTTCCATTTTTATCCACAGTAGCAACCGCCATCGCCTGCATACCGTTGGAGATGTTGTCTACGGGTTTAGAGATTACTTTAAACCGATCGTTTGCAACTAATCGTCCCTCCTGAATAGGATTAGTAACCTTACCAGAGTCAACATCATAAACATCGTCTACTATATATCTGTAATCTTCTTCTGTAATCATATAGTTATCTCTCCCCTAAGTAAATAATTTTTACTGCTATATCATATCCAGCTTCTTCTTTGTGTTCTCTCTTTGTGAAGTCTGTCGGTGAATAATTGGAACTTCTTATTTTCTCATTCTCATTTAGAGAATCTATTTTGACAGATATATCATATTGACCATTTAATTTAGCAGTAATCCTCCAACTCCCCGTACTTTCATTTTTTTGAAATTCAACAAACTCCACTCTCTCAATCTTTTGTCCATCAGCTAAATCATAGTTACTTACTAAAAACTTTGCTACCCTCTCCTGTTCGATTCTCATTTTCTCTTCCAGCGTTTTTTCTTTTTGATGATTCAAACTAAACATCACGATTCCTCCTATAATACAGATTACTAAAGCAATAATACCCCATTTTTTGTGCCTATTCATTGACACACCTCCTTATATTATTCTATAAAACAACTAGCCTCAATTACCTTATAGTATAACATAAATGGCTTTTTTACTTAACATTGGCATAACCTCGCTTTAAAGCAACATACATAGCCAGAGACTCTCCAAGCGAATGCCCCGCAGTTGTAATTTTAGCAGAGGGATAAGTTTTTTCAATTTCTTCCGCAAAACTCAGAGCCGTTTGAAATTGAGATTTTCTAAATGTCTTTGTTTTCAAATCCGACAATACCTGTCTATCACCAAATCCTATTGATTGGATATCTGTTTGGATGTCAAGTCGATCATCTTTATTCGTCCCAGCATAGGCAATCACTACATGGCTATAATCCACATTCCCATTTTTATCCACAGGAGCAACCGCCATTGCCTGCATACCATTGGAGGTGTTGTCTTTTACTTCTACAACTTTAAAATTCCCTAAATCTCTCTTTTTTGGATTAAATGGATATATTTTATTTGCCTCAGGTGTATAATCCTTATCAGTCTTCAATTTATCAACCCAATACACTTGCTCAGCTAACCAATTATATTGTTCTTCTTTTACTTTCACCTTTTATTATTCTCCCAAGTATTGTACTTGTATATTATCTATAGAAACATTTTCCTTCTCTGCTATCACATGATTTTTTTCAATCGCTCTAAATTTTTTTCAATCGGACCAAGGACTACAGATTTTTTTCTTCGTCGTTAAATTCATCTATTTCTCGAGTAGTCAGTCCTGTATGATACTCGTCATCTAATTCAAACAATAAATGATATGAACCTGTTTTTTTATCTTTGTTAAATTTATTAAATTTAATTTTATTAAAATCATAATTTCTTGCTATCCACTTTACCACATTATCCTGTTGCGTTTTTGTCAAAGTTAATTTATTCTCAAAAAAATTTTACCATTTGGATGATTTAAACTAAACATCACGATTCCTCCTATAATACAGATTACTAAAAGCAATAATACCCCATTTTCTGTGCCTATTCATGAACACACCTCCTTATATTATTCTATAAAAGCAACTTGGTCTTAATTACCTTATAGTATAGGACCAATAGTCGCTCTGGTCTTGTGCATTGAATTCAAGATTAGCATAGTTCACTCGCGATTTCCTTTTCTAATTCTACTGCTTCCATTCTACCATATTTTGAAAGAGCTTACAGATGTTTTTCATGTTTAAAATTTTTTATTACAGCCATAAAAAATATATATTGGTTCATCAGGAACATTTCTGATAAACTAACAGATAACTTTACATTTGAATGGAGACATTATGAAAAAATTTAGCCTATTACTTGCCATCCTCCCATTTTTAGTTGCCTGTGGAAATCAAGCTACACCTAAAGAGACCAGCTCCCAAAAGACAATCGTCGTTGCTACAGCTGGTGATGTGCCGCCATTTGACTACGAAGACAAGGGCAATCTGACAGGCTTCGATATCGAAGTTCTAAAAGCAGTGGATGAAAAACTCAGCGACTACGAGATTCAATTCCAAAGAACTGCCTGGGAGAGTATCTTCCCAGGACTTGATTCTGGTCACTATCAAGCCGCAGCCAATAACTTGAGTTACACAAAAGAGCGTGCTGAAAAATACCTTTACTCCCTCCCAATTTCGAACAATCCCCTCGTCCTTGTCAGCAACAAGAAAAATCCTCTGACTTCACTTGACCAAATCGCTGGCAAAACAACACAGGAGGATACTGGAACTTCAAACGCTCAATTCATCAATAACTGGAATCAAAAACACACTGACAATCCCGCTACTATAGATTTTTCTGGAGAGGATATCGGTAAACGAATCCTAGACCTCTCTAACGGAGAGTTTGATTTCCTAGTCTTTGACAAGGTATCCGTCCAAAAGATTATCAAGGACCGTGGCTTAGATCTCTCAGTCATTGACTTACCTTCTGCCGATAGCCCCAACAACTATATCGTTTTCTCAAGCGACCAAAAGGAGTTTAAAGAAAAATTTGATAAAGCGCTCAAAGAACTCTATCAAGACGGAACACTTGAAAAACTTAGCAATACTTATCTAGGTGGTTCTTACCTTCCAGATAAATCTCAGTTACAGTAAGATATACTAAAAGCGATTGGACCAGCCAATCGCTTTTTTAGTTTGCATTGGTTATTTTAGGAAACTCTTACAAAAAATCAAAAAATTTCTTCACATCCTCTACATACCCATGCTTTTCAATTAAACTAGTTAAGAGTTCTAGATTGTGCCCCTGATAGTTGTCTTCTCTTCGTAGTTCTTCATACATTCGATAAAGGGAAGTCCCTTGGACTTGGCTAGTTCTAACTCCGCTTCATAATAATAAGCGACTTTGCGAAATAGGATATTTACCAATTCCCCATCTTCAACTTCTATCACGGCATACTGGGCACGGTGATTTTTTAACGCCTCCCAATTAAAATAAGGCATGCCAATCGAACCTGGATTGATGATTTGCTGCCCTTGACTGCCATAACGAAGCAACTGCTTGTGAACATGACCATAGACTGCCACGTCAACTTCATCATCTAGGAGTTTGTCAAATTTCTCTGTATCATTCTCAACCAACAAGTCACCCCCATAATTTTTGTCAGGTAAATTATGAGAGAGAGAAAAGCGCAGTCCGTCAACTTCTTTCTTTTCCAGCATAGGTAAGTTTCGTAGCCAGACAATCGTTGCAGGATCCATTCGCTCCATCAAAAACTGGGTCATTCGCATTGACTGGATTTCTTGTGGATCTTCCAAACCATATTCACCATCCAAGGCCTCAAGGACACAATCATCCCAATTGCCTCGAACACTGGCTGTGATAGGAAGGTCCTTTAACAGAGCGACCAAGTCATTTGCACCGGGACCGGGAAGAAAAATATCTCCCAGAAGCCAGTATTCACTGACTCCTTGGTTTTTAGCATCTGCAATCACTGCTTCTAGGGCAGTTGTATTGCCATGAATATCTGATAAAATTGCGATTTTATGATTCATTGTGTTCTCCTTCTGTTTGATAATCTACACTCTTTTCCGCCACTTGAGCCAATTCCACTTCTTCCTGCGGGTTCAACTTCCTCTGCACAGCCTCTGCAACCGCTCTAGGTACTCCAACTTCGACAATCTCATCCACACTGGCTTCCTTGATTTTGGTCAAAGACTTGAAATGCTTCATGAGATTCTGCTTGCGTTTAGGTCCCAGACCGTCAATTCCATCCAGTTGTGATGAAAAGGAATTTTTGGAGCGCAGTTGGCGGTGGAAAGTAATGGCAAAGCGGTGCACCTCATCTTGAATGCGTTGCAAAAGGAAAAATTCCTGAGAATTACGAGATAACTCCACCACCTCAAGCGGATCTCCGAAGAGCAGCTCATGGGTTTGATGCTTGTCGTTCTTTTGAAGCCCAGCAATTGGAATATCCAAGCCCAGCTCCTCTTGGATGACTTGCTTGGCGATATTAACTTGACCTTGTCCCCCATCAATGACAATCAAGTCCGGTGGCGTTAATCCCTCACGCTGTACTCGACCATAGCGCCTGCGAATGACTTCTCTCATACTGGCATAGTCGTCTGGCCCGACTACGGTCTTGATTTTATACTTACGGTAATCCTTCTTACTAGGTTTTCCGTTGACAAAGACCACCATGGCAGAAACAGGGCTAGTTCCCATGATGTTGGAGTTATCGAAGGATTCGATGCGGACTGGGGTCGGTATTTGGAGCAAACGTCCTAGATTTTCAATAGCCCCCTGTGTTTTTTCGACAGATTTCTCTAGCAGGTTAAATTTCTGCTCTAGACTGACTCGAGCATTCTTTATAGCCAAATTGACCAGTTGCTTTTTCTCTCCACGCTGGGGCTTGAGAATCTTGGTATCCACCAAGACCTTAACGGCTTCTTCATCGATATCCTGCGGAATCAGCACTTCATTGGGAACCAAGTGGGATTTTTCTTGATAAAACTGTCCCACGTAGGTCAAAAAATCCTCATCTGGATCATTGTAGTAGGGGAAAAGGTTGACATCTCGCTCGATGAGTTTGCCCTGACGAACAAAGAAAACCTGCACACACATCCAGCCCTTGTCGACATAGTAGCCAAAGACGTCACGATTTGCAAATCTTTCGCCATAACCCGTTGCTTAGTTCGAAGTGTTCCAATCGCCTGAATCAGATCACGGTATTCCGCCGCACGTTCAAACTCCATACTTTGAGCCGCCTTTGCCATCTTGCCCTTGAGGTCATCGATGATTTTGTCATCCTGCCCTTTTAGGAAATCAGAAACCTCCTGAGCCATAGACTTGAAATAGGACTCATCTTTCTTACAGATGGTATGGGCCAGGCATTGGCCGATATGATAGTAAAAACAGACCTTAGACGGTGGATTCGTACACTTTCGAAAAGGGAAAATCCGATCCAGTAGTCGCTTGATTTCATTGGCCGCCCCCACATCTGGATAAGGGCCAAAATAAAGACCTCCATCCTTTTTGACCTGACGGGTAATGATAAGCCGTGGATAGCGCTCATTGGTGATTTTGATAAAAGGATAAGACTTATCATCCTTGAGCATGATATTGTACTTGGGCTTATTTTCCTTGATGAGGTTGATTTCCAGCAGAAGTGCCTCAATATTGGACTCCGTAACGATAAATTCAAAATCCACAATCTCAGACACCAGAGCCTCTGTCTTGGTATCATGACTTCCACGGAAATAGGAGCGCACACGGTTACGCAGATTTTTAGCCTTTCCTACATAGATAATAGTGCCATTTTTATCCTTGTGAATGTAACAACCAGGGCTGGTCGGCAAGAGCTCTAGTTTTGATTTAATCAAGTTATTCATAGTTCTATTATAGCAAAAAAGTAGGGAAAGATTGTTCCCTACTCACTAGTCTCATATAATTTTCGAAGTCTTTCAACATCCTCTTCCTGGATACCATAAAAGGAACCTGCTGGTTGCATGACAGACTTCTCATCTGTATGGTCCAAGCCAATCGCATGACCCAACTCATGTTCTGCCGTATGGACAATTCGCTCATATGAATAGCCATAGTTAGGATTGGACAGATAATAGTGATTCAACCGCACTGTTACAGACAAGAATTGCCCCGTTAAGAGATTGGTCTGACTTCCGCCTCCCCTGCCACAGGAGTGCCTCCATCATTCATCTCCGTAGCTATAATATCTGCCTTGCTGGACTCAGTCACGACTTCAAAGTTAAAAGCACCAGTTTGATTCCAATTCTGGATTGCTTCTAAATACGCCTCTTGAAAGCGTGAATCCATTTGCGGATCCAGGTAAATACGAGCAGAAGCCTGCGGCCACCTTCCTTCAGAGTGTTGGTGGCTATCTGTCTGGTTCAACTTAGGCAGTTGCGCTGTTTTTTTCCATTGGTCGATACTTTGTTGACCAATTTTTACTGACCGCTCTGCTTGCTTTAGCGCTCCTTGAAAATCACCGTTCAGATACCAGAGAAGTCCAAAAGCAAAAGCACACAAAAGAAAAGCTATCCAAACTAGACGCCAAAACAAACGCCACACAAAAGAAAAGAAAGCCCCTATCAAACGAAAAATCCAGCGCATGTCCCTCCACCTTTCTAGTAAATAAAGTCTATTTTACTAAAACAAGCTGAAAGAAAGCTAAATTATGACAATCTCTCTTCTAATTTGAAATCAATCGGTAGGGTTGCTAAGAACCGTTCCAATTGTTTTTCCCAATAGTACCATTCGTGAGTTCCAGCACTATGGCTATAGGCCAGATTAAAGCCCAGCTTTTTGAGGTTTTTCACTGCTAGATTATTGGCTTCATACAAGAAATCCTGCTCGCCGCACCAAGCCCAAAGCTGGGTCTTTTTGTCCGATTTTTTAGCCAGACTTTCTAGAGAATAGGGACTAGTTGTCCAATCTTTAATCTCCCCAAAAACACCTCTCCAGTAAGCTGGTGTCCCCAAATCTTGGCTTTCAGGAGAAAAATCTTGAAAGCTAAGAGCACCTGAAAAACTAGCTGCATGAGAAAAACGATTTGTAGCAAGAGCCAATTTGAAACAGCCATAGCCTCCCATAGAGAGACCAGCGATAAAGGTCTTTTCACGCTTGCTAGTCATGTTAGGGAAGAAGCGTTTTAGAACCTGTGGCAATTCCACTGCTAGAGCTGTGTAATAGTCAAAACCATACTGGGTATCAGTGTACCAACCGTTGCTGGTATTGGGCATGACGACGATGAGATTGGTTCCTCGAAGCAAGCGTTCTACGTTAGTCCGCTTAAGCCAGCTATTATGATTGCCAGACATCCCGTGCAAGAGGTACAAGACGGGAATGTCTTTACAATCTGGTTCTTCCACTCGATTAGCATCAGGGTAGAGGACATTCACTCCCCATTCCATATCCAAGACTTGTGAGTAATACTCAATTTTCATTACTGCCATAATTTTTCCTCTATCTTTTCTATAAGAAAAAGCCGAAACTCGACTTTCTCTCTGTTTATTTCAACGATTATTTTGCTTCCATGACTACTGGTAAAATAGCTGGACGACGCTTGGTTTGGTCAAAGAGATACTTGGTCAGATTATCACGAACCTTCCCTTTAAGGTCTGCCCAGTCAAAGTCATCTCCTTGAAGATAGTCTTCTACCGTCTGGTTAATCAATTCTGAACTTTCACGAAGAATATCGCGACTCTTCTTGAGATAAACAAATCCACGTGTATGAACACGAGCCTTGGCCACAATTTCTTCTCACGACGATTAACGGTAATTGCTACGATGAAAATACCGTCCTCTGACAAGACCTTACGGTCACGAAGAACCACATTTCCAACATCACCAATGGCATTCCCGTCAATCAAGACATCCCCTGCTGAAACCGATCCAGCTGGGACAAAATCTCCATTCTCATAAGCCATGCTTGTTCCCTTTTTAGGGATGAAAATGCATTCTGGCAACATTCCAACTGCCATAGCAGCCTTAGCATGGGCATCCAACTCGCGGTATTCGCCTTGAATCGGGAAGAGATACTTGGGTTGCAAGAGATTGATCATCAACTGCAAATCACGCGCATTTCCGTGCCCTGACACACGCAAGCTTTGGGTGATCAATTTGACAACACCGCCAGCTTGGTAAATCATATTTTCCACACGCGCCATGACTGCTTCTTTGGCGATAGACGGAGTGGTTACAATATAAACTAGGTCACCGTCCTTGATTTCCACATAACGGTGGCGACCAATCGACATCTTGCGAAGACCATTGATTGGCTCACCCATACGACCTGTCTCAAGGATGATCAACTCATGGTCTTCAAAACGAGACATATCTTTTGGCTTAATCAAAAGACTCTCGTTAGCTAGAGACAATTTCTTAAGACGAATAGCAGTGCGGACGATATTTTCAATATCGAATCCTGTCAAAACCACACGACGACCTGTTTCATCCGCAGCGTCAAACACCTGCTGGATACGCGAGAGGTTGCTGGCTACCGCCGCAACGATGATACGACCATCCCAGTCCGCAATGGTTTGGGTGATTTCATCCCCAACTTCACTTTCGCTAGCCACCTGAACATTGCTGTCTGCATTGGCTGAGTCACTGAGAAGAGCTAGAACTCCGTCACGACCGATTTCTGCCAAACGAGCAAAGTCTGTCGCATAAGATTCGCTAGCTGTCTGGTCAAATTTGAAGTCCCCCTGTATAAACGATGCTACCTTCAGCCGTCTTCAAGACCACACCCAGACTCTCTGGGATAGAGTGGGTCGTACGGAAGAAGGAAACTACAGTCCCTCCAAAATCAATCTCCGTATCCTCATCTATAACATGAAAATCATTGAATTTCTTAACTGTGTCATTTCCTTTGACAAAGAGTTTGGCCAACTCAATGGTCAACTCAGAGCCAAATACAGGTACCTTGGCTTCAGCCAAGAGATAAGGCAGAGCACCAATGGCATCCGCATGGCCGTGGGTCAAGAAGACCCCAGCGATACGATCGCTATTTTCAAAAAGGTAGTCCATATTGGGAATGACCACATCCACCCCTAGTTGTTCATTTTCAGGGTATTTTAGACCTGCATCCAAAACAAAAATAGACCCATCGATTTCAGCGATATACATATTTTTCCCGTTTTCACGTACACCACCAAGTGTTGTTAAACTGATATTACTCATTTTTCCTCCGAAAGCTTAGTTTATCTTGATTATAGGGTTGCTTGCCCTTTTATTCTAAAAGCACTATTACTTTTAGCCGAATCTTTTCCTACCATTATACCATTTTTTTGATGATTTTCAAAATGAAGATTTGTTTTCAAAAAAGAGCTGGTTTCCCAACTCTTTCCTACGTCTATTCTTTTTCCATCAAAAAATCATAAATTTCTTGAACGGTACCCAGCGCCATCATTTCTTGGTCTTTGACGGTTTGTTTGAGCTTCTGGTAAATCTGACTTTCAGCAATTTCCCTTTTCGGCGCTTCTTTATTGACTGTCATGACACCATCTTTGATCGTCACAAAACCTAGCTCTTCAAAGACTTGGATCATCTTGACCAGCAAGATTTGTTGGATATTGAGATAAGTCGCCAAATCTTTGAGCTTGTAGCGAATATCAAACTCTGGGAACTGGTAAATGGTCTTGTACAATTTAGCAAACTGCTCTCTAGTTCCATAACCTGTCAGATAATAGGCCTTGTCAATGTCATTTTTGAAATAGACCGCAGAGAAATGCTGTTCCTGAAAAATGGTCTTTAGCAGGGTAATATCCTCAGGAATTGTTTTTACGACAACCGCGTCACTAGTCACTAAATCTGGCAGTTCTACAGCAAAATCCAAGACTGGAATTCCTTCTGGCAAGACTGCATTTTTCCCACGAATGTTAAAGAGTTGAACACCCTCTACACGCGCATCCACCATCATCAATTGGAGGGCAGTTTGGCCATTCCATTGGTTGACAGACAACTTGACTGCCAACTCTAGATTCTTGGTTTGAGCAAATTCTGTTGCCCATCTACCTTGTCCAAAGGACACCACTTCAAAACTCGCCTCACCCTTAGAAATTTCAGCTTGAGATGGGCATTGCCTGCCCCCATAGTACGGGCACTTTCGACCTGAAAATCCTTGATATAAAAGACAGGTTTCTGGTTGTCCATCCCAAAAGGTGCCAAGCGCTCAAAGTTCTTGACTGTTTCAAGACTCAAAGTCTCCAAATCCAGTTCTTCATCTAGATTTAACTTGTTCTTGCCAGCAGCATCTGCACCCTTTTCACGGACATAATCTTCCAAGACCTGAGATAAATCTGAAAGTTTCTCCACTTCTAGCGTCATTCCTGCTGCGCCAGCATGACCGCCAAATGCGATAAAGAGGTCACGATGGGGATCTAGGGCTTCAAAAATATCGACTGCTTCCACACTACGAGCACTTCCCTTGGCACGACCGTCTTCTATATTAAGAACAATAACTGTCTGCCCTAGCTCTTCCAACAAACGACCAGCCACGATTCCTAGAACCCCAGGATTCCAGCCTTCCTTAGCCAAGACTTGGACCTTCTTCTCAGGATCCACCATGGTCTTGGCTTCTTCATAGATAGACTGGACGATTTCCTTGCGCTCTTCGTTTTTCTGGTGAATCATAAGGGCAATCTCATACGCTTCCTCATCATCAAATCCTGTCAGCAAATCAGTAGCAGGATTGGGATCATCCAAGCGACCCAAGGCATTCAAACGAGGAGCAATCTGGGAAACCAACCGTTTCTTCTGTCACCTCGTTAGCAGCAATCCCAGCCATATCCAGCATTTCTTGTAAACCAATGCGCTGAGTATGTCCCAGCATTTCCAGACCATACTGAACTAAGATACGGTTTTCATCCGTCAAACTCACCATATCTGCAATAGTTCCAATAGCGACTAAATCAAGCAGTTCCACTTGTACTTCCTCTAAAAGGGCACAAGCCAGCTTAAAAGCCACTCCACAACCAGCCAAATATTTGAAAGGATAGTCCGCATCAGGGTGTTCAGGATGGACAATAGCATAGGCATCTGGTAAGGTTTCAGGCATGGAATGGTGGTCAGTCACAATGACATCTACTCCCATAGACTGGGCCAGTTCAATGGCCTCATGACCAGCAACCCCATTATCCACCGTCACAATCAAGGAAATTCCTTCTTGCTCGATAAAGTATTTATAAACACTGGCATTAGGTCCATAACCGTCGGTAAAACGATTGGGCAAGTAAACACGGCACTCAGCGCCAAGCTGTTCCAAACTTTCCTTAACAATAGAAGCCGAAGTCATACCATCGGCATCATAATCACCGTAAACGAGGATATTTCCCCTTCTTCAATGGCATGACGAATCCGTTCCACTGCCTTACCCATATCATGGAGCAGATAGGGATCATGCAAGTCCTCCAAGGAAGGTTCTAAAAACTTCTTCAGACTTTCTTGGTTCTGAATCCCTCTTTCAAATAATAACCGAGCCACCTCAGGACCCAGTCCAGCCTTCTTGGCTATCTTTGTAAAATCTGCATCTTCAACCTGCGGGGCAAACTGCCATTCATAAGTAGGTGTTATCAAAAAGACATCCACTCTTTCTAAGAATTCTATTGCTTCATTATAACATGATTTAGGCTTTTTCTCTATCTTGATTGCTTTCTACAAAAATTTTACTAACTTTTTTCTGATATGATTTGACAAGACAATTCTTTTGGTGTAGAATCATGTTATAAAATCTAACACAAAGGAGATTCCTTATGGCTTTAGTAGAATTTGAACACGTCGAAAAATATTACGGAGACTACCACGCACTCCGCGACATCAATCTCCGTTTTGAAAAAGGGCAAGTCGTTGTCCTACTCGGACCATCTGGTTCTGGGAAATCCACTCTTATCCGTACCATCAATGGTTTGGAGGCTGTTGACAAGGGAAGTCTTCTAGTCAATGGCCACCAAGTTGCTGGTGCCAGCCAGAAAGATTTAGTTCCTCTTCGCAAGGAAGTCGGCATGGTTTTCCAGCATTTTAACCTCTACCCTCACAAAACAGTGTTAGAAAACGTAACACTAGCACCCATAAAAGTTCTAGGAATTGATCAAAAAGAAGCTGAAAAAACAGCCCAAAAATATCTGGAATTTGTTAATATGTGGGACAAAAAAAGATTCCTATCCAGCCATGCTTTCTGGTGGACAAAAACAACGGATTGCCATCGCACGTGGACTCGCTATGCATCCTGAACTCCTCCTCTTTGATGAGCCAACATCTGCTCTTGACCCTGAAACCATCGGCGATGTTCTGGCGGTTATGCAAAAATTGGCCCACGATGGTATGAATATGATTGTCGTTACTCATGAAATGGGCTTTGCCCGTGAAGTTGCTGACCGCATCATCTTTATGGCTGACGGAGAAGTTTTGGTAGATACGACAGATGTTGATGACTTTTTCGACAATCCAAGCGAACCTCGTGCCCAACAATTCCTCAGTAAAATCATCAACCACGAAAGTGACAAAGTCAAATAAGGAGGCGCCTATGAAAAAGAAATTCTTTTTATCCGCATTATTGATTAGCCTTTCGGTCTTGCTGCTGCAAAACCAGTTCAGGCTGATACCAGTGTCGCAGACATTCAAAAGAGAGGCGAGCTGGTTGTTGGTGTCAAACAAGACGTTCCCAATTTCGGTTACAAGGATCCCAAGACAGGAACCTATTCTGGTATCGAAACTGACTTGGCCAAGATGGTAGCTGATGAGCTCAAGGTCAAGGTTCGTTATGTGCCAGTTACAGCACAAACTCGCGGACCCCTTCTAGACAATGAACAGGTCGATATGGATATCGCGACCTTTACCATCACAGATGAACGCAAAAAACTCTATAACTTCACCAGCCCTTACTACACGGACGCTTCTGGCTTTTTGGTCAATAAGTCTGCCAAAATCAAAAGCATTGAGGACTTAAACGGAAAAACCATCGGAGTTGCCCAAGGTTCCATTACCCAACGCCTGATTACCGAACTGGGTAAAAAGAAAGGCCTGACCTTTAAATTCGTCGAACTTGGTTCCTACCCAGAATTGATTACTTCCCTTCACGCTCACCGTATCGATGCCTTTTCCGTTGACCGTTCTATCCTATCTGGCTACATCAGTAAGCGGACAGAACTACTAGATGATAGTTTCAAGCCATCTGACTACGGTATCGTTACTAAGAAATCAAATACAGAGCTCAACGACTATCTTGACAACTTGGTCACTAAATGGAGCAAGGATGGTAGTTTGCAAAAACTTTATGACCGTTACAGGCTCAAACCATCTAGCCATACCGCAGATTAAGGAGGACACCCTATGACAGATTTATCATCTTGGACAGCCTATTTTCAGGATTTTGGACAATTTTTCAATGGTTTCCTCTTCACCCTTGCCCTAGCGATTGGATCCTTTATCCTCGCCATGGTTTTGGGCATCTTCTTCGGAGCTATGTCAACCAGCAAGCGTCCAATATTGAGAATTTTGGCTCGCATCTTTGTGGAGTTTTACCAAAACACTCCCCTCTTGGTGCAGTTTGTTATCGTTTTTTATGGCCTACCTCTTATCAGTGACCACACCATCATGATTCCGATTTATTGGACAGCTGTTCTCTGCGTGGGACTCTATCACGGTGCCTATATCGCTGAGGTTATTCGCTCAGGCATTCAGTCTATTCCTAGCGGTCAGATGGAGGCCGCCTTGTCGCAAGGTTTTACCTATATCAGTGCTATGCGTTTGATTATCTTGCCTCAGGCTTTCCGTATCATTCTCCCACCTTTGACTAACCAAATCGTAAACCTCATCAAGAACACCTCTACAGTCGCTATCATCTCTGGAGTGGACTTGATGTTTGTGACCAAGTCTTGGTCAGCACTTAACGGAAACTACATTCCAGCATTTTTAGGCGCTGCCCTTCTCTACTTCTCTCTATGCTTCCCTGTTGCCCAGTTTGGTCGCAAGATGGAGCAAGCCAACAAAAAAGCCTATTCACTTTAGGAGGTTACTATGGAATCCATTTTAGAAGTTTTAACCCCAGATAACCTAGTCTTTATCTTTAAAGGATTTGGCTTGACCCTCTACATTTCCCTGATTGCCATCGTCCTCTCTACCCTCATCGGTACGGTGCTAGCTGTCATGAGAAATGGCAAAAATCCTATCTTGCGCATCATCTCCAGCATTTACATCGAGTTTGTGCGTAACGTTCCCAACCTCCTCTGGATTTTTACTATCTTTTTGGTTTTCAAGATGAAGTCCACTCCAGCAGGAATCACTGCCTTTACTCTCTTTACCTCAGCAGCCCTAGCTGAGATTATCCGAGGTGGCCTCAATGCCGTAGACAAGGGACAGTACGAAGCAGGAATGTCACAAGGATTTACTTCTGCCCAAATCCTCTACCACATCATTCTCCCACAAGCTATTCGTAAAATGCTGCCAGCCATTATTTCTCAGTTTGTAACCGTGATTAAGGATACCAGTCTTCTCTACTCTGTTATCGCCCTACAAGAGCTCTTTGGAGCTAGCCAAATTCTCATGGGCCGTTATTTCGAACCAGAGCAAGTATTTAGTCTTTATATCCTGATTGCCCTCATCTACTTCAGCTTTAACCTAGCCATTTCTAGCCTGTCTCATATGCTAGCCAAACGTTGGCAACAGGCTGCAGAATAAACAGCAACTCTCCAGTTAAATTGGAGAGTTTTTTTAATGATAGTAGATATTTATAGACCTCAATTTGACACCATACTTTTTCTATGATAAAATGTAACAAACTTGTTTACAACGAATCAAAATCTTAATGAAATGGAATTTTCTATGAAATCAATCAAAGGACTACTCTTTATCATAGCTAGTTTTATCTTGACTATTTTGACTTGGATGAACACTTCTCCCCAATTCATGATTCCAGGACTAGCTTTAACAAGCCTATCTCTGACTTTTATCCTAGCCACTCGTCTCCCCCTACTAGAAAGCTGGTTTCACGGTTTGGAGAAGGTCTATACTGTCCACAAATTCACAGCCTTTCTCTCCATCATCCTACTAATCTTTCATAACTTTAGTATGGGCGGTTTGTGGGGCTCTCGTTTAGCTGCTCAGTTTGGCAACCTTTCCATCTATATTTGTCAGTATCATCCTTGTCGCCTATTTAGGCAAATACATCCAATACGAAGCTTGGCGATGGATTCACCGCCTGGTTTACCTAGCCTATATTTTCGGACTCTTTCACGTCTACATGATGATGGGCAATCGCCTTCTCACATTTAATCTTCTAAGTTTTCTTGTTGGTAGCTATGCCCTTTTAGGATTACTGGCTGGTTTTTATATCATCTTCCTTTATCAAAAGATTGGCTTCTCCTATCTAGGAAAAATTACCAATCTCAAACGCTTAAACCACGATACTAGAGAAATTCAAATCCATCTTAGCAGACCTTTCAACTATCAAGCAGGACAATTTGCCTTTCTAAAGATTTTCCAAGAAGGCTTCGAGAGCGCCCCGCATCCCTTTTCTATCTCAGGAGGTCATGGTCAAACTCTTTACTTTACTGTTAAAAATTCAGGTGACCATACCAAGAATATCTATGACAATCTTCAAGTCGGTAGCAAAGTAAGCGTAGACAGAGCTTACGGACACATGATCATAGAAGAAGGAAGAAAAAATCAAGTTTGGATTGCCGGAGGTATTGGGATCACCCCCTTCATCTCTTACATCCGTGAACATCCTATTTTAGATAAACAGGTTCACTTCTACTATAGCTTCCGTGGAGAGGAAAATGCAGTTTATATAGATTTGCTCCGTGACTATGCTCAGAAAAATCCTAATTTTGAACTCCATCTAGTAGACAGTAGGAAAGACGGCTATCTTAATTTTGATCAAGAAGAAGTGCCCGAACATGCAAGCGTCTATATGTGTGGTCCTCTTTCTATGATGAAGTCACTTGCCAAACAGATTAAGAAACAAAATCCAAACAGAGCTTATTTACGAAGGATTCAAGTTTAAATAACCACTCATACTCTCCTGGAATTTCCCAGGAGTTTTTTCTGTCCAAACACTCAAAAAAACACTGCCAGATTTCTAGCAGTGTTTTGACATTCCATTTGCAGGCATCTATCCCTCTCAATTCTTCATTTGACTCTCTGCATCAGCCACGACTTGTTCTAGACTGGTCTGACCAAGTTCAGCCTCCATCGCTAGCTGAATTCTCTCCAATTTTTGATCCAAAACATCATGAATACGAGCTCCTACAGGGCAATTTGGATTTGGATTGTCATGGAAACTGAAGAGTTGACCTGTCTTACCAAGACACTCGACCGCTTGATAAACATCTAAAAGACTAATGTCCTTAAGGTCCTTGACAATCTCTGTTCCCCCTGTTCCACGCGCTACTGAAATCAGCTCTGCCTTCTTTAACTGGGACAAGGTCTTTCTGATAATAACAGGATTGACCCCGACACTAGTAGCCAGAAAATCACTGGTCACCTTGCTTTCCTTCCCCTTGAGGGCAATGATTATCAGCATATGAGTCGCAATGGTAAATCTACTTGGAATTTGCATCCTTTTCTCCTTTTTACGAGGCTACCCTGCCTCTACTCTTCTTTTTCTTTTATTATACCCTTTTTAGTTGTAATGTCAATCGTTACCACTTTTCAACCAGGCATCTAACTCCCTATCGTAGCCCTCTTTCTGGGCCAGTTCTCTCAAAAATTCCTGATGATGAGTATGGTGGATCCCATTGACCAGACTTTCATAATAAACCTCAAAATAGGGAAGTTTAAGATCTTTAGCCAACTGCAATTCAGCTACCACATCGTAGTCTACCCGTCGAAAGTCCATATCTACCAAGCCCTTGTCATCAAACTCCAAAATCATATACTGGGCACGCAAGTCCTTACGCAACTGGGCATCTAGAAAGAAAGGCTGACCAATTGAACCCGGATTGACAATCAATTGCCCACCAGTCCCGTAACGAAGCAACTGCTGGTGAATATGACCATAAACAGCAATATCGCAAGTCGGATTGGTCACCAAGCGGTCAAAATCCTCTTGCGCTCCAGTATGAATCAACTCTCGCCCCCAATTCTTATCAGGAAGATGGTGGCTAATTCCTACCGTCAAATCCCCAAACTGACGATGAATCTGTAGAGGTTGATTGTGGAGCAGTTCGATTTCTTCTAGGGAAATTTCCTCTAAAACATACTGGCACTGGCGTAAGAGATAGCGTTGACTAGGACGAGTACTATCCAATTCCTTGCGGACACCATGCCAAAGACTGTCTTCCCAGTTTCCCAAAACTCTAGCCGTAATCGGTAGTTCAGCCAACAAGTCCAAAATCCTTCTACGCCCTGTCCCTGGCATGAGAATGTCTCCCAAAAGCCAGTATTCATCCACTCCTAGCTGCCGAGCATCTGCCAAAACAGCCTCCAAGGCGCTAGTATTACCATGAATATCTGAAAGAAGAGCTATTTTTGTCATTCTTTCTCCTCATTTCCTCTTATATATCTTTTTAATATTATAACAAAAAATACTGTATAAGAGTGACCTTTAAACCACTCTTACTAAATCCAGAACACTACTTTTATCAATGTCAAGGCCTATCAATAAGATGATTTCACATTACTCCTAACAAAGCATAGCAAGCACTTTTTCAATGAAGAAAATTCAAAAAAATCTACAAATATCTTGAAAATT